>Ga0187781_10000023_pt1 | contig 107414 bp, 75 predicted proteins | sample 0715_SJ02_MP02_2_FD_132447 | JGI IMG/M metagenome (GOLD analysis project Ga0187781, IMG submission 132447) | Tropical peat soil microbial communities from peatlands in Department of Meta, Colombia - 0715_SJ02_MP02_20_MG | ecosystem: Environmental > Terrestrial > Soil > Wetlands > Peat | place...
AGGGCTTCCTTTGCACGGCGCTTCTCACCCGGCTTCATGTAGTAGCTGTGCTTTTTGATCTCCTTGATGATGTCCTCCGACTGCACCTTGCGCTTGAAACGCCGGAGGGCATTCTCCAAAGATTCGCCCTCTTGAATCACGACTTCTGCCACGCGTATTTCACCCCCGTTCCCCGTTGAATGTTGAGTTGGACTGCTGGATGCACTCCAGTGTAGCCGGTTCTCACCCAAACCGGCAATTGCCCACTTCTTCTAGCGAAGGCTACCTCCCAAGTCAAGCAGTAAATTGGAGTAATAGCGTCCTGCGGCCTTCTATAACTACTCAGTAATGGGAGCGCGACCTGAGCCGCTCTAAAATGGCCCCGACGGCTGCATGACTCCTACGCAACGCTGCCGCCTGCGCCTCCGGATTGCTGTAGAATGGCTGTTTTCCGTTCCCGGCTTGCCGGAGAATTATCTCTATGCCTATGAACAACGCGCTCGGTGTCCTTCTGGCCGGCGGCCAGGGCGAGCGGCTGTGGCCGCTGACGCGGGATCGCGCGAAACCTGCGGTTCCATTCGGAGGCGTCTACCGCATCATCGATATTACGCTTTCGAATTGCCTGAATAGCGACCTGCGGCGCGTCTTTGTTCTCACCCAGTACAAAGCGCTCAGCCTGAATCGCCACGTCCGGCGCGGCTGGTCGGTGCTGATGGGCCACGGCCAGTTCATCGAAGTACTTCCGCCGCAGATGCGCGTGTCGCAGCACTGGTATCAGGGCACGGCCGACGCGGTGTACCAGAACATCTACTCGATCGGGAGCGAGCAATCGAATTACGTCTTCATTCTCTCCGGCGATCACATTTACAAAATGAACTACCAGAAGATGATGGAGCAGCATCAGGATTCAGCCGCGGACGTGACCGTGGCAACGCTCCAGGTGGATGCCGACGCTGCTGCCGGAAGATTCGGCGTGATCGAGACCGACCGCGACTGGCGCATCACGGGCTTCGAAGAAAAGCCCCACCGGCCGAAAACTTCGCCCCATCGTCCCGGCAAAGTGAACGCTTCCATGGGCGTGTATCTGTTCAATACCCAGCTTCTGGTGCCGATTCTCATCAATGACGCGGAGGATGTGACTTCCACGCACGACTTCGGAAAAGACATTCTGCCGAAAATCATCGGGAAGTATCGCGTATTCGCCTACAATTTCGTGGACGAAAACAAAAAGGACACTTCCTACTGGCGCGACGTAGGAACAATCGAGGCTTACCACGAAGCGAACATGGATCTCGTTTCGGTAACGCCCGTCTTCAACTTGTATGACAAGAGCTGGCCTCTGCACACCTGGCAGCAGCAATACCCTCCCGCGAAATTTGTTTTCGCGGATCCGGACCGCATGGGCGTGGCGCTCGATTCGATCGTAGCCGGCGGCTCGATTGTTTCCGGCGGGCGCGTGGAACGCTGCGTGCTCGGATACGACGTGCGTGTCAACAGCTTCGCAGAAGTGCAGGACTCTATCATCTTCAACCATGTCAATGTCGGGCGCAGTTGCCGGATCCGCCGCGCGATCATCGACCGCCACGTCAGTCTCCCGGAGGGCACCGTGATCGGCTACGATCTGGCCGCCGATCGCGCGCGCTATGCCGTGACGGAAAACGGTGTTGTCGTCGTCGTGCGCGCCGAATCCATGCTCGAAGAGCCGGAATAATCACTCTCTATGCCTTCGCAATTCGAGCCCCGGTTCGGCCAGGCGGCCGAGGCTTACAACACCTACCGTCCCGAATACCCTTCCGCGGCTTTCCAATTGATCCTCGCTCATGTTTCGCCGGACCACCGTCATCTCGCGATGGATCTCGGCGCAGGAACGGGGAGAGCGACTCGGAATCTTGCCGATCACTTTAGCAAGGTGATTGCGGTCGAGCCGGATGCAAGGATGGCGGAAAAAATCCGCGGCTTAGGACCGCACGTTGTGGTGCGGATCGCGACGGCGGAGGATTGCCGGCAACAACCCGGCAGCGTTGACCTCATTCTCATCGCAAACGCTTTGCATTGGATGGATCCGCTGGTTGTTATGAAGAATGTAACGCGTTGGCTGCGCCCGGGCGGGATTTTAGCGTTGGTTGACCCGCCGTATCCTCGCACGCCGGAACCCATTGGCGGTATTGTCCGGCAGGAATTTCACGAACGCTGGGAATCTTTTCGTGACCCGCGTCTCGGCAAAGCCGGCGATCGAAGAGAACGCATTTGGCAAAAGCTGATCGTTTCGACTCCCGGGCTTTCTCTCATCGAAGAGAAAACCATTGCGAGCATCCTTCCTCTGACACCGCCGGAGTTTGTCGGGTTCTGGCAGTCCACATCGTACGGTAGCGCCTACGCCCGGTCACTCGACGACCCGGCGGCCTATTGGCAAGATCTTGAATCCAGGTTCAGAGGCGCTTGGCCGCAGGAAAAGATTCCCGTAGACTTCAGCCCAGCAGTCCTGCTGGCGAAAAAGGAATAAGAAATGTCCACAAAAATTGCAAGCGTGCGCGGCCGCGAAATTCTCGATTCGCGAGGCAATCCTACCGTCGAAGCGGAAGTTCATCTCGCCGGCGGCACCGTCGGCCGGGCTGCTGTTCCTTCCGGCGCTTCCACGGGCGAGCATGAAGCGATCGAATTGCGCGATGCGGATAAGTCGCGCTACCTCGGCAAGGGGGTGCTGAAAGCCGTTGCGCACGTGAACGGTGAAATTGCCAGGGCGGTAGCGGGCATGAACGCCTCCGATCAGCGCGCGCTCGATGAACGCATGATCGACGCCGATGGCACGCCGAATAAGTCGAAGCTGGGGGCAAACGCCATTCTAGCTGTCTCCATGGCCGCGGCGCGCGCGGCCGCTGCCGCCGCCTGCCAGCCGCTTTACAAATATCTTGCGCGCTATTCCGGCGACACATCTGCGAACACGCTTCCTGTCCCCATGATGAATATCCTCAATGGCGGCGCGCACGCGGACAACTCCGTGGACGTTCAGGAATTCATGGTGATGCCGCTTGGCGCGCCGAGTTTTCATGAAGGGCTGCGCTGGGGCGTCGAAGTGTTTCACAATCTCAAGTCGGTGCTGAAGAAGAACTGCTACTCGACTGCCGTCGGCGATGAAGGCGGCTTTGCGCCCAACTTGAAATCGAATGAGGAGGCGCTGGACCGCGTTCTCGAAGCCATCACGGCGGCGGGCTATAAGCCTGGCGAACAGATCGCCATCGCGCTCGATCCGGCCTCGAGCGAATTCTACGATCGAGCGTCGAAGAAGTACGTCTTCAAGAAATCCGACAAGTCGGCGCGCACTTCGGAACAGATGGTGGCCTTCTGGGAAAGCTGGGTGCGGCAGTATCCCATCGTGTCTATCGAGGACGGATTTTCAGAGGATGATTGGGACGGGTGGAAAATCTTCACCCGCGACCTCGGCAAAAAAATTCAATTGGTCGGCGACGACATCTTCGTCACGAATCCGAAGATTTTCGCTCGCGGCATCGCGGAAAAAATCGGCAACGCGATTCTCATCAAGCTGAACCAGATCGGCAGCGTTACCGAGACGATCGAGGCCGTCGCGATGGCCCGGAAAGCGGGCTACGCCGCGATCATTTCCCACCGGTCGGGCGAAACCGAAGACGCGTTTATTTCCGATTTCGTTGTCGCCATGGGCACGGGACAAATCAAGACCGGGTCCGCCTCGCGCACCGACCGCATCGCCAAGTACAATCAGCTCCTGCGAATCGAAGAAGAGCTGGGCGCCGCGGCGCGCTACCCCGGCCGCGAAGCGCTCGCGATCCATTAACACGCAATCCGATTCGCTCGAGGAGCGCGTCCATTCGGACATACAATCTTGCGCTGATCGGCTTCGGCAATGTGGGCAGGGCCTTCCTCCGTTTGCTTCTCGAGAAGCGGGAGACTCTTCAGCGCGACTACTCGATCGACTGGAAATTGACCGGAGTCGCAACGCGCCGGATCGGCTGGATTGCCGACGCGAAAGGCCTCGATCCCGCGGCGCTGCCGGAAAACCGGTCTCCGGAAATTCCCGCATGGGCCCGGCCGCAAAACGTGCGCCAGTGGCTGGAAGCAGCCGATCCCGAGGTGTTGTTCGAAGCTTCGTCACTCGATCGCCACAGCGGACACCCTGCCATCGAGCATCTCAAAGCCGCGCTGGAGTCGCGCGCGCACGCCATCAGCGCGAACAAGGGCCCCATTGTCCACGCCTACCACGAGCTCCGCGATCTGGCCCGGGTTCGAGACCGCAAGTTCTTGTTTGAATCCACGGTGATGGACGGCACGCCGATCCTCTCCATGTTCCCCTACTCGTTTCCCGCCGTCGATTTGCGCGGCTTTCGCGGGATCCTCAACTCCACAACCAATGTGGTGCTCACCGAGATGGAAAAGGGACTCAGCATGGAAGCGGCGGTAAAGTCGGCTCAGGAAATCGGCGTGGCGGAAACGGATCCCACGGACGATCTCGAAGGCTGGGATGCGGCTGTGAAAGTCGCAACGCTCGTGATTGTGCTGATGGGCGTGCCTATCAAATTGAGCGACGTGGAGCGCACGGGGATTCTCGGAATCACGCCGGAGCAGATTCATGCCGCGCGGGCTGCCGGCATGCGTTATAAATTGATCTGTTCCGCCGAACGGACCGACGGCGGCGTCCGCGCCCGCGTGCAACCGGAACTCCTGCCAGCCGCCGACTGGCTGGCTCAGCTCGAAGGAACCACGTCCGCTTTGCGCTTCGATATGGACGTTTTCGGCCTTTCGATCGTGGAGCACAAGCCGGGTGTGGTAGCCACGGCGTACGGGCTGCTTGCCGATTTCATTCGCGCGGTGAAATAGCACGGAGAGCTGCATGACTTCATCCGCCATCAGCCAGGAATCTCGCCAAGCTTTCGATGTGAATTGGGTCCGCGCCCAGTTCCCTTCCCTCCGGCAAGTGATCCATGGCCACCCCGCGGCTTTCCTCGATGCTCCCGCCGGAACGCAGGTTCCACAACGCGTGATCACCGCCGTGCGGGACTATTTCGAGCAATCGAATGCGAACACGCTCGGCGCATTTGCCACGAGCCGCCGCACCGATGCCATGATTCTCGGGGCGCGCGGCGCGATCGCCGATTTCCTGAATTGCGCCCCGGATGAAGTTTTCTTCGGCCCGAACATGACGACGATCACTTTCGCGCTCGCGCGCTCGATCGGCTGTGAACTTTCGCCCGGAGACGAAATTGTGGTCACGGCGCTCGACCACGACGCCAATGTCGCTCCGTGGCGCGCACTCGAAGAGCGCGGGATCGTGGTGCGCCAGGTGGACATCCGTGAGGCGGATTGCACGCTGGACCTCGAGGACCTGCGGCGCAAGACCACTCCTCGAACGCGCCTCGTCGCAGTCGGCTACGCCTCGAATGCAGTGGGCACGATCAACCCCGTCGAAGAGATTGTGCGGCTGGCTCACGAGGCCGGCGCTCTGGCGTTTATCGATGCGGTCCATTACTCGCCGCATGGATCGATCGACGTCCGCGCCCTCGATTGCGATTTCCTGGCGTGCTCACCCTACAAGTTTTTCGGCCCGCACATGGGCTGCATTTACGGCAAACGCGAGCATCTCGCGCGCTTCCGCCCGTACAAGGTGCGCCCGGCGCCCGACACAATCCCGGAGCGCTGGGAGACCGGAACGCTCGTACACGAGGGGCTTGCCGGCGTGACCGCCGCGATTGATTACCTTGCGGACCTGGGGCGGCATGCCGCTCCCGGATCGACCGGCACAACCCGCCGCTCGGCGCTCGTCAGCGCTTATCGAGCGATCCGGCCGTACGAGATGGCGCTCGCAGCAAAAATGATTTCAGGGCTCGTGGAAATCCCCGGCTTGCGGTTCTACGGAATCTCCGATCCTGCTCGCATCACGGAGCGCGTGCCGACCGTCGGCGTACGTCTAGCGAATCACTCACCGCTTCAAGCAGCCACGTTCCTGGGCGACCGCGGAATCTTCACCTGGGATGGAAACTATTACGCGTTGAACCTCACCGAGCGCCTTGGAGTGGAAAGAGGCGGCGGCCTGCTGCGCATCGGCCTGGTGCACTACAACACGGCAGAAGAAGTTGACCGCCTGCTCGAAGCTCTCCACGAGCTCGTTGCATCCGCCTGAGCCTCGCATGGAATGCAGACCGCCCGGCTTGCATGACAGCCTTCGCCGATTCCGTGTATCCTGACTCGCCATGAGCAAACGGCCCAAACCAATCGTGCTCACAATTCTCGACGGCTGGGGGTATCGAGCCGAAACGAAAGGCAACGCCATCGCGCTGGCGCGCAAGCCGAATTACGACCGTCTCCTCAAGGATTTCCCGAACACGCTCATCGGCACTTCCGGCCCCGCCGTCGGGCTCCCCGAAGGGCAAATGGGCAATAGCGAAGTGGGCCATCTGAATATCGGAGCGGGCCGCATCGTGCATATGGACATCACGCGCGTGGACCAGCTCATTGCGAGCGGCGAATTCGCGCGCCAGCCATTGCTGCTTGAAGCGATGGCGCGCGGGCGCGAGCGGCAGTTGCATCTGCTGGGTTTGTTGAGCGACGGCGGCGTTCATTCGCACATTCACCACTTATTTGCTTTGCTGCGCATGGCCCGCGAAAACCGCGTGGCGCGCGTGTTTGTCCACTGCTTCATGGACGGCCGCGACACGCCACCGGAGAGCGGCATCGATTTCATCCGGCAGCTCGAGCAGAAAATGCGCGGGTACGGCATGGGACAGATTGCCACGATCATCGGCCGCTACTACGCGATGGACCGCGACAATCGCTGGGAGCGCATCGAGAAAGCGTATCGCGCCATGGTCCATGGTGATGCAGAAACGAAGTCGAGCGACCCGGGCCGCCATCCGCGCGAGCTACGAGAAAGGCGTCACCGATGAATTTGTTGTCCCGGCGGTGATTACCACGGAATCGTCTCCCGGCAGTCCTGCCGTGCCCCGCGCGCTCATCCGCGACGACGATGCCGTGATTTTTTACAATTTCCGCGCCGACCGTGCCCGGCAGACCACGCGCGCGCTGGTCGAGCCCGGTTTCGACAAATTCACGGATTTAGCGCGGCCCAAAAATCTCTGCTTCGTCGCCATGACGCAATATGAAAAGACGTGGCCGTGGCTGCGCTACCTTCTGGCGCCGGAAAAGCTCGAGCACATTCTCGCCAATGTCTTTGCCGAGCTACAGTTCAAAAATCTGCGCGTGGCGGAAACAGAAAAATATGCGCACGTCACGTATTTTTTCAACGGCGGGGTAGAGAAGCCGTTTCCGGGCGAAGAACGGATTCTGGTGCCCTCGCCTAAGGTGGCCACATACGATTTGAAGCCCGAAATGTCCGCTGCGGGCGTAGCCGAAGCCGTAGTCCAGGCCATCAACAAGGGAGATTTCGACGCTATCATCATGAATTTTGCGAACGCGGATATGGTAGGCCACTCCGGCAAGCTCGAAGCCGCCATCAAGGCTTGCGAAACTGTGGACGAGTGCCTCGGGAGAATTTTTCAGGCGCTGCGCCCTCGCGGCGGGGCGTGGATTATCACTGCCGATCACGGCAACGCGGAAACGATGATCGATCCCGTCACAGGTGGCCCGCACACATACCACACCACAAATCCCGTACCCTTCATCCTCGTCACCGAGAACGGAGCTCTACAATTGCGGCTCGGCGGCTCGCTCCGCGATATCGCTCCCACGCTTCTGGGTGTCCTTGGCGTTCCTTCCCCGCAGGAAATGACCGGCCGCGACTTGCGTCAATTCCCCCGATGACGCGCACGAGTCCTGCGGAGACGAAACTTGTCATCTGCGTGAAGCACCCGTTTCCCTTGTGGAACCCGCCGCCGGAAATGGCCCAACGCATCCGGGGGAGGTGGCCGGAAATCCGCGTGGTTCACCTGCCCGATTACACCAATCTCGAACGCGAGTTGCCGGATACTCAGATTTTTGTCGGCTACTCGCTTCGTCCCGCGCAATTTGTGCTGGCTCGCGACTTGAGATGGATCCACTCCACCGCCGCCGGCGTGGGGCAATTGCTGTTTCCGGAGCTGCGCGAGAGCGGCGTCGAGGTTACCAATGCCAGTGGTGTTCACTCGATTCCAATCGCCGAACACGTGCTTGGAACGCTGCTGGCGCTTGCGCGGCGCTTCCCGGATTGTGTCCGCTACCAACTGCAATCGACGTGGGCGCAGCAGCAATTGTGGGCCGCGCCTGTACGTCCGCGCGAACTTCGCGGACAGGTGATGCTTTTTATCGGGTTCGGGCACATCGGCCGCGCTGTGGCGACGATCCTGAAGCCCATCGGTGCGCGCATTCAGGCAGTTACTCGCTCCGGACGCAGCGATGGCGAGCTGGCGGAAAAAATTTTTCCTGCGAGCAAACTTCACGACGCGCTCCCCGAGGCCGACTTCGTGATACTGGCTGCGCCGGAAACACCGGAGACGCGGCGCATGATTGGCGCGCGCGAATTCGCTCGGATGAAACCGACCGCCTATTTTCTCAACATGGCGCGCGGCGCGCTGGTCGATGAACCCGCGCTCATCGATGCCCTCGAGCGGAGCACGATTGCCGGAGCGGCACTGGATGTCGCGTCCGGGGAGCCTCTGCCGCCGGAAAGCCCTCTCTGGCGGCTCGACAACGCGTTCATCACGCCGCATATGAGCGCCGTGAGCGAACACCTGTGGGATCGGCAAGCTGATTTGTTGATGGAAAATCTGGAGCACTGGTTCAGCGGGCGCGAACTGCTGAACCGCGTGAATCTCGAGCGTGGTTACTAGGACTCAATCCGGATTGCGGAGGGCCGGGCCTCTTCGGTCTGTGACGCGCTAATTTCCTCCGGCGCTAAGCCGCGGGGAGGTGTAGCCATTGCGCGCGTACACCACCACTTTCTTCTTCTTGCCCTTGCGGTCTTCCAGCAGCAGTGGATTGCCTTGATCGTCCACAACCTCGACTTTCAGCCGGTGGAATTTTCCGTCGGCGGGAGTAGACGGTGAAAAGCCGAGCGAATACTGGCTGCGGAGGAATGCGGCCACGGCGTTGAAAATGTCCGGCATCTCGCCGTAGAAGCGCGGAAACCAGGCGTGCCCGCCGGTCATGTCTGCAAACGTGTTGAGCTCGTTTTTCATCTGCGCATACGCCACATCGGTTCTCGCGCTGCGGCTGTACAAATCAATTTCTTCTCCCATCCCGATGGGGAAAATGGTCACGTCAGTTTCCTTGATGCGCTTGTAGGTCTGGTCGAGCGTGTGTTTGCTGAAGCTGTTTCGGCCGGTGGAGAGCAGCAGAATGGACTTCTTTCCGTGGACGTCGCGCATCTCATCGAGCGTCTCAATCAACGAGTCAAACAGGTTCTCTTCGTGGAATCCGGGGACAAATAGCCCTGCGACCGCCTGCCGCACTTCCCTCTTGTCCTGGGTGAAGTCCACAAGCAAATCGGTCTTGATGTCATAAATCTTGAACGCCACCCAATCCTTCGGCGCCAGATGGCTCAGAAATCCCCACGCCCAGTCTCGCGATTTGTATCCGTAGAATCCATAATTTTCAGCGCTGAATTCCATCAAGATCACGATCGTGATCGGCGCATCGGTCGGAGCGAAAACGGTGATTTGCTGGGGCTTGTTTTCATCCAAGATTCGGAAATTTTCTTTTTTCAGGCCGGTCACCACATTTCCATCGTTGTCGGTCACCACGGCGTCGACATTCACAAGCGTGGACTCGACTGAAATTTCGGCTTTCGGTGCGTTTTCCTGGCCCGCCTGCTGTTGCGGCTGTTGCTGGCCCGTGGGAGGTTTGGGCTGTTCCGGCTGTTGCGCGGCGCCGGGCTTCGCCGGCCCGGGCTCTTGCGAGTGCGCGGGAACGGCGGCGGGCGGCACACCCAGCGCTACCACCAGGATTCCAAACAGCCCGGCGCGAATCCAATTGTTCAATCGCATGTTTTCCTCTCCCAGCTTGGATGCTGCCATGCCCGCCCGAGGATGGTCACTTGCAGTCCAGAAAACCCGCTCGTTGCCCGTCCGGGGTGCCCCTTGTGCACATGATAATATGAAACACTACTCTTGGGACGAATTGGTTTCACGTTCCCGCGGAGGAAATCGGATGGTGCGGACGCTTGCTCGAACGATCACTCTCTTCATGCTCTGTGCGCTGCCGGGCGCGGCGCAAACGGGTCCGCCCATCACGCCGGCGCATTCACAGCCGGCGGCGATCTCCGCGGCGGACCGTTCGAAACTCCAGAGCGACGCGCTGCTCTGGTTGCAGGACCTCATCCGCATCAACACGACGAATCCTCCCGGCAACGAGCTCGTGGCCGCGAAGTACATCGAGGATGTCCTGAAGCGCGAAGGCATCAATTCGGAGATTTTTGAGAGCGCGCCCGGCCGTGGATTCATTGTGGCGCGGCTTTCCGCCAGCGCCGTGCCGGATCCTTCGCGTGCGCTGCTGCTGATGGCGCATCTCGACGTCGTCGGCGTGGACAAGAGCAAGTGGAGCGTCGATCCCTTCGGAGCCGTCATCAAAGACGGCTACCTCTATGGCCGCGGCGCCATCGACGACAAAGGCATGCTCGCGGCCAATCTGGCTGTGTTCGTCCTGCTAAAACGTTCCGGCGCGAGGCTCAATCGCGACGTGATTTTTCTTGCCGAAGGCGACGAAGAAGCCGGCGGCACCCAGGGAATGGCTTTCGCCGTTGAAAAGCACTGGGACAAAATCGCCGCCGGGTACGCATTGAACGAAGGCGGCCACATCGCGGTGAAGGACGGGAAAATTCAGTACGTCGGCATTCAGGCCTCGGAAAAAGTGTCCGTGAATGTGGACCTCATCGCCACCGGCACTTCGGGGCACAGCTCGCTCCCGCGCAAAGACAACGCGGTGACGCATCTCGCGGCCGCCGCCGCAAAGATCGGCTCGTACGAAGCGCCGGCCGAGCTCAACGCCATTACCCGCGCCTATTTTTCCGGACTCGCGGCCGCCGAAGACGATGAGACCGCGAAATGGATGCGCGCGCTCGACACCTCCGATCGCGGCGAGCACGCAGCGCGCTGGCTTTCCAGCGCGAGCCCATACTGGAATGCCATGCTGCACGATACCGTTACTCCCACGATGCTCCAGGCCGGGATTCGCGCCAACGTGGTGCCTTCCGAGGCGCGCGGCGTGGTGAATGTCCGCCTACTTCCGGGCAATTCGATTGATGCCCTGATTGGAAAACTCCAAACGCTGGTCAACGATCCGCAGATCCGTTTTCAGGTACAGCCCGGCGGCGGGCAGGCGGCGCCGTCCACTTCCACGACTTCCGATCTATATGCCGCGATCGCGCGCGCGGCGGCTCGAGAATTTCCCGGAGCGACGGTGGTGCCGCTGATGTCCACCGGCGCTACCGATTCCATGCCGCTCCGGCTCCGCACCGTGCGAGCGTACGGCGTGCTTCCCTTTCCCCTGGCCGAAACCGATTCTATGCGCATGCATGCCGATGATGAACGCATTCCGCTCGATTCCTTTGGCAAAGGGGTCGATTTCCTGTGCGATGTTGTCGCCGATTTCGCCATCGCAAAGTAATTTCCATGATTCGTCGAAGGGCTAAGATCGTGTGCACTCTCGGGCCCAGCAGCTCCTCTCCCGAGATGATCGACCGGATGGTGGAAACCGGCATGGACGTGGCTCGGCTGAATTTTTCGCACGGGACGCACGAAGAGCACGCCGCGCGCGTGGCGGCAGTGAGAAAGGCGTCGGGCCATCACGAAAAATCGGTCGCGGTCCTCGCCGATCTTCAGGGGCCGAAAATTCGCACCGGCGCGCTCGTGCAGGGCAAGCCGGTCCGCCTCCGATTCGGCCAGCGCTTCGTGATTACGACAAAAAAGAAGCTGGGAACTTCGGAGGGCGTCAGCACTACGTTTCGCGAGCTGCCTCGCTCGGTTCACAAAGGTGACCGCATCCTCCTTCACGACGGCGAAATTGCCCTCCGGGTGCTTTCCACCCCCGCGAGCGAGGTAGTTTGCCAAGTGGAAAACGGCGGCGAACTCTCGGAGCACCAGGGCATCAATCTCCCCGGCGTGAAATTGAAAATTCCTTCGCTCACGCAAAAAGATCGCGCCGATCTCTCGTTCGCGCTGCGCGAGCTCGGCGCAAACTACGTGGCCCTCAGTTTCGTGCGCACCGCTGCCGACGTGCGCGAAGCGAAAGCCTTCATCAAGCGCCTGGGCAAGGATACGCCGGTGATTTCGAAACTCGAAAAACCGGAAGCCATCGACAATCTGGACGAGATTCTGCGCGTGACCAACGGCGTGATGGTCGCGCGCGGCGACCTGGGCGTGGAAATGAGCCTTGAACGCGTGCCCGTGGTGCAGAAACAGATCATCGCGCGGGCCCGCGACGCGCTGGTTCCCGTCATCACTGCCACCCAAATGCTCGACTCCATGGAAAACAATCCGCGGCCCACGCGCGCGGAAGCCTCCGACGTGGCCAACGCGATTTTCGACGGCAGCGACGCGCTGATGCTCTCCGGCGAATCCGCGGCTGGAAAATATCCGCTCGAGGCAGTGGCCACAATGGATCGCATCATCCGCGAAGCCGAATCGAGCGTCACGGAGATGCCGCGGCCTGCGCGCCTGGCCGAGCTTCACATCAGCGAAGCCATCGCCGAAGCCATCTGCCATGCCGCCGAAGAGCTGCGCATGAAAGTGATTGCTGTGTTCACGGAATCGGGCTCGTCGGCGCGGCTGGTTTCGAAATACCGCCCGCGCGCGCCGATTGTCGCGTTTTCGCCCGTGCAGGAAACGAGGCGGAGACTCAGCCTCCTCTGGGGTGTGTGGCCGCGCAGCATCGCGCCGCTTCATGATATTGACGAGCTCTCCCGCATCGCCGAAAAGCGGCTGAAGGAAGAACACATCGTGAGGAATGGCGACGTGGTCGGCGTCATCGCCGGCATGCCGCTCGGCACGCGCGGCTCAACGAACTTGATGCGTCTGATTCGCATCGGCTGCTAATCTGGCACGCGCCATTTTGGAAGTTGCGCTTCCGGCAGCCCTGGCTCAAACTCACCCGGCCGTGAGCGGATTCCCTTTCGAATACAGCGACGTGCTCGAGGCGCGCAAATTTCTTGCCGCGCGTCTCACGCCCACGCGACTGGTTCGCGCCTCCTCGCTCGGTGCAGCATCCGGCGCGGCTGTTTCGCTCAAGCTCGAATCGGAAAATCCCACAGGCTCATTCAAGGTCCGCGGAGCTTTGAACTCCCTTTGGCGGAGGTCCCAGCGCGGCCTCCTCGATGGTGTGGTAACAAGCAGCACCGGAAATCATGGCGCCGCCGTTGCCTACGCCGCCCGCGAGTTGGGAGTGCAGGCGAGAATTTATCTCCCGGAAAATCCCAACCCCGTGAAGCGCGCTCGAATCGCCGAGCTCGGGGCCGAAATTGTCGAGGCCGGACGCGACATCGTCGAGAGCCGAAAGAAAGCAGATGAATTTTCGCGGGGGCGCGGCTGGCCCCTGATTGTCGATGTGGACGACCCGGATATTTGTGCGGGCGCTGCCACAATCGCCTGCGAGATTCTGGATAAAGCTCCCGAAACGGATGTGCTCGTTGTTCCGGTGGGCGATAGCTGCCTTATTCGAGGAATGGCTTTCGCCGCCAGGCAAATCAAGCCGAAAATCCGTGTTGTCGGTGTACAGGCCGAAGGCGCGCCCGCATATTACCGTTCATGGAAGGAGCGCCGGTCGCTCGCAACCGACTCCATCAATACGATCGCCGATGGCTTGGCCACGCGCACCACAACAACGGAAAACGTCGAGCAGATTCTCGAGCTGGTGGATGAAATGCGGCTGGTCTCCGACGTGGAAATGCTTCGCGCGATCCATCATCTGCTGCTCGACGAGCATGTCGTTGCGGAACCTGCGGGCGCAGCCAGCACGGCGGCGCTGCTCAAAGGCGGGAGCGAATGGGAGGGACAGAACGTGGCGTTGGTGCTCAGCGGGGCGAACATCGCGCCGGAAATTCTCCGCCGCGCCGTTTGCTCCGAGTAGGGGCACGGCCTGCCGTGCCCGCATTGATGCAAGCCATTCAAAAGCGAGGGCTCAGTCCTTTTTTCTACAAGCCGCTAGTTCACCCAATTGTCCGGCTGGTCGGGCGGCCGATCGCGGTGCCGGCGGACATAGACATCGAATTTTTTCTTCAGCCGCCGCCGCTGCCAATCGGAAAAATAATTGCGGAAATTGTAGAGGAATGACCCGCGCCGCAGATAAATGTATCCCGCCAGCATTCCCCCGAGGTGGCAGATGTGGCTGACGCCGTCGCCCGGCGTTTCCAGCGTGAAATAGAACTCTACTGCTCCCATGATCAGCACGTACACGCGCATGGGCAGCGTCACGGGAAACGGAATGATCCACACCTGCTGGTGCGGAAAAAGGATGGCCATCGCCAGCAGAATTCCGAATATCGCTCCGGAAGCGCCGATCGTCGGCGGCACAATCGTGCTGCCGATTCCGTACGCAGCGAGCACGCCCTTCACTACCACGTTGACGACTCCCGCCCCGATTCCACAAACGAAGAAATACGTATAAAACTTCCGCGCCCCCCAGGTTCGCTCCAGGTCCCTGCCGAACATCCACAGGAACAACATATTGAAAAGGAGATGCCAGATGCTTCCATGAAGAAAGATATAGGTGCCGAGCTGCCAGATATAGCCGTGCAGTACCGCGTACGGCACGAGACCGAGGTAGCGATTGAATACGCCGTATGCCTCGCCGCCGGGGATCAACTTCAGCACCGTCTGGAGCGCGAAAACGGCCGCGCAAGCAATCAGCAACGTCTTGATTGCCGGCGGAACCATCCCACGCCACTGGTACCGGTAACCGTAGCTGCGAAACCCACCCATAGCTTTCCAGTCTAAAGGCAGGACGTGGCGGAGTCAAAGACCGCGCCGAAAGCGAATTCCGGCCGCACAATCGGACGTGACTGAGCAATGGCCTGAAGCTGCGCCGCGCACGTCGAGGACGCGACCCGTGTGCCGGAAAAACTCTGGAGGTCCGGCGGGCAGCGGGAGTAGAATCGCCGCGATTCCGACCCAGAGGCCCTCGTTGCCCCCGGTGAAAGGCTACACCGGCGGCTCAATCCACAGACCAAGACCCGACGGAGGTGTCCCATGGCAACAGCAAGTCCGGCTCAAGGTTTGCAAGGTCCATTGCAATTCGCGAAGAAACTTACCGGGTGGTACATCGCCGCGGCGGTTGTATTCATCGTGTTCGGGATCTTCGCGATCCTCGAACCCGCTGTGGCAGGACTCGGAGTGACGCTGCTGGTTGGGTGGCTGCTGGTTTTCGGAGGGGTGATGCATCTCATCACGGCTTTCCGCGGCGGCGGGGCCAAGCAGGTCCTCTCCCAGGTGCTGATCGGGATTCTCTACCTGGTTTGCGGAATTTACTTCCTGATGCATCCGCTGCTCGGCATCAGCGCGCTCACGCTGTTCCTCTCGGCCGTGTTCCTGGCTGAGGGCGTGCTCGAGCTCGTCGCTTATTTCCGCATGAAAAATGAAGCCGCATCCGGCTGGCTCCTCCTCAACGGAATCGTCACGCTCCTGCTGGGAGGGCTGATTTGGTTCCAATGGCCGTCGAGTTCGATCTGGGCCATTGGGATCCTCGTTGGCGTGAACCTGCTGATGACCGGTAGCACGCGGCTGATGTTCGGTCTGGCAGTGCGAAAGCTGGCAGCAAGTGCAAGCCCGTAATTCTTCCGAGCACGCATCGATTGGCGCTTTCTGATTCTCGAGTGGATCAGCTGAGCTTCTTGCGCGCGAAGTAGAAAAGCGACGCCGCCAGCAGCAAAAACATGATCAGCCCCACCAGATTGCTCGTGGCCAGCGAGCCGAGCAATCGGGGGCCGAAAGAGAAAAGATCCGCGCGCCACGGCAAGCGCAGCAGCAAAGTGAGCCAGTGCGGAACGCGCGTGGAAATTTCCGGGTCCTGCAACAGAGCAATCACGATACCGAGCAGGCCGAACACGCCGCCGGCCGCGATGAGCCCGCTCGAATAGAGCGCTCCTGGACTCGCTTCTCCCTCCTCTGTTTTTTTCGAAGTGGTTTCCACCAGCCAGCGCACCACTCCGCCCGCAAACATCGTCGCCGTGGTTCCGATGGAGAGATAGGCGCCCACGGCAAACGCGAGCGAACGCACTCCGAGAATTTCCACCGCCAGCACCAACGCCACGCCCATCAACACCAGCCGCCACGGCAGGCGCTGCGTGAGAATGCCGTTGATCACCGTGGCCATCAGCCGCGCTTGCGGCGCGGGAGCCTTGTCGCCGCCGATCCCCTGCACCCACTGAATCTCGATTTGCTTCGTGGCGGGATCGTAGAGATATTCGCCGTCGGCAATCACGCGCGAGCCGAGCGCATTGATCAGCACATAATTCTTGCCCTGATGCTGGATCGATTGGCGCTCGACTTTCACCCCCTGCGGCAGCGCCTGAATTTCCACGGGAATTTGTGCCGGGACGTACCTCTGAAGGCCAGTGTTCATCAGGTTCAGAGTGGCACCAATGGCGATCGTCGAAACCGTGACGCCGATAAGCAGCCCCATTTGCTGCCGTACCGGCGTCGAGCCCACCAGGTAGCCGGTTTTCAGGTCTTGAGATGTAGCTCCGGCGATGGCTGCGGCAGTGCACACCACGCCTCCGATCATCAATGCCAGCACCGCGTAATTCGGCGCCGTCCATCCGGCCAGCAAAAAGATGGCGCACGTGGCCATCAGCGTGGCGATGCTCATTCCGCTCACTGGATTCGACGAATTTCCCAGCAGCCCGCTGATCCGGGATGCCACCGTGACGAACAAGAATCCGAACACCACCACGAATACTCCGGCCAGCAGATTCTGATACCACGCCGTGCTCGCCCCTTTCATAGGGTGAAACGTCAGCAGAATCCAAATCATCACCACAATTGCCAGCGAGCCCATGAGCACCACGCGCATCGAAGCGTCCCGGTCGATGCGGCTCCTCGCGCCGGTCTCATTTCCGGCGCCTTCCGCGCGCACATCTTTCAACCCGGCTCGAAGCGCGGAAACAATCGTGGGCATCGTGCGGAGCAGGGTGATCAATCCTGCTGCGGCCACGGCGCCTGCGCCCATCGGCCGAATATACTGGCGCCACATGTCGTCCGGCGTCATCTGCGGAATCGGCACTGTGGACGGGTAAATCGGCGTGTTTCCGGAAAGCTGCCCGAAAAACTGGATTGCCGGCATGATCAGCAGCCAGGAGACCACGCCGCCCGCAAAGAGAATGCCCGCCACGCGCGGACCGATAATGTAGCCCACGCCGAGATATTCCGACGTAATGGTGGCGCGAAATGATGCGCCTGGAAACCACTTGGGGCGCGCTTCGGGCTGCCCGTTCCAGGCCTGCACCGTGTTCATCAGGAATGTGTAAACGCCGCCGAGACCCAGGCCCCAGAACACTCGCCCCGCGAATGAGCCGCCCCGCTCGCCTGCTACGAGAACGTCCGCGCACGCCGTGCCTTCCGGAAACGTGAGGTTGCCGTGCTCCTTGACGATGAGCTGGCGCCGCAGCGGAATCATGAACAACACGCCGAGCCAGCCGCCCAGCAGCGCCAGCGGAAAAATTCTCCAAAACGTAAATTCGGAGCCAAAGCCCAGGAAAATCAGCGCGGGAATCGTGAACATCACACCGGCAGCCAGCGATTCGCCCGCCGAGCCGGTGGTTTGCACGATGTTGTTTTCCAGAATCGTCGAGCGGCCAAACGCGCGCAGGATGCTGATCGAAAGCACGGCGATGGGAATGGACGCTGAAACCGTGAGCCCGGCGCGAAGCCCGACGTACACGGTCACGGCGCCGAACAGCAGCCCGAAAATCGAGCCGAGCACCACGGCGCGCAAAGTGAACTCGGCCAGCGATTCCTCCGCCGGAACGTACGGGTGAAAATCCCCCGGCGGCGCCGTCGAGCTCCACGGTTTTGTCGCCACGCTTCACCTCCCTCGATTGTTCGCGCCCGGTGCGCCCGCTTTCGGGCCAAATTGGCCGTACGAGCCGGGCAAGTTAGCATCAGACGCAACCCCAGGCAAGCCGGACCCCCTCGCGCGATTCTCGTTTCCACCGCCGCCACCCGTGGTGCGCTCGATTCGTGTGCTATTCTGGGCGCGGGGAAAGGCAGTCAATGGGCTACATCGATCGCATCCAGCGCGACCTCACGGCAGCGATGAAAGGCAAAGACGAGCTGCGCCTGAGCGTACTTCGCATGGTCAAGTCTGCGCTCAAAAACAAGGAAATAGAAAAAATGCATCCGCTCGACGATTTGGAGTCGCTTCAGGTGCTCCAAACACTCGTCAAGCAGCGCCGCGAATCGGTCGAGCAATTCACCAAAGGCGGCCGTAAGGACCTGGCAGATAAAGAGCGCCGGGAAATCACCATCATCGAAGAATACTTGCCCGCCGCTCCTTCAGACGATGAAATTCAGCGCGCCATCGAGACTGCGATCGCGGAAGAGGGGGCCAACTCCCTGAAACAAATGGGAGCTGTCATCAAAGCCGCTCGCGCCAAGCTCGAAGGCAAGACCATTGACGGCAAGGTCCTGAGCGACCGCGTCCGCGAGCGCCTCAGCGCCAAGACATGACTCCCGGCTGTGCTCTGGTGCCACTGCCGGAAACCATCTCCGTCAAATACACGGAAGAAGAAGCAGAATCCGTCAGCTTGCGTCCGGTGGTGCGCCAAACGTTTCGGTCTCCCGAGTTGGTGGACATGATTGTCAGCGTCGCGGGAAAGGATCCGGAGCGCGTGCGGCAAATCCTCCGCTCCGGCACGATTGTTTTCCATTCATACCGCTATTGGTGGCAGGGATTCGATCCGGACGCCGCCGCACTTTCAGCGTTGCTCGCGCGCTACCCCGATGCGGACCCCTCGCGCGTGTTTCACGCCGCCGATTGCACCGAAGCGATTCTCGAATCGAGCGGCGCATCGGCGCGACATTCCTTGCGCGTGCGCCGCGAAGACGCCACCCGCAGACGAATTTTCCGCGTCCGCAGCTTCTGGAATTCTCTGATGGACCTGGCGCGCGATTCCCCGCCCGTCTACCGCGAGTATTCTTACGCGCTGCGTGCGGACATCTTCGAATCGCCTCTCAGCACACCGCAGCTCGAATTCCTCGCGCGCGAAGCCGCCCGCTATGCCCCGCGCTCCCTTCGCGCGCAGTCGTCCGTTCTTCCGTCTATCAGCCGGATTGTTTTTATTTGCCCGCGCGCCGCGAAATAGCTGTTGGGGCGCAGCCGTAGTCCTGCCGCCGCAGGGGCGGGTCTTAGACCCGCCCGCATTTTTCGTTTCGTGCGTTTACCAACTCATCCGCCATGAATGGCTCGTAAGCGATCGGCTCAGTGAACCGGCTTGAGATAATTCTGCGCGGCCAGCTCGCCGATTTTCTTTCCCATTGCTGCGCCGACTACTGTTGAATTTCGATAGTGAATTCCGCCGTAAATCCTGGCCGCGGAAACCTCCTCGGCCCAGTCCTTGATGCTGCTCCATTTTCGCTCCACACCGGGAGCTGTCCGGCTTGTCATACTTAACGCCTGCGGTCCCGTTCCGAATTCCGACTCGAGGACCGCCCCAGCCGCCGCGGATGTGATGCAATGGGCGCACGGATATTCCGGGTGCATCGGCGTGTCGATCACCGGCTCCCATGCTGCATCTCGCTCCGTGGCGTCGTTGCCGTCCAGGTCTCCATTGCGGATCGCGGTGACGGGCCGCCAGAAATGAAAATGGTACTTTGCCTCGAAGACTGCGATGTATGCGTCCGCCGTTGCCGTCTCCAGCAAGGCAAACAGCCGCGCGTTTTGAATCAAACTCCGCCCGGGCGCCGCTGCCAATTGCCGCGCGATCGGATCCCAGCTGTCCGGCCCGGTGATGATCCAGAAGCGCGCAATCTCCGTTTGTTCTGGCGTGCGCGTGGTGCTTTTCTTTCCACCGATCTCTTTGCTCTCGTTGTAATCGTGCGCCCACGCGTCGCTGCTTAATGCGGGCGGTGCTCCCGGCCGGAATTGCGAAGTTCGTTCCATCACCCAGGGGCTCACATTGCCCCACTGCGAACCAATTGGCAGCGACGTCGGCACATATGCGCCCGGTGTTGTGAGGGGCCGATAGGTGTTCGGGGCGTCTGAGCCATCGGAAGCACGCAGCGAAAGAATTTTTGCCGCCACGGCCTCGCCCACCGCGATTCCGGAGCTCTTCCCCGGCCCATCTGCAATCCTGGCCAGCGATTCCTGGTACGCCGCGTCCAGTCCGGCTTTTTGCTCGGGATAGAGTTTCACGAGCGCCGCGTGCGCTGCCGCCACGCCCGCCGCCTCTGCGGAACTTCCAGCGGGTGCAGCTTCCTGGAATTTGTACGGCGCATACCGCCTGTCGATGGAGTTCACGGCGTCAAACATCGCCGTGTGTACAATCGCCATAGTCCGTGCAGCCTGAAACGGGTACTGCTTCGCTTCCGACGCCGCCGCAGCCGCCTTCTGGTTCCATTCGACGACCGCGTCTGCCACGGCCGCCGGCAAATGCGGCGCAAGTAATGCCAGTGCTAAAGCACATCCGCGAACTTGAAGCATGCGCATAATCACCTCCGAGAAATTGAGAATCGAAGCTACAGGCACAGGAAACGATGCGATCAACGCGCTCGGTGGCTGGGCGCGCGCCTCACAGGGCCGGCATTTTACAATGGAACGTGCACTTGGATGATGCCGAAAGCCTTTCCCGGCCGCCCTTCCGATCCGTCACCGCTGGACCGACCCGCACCGGCAGGAGATTCTTCGAAGCTAATTGGCGCGCCGCAGCACGGCGCTGGCGCGTTCGTCCGCAGCGATTTGATTGAGGAAGCCTTTCACTTCGTCGAGCTTTTCGGTGGGAACGTAGACGTCTTTGATTTCATACGTCCGCGTGTAGTGCAGCGTGTTTCCGCTCATCTGCACCTGGCTCTTGTACGAGCCGTACGGACATTCCACGTTGACAGGCTTCGGCAGCTCATCCACGACGTATCCATCGGGCAGCGTGATATCAAACACGTCGTCCTGCCGCGTCGCTTCAGGAAACTCGATCGGATACTTCCGCGGCTTTCCGCTCAGGATGCTCCACTGCTTGCTGCCCACAACGCGAGGGCGAAGGATCAGCAGATTGCCTGCTGCTTTGGCATACGAGTCCGCCACCACCCGGTATTCCAGCGTCAGGCTCTGGTCGTACAGTTCCAGGTTGCCGACGGAAGCCTTCGTAAGCGTGAAATCACTCAAGGAATTGCCCAGAAAGCTCTCAATTACCTTTCTTCGCTGCGCGGGCGGCGCGAGTAGCATTTGCGCCCGCTTGTCCTGCGCCGGTCCTCCCCAGCTTACCTCCTGAAAGGCGCCATCCAGTTTGCCGCTTGCCGTCAGCGTGACTGTTCCCGTGCGAAGCAGCCGGTTTGTCGGTGCAGGCAACAAAGGCAGCTTCATCAATTCCCCTCCCTTGGGCCCAAAAACCAGCCCGTAATTGTTTTGCAGCTCCCAGGGAAGATACCCAAGTGGAACATACTCCTCGGTCGGATCGAAGAACAGCAGCAGTCCTAACTCCGGGTCCTTTACAACCGCGTAGAGCACGTTGTCCGGCACGCTCTCCGGCAGGCGAATTGCCAGGATGACGTGATCGAATTGCATCGAAGGAAAATCGGGCTGCACCAAACCCCGCTCGGTATCGATCGACACGTAGTACGACTCGATCCCGATCACGTGCAGCATGGCGCTCAGCAATGTCGCCTTGTCTTTGCAGTCGCCATACCGGTGCACGAACACATCCGGCGCCGGGTGCGGCAGCACTCCGCCGATGCCGACCTCGATCGCCGCGTAGCGAATCTGTCGCTGCGTGAACTCAGCAAGCGCCTTCATCTTTGCGATTGGATCGGTAAGGCCCGCGGTCAGTTCCGAAGCTTTTTGTTGGATACCAGGTGATATGGTCCGGGTAGAAGCGGTGAGCTCGTTGTACCAAAGCCCGATGTCCTTCCAGGTCCCGGTTGTTCTTGAACGCATCGCCGGATCCCGCGGGTAATATTTGATTCCCATGTGTCCGGCAACAGCGTTCCATGGAGGCATGGCGGGCTCAATCTCAACCGCCGGACTGTCCGTCACCTCCCAGGCATACTGATTCACCCCGATCGTCTCTGGTTTTTGTTCGGGATGGTTGGCCCAGATTGTTCTGAACTCCCAGCCCGGCGGGAGTTGCAGCACCAGCCGGGATCGGCGGACCGGAACTGCTTTCTGAAAATACCATGCGTCCTCGAACACGTAGGGCCGCTGCTTTTGCACCGATTCAAAGCCGACCACGCTTCCAGGGTTGGCTTCCGGAAATTTGATGGCCTTCGTACGCAGGTCGCTATAGACCTCGAAGCTGGAAATCCCCACTTCCACGGCGTCCTTCTCTTTCACTTCGATTTCATGCCCGTTCGGCATGATGGTCCAGGCTTTGAAATAAGAAATCTTTGTGTCGTTGGAGAACTCCACATGGGCGACTGCGTATTCGGTGTCTCGCGCCTCGGGCCGCAGGATTCGATATGCGCGGCGAAGTCGAACCTCCACGTCACCCTTGTCTTTTATGGTGATCACCTGATCATCCAGCAGTACAACGGCGACCGCATTCTTCACGTCTGCCGGCGTTTTCTCCTGGGCCGCCGTCCGCAGCCAGTCCGGCGCGCTGTCCCCGCGCGCGTTTGGCATAATCCCCAGCATCAGCGCGGCTGCCACCGCGAAGCGCAGACGGTAAACGCTAGTTGTTGCCCGCATTTTGCCCGCTCTGGAAAACGACCTGGGCTTCGTCATTGGATTTCACCGTGTTGAAGAATTGCCGCAACGCTCCGTACGACGTCACCGGAATCAGGATCGCATTCACCACAAGCTGCCGGTTTACCTTTACCCCGTCCGCCTGCTTCGTCATCGTGATTTCGTATTTCACCGCGCCCGGGTTCACGTTCTGTGCGGCGGGAAGCGTCTCCACCGTGTAGCCCTCCGGCGGATGAAGTTTCATCTCGTCGCTGATCTCGAATGGGTACGAAAAATAAATCATGTTCACTCGACGCGCCGATTGAAACGCTTTTGCCTGTGGCACGACGAAGATCGTCGCAGGAACCAGCATTCGCCGGCCCACCGGGGATCCAAAACCGCTGATCTGGATCGTTCCTTCCACCTTCAGCGGCTGGTCTACATCCTCCCAATCCGCCACGCTCGTGAGCTTAAACGCCGCTCCCGACGGCAACCAATCTTGAACCTTCGTTTCCAGCATCTTCTTTCTGCCTGTTTCGTCCGCGCTGTACCCCTCCTCCCGATATTCGGCGGCCAGCTCCCCTGCGAACGCCACCCGGACCGTTCCACTCAGCGTCCCATCTTCGCTAAGATTCAGATCGGAGTGCCGTATGATCCGTGCCCCAGAACTCTTCGGCGCCGGCGTGTCCACCACATGCGCGCCATCCTTGCTGATTCGAATCCCGCCGGCGCCTGCTTCGTACCAGGGAAGCACGTCGAACGGGTATCGGGCCGCGGAGGGATCGACAAAGTATTCCTGATTCACCGCGCGAACCCAGACGATGTCCGTATCAAGCTGCGTGGCATCCTTTACTTGCGGCAGGAAGAAACTGTTGTTTCGCGCCGTGAGAAATATTTCCGTTGATTCAAAACCTGCGGCGCGTGCCAGCCCCACGAACAGATAATTGATCTGGCGGCCGTTCCCATAGCCCCGCTTCAAGACATCCTCCACGTTCGCATTCGGTTTCAGATTTTCCGCTTTCTCTTCCTTTTTGGATTTCGACTCCTCAAACGTGAGGTTCCGAATCTGCTGGGCGCGCGCATACAATTTGCGCAGCTTCACCTCCGGTAGGTCGGCCCCTCCGACCGTCCGTGAGACTTCCGCCTCCAATGCCCCTCGCTTGCCGATGAAATGTTCCATCCCGTCGTTGAAGTTTTTCCCGATCCGATTCCAATATTGGTCAACCGTCTCCTGCGCCGGGTCTGAATTCTGCCGGTAAAAGAACTTCACCCGCGCTTGGAGCGACTGCTCGGGGGGCATGTAAGCCTCGTCCTCGATTCCCTTCAGATCGTGCACCTCAAGTGCGTAGGAGCCATCCTTCTGCTCCTGTGGCACCAGGTTCGAAGGAAGCCCGTATTGCCGGAACATCAAAGCGGGAGCGTAGGAACTCGTATCCGGCTTGATCCAAAACCGGCCGTAGCGGGTGAATAGATCGCTGGTCAGCGTCCACGATGCATTGTAGTAGTAGTTCGAATCGTACTGGTCCCGGAACTTGTATTCGATAATGCTCCCCGGGCGGACGTCGGGCAGAGTCAGCGCTTTTGCCAGGAACTTGTAGCCGCTCGCTTTCACCACCGTCTTTTCGAAAGGTTTCCCCTCGAAATTCACGACCGTACCGTCGGGTTCGATCGTTCGGGCACGAAGATCCTCGATTGAGTCAGTCCCCTTCAGGAATGGAATCTCCACGGTCCCCCGTCCTGTCCCTGCCTGCGTGAAAATCTTGATTCTCTTGTACTCGTGAAATGCGGACTGTTTTGCATCGATCCAGCTTTCGCGGTAGAGAATCATCGCGTCGGCACCCGGGCTGGCGGGGTTGTCCTTCAGCGCCAAGTCCTCCGGCGAAATCGGCAACCACTCGTCCTTTGCCGGCACGGGCCGGCCTCCGGCGAGGCAGTAAACCAGCCACACCACAACTGCTCCCAGGAGGTATCGCCCCATTCGTTTCATGCCTGTCTTCCCCTTTTTCGCCAGCTGCTCGAACCGGGCGCGCACTCACTCAATCCGAGTTCGCTCGAACCGATCCATCAATTCTCAAGCAGTGAATTATCCGCAACGCTACCGCGTCTTTATCGGAGTGTCAATCATTTCGCCCCTAGTAAAGATGGTGCCAGGACGCCCCGCCTGCTGCACTGTCAATCGCCCCCTATGGTTAATGCGGGCCATCTTGGCGACCTTCGCTGCCGGATTTGACACCGCGCAGGCTCGTAGATAGGCTCGACGGCATGAAAATTGTGGTTGCGGACAAAATCAGCGAGCGCGGACTGGCACTGCTGCGGGATACGGGCTGGGAGGTTTCCACCCCGCCGGCAGCTTCGCTCACGAGCGAAATCGACGATGCCGACGGCCTCATCGTGCGCTCGGCCACGCGCGTCACGGCCGAGCTGCTCGACAAGGCGTCGAAGCTTCGCGTCGTGGGGCGCGCCGGCGTCGGCGTGGACAACGTGGATATGGACGCCGCCACGAATCGCGGCATCCTGGTGATGAACACGCCGGGAGGGAACGCCGTCAGCGTCGCCGAGCACACTCTGGCGCTGCTGCTCGCGCTGGCGCGTTCTGTGCCGCAATCAAATGCGTCAATCCACGCGGGGCGCTGGGAAAAATCTTCCTCCTCGGGCACGGAGCTGCGCGGTAAGACCATCGGACTCGTCGGGCTGGGCCGCGTCGGGACAGAAGTAGCGCGGCGGGCGCGTGCGCTCGAAATGAACGTGCTGGCGCACGATCCCTACGTCACGCCCGCGGCCGCGCGGGAAGTGGAAGTCGAGTTGGTGACACTCGAGGAATTGCTGCGGCGCTCGGACGTGATCTCACTGCACACTTCCCTCAGCGCCGCGACGGAGAAAATGATCGGCGCGGAAGCCATCGCAAAGATGAAACGCGGCGCGCGGCTGATCAATTGCGCCCGCGGCGAACTGGTGGACGAAGCCGCGCTCGCTGCCGCCCTGCGCTCGGGACAATTGGCCGGCGCCGCCGTGGACACATTCGCGCAGGAACCGCCGAAGAATTCTCCGCTGATCGGGCTGCCGAATCTGATTGCCACGCCGCACATTGCCGGCTCAACGGCCGAAGCGCAGGAGGAAGTGGGCACACTGATCGCGCAGCAGGTGCGCGATTATCTTGCGGAAGGATTGATCCGCAACGCCGTGAACATGCCCGCGCTTTCCGCCGAGCAGTATCGCCGGCTGCGGCCGTATCTCGAATTGGGCGAGCGGCTAGGAGCGCTCGTGGCGCAGGCCGCGCCAACGCGCACCTTCGGCCGGGTTCGCATTCGCTACGCGGGCGAGCCGGCGGATTTAGGCGCGCACGTGGTGCGCAGCTCGGTTCTCGCCGGCATTTTGAATTCGTTTCTCGATGAAAAAGTGAATCTCGTGAACGCCACCGCCGCGGCCGCCGCACGCGGCATGGTGGTGGAAGAAACCACGCGGCGCAGAGAGCGCGGCTACCCCAATACGGTGGAAGTCGCCTGTGCCGATTGCGACCACCAGTTCACCGTCGAAGGCACTGTGATGCAGGACGCCACGCCGCGCATTCTTTCGCTCGATGGCATCGAAATCGAAGCCCCACTTGAAGGGACGCTGCTTCTCACGCGCAACCGCGATGTTCCCGGCGTGATCGGGCAAATCGGGACGGCTCTCGGCAATCTCGGAGTCAACATCGCCACGTTTGCGCTTGGCCGCCGCGCGCCCGTTCCGGGTGCCGATGCCGCCGCGCTCGTGCGTGTCGATGGCACAGTGGGCGATTCCGTCTTGCAAGCGATCCGCGCGATTCCCTCGATCACGGAAGCACGCCTCATCCGACTGCCCGAGGCCTCGAAGTCGAGCTGACCATGCGGCGGCAAATCGGGTCAACCCTTGATGACGCCCATCGGGCGCAGGCGGGCCACTTTGCGCGCGAGGCCCGCGTTGTGGACCACGTCGACCACTTCGTCCACGTCTTTGTACGCTTCCGGAATTTCCTCGAGGATGCCGTCGCGCGTTTCGGCGCGCAGGATGATTCCCTGCTCCTCGAGCTTCTTCGTTTCGATCCGCGCGTCGCGGCCGCGCTTCGCCGCCGTGCGCGACATCGCTCGCCCCGCGCCGTGGCACACGGTGCCGAAGGTTTCCTCCATCGCGCGCGCCGTGCCCACCAGCACCCAGCTCGCCGTGCCCATCGAGCCGGGAATCAGGACGGGCTGTCCCGCATCTTTGTACGCGGCAGGCAGCACAGGCGAGCCGGCGGGAAACGAGCGCGTCGCGCCTTTGCGGTGCACCACCACTTCGCGCTGCGATTCGCCGATCGAGTGGTGCTCGCGCTTCGCCATGTTGTGCGCCACGTCGTACACAACGCGCAGCTGCGCGCTCTCGCCGAAAATCCGGCGGAAGGCCGCGCGCGTAAAGTGCGTGATCGCCTGGCGGTTGGCCCAGGCAAAATTCGCAGCCGCCCCCATGGCGCCAAGATAGTCGCGCGCTTCGGCGGAACGCAGCGGCACGCAAGCAAGCTGGCGGTCCGGCAGCGAAATCGAATAGCGCGGCATGGCTTCGTTCATCACTTTCAGAAAATCGGTGCACACCTGGTGGCCGAGGCCGCGCGAGCCGCAATGGATCAGCACCACCACCTGATTCACGCGCAAGCCGAACGTGGACGCAATTTCCGGCTCGAGAATTTTTTCCACATACTGCACTTCGAGAAAATGATTGCCGCTGCCGAGCGTGCCGATCTGCGTGCGCCCGCGCTGCTTCGCGCGGTCCGACACTTTGCGCGCATCCGCGCCCGCCATCCCGCCGTTCTCTTCGCAGAATTCGAGGTCGGCCGGTTCACCATAGCCGCGTTCGACCACCCACTGCGCTCCGCGCTCGAGCACGTCGTCGAGTTCGGCAAAACTGCACGGCACAGTGCCCTCCGAGCCCGTGCCGGAAGGAACGTCGCGAAAAAGCTGGTTCACGAGTTCGCGCAGCTTGGGTGTCACCGCTTCGCGGTCGAGCGTGCTGGCCAGCAAGCGCACGCCGCAATTGATATCGAACCCGACGCCGCCCGGCGAAATCACTCCGCGCTGAATATCGGTCGCTGCGACGCCGCCGATGGGAAAGCCGTAGCCTTGATGAATATCCGGCATCGCCAGCGAGCGGCCTACGATTCCCGGCAGGCACGCGACGTTCATGGCTTGCTCGATGGAAAGGTCGCCGAGAATATTTTCCAGCAAATGTTCATCCGCGTAGATGAGCGCATCGGTTTGCATACCGGACTTGGCCGAGCGCGGCACGAGCCAGCGGTAGGGGTCGATTTTTCGAAGCTGATTTTTCTCCATGGCCGCCCGGATGATCTGCCCCATTTCGATTATACGCGCAGCCAGGCAGAGGCCGCGCAGCGGGCGGAATGCTTGAGGGTCAGCCGGGGTTTGGCCGCGTCCGCGCGGCTGTGTTACTCTGTTTCTTCCGCACGGAGCAGGCCTTCCTATCCGTGCGCGAATCGGTCGGGGCGTGGCTCAGCCTGGCTAGAGCGCCTGGTTCGGGACCAGGAGGTCGGTGGTTCAAATCCACTCGCCCCGACCACTATCCCAAGCAGGAGGAAGCCGCACAGCCCGATGAGCGCGACTGCTTGAATCCAACCTCTTGAAATCAATCACTCGCGTTTTGTCTGCATCGCGTCTTCCTGGATTTCCCACGCGCTCAGTCACTCCTTCAGATCCGCGAACCTGGCCTCAACCAGTCGTTGAATGACGGCAAATACCATGGCGGTGGAAACGCCGAACATGAGCACTCCGTTTGCTGCTTCCAAGGGACCAAGCAATCTCCACGAGGACGACATGACTATATCTCCGTAACCCAAGGTCGTGTAGTTGACGGCGGAATGGTAGTAGGCGGTTCCGAACTGATGAAATTCTCCGCAGATTACGAACAGCACCGCCCACAAGCCGATCTCCCCAAGATGCGCAGCCATGGCGAAGGTAATCGTTCGCGAAACGATGGCGATGTCGATCCAGAAACTGCGGCCCTCGGGCCTCGTTCCATTTCGCGGCGAATAAAATAGACGGTGGCACGCAAGGGCAGGGCGTGCACCACTATCGTGCATACGAACACGATTGCTCCAAGCAACAGTGGAATCAGTGTGGCGACCGGATTTTGCATACATGAGGCAAACGCGAGACGAGCGGCTATTTCTTCGCGAGTTTTCGCGTCACACGCTAGAGCTCACTGTCAATTGTTCGCTCGACGCGTCAGGAACCCCGGCCAGAGGCGGCGGGGACGCTAGACGGTGATAGACGACCCGCAGCGTGGCGATCACGGAAATTGAGAGGTAGATACCCACGATTCCACCAACCGCCCCGCCAACCATCACCGTGAAGATGGCAAGCAGTGGGTGAATCTCGAGTTGATGGCCCACGACGCGCGGCGAAATCCAATAGTCCATCAGCATCCGCCAAAGCCCCAGGAGCGCCGCCATCCAAATCCAGTGAGAATGAGTGAGAGCGCCGATCGTGACGATGGTCATCGCCGAAATCATCCACCCGGCCACCGGTATGAACTCCAGCACCCCCGCCATGACGCCCAGGGCCAGCCAATGTGGAAATCCCAGCGCCAGTGTCCCCACCGAACAATAAAAGAACGAGAGCCCTCCCAGGATCACTTTCGCCCGGATGTAGTGTTGGAACATGACGTTCAATTCGTCTGCAAAGGACTCCACTGCCGCCACGTTGTCTTTCGTAGAGACCATTTGGATCAATGAATGGGCGAGGAAGCCGCCGTCGCTCAGAAAGAAGAGCGCGAGTATGGGGATCAAGACCAGGCTGCCTATTGCCGTAGGTATGATTCGCTGTCCGTCTTCCACGACAGCTCGGATTCGCTCGTGGTGTTGAATCAGAAAGGACTTCAGCCGGGATTGCTGTTCGTCCGACCAGCCATACCGATCGCCAATCTTCGCCGCGATCTCGCCCGTCGCAATCTGGTCGGAAACGGCCGGCAGATCGCGAATGAGATTGCCGGCGTGCCGGAAAAAGCGCGGGTCAACGCCGTGGATGGAGACGGCGATGAGAATCAGAAAAGCGAGATACGCCTCCAAGATGTGCGGGCCTCTCAGATTCCTGAAGAAGAGTGAATGCCGCTGCAAAAATCGCACGAATGGGTCAATCAAGTAGGCAAAAAGAATTGAAAAAACAAAGATGATGACCACCGAACGCGCGACGTACACGATCGCCAGCACCAGTGCGAAGACCAGGATCGTCGTCAATATTCTTGCCGTGCGGTGATCAAAAATTGCCATAACTCACCTTCAGCGAATCCGCTCCCTTCAACGTCAATCTCCCTGACTTTCCAGCTTTTGTTTGATCGATCCGAGCGCACGCTCCAGGGAAGAGCGGCTTTTGTCCACGGCTACTTTGCGGACGATACCGCCTTTGAAGCCGGTCAGGCCCGCTTGGGATGAGCCTTTGAGGGTGATCACATACATTCCGGAACGCTCCTGGTCCGGGACGCACACCGTCAGGTCAAGGGCAGTTTCAAAGTAGTGGCTCGCGTACAGTTGCTTGACTGCAATCGCGTACGCCGGATTTGCGGAATTCTTATGGCGGTACACGATCGCCTGCACCATCCGAAGCGTGGGCTTCAACCCGAAGTTGACCTTCTCCCAATAAAATTGGGATTCGATCCCGTCCGAATTCGCCTTCGGATACTCGAGCAGGTAATGGTCGAGCGCCGGCAGGTACACGGGAATGGCCTTCGACCGGCCAATCAGCGTCTGAAAAGTGTCCGCCACGACTGCCGGGTGGTGCTTGTCGCGGTACGTCCCAAGGGCCTCGTTTCCTCCATGGATGTATCCCAACAGAGCCTCCAGTGCCATTTTCTGCGCCAGCCGATTCACGCGATCGGCCACATCCGGCGCAGACCAATCCACCGACCGCTTGAACTCATCCATCGCTTCGGAGGGAAGTTGAATCTCGCAGCGGCCCGGTTCGCAACTCTTCAAATGTTTGATGTCTTCGTCGTCGAGTGTGAAGCCAGTGAGATCAGCGAGCTGAGGAGGATCGCTGAACTTTTGGATCGCCAGATAGCTGGGAAGCTTGCGGAGTGCGCCAATATCGGAGGCGAATTTGAGATACCGCTCCGGCGTCGAGTCCACATACACCGAGCCGAATACGTACACCTCATCCGGGGTCGGTGACTCGACTATTTTCGCGACCGCGTTCCCGCTTCGAATCCGGCCGATCTCGTCGTCGTTCAAACCGACATACTCACTGAAGAATTTTTCGGGTTCCTTCTCCTTTTCGTTCGCAGCCGGGACGCCCATCAGTGGCAGGGCTGCCGCGAGAACGGACAGCGCGAACAACATGCCGGCTCGGAATCGATTCTTCACGGTGTCTCCAATCCCGGCGCCCGGCCTACAGTGCGCTCCAGTTCCGCGCGCGCCAGCAAGTACCCGAGGCTCGCTTGCAGAAGATCCGCTTTGGCTTTGTAGTTTGCCGCAGCCGCGTTCCTGACGTCAGAAATGAGAACTACACCCTGCGCCGCCTGGTCGGTGGTGAGCCGCTCGCTTTCCGCGCGGAGCTTGGCCACCTGCGTCGCCACGTCAACCATGCTCTTGGTCCGCTCGAGCTTGTTGTAGCTGCGCTCCACCTCCACCGCCACATGTTCCTTCAGCCGTTCCAGATTTTCTTCGGCCTCCGCCAGTTGCGTCTCCCTCTCGTTCACGGCCGCGTGGCGTTTGCCGAAGTCCCAGAGCGTGTAACTCAGATTTACTCCGAATGTCCCGAAGTTTTTGACGAAGAAGGGCACACCATCCTGATAGCTGTACCGCGCGTAAGCTATCACGTCCGGAATGTACGCCGTCTTGGCTGCGGACACGCCGGCGCGCGCCTTTTCTACGGCCTGTTGAGCCGAGCGGATTTCCGGGTTGCCCTCCCAGGCTGCCTTCACATAATCCTCTTTTGTCACTGCCTCAAACCTGGTCGCAACATCCGGGTCCAGCTCCAACTGCGTGTCCAGCGGCAGCCCGAGCAAGTCATCTAGCTCCGTCATGTAGTCGTCGATCTGAAGCTCCGCGGTCAGTACTTCCTGTTTTCCCTGAAGGAATTGCGCGCGGCTCTGCATCTCCGCCACCTGTAGGGCGCTCCCGTTGCGGATGCCGTTCTCATTTTCACGCAGGGATTCCGCGGCGAACGAAGTCTCCTGCTCCGCCGCTTGCTTCTGGAGCTGCGCCACCAGAATCCCGAAGTACAGCGCGTGCACCTTCAGCGCGACCTCATTTTCGGCATTCTTCAATTCGTCCCGCGACGTGGCCACTTCCGCCGCGGCCACGCGATTCTCCGCGTGCACGCGGAGCAGCTGGGTAATCGGCTGGGCGATCATCGTCCCGCTGGAATACAGGTTCTGCTTGCCCTGTTGCACGGAGATGGGCTGAGTGGGGATGGCTGTTCCGGAGACAACGCCCAGCGAGCCTGCGGGAATGACGATATTTTGCAGCTCGCTGATGTACAGCGCGTTCGACTGGTTCGTAATCACCGGGAAGTAATCGGAGCGCGCCGCCGATTTGCGGTCCTGGTTTTCGGTCACTTTGAGCCGCGCGATCTTGAGCGCCCGATTCTTCTCCATCGCCAGCCGGACCGCCTCCTCCAGCTTCAGATGGCGCACTTCCTTTGTGAGCGTGGAGGTTACACAGAACAGAAAAGCTCCTGCGATTGCCGGTATCCGAAGAAATTTTCCGACGGTCATTGCCATCTCCTGAAAAACTGATCAATGCGTTTGTCCGTCTCTCGAGCAACTCGTCTGGCCGTTGCGCTCATCCTCTTTTCTCATGAGGTTCGGATAACTGCTGCTGCACGGCGCTGAGATCGGCGTAGTTGAGCGGCGCCTCGCGCAACAGAGCTACAAGGAGCAAACTGACGACGCACGCCCAGATCACCAGATAAAATCCATCAATCAGGCTCAGCGTGTAGGCCTGAAGACGGAGCCGCCCGCCAATCACGCCCGCCGCGCGGCCGGCCGCCTCCGCCACGCCGGCAGAATGTGAATAAAGCTTCGCCGTGAGCCCGTGAATATTCCCATCCGCGATCCAGTTGCCTTTCTCCACGTGCAGCCCGAGCAGGTTGGAATGCAGCTTCTCGCGCTGCGCGATAAAATGCCCCATCGCGATCGCACCGATCGTTCCGCCAAAGATCCTGATGGTGTGAAAAAAGGCGGAAAAAGTCAGAATCCACTGCGGCTTCGATAATCCCCCCGAAAAAACTCCTTGAAGGATAATCGTCGCCACTAGACCGATGAACGCGAACGCCTGGCCGGCGCCGGTGAGCAGTTCCGTGCGGTAGTAGTTCGAAGCGGACCAGGCGCTGGTGAGACCCGCGTTCAGGTAGCAGGCAAAACCGATGAAGACAAATCCGATCGCCAGCAGCAGGCGCGGGTCGATTCGCTCCAATAACAGCAGGCCTGCAATGATAGCGACGACCAGCAGCGGCACCGCGCTCCAGATCACCGCCGGTCCAATCTGATCCGCTTCCAATCCGTGAATCGCCAGCGACTGCGGAATCAGAATGATAGTTCCAACCAGACAGAATCGAAACCAAAACAACAGGATTCCCAGCAATTGCGTGTTCCACTGGCGAATGTAAGGCATGTCCACCAGCTGATTGGGGCCGCGAAACCGCCGGATCAGCGAGCACAGCACCAGGAACGAGCCGCTGAAGAATAACGCGTTGTAGACCCCGGAGCGCCACCAGTCCAGCCTTTCTCCCTGCTCGCAGGCCGCGAGGATCAACGCCAGCCCCGCGCTGAAGTACAAAAACCCCGCAAAACTGGGAGCTTCCGAGGCTTTCTTCGCAGCAGGCGCTCGCGGAATCCCGAAATAAATGCAGGCGATCATCAGCGGCGTAATCACCGCGGAATTCCAGAACATCCACTGCCACGAAAGGTGGTCCCTGTACCAGCCGTAGAGCGACGGCGCGATGTTCACCGCGCCGTCGACGAACGTGGCGTAAAGCGCGATCGTGAAAGGCAGATACCGCAGTGGAATATTGCGCAAAGCAAAAGTCAGGGTGAGCGGATAAAAAGTGCCTGAACTCAGCCCGGCCAGGGCCATCGCGAATAGCAGCAGGCTGTAGTTGTGGATCAACGGCAACGCTGTGCAGGTCAGTGTGAAAACGGTCGCGGCAAAAAACAGAATTCGCCGCGCGCCCATCAAGCCGCCCAGGTACACGGTGAAGGGCCCGATGAAAATCAACGCCATGTCGAAGGCCGTGCCGATCCAGGCGCCGTCGTCGAATCCGATTCCCAGGTGGCCTTTCATGTCGGCAAGGCCGAGAGAAATCATGCGGCTGGTGAGTGTGACGATCCCCGCGCCGGTGATCACACGCAGAATCCCCAGCAAAGGGCTCTGGGAGAGCTCGGCGGGTTCTACGCTCGCGATCGCGCGGGCGAGTTGTGCCGGTGGCGGTAGTGCCCCGGCTGTGCTGGAAGCTGCCATCATCAGCTCCCCGTCACTGCCGCGTGCGCACCGTGGCAATCACCGACAGCCCGGGACGCAAGCTGGCTGCTGCACTTGAATCGTCGAACGCGATTTTCACGGGAATGCGCTGCACCACCTTTGTGTAGTTGCCGGTGGCGTTGTCGGGCGGCAGCAGCGCGAATTGCGAACCGCTGGCGGGCGCGATCTCGATTACTTTGCCCCGGAAGACTTTTCCCGGGTATTCATCGATGCGAATCGCCGCCGTGTCGCCAACCTTTACGTTGGTCAGTTGCGTCTCGCGATAGTTCGCCTGCACCCATTTGATGGTGCTGACGAATGTAATCACCTGGGTTCCCGGAGAAACCAGCTGTCCAGGGCGCACCTGCCTCTCACCGACGCTGCCGTCGCCGGGAGCATCAATTTTTGTGTATCCCAGATTCACCTGGGCGACGGTCAGCGCCGCTTCTTTGGCGTGCAGGTCTGCAACAAGTTGCAGGTCCTGCGATTCCAGAACCGCTTTTGTGCGCTGCTCCGCTACGACCGCGAGCTCATTGCTGCGCAGCAGCGTCTTTGCCTGCTGGAGATCAGCCTCGCGGCTTGCCGATTGAGCCGCAGACCGCTGTTCATCGGCCACCACCTGTTCCACCTTCTGAGGTGTGCTCGAATTTGTTTGCAGCAAAGCTTCCTGCCGCTTGCGCTCCTTCTGCGTGCGCACCACGTCGGCTTGCGTGGCCTCAATCCCGGCCTGCGCCGCTGCGATCTGCGAGTTGGCCTGGTCCACGCCCGCAAGCGCCCGCGCGATGCGCGCATCCTGAAGTTCGCGCTGGCGCCGGTTATTCTCGATGGCAGCCTTCGCCGCTTCCACGGCGGCGGTTGCTTGCGCCACTTGTGCGCGGAAGTCGCTGTCCTCCAGTTCGACGAGCAGGTCTCCCTTCCGCACCTGCTGGTAGTCGGACACCTTGACGTCGCTGACGATGCCGGCCACCTTCGTGCTGAGCGGCGTAAGGTCGCCGCGCACATACGCATCGTCCGTAGCCTGCTCAACATGTCCACCTTCCCAAGCATTCCAATTCCAAGTGATCGTCGCCACCAGCGCGGCTGCCAGCAAAACCACGAGTATCGGGGTCCCGTATTTCTGCCATTTCGGTTTTGCGGGAGCCGGCGCATGCTCCGGCGGGGCTGCGGGTGTCGGGGTCGGCGTCGAAGCATGGGTCGATGGCGATGGTGCCATGCTAGGTGAACTCATTGGGCCTCCTTGGAAATACTGGTTTGCTCAAATCCCTGCGGACTTCCTTGGGCGCAGAGTCTAACGCAGGCCTGCGCGAGAAATATGATTTTCTTCAAATTCTCTCCTTTCCTGGCTCATGGACGCGGAGTAGCGCGGGCATGTTCCCAGGGGCCGGCAACCCGCTGCGTTGCAACCGCTCTGCCATGGAGCTATCAGCGACACGACCGTAACTCATTGACCGAGCGAGGATTTATGGGAGGGAGCGATGAGGGACGCAGGCCGACAGTGGGGGCCTGCCTACAGTTCATCATTGCTGTCAGGCGATTGACACTTTTTCCTGCGGAGACGGTGAAATGGGCTGAGCCGTGATGGCAACGGACCTGGCAACCAGCGGTGTGGACCGTCATTGCCAGAGTTGGGCGTCCCCAATGTTTTTGTGATTCGGGCTTGCAACTACCCTCAGAATGCCACATATAATCCCACCGGCACATTAGGCGCCCTGATCTGCTGGACACCGGACGCGCTCAAGACAAAGTACCTAAAAAATCCCGGACCTTTGGCTTAAGCGATGACTCGAAACACGACTCTGCGAATTGCGGTCTCGTCCGCGCCGATTTTTGTCGCGTCGCTGAGCAGCTATGCGACTTCTCCCGCTGACAATGACCAAACTGCTGCGCAAATCGTGGCGCAAGGCAATAAGAATGGAGTTGTCGCTTGCGCTCGCTGCCACGGCTTCGATGGAGCCGCGGACGCCAGCGGCGCTTCCAAGTAACCGGCGGGGAGGAATGGGATGGCGGAGGAACACCACTACACATCGGCCGGCCATCCCGAGCGCGTTGATCCGGCGATTACCCATGCTCAAGCTGCCGAGGCTCTGAAAAACGGCCCGCGAGGCGCGCTGGTGATCGCGGTCTCCGCCGTGGCACTGCTCTTCGTTGGCTGGTTGCTTTTCTATTTTTTGTTGTTCCTCTCGAGGGGGGCCGTTGGCTGATCCACTCAATAACGCCGCTGCCGCGGGTGTCGTTCTCGAACCCGTTATCGTCCGGACGGAAAGGCGCTGGCTCTTCGCCATGGCCGCGATGCTCGGACTGATGCTGGCGGTGGTTGTGCTTACGGGCATCACGCAAATGCTCAATCCCCTGAGCGACGTCGAGACCATCAATCCGGCAACCCTCCATCTTCAAGGCGAATTTGTCGAAAGCAACCTCGGCACGGCCGTGGAACCCGACGGTTCGATTACGGTTCGCATCCTCGCCGAGCAGTACATGTTCGTTCCTCAATGCGCCATCGTTCCGGCCTCGACGCCGGTTCGCTTTCGCCTCACCAGCCCCGACGTGACACATGGTTTCTTCGTGGCCGGCACGAACACCAACGCCATGGTGGTTCCAGGCTACGTCACGAATGTCCGAACACGCTTTGACCAGCCGGGAAATTATGGAATGCCCTGTGACGAATATTGCGGGTTCGGCCATCACGACATGGCGGCTCGCATCGTTGTCGTGCCGAAGGAGCAGTTCAAGAAACTGCCGCCGAATGAAAGGATGAATTGTGGAACGCAGTAGAACACTTGCGCTGGCTCACCTTTCGGTCGCGTTCCTGAGCATCCTCCCGGCGATCCTACTCGGCCTCTGGCAAATGGTGATGCGCAGCCCGCTGCGCGCGCCCCTTGACGACCCGAATGCCTACTACCTCTCCGTCACCGCCCACGGCTCGATCATGGCCTACGTTTTCCCGACGTTTTTCATCATGGGTTTCGGCTACGCGATTATCACCTCAGCGCTCGCAAGCCCGCTGCGGGCGGAAAAATGGGCCTGGGTGGGATTTTATCTTTCGCTCACCGGAACAATCATGGCGGTCATCGCCGTGCTTTCCGGCCGCTCCTCGGTGTTGTACACCTTCTATCCGCCGCTGATCGGAAGCAGGTGGTATTACCTCGGCGTCGCGCTCGTCATCGTCGGATCCTACTTCTGGATTGCCGTGACCATCATCAACTTCCGCGCCTGGAAAAAGGAAAATCCAGGCAAGCCCGTCCCGCTCGCCATGTTTGCAATCACGGCGTGCGCCTTCTTGTGGTTTTGGACGGCCATGGGCGCAACCGCCGAAGTGCTCTTCCAGCTCCTGCCGGTCAGCCTCGGATGGCGCCATACCATCGACGCGGGGCTGGCGCGGACGCTCTTTTCCATCACACTGCACGCGATTGTGTATTTCTGGCTCATTCCCGCCTACATCGGCTTCTACACGTTAATGCCCCAAGCGGCGGGCGGGCGCCTCTACAGCGACACGATGGGGCGGATCACCTTCATCTTGTTTCTCGTCTTTTCCATTCCTGTGGGCATGCACCATCTCTTCATGGATCCGGAGCATGGCTCGGGCTTCAAATTCCTTCAGGCCGTTTTGACGTTCATGGTCGCCCTGCCCACCCTGCTCACCGTCTTCACCATCACGGCTTCCCTCGAGATCGCAGGGCGCGCCCGAGGAGGAAAGGGCCTGCTCGGCTGGATTCGCGCGTTGCCGTGGGACGAGCCGATGGTGCTCGGTACCGGGCTTTCGTTGCTGATACTTGCTCCGGGCGGGTTCGGCGGCCTCGTTAATATGAGCTATTCGATGAACGCGATGATCCACAACACGTCGTGGGTGCCTGCCCATTTCCACCTCATCTTCGGCGGCACGGTTGTAATCATGTATTTCACGATCGCCTACGAATTATGGCCGCGCCTCACCGGCCGTCCCCTCGTCACCAAGCGCATGGCGCGCCTTCAACAATGGCTTTGGTTCTGGGGAATGATGATCATGACCGTCCCCTGGCACATCGCCGGCCTGATGGGCCAGCCGCGGCGTTACGCCATGTTCGATTACTCCGATCCCGCGGCCGCCAAGACCGCCTCGCTGGATGTCCTGTCGGTCGTTGGAGGATTGATTCTCGCGCTTTCCGTGCTGACGTTCTTCTATGTGATCGTTCGGTCGAGCTTGGCTCCTCCGTCGGAATCGATCTCTCCCATTCGCTACGCATTGTCCGTGAATCCGCCGGCCACAGTGCCCCCGCTCCTGAACGGCTTTGCTCTGTGGAATGCCATCCTGATTTTGCTGGTGTTCATCACCTATGGCTACCCCATCGGCCAGTTCTTTTTCCTTCACAATCAAGACGCTCCGGCACATTCATTGACGCGGGTGATCGGGAGATGAGTGAAGCACCCAGTCCTTTGAACCATCACCAGCCATGGATCTTCATCATGGTCGCGATTGTTGTCGCCGCGGTCGCCATCGGACTTGTGGCTGGCTTCCTGATTTTGCCGCGCTATGCGGGTGCGCAAGCGCCATACTCCGCCAAAGACTCGGTGTATCACGCTCTGGGTTTGCATATGCACGACAAGAGTTTCGGCACGGTCCAGCCTCCCTTGAGGGTCCCGACCCACATCGCCTGGACGGAAGCAACCGTTCGACAAGCGACCAGCGGCGATCCGAAGCGCGGCGGATTCGTTGCCTTCAACTGCGTCGCTTGCCACGCGGAAGAGGCGCCGGCATCGGAACCCTGGATTCCAAAATTGGCGGGCCTCGATCCGCTCGTGACCTTCAAGCAACTCGACGACTTTCGTTCCGAGACGCGCCTGTCGGGGCCGATGTCGGCGATTGCCCAGTCGTTGACTTCGCAGGATTTCGCAGATGTCGCTGCCTACTATTCATCCAGACCGGGCTTGCCCAAGGACGGTGGCCAGCGCCCGCTGCGCTCCAACAGCGGCTACCACAATGGCGACTCGATTCAACGGCTCATTTACGCCGGTGATCCCAAGCGAGGCATTGCCGCCTGCGCCGCATGTCACGGTCCCGGCGGCTATTTGATCGGCGCGCCATCTCTGACCCATCAAAACGCGCTCTATCTCGAACAGCAGCTCCAGGCCTTTGCCCAGGGCACACGCGCAAACGACATGAACATGCCCATGCGCACAATCGCCGCCCAGCTCACTCCCGCCGAGATGAAATCTCTCGCTGCCGCCTATTCGAATGGACTTGAGGGGCTGAAGTAACACATGACCGTTCCTCCGAAATCCGGACTTTGCTCGGTCGAGATGAAAATTCACGAAGCCGTACGCCAGGAAGACAATGCCGGTTGAGACGACGGCGGAGCGCGCTGGAATGTCGTGGTGCGTTCCGTGCCGACGGCCCTGGCGGCTGTACTTTCCCTCCTGGCAGCGAAACTATTCCGGCTGCCGGAAGCCTATTGGGTTCCGATTACGTAGCTGCGCAGCGAGGCGCCCGCATTGCGATTGACTGCTTTCCCGGCAAGCCCTGTGCGGGCAGATCCAAAGGCGGCAAGCAAGGTTCAAGAATTTACTCCCCCAGAACTAGCGGCAAGAAACGGGGGCCAGAGCGGCACCATCCTTCAGGAAAAAGACCGGTGCCTGCGCACCGGTCTTCCTCTCGAATCGGCCCTTCTCCCTGTCAGGCGGCTCTCCTGCGGCGCAGGAAGAACAACCCGGGCACCGCGCCTGCCAACATCAATAGGGCAGAGGGTTCGGGCACTTGAACGGAGGCATCGTCAAATGACCAGAAACTGTCGTCGTTGACGAAGGCGAAGGAGATCGTGTTGGAAGTCTGCGAGGCGTCGAAGGCGAAGCTGTATACAGTGTATCCGGGCGCAACGTCGTTGAAGCTTATCAGCGGAACCCCGTTGAGGGCCGCCTCGAAAAAATGATTCTCGCCAAGCACGGCACCCTCGTCATCGTTCAGGGCAAAGCTGATCTCGAGGGTTTCGCCGGGCGCCGCGGTAAAGTTTTGGCTGAGGATTACAGGAGCTTCACCGCCATCGATTGCGTCTTGGCTCATATACGCCCCGAAGTTTCCGGTGTACGCGTCGAATGCATCCACTCCGTAATAAAAGCCGCCCGGGTTCGCCGTGTTGCCTGAAATCGTCCATCCCGTAAAGTCACCCGTCTCGAATCCCCCGTTGACGAGGACTTCCGTTCCGTTTGCCGAGGCCGGGGAAGCCCACGATAGGCTCAACAGAACCAGCGTCAGCCCTGCAAGAAACATTCGCATAGGTCACCTCGTTTCCCAAGTTCAGGGTTCGTTTCCGGCCCTGTCGTGCGACTTCTTCCCCTCAGCAGCCAAAGCAATCACCCCCGGTTGCGGGGTCCGATGTTGCCAGAGTGTGAACTTCTTCTCCGCACAGGGAACGCGCAGGAGCTCCCTGTGCGGAGCCTGTTTCCAAACCTTACGGCTACCACTCCGAAGCCATCACCAGGTTATAGGCGTTCACTGTGCCAATACCCGTAGCGAAGTCCCAGCCGAGTGCGGCGGGGTAGGCTTGGGGCGCCAGAGTCGTCACGCCATTAATGATCGAAGTACAAGTTGCGGCCGGCACGCCGCCGCCGTCCGAGAGCGTGCAGGTTGGATCAGAGGTATATCCCGACCCACCCGTGAGGAGCGTAATTTGGGTCACGCCCACCTGCACCGTTGCCGAGCAAGTTGCCCCTGTCCCCGAGCCGCCCACCAGTAGGCAGGTGGGAGTCGAGGTATATCCGCTGCCGCCGTTTTCCGTGACCACGCTGACAACGCCGCTGGAGTTCACGCTGGCGTTACAAGTGGCGCCAACACCGCCGCCTCCGACCACGAAGCAAGAGGGCGGAGCGGTAGTGGTGTACCCGGTGCCGCTGGAGGTTACCGCCGCCGTAACGTAGCCGGAAATGGAGGCAGAACAAGTAGCGCCGCTGCCCGCATCTCCGGTAATCGTGCACGTGGGAGCCGAACCGTAGCCGGTGGTCCCGCCGCCCGGCGCAGTCACGTTGAGGGCTGTTACCGGGCCCGGCCCGCCCAATCCGGGGAAGGTCATTGGCGCGGCAGACATCACGCCAATATCCGTGGGACTGTCGGTGGTCGACGGCCGGTAGCAGTTGTAGAGCCTGGCGGCCGTGCCGGCGCCCAAAGTCGAGCAAGGGAGATAGATGGAACCCTGAGTCACATCGTTGAAGACGCAACTCGTGCCGATTCCCGTTCCGAGGCTGGAATTGCAGGAGGGATTGCCAGCGGAGCCGTACTCGTCGTTGGCGATCTGATAGTAAACGACGTTGGCGTTACCCCATCGCTGACCAGTATATTGATTCACAAGGGCTTGCATGGCAGCAACGATCGGGGATGAAACGGAGGTGCCGCCGAACCCCGGCCAGTCGGATGGGGGAAGCGTGCAAGGCGCCGCAAACCCCTCGCTGACTTCAGCCGGGTTGGACATGCAGATGATGTAGAAATGGTCCCACAGACCGTTGGCGGCCATGAGCGACACGTCGGGGATATCGCGCACGCCGTCGCTCGGGTTGCCAAAGACAGATTGCCAGGCTGGCTTGGCATATCCCGCGCATGTTCCGCCGGATGCCGGCGCCCCGCGGGTTGTCGGTGCGCCGGTGGCGCAGTTGCTGGGTCCGCCGCTGCCGGAGCCGGTGGACAACAAAACCGAGGTGGTATTCAGCGGAAACGTATTGCAAGTCCCAATTCCACTGGGGCCGTAGCCGTTGGTCAAGGTAGCCAGGAAATAGCTCTGCGTGAAGTTGACGATGAGCGAATCGGCGCAGGAGTCGTTCCAGGGAATCTCTGGAATGTAGGACTTCGCTGACCCGTAGGCGGGTGTGTTCGTCCAATTCCAGTAGGTGGACTCCGTGCCGAGGTATGAATCGGCGAAGTCGGTTCCACCCACCGAGATGTTGTAAGGAGTCGAGGTGAAACCGCTCACCGTGATGCCGTGAGTGGAGTCGGCGCGATCGGCGTCCGAGCTGGCGGGGCCTTCGTCACCGGAGGAGACGAAAATCGAGACGCCCTCGGCGACGCCCTGCTGGTAGGTGGTGTTAAAGGCGGCGTTTTGGGTGGCTCCGTTATCGGATTCCGACTCGCCATAGCTGATGCTCACGACGGCAGGGCCAGTGGTGTTGGCTCCGGGGAGATTGAGCAGGTTCTGGAGAGCGATTAGGCCGCCGAACGTCGTCCTGGTATCGGAACAGACCGCCACCTGAATCGCGGCGTTTGGCGCCGTGGCGCTGGCCCATTCCATGTCGATGGCCACTTCGTCGTCGGTCGTGTCGTTGAGATCGCCCGGATCCGTGCAGTTATTCACCGGACTGCTCGGCGGGTGAGTTAAGCTGAGAGAGCCATAGGGGTAAGCTCGGGCCAGTCCGCCAACTTTGCGAAACGTGTTCCAGTCACCGGCCGTGTAGTAGTCTTCGTCCTCGATCACCACAATCGTCTGGCCCTTCCCACTGATGCCGGCGCTGTAGAGCGGGTTGAGGTTGTAAATCGTCTCCAAATCCTGGGGCATCAGAGCCAGGCAATGGGTATTGGCCCCGTCGCGCAGGCTGGTAAGGAACCCGCAAGTGTCAAAAGTGAAGGCCGAATGCACCTTGCGATTCATGGCGCGCGGCCGGAAGTCGTGCAGCGAGACGACGCCTTGCACGGCTCCCGCAAGCGCCGCCGGGATCGAGGGATCGCTCATGTTGGCGATATGGGCCACACCGTCCACGTCCAGATTGTGGATCTCGGTGTCGAATGTCTCGCGGATTTGCCCGGCCGTGCCGGAAAAGTCGATCATCATGCCGCTGGGATACACGGCGTTGACGGCAAACCCGTGGGATTTGAGCCAACCCGTGACGGCGCTGATGTCCTCTTCCGCCGGGCCGTAGGTCTTGCCGAACTCCGTGGGGGAGAGCCACTTGTGGAAGTTCGGGGAGCGCTTGTCGTGGAGCTGGTCGATGTACTTTTCCAGCGCCGTCTCAGATTCCGGGGAGCGCTTCATCAGGAGCTGCATGTGGGGAATCAGCGTGCTATCAGCTACGCGCTCCCGATCGTTCAGGGAGTTGGCCTCGCGGCGAGTATTCCCCTGGAGGACGACGCGATTGCTCTCGTCGATGCGCTCGGTGACCATAGCGCGACGATTTTGGGCCCTTGTGGTGGATGGCGCGAAACAGATGGCTGCGAAAGCCAGAGCGAAACTACACAAACTTGCGAGACTTGCGACCTTCCTCATTCAACCCTCCCTCTCAGATTGATGTGGACGTAGTTCGCAGTGCTAGGGTCTTCTACTATGGAACGGGAGCCCCTCGCTCCCTCTGAGTCTCGAAATTTTCGGTGCTAGTAGGGGTGCCTACCGGCTAGGACACAAGGACCCCCCGTCCCTTTGCTGCAATTTCCTGTCCAGTCGCGCGATCCGGACTCTCGGCCGCTTGATTCAGCTGCGACGTTAGAATAGTTCCAGTTAATCAAAACTGTGGGACTAGAACTCCTACTTCTATCCGAGCGAGAGTGTGATGTTCACTTGCACAGTTGGAGAAAATTTCTTCCGCAAATATTTTTCCACATCTTTTGCCGTCGTCTCCCAGAGCACTTCCGAAGAAGGCGGGGCCACCATTTCAACCGGAATGCTGCCTCCCAAGTCCGGGTTCTCGCAGCTGGGCCCGCCTTTGCGTCCAGATTCCCTGGAATCCGCATTCCGCGCGGCGCACTCTTCGACGACGACGGAGAAGGGCGCAGGGGTCGACGTTGACTTTACGATTTTGAGCCTGCCGTGCGGCTGCGGGCCTGGCCTCGCCGGCCACTGACCTCCATAGGGATTGCTTCTTGCAATCTCTTCCCTGCCATGCCAGGTTAGCAGTGAGGACTTGTGTCATGGCGCGGTGCGAGAAGTTGCCTAGGGAAATAAGCGACCGGGCTGCGCTCGGCCCGGTGGCGCAGCCACTCTTGGCTGCGCTCCGACGATCACCAGCCGCGCTCCCTGCACATTCGCGCTCGGCCCGGAATCGTCTTTTGATTGCGAATTCCATCCCACCTGCTGGTAAGTCATTTTGTTGCAATGCGGGTGATCCTTACACTTCTTGTGAATCTTCCATTTCTAATCGTCACTCAATTCGAGTAGAAATCGCTGTAAGCCTATGAAAACAAAGGGGCGGGACCATTTCTAATCGTCAAAAAATAAGGGGCGTGAAATCGCACAAAAAGGGCATCGAGCGGCGTTCCCCGCACCCAAGGGCTGCCTTCAGGGCGATAATCAATGTCAGACTGATTTCCTCGTAAGTCCAGGAAAACAAAGGATGGGCCTCATTTCATCCCGATAATTTTTTCGCTTTTTCCCCAAGAGCTGGGCCGATCCCTCCGCGGCTCGGCGGAGGAGATTTTTGGGAGACGAAGTCAGTTTCCGAAACAATCCCCGGACGCTCAACTCCAGCCCGACTCTGTTGCGCCGGGGATGAAGCTCATGGCGCGCTCGGCGAGGGCGGTGATGGTCAGGCTGGGGTTGACGCCGAGGTTGGCCGCAACGACGGAGCCGTCGCAGATGTACATGTTCCGGTAGCCGAAAACGCGGTGGCGATGGTCCACCACACCGCGCGAGGGAGAATCGGCAATCACGCAGCCCCCGATACAGTGGGCCGTGCCGGGAACATCGAAGAGGATCTCCGGAAGCGTGCTCATGGCCGTGCCACCGGCGACTTGCGCGAACTTCTTGGCGAACTCATTGGCCTGGGGAATGTAGGTCGGCATTTTTTCTCCGCGGCTGACCAGAAATTTCCGGAAGGGCCAGAACCAGGGCCGTTTCCAGCACATCTGGATTTGGCCTTCGAGAGCCTGCATGCACAGCAGGATGACCGTTTCGCACGCCCATTTGGGAGGCTGGAGCAGGCGAAGCGTGCGGAGCGGATGGCGCAGGAAAGAGACCGCGACGTTCTTCAGCCATCGCCCGAGGCGGCGGCGTCCGGGTGGGCCCTCGGTGAGAATCGTGCTGAGAAAGCTCATCGCGTTCGAGCCGCGCGGATAGCGAAGCGCTTCGATGTGGGTGTGCTCGTCAATGTAAACGCCGGAGCCGATGGCGATGCCCTGGGAGAAATCGTCGCGGCTGCCGGGCACGCGCGCGCCAATGAGCGATTCGGAATTCGTGCGCACGTGCCGGCCAAGTTGATCGCTGACGGCGGGAAGCGAGCCTTTGTCTTTCAGATGAAACAGCAGCTCCATGGTGCCGAGCGAAGAGGCGGAGAAAACTACGCCGCGGCAGGTGAGTCGCTGCGGCCGGCGGCGAATCCAGGCGGTGGAACGGACGGTGCGCACTTCGTAACCGCCGCTGCCGTCGCTCTCGCCCGCGAGCGGCTTGACGCTCAAGACTTTTGTTTCCGGGAAGACGCGCGCGCCCAGTTTTTCGGCGAGGTAGAGGTAGTTGAGGTCGAGGGAATTTTTCGCGCCGTGGCGGCAACCGATGATGCAGCCGCCGCAGCCCGTGCAGGTGGTGCGGCCGGGACCCTCGCCGCCGAAGTAGGGATCGGCGAAAGTCTGGCCGCCGGGGTCGCCGTTTGCGGGCTGAAAGATGGCCACATGAGTGCGATAAAAAGTGTGGCCGCAGCCGGCGGCTTCGGCGGCGCGTTGGAGCAGCCGGTCCGCGGGGCCCAGGATTTTATTTTCCGCCACGCCGAGCATCCGCGAGGCCGTACCGTAATGGCTCGGCATTTCCGATTTCCAGTCGGCCAAGCCGGCCCAAGAGCCGGATTCCCAGATTTTTTCGGCGGGTTGAAGCAAAGTGGCGGCGTAGGTGATCGAGCCGCCCCCGACAGCGCAGCCATGAAAGATCGTGGCGTGGCCGAACAGGCGCATGTTGAAGAAGCCGCGCAGGCCGAGTTTGGGACGCCAGAAATAGCGGCGGATCGACCAGCTCGTGCGCGGGAAATCGTCGGGCTTCCACCGGCGGCCCATTTCCATCACCGCAACTTTGTAGCCCTTTTCAGCCAACCGCAAAGCGGAAACGCTGCCGCCGAAGCCGGAGCCGATGACGATGAAGTCAAAATCGAATTGGCCGTTGTGGGACGGCATACACGGCACGAGCCATTCGTGCGCTTTTCAGAATCATCCCGACCTAACCAGAAATCTGGAGCCAGGTTCGCAGGGCACGCTGCCGGGAACTCCGGCAGCTACTTGCAAAAGAATCGGCCGAGCCGGTGGCGGAGCGGCGGCAATGGTTCGCACAAAGTCACCGGCAACCTGCCACCAGCCGTGGAAGACCTTCTCTCCCGAGTGGCGCACAATGAGCGGCTTCCACTCCTGCGGGTCGAAAGGTGTCTCCAACGGATCAACCACCACGCTGCGCGTGTCGAGCCGCAGCCCTGCATGGAGCGCTTTGAGCGCGCTTTCTTTTGCGCTCCACAGGAGCGCCACAAGCCGCGGCCGGTCGGCGGCGGGCTGCCCCGCAAGGAGCGCTCGTTCTTCCGCGGTGAAATAATCGCCGACGAAACCGTTGCTGCGCGGCTCAATCAGTTCCAGGTCGCAGCCCAATTCGACGGCGTCCGGCGCGAGGGCGCAAAGCGCCTTGCCATTCCGGTGACTGAGAGATGCTGAAATCGCAGCAAGCTGAGCGTCAAAAAAAACTTGTGGCGCCCCCGTGGGGGCAGGGCGGATTTCAATCCTTGCGAGTGCTGGAGCGGAATCCGGCAGGTTCAAGTATGCGGCTACAGTGCGTTTGGCTGTCCAGCGGCCCAATCGCCACGACGTGCGCCGTGGCACAAAGCGGAGGCGGTCTATGAACTTGACTTCGCCTTCGCTTAGCCAATCAATCCCCTCCGGCACTTCGGATTCAGTTTGTTCCAGCCAATACACATCCATTGAATTAGTCCGATCAAACGTCCTGATCTCTCAGGCAACCTGTCCACCGGCCGAAAGCGCTTTCCGCGCAGACGCGACGCGGACACCAACGGCCCCTGGCGGCGTGACAGATGCTGTGATGCCTTCGGCCGCCGCCGCCGACTCGAGTCCCAGCCTACTAGAATGAAATTTTTCCTCCGCACTCGCGATCCCGCGTTCCACCGCGTCGATGAGATAGGGCCGCAAGTTCGCAGGTGGAAGAATGCAATGCAGGGCGCCCACGTCGAGAGCGCGTTGCACGCTGTGCACGCGATCAAACTCCGCTGCCATCTCACCCAGCTTTTCCGAGTGCACGATTTTGAACAGTTCATCCCATTGAGCGCGCAGACGGCCTTTTTCTGCGCCTTCCGCCTTGGCCATCGCCTCGCTCAACGGTTGCAGGCGCGCGTCTTTGCGGGCTCGGGCCTCCACTTCGCTCGCAAAAACAACCGCCGCCGCGGGCGCGCCGCCGATGACGGATGCGTAGGTTCCTTCCAAGGCCGCCACTTCGAGACTCGGGTTCAGCGCCCGCGAGAAAACCACGTACGCGCCACCGTGATAACGCGAGATCACGCAAAACACGATGGGCCCTTTGAAATTCACGACGGCCCGGCCGATTTCGGCGCCATATTCGAGCTGCAGCCTGCGCATGGACTCCGGAGATCCGTCGAAACCCGACAGGTTGGCCAGGACCACAACCGGCCGGTTATTGCTTGCCGCGTTGATCGCGCGCGCAACTTTTTTGGAGGATTCCGGGAAGAGAGTTCCCGCGCACCATTGGTCGGGCCCGTCGGCCGGGACAAATCCGAAGCGCGGCACCGGCTGGGATTCGAAGCCGATGAGGCAGACAGGATGTCCTCCGAGATGAGCATCCCAAATCACCCCGGTTTCTGCCGCGCGCATGCCCGCCCAGCGTTCCAGAGGTGCGTGGTCCTGATCGATGGCGGCCATCATCACTTTGCGGATATCAAAGGATTTCTTGCGTCCGGGGTTGGTCTGGTCCGAGAGAATCTCGCCCACCAACTCGAACCCGTCTTCGCCGAGCTTTCCGTGGGGGTAGGTTCGGACATCCCGATCGATCGGATCCGATGTTGCGGCCCGCCGGGGGAAGCGCTCGCCGGGTGCGACGTAAGTGTGCTCGTAATGGCGGAACAAAATGTGACACGCCTCATCGATATCCCGGGCCCAGTATTGCGCCTGGCCGTTGATGCCCATAATGCGGTCGTAGCCGCCGATACCTTGATTGTCCTCGGCCGAGATTTCGCCCGAATAATCCAGGGCGCGCTTGCCTGTCAGGACCATCGCCGCTTTCGGGGTCATGACCAAGATGCCGCGCGTGTGCATCAGCATAGTGGCCTCGGCGTTCCAGTAGGGCTGCGCGCCGACGTTGATCCCATTGATGAGGAGGTTCACTTCCCCGCCCTTTTGGGTGAATTCCACCAGGCGGCGCAGGACGTGGGCAATCCAATCCATGTTTTCAACGCCGCTGTCCATCGAAATCTTTGCGCCGGCCGACACGGGGAACCATTCCAACGGCACACCCATTTCCTCGGCCAGACTCACTCCGGCAATGATGCGCCGGCACTCCGGTTCCGCGAGCGCGCCCAGGTCCCTGCTCGGATCGCCCAGAAGAATCACGCGCGCCATCCCTTCGGGATATCTCGCGGTGAAATTGCGAATGACGCCGGCGATGATGTTTGCCTTGTTTTGGCCATACGGCCGGGTTACCGGAACCAAGCGGCCTTCCGCGTCGAGATCATGCTCGACAAAATCCCCTGGCGGAAATTCTGCGCGCGCATGTTCCCGCGGGGGTGTGAGCATCTTGATGATTTCGTAGGGATAGACGAATCCGCGCTGGCGCATGCGGACCACTTTCTGGTCATATTCCGTCAGAGGTTCGATGGGCTGGACTGTTTCCGCGAGCCGGTAGGATATGAGCATCTCTCTGCCTGCCGGGCTCGAGATGCTCACCATCATCTCGCGCAATTGCCCAGTAGCAGGACCGGGAATGCGAACGCGCATCACCACTTGTTCCAATCCCAATCCTTCGGTCGCAGGTGTGAGCCTGCGCACAAGATCCCTCAACTCATCGCGCTCCAGCCTCAGCGGCGGCCAAATGTAAAGGAAAATCCTGTTCCAATGGAGGCGTTGATTGGCCGGCCGGCGCGACTGGAAGAGGCGAATGCTGGCGAGGGCTTCGGTCAGCATGCGCTCCAGATGAGGCAATTGCACGATGCGGCCGGTTTCGTCGCGCACCGGGGTGACGTCGCGCACTTCCACGCACGCAATCAGGCGCTCGTCCTTTGGGTTGGCGCGGGCAACGGCGTGAAGCACGTACACGTCTTCGACCGAGGGGAGGCGCTCGATATTGAAATTGCTGAGCTGCCACAGGTGAAGCCGCTCCGCCATCATCGGATGGATGCCGCGGAAGAGCGTTTCCTCTTCGTACTTGTTTTCGCTGGAGCGATACGTGAAATGCTGCATGCCGCCCGCCCCCTGGGCGTATTCCGGGCCGGCGACTTCCACAACCATGCGGCGAATCGAGCGCGGGAAACCGGCTTGATTGAGCGCCGTTTGGACTTCTTGCTGAGTGGCTTCCGGATCGCCGAGCGGGTTCGAATGCCATGCGTAGAAATCGATGAGGATGTCGTGATCGGCGGGCACCTCCGCAATCAACGGAAACAGCACCCGCGCCGCCTGAGAGAGCCGGGAGTAATCCGTGTGCGTGGTGAACACGTGGATTCGCTTGCCCTCATAGTCGAATTCCGCCGTCGAGCAACAATGCCCGTCGATCTGCGCAGTGCGGAAGTCCTCCAGTTTTCGAATCCGGTAGTATCGCCACGTGATTGCCTCCAGGAGCAATTGGCGCAAACCAGGATCGGCGCCGGCGAACCGGCTCGAGAGAAGCCTTACGAGCGGTTGCGGACATTCGACCAGGGCCCGAACCCGTTCGTGGCGGTCTGCGGCGCCGGGATTCGCGGCCAAATAGGCAAGCTGGTCTTCGATTTGGTCGTAAACTTTCTTTCGCGCTTGCTCAAAAAGCGGCTGATCGAAATAGCGATACCGCACTTCGCGCGCCAGGTCGCTGATGGCGGGATAAAGCCCATTGCTGACCGAAATCAAACGGTCGAGGAGCGTGCGAAAAGATTCTTCACCATGAGGAACAAGGGGCTGGGCGCGCCGCAGCCGGCGTTCGAGTGCGTGCACAACCGGCGCAATTTGTTGTTCCACGCGTTGATGAGCTTTGTAAATCCAAAGCAGGCTCTCTTCCAGCCGTGGCGAGCGATCCAAACTTTGCACGCCATAATGAGCGAGCGCGCGGCGGAGGGCGCCAATGAAAGCGGGGGGAAGGTCTTCGCCGCGCGTATCCAGCATCCGCAAGTAGGAAAACAATTGGGCCTCGGCGCTGGGCTGTTCCGCACTGGACCGCTGACTTACGTTTGGTTCGCGCTGGAACAGAGAGCAGATGTCCACGAAGATGTCCAGAATCTCGTCCTCGCAGCGGACGATCTCATCGCCGCCCATGGATTCCTCGCCGCGGTTCCATTCGGCGAGCAACTGCGCCGCATGTTTCGGATCGACATCAAATCCCAGCATGAGCTGGCGGATTCCTTCCCAGCTCGCCCGGCAGCCGGAACTGGAAGGCTCGCCACTCGGATGCAAAGCGGACGATGCCCCGAAAACCACACGCTCGGCTGCGGCGGCCGTATCCTCTCTTGTGGCCGGTTCGATCTTCAGGAGCGGAGCTCCCGTATCCACCTGCACGTTTGGAATCGTCATCACTTGCCGCACATTTCCGGCGAATGGCGCGACGACGTGCATTTCCATTTTCATGGCTTCCAGCACCGCAAGGCGTTCGCCGGCGGCGACGGTGTCGCCCGGCTTGACAGCGATGGAAACGACAACCGCCGGCGCGGGAGCGTGCACGATTCCACCGTCGTCGCGATCAATCCTGTGAGACACGCCGTTCACTTCGATCCGGTAACTCAGGCCCTGAGCGACCGAGACGACATGGAAGCGCCGTCCGAAGACGGTGAGCCAATACTCAAACTGGCCTAGACGGTTGGTTTCAGCGTTGATCCGCGATCCATTTATATCCACGTGGTATTGCTGGGGGCCGACTCGACAGACCTTGGGCGAATAGGAATTGCCTCGATAACGGAGTTCCGCCGTCTGACCTACCTCACTCCGGACGTGGGGTCTTCCGCGCACGGCGGACGCGTAAAACTGCGCTTGTTCCACCGCGAATTGCGCGTCATAGGCCTCGATTGCGGCCTGCACCAAAGCCACATCGGCGAACTGATGCGATACGTGTTCGCCGTCTGCCGCCAGGTGGTCCAGCCAGCCCGTATGCGTTTCGCCGCGCTGCACCTCCTCGCGGCTCAGCAATTCAAGAAGGAACGCTTTGTTGCTGGCTCCGCCTTTGATCACCACAACGCTTTGGCGCAGCGCACGCCGCAGGCGCGAAAGCGCTTCCTCGCGGTTCCGGCCGTAACCGATGATTTTGGCAATCATCGAGTCGAACTCAGCCGGTACAGCGTCGCCTTCGGCCACCCCCGTGTCCACGCGGATCCCCGGCCCGGTCGGAATCCTGAAACGCTCGATCTGCCCTGGTGCGGGCGCGAAGTTGTTTTCCGGGTCTTCGGCATTCAGCCGGACCTCGACGGCGTGACCGGTGGAGCGCGGTTGTTGTCCTTCCAGATGGCCGCCGCGTGCGATATGAATTTGAAGTTTGACCAAATCCAGCCCCGTCGTGCATTCGGTGACCGGATGTTCCACCTGGAGCCGCGTGTTCATCTCCATGAACGAAAAGGCCCGGCTTTCCGGCTGGTACAGGAACTCCACTGTGCCGGCATTGTGGTAGCCCGCCGCCCGGCTCAATCGCACAGCCGCTTCGCGCAGCGCCTCGTCCTGCGCAGGAGAAAGCGATGGGGAGGGAGCTTCTTCCAGAATCTTCTGATGGCGCCGCTGAATCGTGCAGTCGCGCACACCGACGGCCCAGGTTGTTCCGTAATTATCGGCGATTATCTGAACTTCGACGTGGCGGGCTGTCGGGACGATATGCTCGAGGAAGACGGTGGAGTCGCCAAAGGCTTTAAACGCTTCGCATCGGGCGCTCTCATATGCCTGCGGGAGTTGGCTCGCCGAAGAAACTCGGCGGATGCCATGGCCTCCACCGCCCGCGCTAGCTTTGATAAGGACTGGATAACCCAGGCGTTCCGCTTGCCACCGAGCATCTGAAACCGTTCGCACGGGTCCGCCGCTCCAGGGTACAACCGGGACCTGCGCTTGTTCGGCCAACAGTTTCGAAGCGATCTTGTCGCCCACGCGCCGCATCGCCTGCGCATCCGGGCCGATGAAGATGATCCCCAGTTCCCGGCAGAGGTCGGCGAACTCGGCATGTTCGGCCACAAAGCCCCATCCCACCCAGGCAGCCTCAGCCGAAGCCGCCCGTAATGCCGTTCGGAGGATGCCATAATTGACGTAGCTGCTTTTGGTTTGCAGAGTGTCCGGGTCGAGGGTCAGGGCCGGGCCGATGCACACTGCTTCGTCTGCCTCACGAACAAACATGGCATGGCGGTCGGGTTCGGTGAAAAGCGCAATCGTGCGCAGCGACGTGCCCTGTTCTTGATTGAATTCGCGCACGGCATGAATGAAACGCATCGCGGCTTCCCCGCGATTGATGATCGCCACGCGTTTGAAATCATGCTGCATAAGGCACCTCAGTCACCCGCCCGAGCGATCTCCGGATCCATTCCCTATGCCGCTGCGAGTGCCCCAACTGGGAAAAGAGCCTGGAGCGGTTTCAGCCGCTCGGCTTCGATCGCGTTGGGGAGCGCAACGGTGCGGTAACCGCTGAGCTGCACGTAACAAGTCCCGGATGCATCCACAACTTCGGCATCGAAGCTTCCCCGCCCGGGATCGGGAGTGACCACGGCGTACAATCTGCCTTCGGCTTGCTCGGTAGCGCGCAACGCGCAGACGCGATCGATGTGCTGGGGCAGACCCATCCGACCCTGCACGCCCATCTCCCAGAGTCCGGCGGCTTGGAAGCAAAGTTCAATCACCCGCGGCCCCATCAACGCAGGCAAGTCGGCCGGGTGGTGATTACTGGGCAAATCTTTCGCCATCAGCGCGACAATCCGGCTTCCGTCCCACCAGGCCCGTTCGACAACCTGATACGCCGGCCCGTGGAAGTAGAGACGGTAGATGTCGGCAGCCTCGACGGCAGCTCCAATCAGCGAGCTTGGGATTTTCGCCGCAACAGCTTGAGATGGCTGCTTCGACAATCGAACCCGCGCCGTAAAGTGCGTCGTCGTTTGCGGCTCGGACTGATTGGGGAGTGGCCGGCGGCCGATCAGACGGCAATCAGCCTCCAGACATTCGCCCTTCGGGTGAATCTGCATCTCAACCGTCAATGTGCGCGGCTCGCTCCGATAAAACTTGAACGGCGCCAAGAAGTTGACGTCCTCGATGGCTGCAACGTGCCAGGCCGGGAGCAAGCACTTGGCCGCTTCGGCAAATGCTTCGATCCCCATGACTCCGGGCAAAACCGGAGTGCCGTCGATCTGATGGTCATACAGGAATGGCTGAATCTTTGGGTCCAGCGAGGTTTCAATCGTCAAGGGGTTGAACAGCCCGGCACTCATAATCTTTCCAAGGACCGGACCTTGTGCCTGCGTTTGCTTTTCACCGGAAATTTCAGCAACAGAACGATCCAGCCCGCCGGTTTCGTCCCATTCCTTTTGCAGAAGACCGAGGCGCTGACCGATCACAATTTCGCCGCGAGTGCCGCCCAGAGTCAGCTCGCGCCGGATCAAAGGAACACCCGCTTCGGGCGGCAGCATATCGATGCCGGCCATCTCCATCACTTTCGGAATCGACCCGCGCGTGGCCATGCCGATTCCGCCCCACGCCGTCCAATCGATGGCTATGCCGCGCGTCGCCGGACGAGTCGAGCGGAAGTTCGAAGTGATCTTGCAGAGGAGATCGTTGGCGGAACTGTAGTCGGTCTGCCCTGGATTCCCGAAACGCGCGGCAATCGAGCTGAACGCCACGGCGGCTTGCAAAGGCATATCGCCTATGGCGTGGAGAAGATTGAAGAAGCCGTCGCTCTTTACGTCGAACACGATATCGAACTCACGCGGATCTTTGTCCGGGAGGAAATGGCTGCGTTCGATGCCGGCTGCGTGCAAGAGCACGTCAATCCGCCCGTACTTCTCCCTGACCTGGCTGATTACGTTGGCCACCGCGTCCGCGTCGGTGAGGTTCACGCTGAAATAGTTGGCCGTGCCTCCGGCCGCTCGAACCGCGTCGATCGCTGCACGGGCCGCTTGCGCGCGTTCAAGAGCGGCGAGTTCCTTCTCCACTAGCGCAGGCGTGGCTCGCTCGCCCCGCGCCTGTATGCGCGCGAATAGGTCGCGCTTGAGTCCGTCTTTGTCGCTCAGGAAGCGGTTGAGGTCGGGATCGTTCGGCGCGGGCTCGGGCACCAGGTCGAGCAGGTAAAATGTGCCGCCCGATGCGGCTGCCAAATCGGCGGTGATTGCGGAAACGATGCTTCCTGCCGCGCCGGTGACGACGAAGACCGTGTTCCCGTTCAGAGTGAGGCCGGGCTGGCCATCCACTGCGGGCTGTTCTTGCAGGCCGATTGTCCACCGCAGCCCTGACTTGTAGCCGATCTCGATGGCTCCGGGATCGCGCAACGTCTCTTCAACGAGGAGTTGGGCAATTTCTGACGCGCTGCCCCCGGATTCAAAGTCGATTGCTTTTGCGAGGATGTCCCAATGTTCGCGCTTATACGTTTTGGTGAAACCCACCACAGCGCCGCCGAGCGGCGCCACCGCGCCGTTCTCGTCGTAACCATGTTGGCCGCCAAGCCGCGTGGCGGACACGAGGAACGTGCCGGGCGCGGCAATCTGTTCGTACAAAGTTCGCATGGCCGCATAAAGCGATTTGATGCGCACCTGAACGGCTTTACGCCAGGAAGCCTGGTCCAAATCGGTGATGCGTCCTTCGTCGTCCAACGCGGGGAGCCAATAGACTCCGTGAATCGGGCCGGCGGCAATCCATTGCTTCAACCGATCCGTTAGAGCATCTGAACCCGGCGTGCCGTCCGTGCGGAGAACTTCGACTCCTTTCGTTTCAAGGAGTTGACCCAGGGCGCCGCCAACACCGCCCGTATCGGCGACAATCACGACGCGGCTGCCGCGGCCCAGTGAAACTCCGGTCGCCTTGCACATGCTCAACGGGGGCCGAAGGACCGGCAGCGGCACGCGACGCGGAATACTGTTGGCCGCATCCAGACTTGCCAGGGCCGGGCGCGCCGCCGGACTGGCTTTCGCTGCCGGCTCTTGCTGTCGCGGCGCGGGTGCGACGGCAGCAGGCGCCGTTAGCCCTGACCTTTCGCGGGCGAACTGAATCACGTGCGCCAGAGTCGGAAAGTCGCGCAGCTTCAGATTTTCATCCCGGGGAATGTTGTAGGCGGCTCGGATGGCGGCGAACATTTCCGCTTGTTTGACGGTGTCAATGCCGAGATCGGCTTCGAGATCGAGGTCCAAGTCCAGCATGTCTTTCGGGTAGCCGGTCTTTTCCACCACTAGATTGAGAATTCGCTCCTTGATTGGATCGTCGGCGGCTTGCGGAGGGACTTCCGGAACTGCCGGTGCGGTCGGCTTCGGCTCTTCGGGAGTTACTGCCGTGGGTTTAGGCGCAGCCGTGCCGGCCAGGTCGGGCCGCTTCTCGAGCACGAATCGAATGACATGCGCCAATGTCGGGTAGTCGCGCAGCTTGCGATTTTCGTCGCGCGGGATGTTGTAAATCTCGCGGATCGCCGCGAACATTTCCGCCTGCTTGACGGTGTCAATGCCGAGGTCGGCTTCGAGGTCGAGATCCAGATCCAGCATGTCTTTTGGATAGCCGGTCTTCTCGACAACCAGCGCGAGAATGCGATCTTTCACCTCCTCGGAACCGAGACTCGCGGAGGAAACTGTAGCAACGGCCAGTGGTTCCACAGGGACTGGCTCGGCGAGCTTGATTTCCTCTTGCGGCGCCGGTATGGCAGGAGGCGGAGGTGAGCCGGCGAGGTCGGGCCGCTTCTCGAGCACAAATCGAATGACATGCGCCAATGTCGGGTAGTCGCGCAGCTTGCGATTTTCGTCGCGCGGGATGTTGTAAATCTCGCGGATCGCCGCGAACATTTCCGCTTGCTTGACGGTGTCAATGCCGAGATCGGCTTCGAGGTCGAGATCCAGATCCAGCATGTCTTTTGGATAGCCCGTCTTCTCCACGACGAGGGCCAGGATGCGATCCTTCACTGAATCGCCGGCGCTCTCTTTGCCGGAAATTACCGCGGGAACTGCCTGCGGAGGAGCTGGCTGAGCTGGCTTGATTTCTTGCTTCGGCGCCGGTGCAACGGGAGGCGCAGCCGTGATGGCTGGGATCTTTTGTTTCGGTTCCGGGACTTCGAGAAATACCGGTGCCGGCGCTGGTGTTGGTTTCGAAGCGATGACCGGTGTTGGCGGCGCTACTTGTGGTGTAGATGTTGTCGCCGCTGCTTGCACTTTCGGAGCGGTTTCGGCGACGCGTGCCGCAGGCCCTTGGTCGTGCACGCGCAACGTGCGGCTGATAACTTCCAAATCCACGGACGGGCGGCCGGAGATGCTGCTGAGCCAGGAATTCCAAGCGTCCGCGTCAACGACGCGATACTCGTAGCCGAGCGCATTCGGGTTCCTGCGTACGCCGTCCTTCGTCGCGATCCAATGCAACAGCGTCATGCTGATCTGCGAGCCGAAGCCGGCCCCCAATCGCAGCGCGTACTCGACGGGGTAGGCGCCACCCCTCGACAGGTTCAGAGTGCCGAGCTCCGGATCAACCTCTTTGAAGTTGGCAACCGGCGGCACGACCCCTGTCTCCAACGCTTTCACTGCAAGAACATCTTCCACCCCGGCGCCCATGGCATGGCCGGTGAAACCTTTGGTGTTGGCGATCACGATCTTGTCGGCATCGTTCCCGAAGACGCGGCGCAGCGCATGGATTTCCGCAGCGGCGCTTCCTCCACGAGCCGGGGTGTAGGTTTCGTGCGAAACGAAGACCGTGCGGGGCGCAATCTGATGGCGGCCGATCCCGCTGCGGGCTTCCGCTCTGGCGATCAGGCCTTCCATCACCTGGCAGATGTGCTGGACATCGAGACGCGTGCCGTGAAACGCGCTGTTGGCCGTAACCGCGCTCAACATTTCGCAAATCGGCTGAATTCCGCGTTCGCGCGCCGCCTCGGCGCTCTCAATCACGAGGCCGGCGGCGCCCATCCCAATGATCATGCCGTGACGCCGGCGATCGAATGGCGTGGCAGCTTCTTCCACCACCTCATCGGTGGCGGCCGCACCGCTGGCCAGGAAGCCCGCACCCATCCAATCGATGAGATTGTCGGTCGTGACGTCATCGGCGGAAACCACAATCACGCGGCGGCAGCGCCCTGTGCGGATCCAATCTTCCGCCAGTGATACGGCTTGCGTGGTGCTCGCGCAGGCGGCGTTAATCGCCGTGTTGGGCCCGCGCGCGCCGATATACTCGGCAAATTGCGAATGGCCCATCGACAACACCCGGAAGAGATAGCGCCGGTCGAAGACGTACGGCTCTTTCTCGATGAGGTCGCACACTTCGTCGATCCGCCGGTCGATTTCGCGCGCCAGGATGGAGTCGCCGTTTGCCTCTGCCGCGCGCGTATGCAAGATTTGGAGCAAGGCAAGTTGTTCACGGCGCGCATGGTCGGTGTAGTAGCGCGACATTTCCTGGGCGAAGGAGTCGTAGCCCGGGAAAGCGGAAGCGAAGATCACGCCGGTATCGTCGCGCAGAGCATCGGGCAAGCCCCAGCGGTCCGGCAACTGCGTGCCCTTGCTCGTGGGTTTGTAGCGCAGGACCAACGGAATACCGGCATCGCGCAAGGCGTCGAGGCCCACTGCGATGGCCATCTGGGTAACGTGATCGAGCGCGGCCAGGCGTTCGGCGGTAATCCCAAATTCCTTTTCCATATCGAAAGCGCCCGCGCGGCCCGCGAGTTTGATCACGTCGGCAACGTTGTTGATCGTCTCGAATGTGCTGCCGCTGTCACTTTTCACCAGCCGAGTGATGTGCTTGTCGAGCATGCCGCGGCGGAAGCGCGCAGGGATCGTGTCGATGAATTGATCGCCCCGCAGGAGACGCCCGATGTTGGCATCGTCGAAGATGTGTTCCGTTCCCGGCAGGCCCAAAGCCGCGCCCGTGATCACGACAGGCACATCATTCGGCGCGCCGTCTTTCCCGTGGGTCATCTGCCAGCCACGCTCGAGAACCTCGGCGAACATCCGGCCCAGTTCGACGTAATGCTCAGGCTTCCATGGCGCCGTTGGTAAAGCGGGAGCGCTCGGGACCGGCGCGGCTGTAGAGACTCGAGGAGCGAACTCTTTCTGAGCCGGAGCAATCGTCACGGACGCGGGCGCTTCCGCAGTTCCGGCGACGCCGCTGCCAAGCCCCGCGGCATAGAGGCAGCACAACGCCTGATTGAACGCAGGGATATCGCCGACTTTGGGATGGTTGGTGAACACCGAAACCACGCTGGAGTCCTGGCCGAGTACATCCTCCGCAAATCCCTGCAAAGCCTTCTTCGGTCCCACTTCCACAAACATCCGCGCGCCGGCGTTATACAGCGTGCGCAGGCCTTTGATGAACTGCACGGGAGAAGCAACTTGCTGCGCCAAAATGTCCAACATTTGCGGCACGACATCTGTCCCGCTGGGATAAAACTCGCCGTTGGTGTTCGCGACAATCGGCAGCTTTGGTGGCTGGAGATGCAGGCGCTCGAGCACCCGCCGAAGCGGTTCGCTTGCCGGCGCCACAATCGAAGTGTGGAAAGCGTGACTGACCGCCAAGGCTGCCACCTCGTAGCCGGCTTTCTGAAGCGCCGCCATCGCTTGTTCGACCGGCTTGCTGGCTCCGCCGATCACGGACTGGTGCTCGCTATTGATATTAGCGATCACCACGTAGCCGTCGATGCTCTTCAGGATTTTCTCGATTTCCTCCAGCGGAGCAAACACTGCGGCCATCAGACCCTTGTCCTCAGGCGAAAAACGAGTCATCTCCCGGCCGCGCGCGCTGACAGCCTCGAGTGCGTCCGCGAAGGGAAGGCCACCCGCGGCAACAAGGGCGCCGTATTCTCCGAGGCTGTGTCCCACGGCGAAGTCAGGACTGATGCCATAGGCGGCCAGCAGGCGAGTCAGCGCCAGATCGGCGGCCAATACGGCGGGCTGAGTAATTGCAGTCTGGCGAAGCGCATCTTCCGCTTGGGCGATCGCGTTCGAGTCGGCGGCGTCAACAAAGATGAACTCGCTCAGCGGTTTGCCGAGAAGCGGGGTCATCACGCGATCGGCTTCGGCAAAAATTTCGGCCACAATCGGCTCGGTCTCGCGCAGGGGCTTGAGCATGTTCACATACTGCGAACCCTGGCCGGGATACAGGAACGCCACTTTGGGTGCAGGTCCGTGACCGCGAAAGATGCCTTGCGCGCGAAGAGCTTTCCACATGGCAGGTTGGTTGGCTGCGAGCGCTTTGAGCGCGGCGGCCGACTTCTGGGCGAGATCTGAGGCGTTCGTAAAGTCGATCGCGATGCGTTCCGCGGCACGGAGGTCTGCTTCGGCGGGCGCGCTTGGCGCCGGCGCGCGTCCGGCTTTGGCGTCTTTCTCCACTTCGCGGAGACGCTCGGCCAGGGCGGATTCTGAAGCAGCCCCGATCACAAGCGCGCCGCGAAATGGCGGTTTGGAACTAGATGGAGAAATGGGGGAAAGTTCTTTCGCTGTCATGGTTGTCTCTCTCGTTCCGGGCGCCGACTGGCTCACCGCCACGGTTCGTTTGCCGTTTCCGTTTCCATTCAACCGATGTGGGATGTACTCCTCCAGCATGGCATGGAAGTTCGTCCCGCCAAAACCAAACGCACTCAGGCCGGCACGCCGTATGCCGTCCGGAGGAACGGTCCACGGCTTCAGCCCGGTGTTGACGTACACGGGAGCGTGCGCGAAATCGATTTCCGGGTTGGGATGCTCGCAGTGAACGCTCGGCGGGAGAACCTTGTCGCGAAGCGCCAGCGCCGCCTTCAGCAGTCCCGCGGCGCCAGCCGCTCCCTTAAGGTGGCCAAAGTTCGACTTGACGGAACCGATGGCTACGGAGTGGATCGGCAGATGAGATCCACCGAGCACATCCACCATGCTCTGGACCTCCACCACATCGCCGACGCGGGTGGACGTGCCGTGACCTTCGATGTACGTCACCGTCGCAGGCGATAATCCGGCATTCTGCCAGGCGCGCTCGATTGCCAGTTTCTGGCCAATTGGATTCGGCGCGGTGATGCCCTTTCCTTTTCCGTCGCTGGATCCGCCGATGCCTCGGAGAAGCGCATAAATTTTGTCGCCGTCGCGCTCAGCGTCGGCCAGGCGCTTGAGGAGGAAAATCGCTGCGCCTTCGCCCATCACGAACCCGTCGGCTCCTTCCGCGTAAGGACGCGTGCCGGTGGCGGACAGTGCGCCGATTTTGCAGAACTTGACGAAAGTCGAGGCGCCCATGTTGCGGTCAATCCCGCCCGTAATCACGGCGTCAAAATCTTTTTCGACCAGCCCTTCGATTGCCGCGCTGATTGCCGCCATGGCGGACGCGCAGGCGGCGTCGCAAATGAAATTCGGGCCGTGGAAATTGAAAATGTTGGCGATCCGGCCGGCAATGCAATTGGCCAGTTCGCCGGGCATGCTGTCTTCGGTAATTTCGGGCAGATGCTTGCCGATGCGGTCGTGAAGTTCGATCGTGATCTCGCGGCGCAGCGATTCCGGCAGAGCTGCAAAACTGGCAGTCTCCGCCAATTCACGGGCATACTCGGGAAAATAGATCCGCAACGCGGTGAGGTAATGTTTTTCCCCGGCCATCGCGTTCCCGAGAATTACCGCGGTGCGGTCCGGGTCAAGCGGGCGCTTCGGGTAACCGTAGTCTTCGAGCGCTTCGCGCGTGCAGGCGATGGCCCACCTCTGGGCGCCGTCCATCGCATCCACCACACGCGGCGGAATCGCCAGGCGCCACTTCATGGGGTCCCAGGAGAAGTCCCGGACCCAGCCGCCGATCTTCGAGTAGGTTTTATCCGGGGCTGCCGGATCGGCATCGTAGTAAAGCGCCGGATCCCAGCGCGCGGGATCTACGTCGGTGACGCTGTAGCGGCCGCTCTTGATGTTGTCCCAGAATGCCGGCACATTCGGTGCATCCGGCAGGATCGCCCCCGTTCCAACGATTGCAATGGCTCGATATGAGGTGTCTTCCATGGCCTCGCTCCTGCTTGCTATGCGGCCTGTTCAGCGCGCTTGGCGGCGCGGCCGTAAAGAACATCCGCGACATAATCCATGTCTGAAATCAAATCTGCTTGCGCCCGGTGGATCGCAGGCAGCCCAAGGCTCGCTTCCAATGCCGGAGCATCCGCCACGCTCACGCCTTCCGCTCCAATCACCCAGCGCAGTCCTTCCTCGCCGACCTTCAGCGCCGCTTCGCGCGCAAAGATGCGGCTGATGGCCGCGAGTGCGATAGCATCAAAGCGCTGATTGGCTTTCTCGTTCAGCTTGTTTTCAGCTTTGCGCGCAGCACGCTTGGCTAACGCGCCGGCGCTCTCGGCGTAGGCAATCAGTTCGCCCAGCCGCAGAAGAATGTGCTGATGGCGCGTGAGCCTGGCGGTGCGAGCCTTCTCCATGACTTCCGCCAGAGCGTGAAAAGCGAGGGCGGCAATGTCCGCGCCCACGTTTGGATGGCGGGCATGCAGGGCTTCGAATTCTTTGGCGCTTTCGTGATAGTGCTGTCCCCGCGTCTTCAGATGGAGCTGCCAGCGATCGCGGCTGATGGTCATCTCCATGATTTCGGAGGTGCCTTCGTAAATCGTGGTGATGCGCACGTCGCGCTTGATCTTTTCCACCATGTACTCATGCGTGTAGCCGTAGCCGCCCAGGGCCTGGATGCTGGCGTCGGCGGCCAGATTGCCGGCTTCGGTCGCCATGTACTTGGCGATCGCGCCTTCGGTGTTCAAGCTGCCTTCGCCCGCGTCGATGCGCTCGGCGGATTCCTCGATATAAGCGCGCGCGGCTTCGAGCCGGGCCACGTTGGGCACGATCAGCTTGTGCGTGTACCCTTGCTTTTCCGAAAGCGGCCCTCCCGCCTGAATGCGTTTGGTGGAATACGGAATCGCGCGATCGAGGGCGGCCCAGCCGGACCCGAGGCCAAATGCCGCCACCATCAGCCGCGTATAACCGAACACCGCCTGCGCTTGATTGAGCCCCTGACCCTCGACTCCGCCAACGAGCCGGTCGGCGTCGACATACACATTGTCGAGCGCGAGCGCTGCGGTATTGCTGAGGCGGATGCCATGCTTATCCTCCGGCTCGTCATGCGTAAAACCCTTCACGCCTTTTTCCACGATGAACCAACTCGGGCCACTCGGCGTATTGGCCAGAATCGTGTAAGCGTCGGCGACTCCGCCATTGCTGATCCATTGCTTGTTCCCGCTGATTTTGAACCCCACAACCTTGCCGTTTTCGCTGACTCTCTCTGCCGTCGTGCGAAGAGCCCCCAGATCGCTGCCGGCTTCCGGTTCCGTCGCGCCGTAGGCAAACAGCAATCCTTCCTCCGCGATGCGCGTAAGCCAGAGCTTCTTCTGCTCCGGTGTGGCGCCGACCGTGATTGGATCGCTCCCCAGGAAAGTAGCCAGCACGGCAGTGGCGACGCCGAGATCGACCCGCGCCATCTCTTCGCAGATGCAATAGACATCAAAGGCGCCGCCTCCCAAACCGCCGAATTCTTCCGGGATGAACAGGAGTTGAATCCCCAATTTGTCCGGGCTGCACATGTGCCGCACGATCTCCAGCGGGCATTCGTCGCGGGCATCGAGATCGATCAACACCTCGTCCGGCAATCGCTTCTTTGCAAATTCCCGGAGTGATTTCAGGCTCAGCTTCAGGGTTTTGCTCGGAATCATGGCGCTATCACCTCACTTTGCCGGGATGCCGCGAACTTCGCGGACTTTGCTGGTAAGTTCTGGGAGAAATTCGAGAATGTCGTCGACGATTCCGACGTCCGCCACCTGAAAAATCGGGGCCTTCGGGTTTTTGTTGATCGCCACGATAAACGGGTTTCCCTTAATGCCCGCCAGGTGCTGGAATGAGCCGCTGATGCCGCAAGCCAGATACACCTTGGGCTTGACCGTCTTGCCGGAAGACCCCACCTGGCGGGATTTTTCGAGCCACTTGGCATCAACAACCGGCCGCGAGCAGCTCACCGCCGCGTCCAGAGCGTCCGCTAAGTCTTGGGCGATGCCGACGTTGTCTTTCTCCTGGATGCCGCGGCCGATGGAGACGAGGATGGCGTGCTTGGTGATGTCCACGTCGCCCGCTTCTGCGGCGATTGTTTGCAGATAACGCCGCCCCGCAGTCAGCGAGCCAATTTCCCCGGACTTGTCGAGGATATTGCCGTTCAGCGCGGCGTTTTGCTGCGGCCGGAAGGCACCCGGGCGAATCGTGAGCACCGCGCCGGAGGAAATATCGCAACGGACGTGGCTGCTCACTTGTCCTCCGAATTCCTGGCGGACGATCTTAAGGTGGTTGCCCTCGATGGCATCCGTCCCCAACACATCGGAGACGTAAGCAGCATTCAGCTTGACGGAGAGCCCCGGCGCTAAATCAATTCCGAAATGTTCGTGAGCCACCAACACAATGCTCCCGGGCGGCAGGACCTTCACCAGCGCCTTCCGGATTAGCTCCGCATTCAGATGAGCCAGGGCATCATTCGCGATCTTCCACACTTCGGCGAACGATGAACGAACAGCAGAGCAGACATTATCGAGATCCGGACCTTGACCGGTGACGATGGCAGTCGTCTGTGCCGTTGCATCAATCTTCTTTGCTGCCGCGGCGAGTTCCGCGGCGGAGTCGTCGGGCACGCCGCTCCGGTGCACGATGTAAGCGAAGATTCGAGCCATTATTTCAGCCCCCCTTTGGCAGCCAACAACTCCGCCAGTCTCTCGACGTTCTCTTCCCTGCTTCCCGCGAGCATTTCGGCGCCCTTGCTCAGCGCAGGCACGAAATAGTCCAGGCGCTTCACTTTTGCGGCCGCTGCTCCGACTGCGCCGGCATCCAGGCTGAGTTCTGCGACGCCGTAATTCGAAATCGGCACCGACGCTACGGCGCGAATTCCGCGCATCCCGACGTACCGGGGCTCATTGATGCCCGTCTGGATCGAAAGCACGCACGGAAGATCGATCTCGCTGATTTCCTTGTTGCCCCCTTCGATTTCGCGGCTGATCTTCAGCTTCTTGCCGTCCAGGACCTCGATGGAATTCACAAGCGAAGCGAACGGATAATCGAGCATGGCCGCCAGCATTCCGCCGACCTGCGCGCCTCCGTCCTCCGCCTGCACACCGGTCAGGACCAGGTCATAGTTTCCCTTTTGCACGAAAGCTTTCAGGATGGAGGCGATGCCGCGCCCATCGGATCCTTCGAATGCGGCGTCGGTGATCAGCGCGCCTTCGTTCGCACCCATGGCCATCTCGCGGCGCAGAATCTCCTCGTCCTCTTCGCCGCCGACCGTGACGACGGTGACCTTCCCACCGACGCGCGCGGCCACCTGGAGCGCTTCCTCGACCGCGTAGTTGTCCGGCTCGTTGATGGAATAGACGAGCTCGTCGCGTTCGATGTCGTTTCCGGCGCCATTCAGCGTGATCTCGTTTTCCGAGGTGTCCGGCACTCTTCTTACACAGACTAGAATCTCCATAATTACCCTCCGGCGACGGATTCTTGTTGGGCCTCGGCAACGCTTGCAGCTTCCGCAACGGCGCCTTCGCGGGCAATCTGCTTGTCCGCGAGTTCCGCCAGGTCAATTGCGGTCATCTTTCCTTCGAGCCCGGCCACCTTGATGGCATCTTCGATGTTGACCATGCAGAACGGGCATGCCGTGACAATCACATTTGCTCCCGCTTCCGCGGCCATCTGCACTCTCTTGACCCCCATTCTCTGGTCCTCTTTTGGCTCGTAGAAGAGCATGAGTCCCCCACCGCCACAGCAGAACGAGCGGTCACGCGACCGCTTCATTTCCACTCTCTTCAATCCGGGGATCGCGTCGAGTACGGCGCGCGGATCGTCGTAAATCCCATTGTGCCGGCCGAGGTAGCAGGGATCGTGGTAGGTGTAAACGCTGTCGCGGTTTTCCGCCGGATTGAATTGGATCTTGCCGGACTTCACTCCGCGCGCGATCACCTGGCTGATGTGCTCGACCGGCGGAACATCTTTATAGTCGTGCTTCAACGCGTTGTAGGCGTGCGGGTCGGCGGTGACGATTCGCTTTGCGCCGCAGGAGCGGATGGCGTCCGCGTTGTGATCGCGCAGGGCCGTGAAGAGCGTCTCTTCGCCAAACCGGCGGACTTCATGGCCGCTGTCTTTTTCAGCGGCTCCGAGGATTCCAAAGTCCTCGCCGACATGATCGAGAATCCTCGCTGTGGCCCGCCCGATGGACTGCATCCGGTCATCGTAGGAAGTGATGCTGTCCACGAAATACAAATTCTCGGCGCCACCCTTTCCGTCGAGCGTCTTGACTGGGCAGATCTTTTGAAACTCCTTTGTGCTGGCCCAGTCGGCTCTCTTTTTTTCCAACTTCCCGTAGGGATTGCCGCGGCTCTCCAGCGCCTTCAAAGGTTTTTGCAGGGACTGCGGGACGTTTCCGTCGTCCACCATTCCTCGCCGCATGTCCACGATCTTGTCGATGTATTCGAGCAGCAACGGGCACTCGGCTTCGCAAGCGCCACAGGTGGTGCACGACCAGATTTCGTCCGGCGAATAAATGGAGCCGACCAGCGGCTGCCCATTTCCGGTGTGGCCAAACATCGGATAGTGCCGAAAGGCGTAGTCGCGCGCTTTGATGCTGATGAACCGCGGCGAAAGCGGCCGCCCCACGGCGTTGGCCGGGCAGTTATCGGAGCAGCGCCCGCAGTCGGCGCAGGAATAAAAATCCAGAATGTGCTTCCAGGTGAAATCTTCGAACGTCTTTACTCCGAAAGATTTGAGATCGCCTAACTGCTCGTCGCTCACGCCCCACTTCACGGGCTTCAGCGTGCTTTTGTCCAATTTCGAGAAGTAGATGTTGAATAGCGATGTCTCTACGTGGAACTGAATTCCAAAAGGCCGGTAGCACAGCAAGAAGTAAAAGGTGACCTCGTGGAGCAGGTAGGCGCTGAAGTAGAGAGTTCCAAGCAACGGAATCGAGGAATTAGCCAAAGCAGTTTTAAACATCCAGGGGAGCGATAACACAGTTGTCAATTCGGCGAGCTGGCCTTGTTGCGCCTGCGCGGCTGCTTTTGCGCCCTCGAACAGACTGTCCGCCACCATCAGGATGGCGATCAGCGCCAGCAGAAAGATTGCGTCCGCCGTGTGAGCCTTTCCGAATTGTGCCGGCACGCCGTAGCGCGCGGGCTTGAAGACCAGCCGGCGCACAATGGCGAATATCATGCAGAGGAACACGACCGTTGCTGCGTAATCCGTCGCAGCTTCGTACCAGCGGCCAGAATTTCCCGCGAAGCCCGGCATCACAAAATTGGGAGAGACGCCGATAATCAGCACGCTGAAGGCGCGCGCGGCCAGCAGTATGAATCCCGCAAAAATCAGGATGTGAAGGGTTCCAGCGACTTTATAACGCGGGTGTTTCCACTGGCCCAGCCAGAACTTCAGAACTTTTCCTGCCCGGGCGAGAGGCCGATCAAATCGCGGGTCGCGCTGCGACCGAATCAGCGGCACCAGCCGCCTGGCAACAATGTAAGCAAAACAGACGACGCCAAGGAGATGAATGAAGAGGAATAGCGTTCGTCCTGGAGTCAACCAGGACGAGAGCGGAACAACGGATTCGATGCTTTCCCACATGACCTCGGACGACTCCTCCGACAACCGGCTGAGCTACTTCCCAATGCCGTGTGCCCTGCCACCTTTAAGCGATCAACTCCGCCAGGGCTTTTGCCTCCTCCCCGACTGGCTGCGGCGCTTGAGCGGGTTTCAGGCGAGGAGGAATTGATCGTGTGGCCCGCGCGCGAAGCGGCGCTGGAGCGGCTTTCGAGGCAGCGCGCGGCTTTGCCGCCGCTTCCTTCGGCCGCGCCGATTTCTTTTGCCGCGGCCTCGTTGCATCACGCAGCTCCAGGTAGCTTGCCTTTAGAAACTGCTCCAATCGCCGCAGGTCGGGGGCGGCATGCGTGTCGCCGCTAAAACCGAAATACACTGTCCCGTCGTAGCTCAAGATGGCGCAGTTGACCGCCATTTCGCCGCCCACCGGGACGTACGGATACCACCTCAGCATCTTGTGGCCCAGCAGGTAGAGCGGATACTGGGGTCCCGGCACGTTGGTGCACACCATATTGAACGGGGTAATCGGCAGCTGACTCATGATCGGGCCGGCGAAGGCTTGCAAGGCGCTCGGCAGAATCCCAATCAGACCGCCGGCCAGGCTCACCAGTTCAGCAGTATGGGCCTGCTTGAGAAACTCGGTGGTTCGGTGGACTGTCGCGAGAAGCTTCCGAGGATTGCGGATATCGAGAGGCACGGTGACCGGCACGATCGAGATGCGGTTGCCCAATTCGTTGGGACTGGAGTTGCCGCGCAGGTTGACAGGAACCATCATGCGCAGCAGCCGGCCCTTCACCCGGTCGCCGTGCAATTCCGAATAGCGCCGAATCGTCGAGGTCACCAAAGTGAGGAGCACGTCATTCACACTGGCCCCGCAGGTCTTCCGGATGGCTTTAATTTCTGACAGCGGGATTCTTGCCCAGGCGAACTTTTGCGGGCCGCGGTAGATGACATTGAATCGCAGCCGTTCTGTGGTCGATGTAATTTCGGGAAGGAGTTGGGAAACCTCTTCGGCGGTCACCTTGCTGCCGTCGGCGGCCACGCGCTCTGCAATATTCAAGACGTCCGCCCAGGCAGAGAGCATCCGCGTGACGAGTTCGGAATACGAATCCAGCAGGCCGCTCGCCAGCGTATTCAAAGGATCGCGCGGCGCGGATGGCACGCGAAATCGCAGTTTCTTTTTTGGCAGGCGCGGCGCATTTGGATTGGCGTCGAAGAGCACATTCATCAGGCCCACCCCCGCAATGCCATCCGACAGGCAATGGTGCATTCGGATAATCAACCCGGTGCGATCGCCCTTCAGCCCGTGCGCCAGGGTTATTTCCCACAAAGGGTGGCGGCGGTCCATTACCTGGCTGAAAAGTTTGGCGGCAACCCCTTTGAGCTCTGTTTCTGTGCCGTGCTTGAGAGTGATCTGACGCAGGTGGCGGCGCAGATCGAATTCCGGGTCGTATTCCCAACTGGGAAGGCCGAGGCCCAGCGGCTCCGGCACCACTCGCTTCAGATAACGAGGAATCGCGTGCAGCTTCGATTCCACGAACTGAACGCAGTCTTTGAAGGAGAGCTTTCCTTCGAACACGCAGACACTCGCCACATTCAGCGGCATGCCTTCGCGTTCCAAATGCAGGAAAACGGTGTCGCCCCAGGAAAGGCGGTCACCTGGTTGGTGATTCCGCATGGCTGCCCTCCCGATTCGTCGCCCGGCCATCACCATCGCTGTTCACGAAGGTGAACCGCGGCGCCAGTTTCACGAGTTTAAGGACCTTGTAAACATCCACATTCACGCCGCGCAACATCACCTTGAGAGATTTCTGGTCCGCGATGCCGGCCAGTCCCTCGATGGCTCGAAGCACATTCTGGTCGATTCGGCGCACGGCAGCGAAATCCACAATCAATTCATCCTCGGCGCCGGCCAGCTTTTCCGCGGCCTCTCGCAGGGCGTGAACGATGCCCTTTTCCTCCATGTTGAGCCAGACGTTGATCATTGCCATGGCAGCACCATTCCCTACGTTGTTTGCGCGCGAGCCTCACCCGCTGGCTTCGCCAGTCCGCGCCCCTCGTAGGCCTTCCAAAGCAGCTCTTCCAATTCGCTCATCAGCGGCATGCGCGGATTCGACCGCCAGGACGGATCGTCGAACGCGATTTTGGCCAGCTCCGGCACGGCCCGCTCGAACTCTTCTCGGGAAATCCCGAGCTCGGCAATCGACCGAGGAATCTCAAGGCGGTCGAGAAGTTGCTCGGTCGCAGCGATGAGCCGTTTCACTTTTTCCTCCACCGTTTGGCCGCCGAGACCCAGCAAGTCCGCCATCGTCGCGTACTTTTTGTGAGCCAAGTACCCGCGCTGGTAGGGCGAGGGCATGAATTTGGCGGGCACCGCCGCGTTGTAGGCGATGACGTGCGGCAGCATGAGCGCGTTGGCGCGGCCGTGAGCCAGATTGAAGCGCGCTCCGAAGGCGTGCGCCAGGGCGTGGTTCACTCCCACCGACGCGTTGGAAAACGCCATCGCGGCGATGCAGGCGGCGTTGTGCATCATCGTGCGCGCCTCTTCATTGCGCGGATCCTCAAAAGCTACCGGCAGGTACTTGAATACGAGCCGGATCGCCTGCATGGCATTCGAGTCGGTGTACGGGGAAGCGTAATTCGAGACGCCCGCCTCCAGCGCGTGTGTCAGGCAATCGATGCCCGTGTCCGCAGTCAATTTTTTGGGCATGGACATCACAAACTGCGGGTCGACAATTGCAACGTCCGGATTCAGCGAATAGTCGGCGAGCGTCACCTTGCGCCCTTGCTTTTTGTCGGTCAGCACCGCAAACGGAGTGACTTCGCTTCCTGTTCCGCTGGTCGTGGAGATGGCAATCAGCCGCGCTCCGTGGTTCTTGCCGGTGGGGTATTGCACCACTCGCTTGCGCAGGTCCAGAAAAGGCGCCGCCAGCTCTTCGAGGTCCGCCTGCGGGGATTCGTACTTGAGTTTCATGATCTTGGCCGCGTCGATTACCGAGCCGCCGCCGAGCGCAACGATCTGGTCCGCGTTGTAGGCATTCAGCGCCTCCACTCCGCTCAGGACGACACTGATTTCGGGTTCCGCATCCGGAATGAAGAGGACATGGACGTGCGTCTGCGGAGAAATGTAGCGCCGGACGATGTCCACGTGCCCCATGTGCTCCAACAGAGGCGTGGAGATGATCACGGTGGATTGCGACGGGAATTGGCGCAAATTCTCTACCGCGTTCATGTTGAAATAAATTTGGTTCGGCACTCGGAACCACATGTGGGCTTGCGTTCTCCGGGCTACCCGCTTGATATTCAAGTAGTGGTAGACGTTGACGTTGTCGGTCGTGCTGTTGCCTCCGCCGGTCCCGCATCCGAAGGAAAATGTCGGCACCAGATCGTTGTACACGGCGCCGAGCGCGCCGATGGCGCCGGGCGAATTCACGATGATTCGCCCCGCGTTGATCACCTCGGCGAACTTTCGGATGATTTCGTCGTTGCGCGAGAAAATCACCGCCGTGTGTCCCAGCCCGCCGGCATGATTCACGTCCAGGCAGACCTTCAGCGCCTCTTCGGCGGACTTCGCACGATAGACCGCCAGCACGGGAAACAGCTTTTCCACGGAAAGTGGATGTTCACGGCCGACGCCCTGGATCGGTGCAACGAGCAACTTGGTGTTCGGTTCTACGGAAAGGCCGATGAAACTCGCGATATCCGAAGCTTTTTGCCCGACCGCCATGGGCTGCATGCATCCGGTCTGGGGATCAATCACGGAGCGTTCCAGCAGCTTCGTTTCCCTCTCGTTGCAGACGTGGGCGCCCAGGCCGGAGAATTTCTTCAACGCGGCGTCATAAATCTCATCGTCAATCACCAGCGTCTGTTCCGAGGCGCAAATCGTGCCGTTATCGAAGGTCTTGGAGATGAGGATGTCCACGATCGAGGCATTCAAGTCCGCCGTTTTTTCCAGGTACACGGGCGTATTGCCTGGTCCCACGCCCAGCGCGGGTTTGCCCGAACTATAGGCGGCCTTCACCGCACCTCGCCCGCCGGTGGCGTCGATCAGGCTGACGTCCCTGTGTTTCATCAAGTAGGCGTTATCCGGGATGGTGGGTGATTCCAGGCAGGTGAAAACGCCTTCCGGCGCACCGTGTTTCACGGCTGCTTCGTACATGATCTTTACCGCTTCGAACCCGCAGCGCCAGGCTTTCGGGTGGGGACCGAAAATCACCGCATTCCGAGTCTTAATCGCCATGATGCATTTGAAGAGCACCGTCGAAGTGGGGTTCGTGATCGGAACTACGGAAAAGATGACGCCGATCGGTTCCGCCACTTCCACCAGGTTGCGTTCCGGATACTCGCGGATGATTCCGACCGTCCGCTTATCCTTGACGTAGTCGTAGGCGAACTCCGTGGCCACCATGTTCTTGATGACTTTGTCTTCCATCACTCCGAGCTTGGTCTCTTCCACGGCCAGCCGCGCCAGATGCTGCGCTTGCTCCAGTCCAGCCAGCACGATCGCCTTGACGATCCGGTCCACGTCCTCCTGGTTGAATTGCGTGAAGACGGCCGCGGCAACTTTGGCTTGGCTGACTAGACTTTCGAGGTAGGCAATCCGCTCTTCGCTGAGAGTTTCGGGGGCAGACAGGGCCCGGGCCCGTTGGTCAACAAGATCGCTCGTTTCCATTACTTCCTCCCACACCGAGTGTCGGGGCCCTAAACCCTGCAAATCGAATTGTCAATCCAGACCTTTTTGACCTCCCAAGGCCATGATTCATCCCGATCAGTTCGCTGCAGGAATTCGTTCCAATGTTTAAGCGTAGGCGATCGGGTGCTTTTCCACCCAATGCTCATCGCGCAACCTGTGAGTGTTTCGCAAAGCACCCTTCGCTGCGCTCGCAGTCAGACGGCGGGTCTGCCAGGCGATACCTGCGCCAAAACCGATTGTGCCACCCACCAATCCGAACAAAAGCGCCTTTCCGATCGAACTGCTTTCTTTTCCCAGGCGGCTCCCCAGCACTCCCAAACAGGCGCCAAGAGCGGCGGGCTTCAAGGCCTCCAAAGCTGACTCGCTAAGAAACTGGTCAAGAGTCCTTCCCTTGAGAAATTCCGCTTCTCCTGCGCGGGCTCCTTCCAGACCAGAGCCCAAAATCTTCCGCCCGTATTCGACCTCAGATTTGGACCAATCTCGCAAGTCCATGTGAATTGCCTCACTGTCCGGCCGGGGAAAATCACCAACCGCCCCTAATAAACTCCTAGTAGAAGATGAATACTGTGCAAGTTGTCACCCTCCCTTGTGACGCTGGTCACACAGAGATTGACGGTTAGTGAGGCAGCAAAGGATTGCGCGGGAAGTACCCAGCGAGGGGATCTACTCAGTTTTAGCTAGCAGTGCTTGGCGTGTGCACTCTAACGTGTGGATCAGCGACTCCTTGGGCAACTTCTGGATAATCGGCTCAATGAGCCAACCCAGCCCGAAGGGCACGTTTCGAGAAAGCGAGATGGCTCGACATTCCAGATCGACACCGCCATCGCGCTCACGGAATTGCCAGTAGGAATTCAACCGCCATAGGAATCCGTGGCCGGTATCGGGCGGCAGGACCCTTTCGTTAGATTCCCCCGCATTTTGCACTTCCGCGATGCGCGTGCTGTGAGACCAGCATGCCCAGTGGGTTCGGCTGAGGGGCCGATATATCACGCGATGGTCCGTTTCAAGGACCACCGTCAGGATCTTCTTCTTGAGAAGGCGCAAGTAGATTTGGAAATCGTTGCCCCGGCGCTTTACCAGCTTGGACGCAAGCACTTCGGGCGTATAGACTTTCCAGTGATTGTCGTAGTCCTGAATCAGGGCTAGCGTGGCTGCGAGTGTTGTTTTCGGCGCCCACGCTGCGCCGATCCAGTCATGGATCAGACCATCGGGCACCTTGATGGGCCCATGGCCTGACCAAAACTCGGCTGCGATTTGCCCTTCGCGGACCTCCTGCGCCCTCTCCGCGCTTGCCTCCGCCCACAGGAATGGCTCCTGGCCGCGAGTGTTACGCTCCATGGCGGCCTCGGCGTCGCGAATGTAGGCACTAAAGCTCTCCAGGGTCGCTTTCTTGAGCTGGACATCGCTTGCAGTTTGCGCCATAGGACTGAGCTCGTTTTCTATCACGATCTGCAGGTACTGGCGCCTCAGAGGGGGGTGGGGCAAATTCCGCGCCCCGCAATGAGAATCCGGCTCACGGGTATTGCTCTCCCAGATGCCCGCGATGGACGTGGCTGATTTTTCTGACGCAACATGGTTGGAAGGGCACGGGTCCTGCCCGCGCCCTTCCTTTTTTTGTGTCAAGCAGCCGCCACTTCTACATGATGCTTCTTGGCCTGGTGCCGCGGCTTCCGAGCATGCCTGACTGGTTTCCCTGCATGCTTGTGCTCGCCCGCCGGCTTCACCACCGCCTCCATCAGCGCCTTTTGGGCGTCCACGTAGCTCTTCACTCCTTCCCGAGTGAGTTCGGCCAATGGAACGAAGGGGAATGGCCGCAGCAATTCGAGCGTGGTGCCCGCGGTCTTTACGTTGGCGTTCATCTGCTTGCCGGCTACGGCGACGAGCTTTTTCTGGGCGTCAATGAACGACTCGGTCGCCTGACGCGCCAATTCGGCCAGTTCGGTCTTCTTGATCTTCTTGACCTTTTCGGCGCGCTTCCCGCCTGCTAGCCTCCCGGCTTCCTCGCCGATGATATCCAGGAACTGTTTCTGCGCATTCACGAAGTTCTCCATACTCTCGCGTGCCAGTTCCACCAGATGCTTGGATTCATACGGTTTTCCGTTTTTGGCGGCTTCCATCCAGGAGTGAGTCTGCTTGTCCGCCACTTTCAGGAATTCCTGTTGCATATGGATGAAGGTCTCCACACTGCGCCGCAACAGGTCCGTCAGGGTCTGCGCCGGGAGCCAATCCCCGACGTGCTCCTTCACCCCGTTCATCAGGATGTGATTCTGTTGCTTGCCCAGATCCAGAAGAATTTTTTGTCCCTCCAGAAAATTGCTCACGCCCTCCCCGGCGGCTTGGCTGAGGATGGCTGTCGGTGAATGTTGCGGGTCGGCCAGCTGCTTGCGCAAAGCATGCATCGCGTTTGCGTTCTGCTTCATGGCGAGGTCAAGCAGGATCCGCTGTGTGGCGAAGAAGCTTTGCACCCCTTGCTGCGCCCAGCCCGATAGGATCGAAACAAAGGAGGACTCCCGAGGGTGGACCCGGGAAGTCTCGGCCCTTGTCGCCGTTCTCATAGCACACCTCCGATTGCTGCATTGCAGCATCAACTACAAAATAGACCTTGACAAACCCTTTGTCAAGCACTATTTTTAAATTGTGCAGAGCAGCATGGAAGGTGCCCCGTGACCCCCTCCGCCGTCGTCATCAAGAAATACGGCAACCGCCGCCTCTACGACACCACCCACAGCCGTTATGTAAATCTCGATGACATCGCTGCGTTCATTCGGCAAGGGAAAGACGTCAAGGTCTTGGATGCCAAAAGCGGCCGAGACCTCACCCGCCTCACCCTGACTCAAATCATCACCGAAGATGCCAAGGAAAAACCAACGGGGCTGCCCCTTGAGCTGCTCCGGGAACTCATCGTCGCCTCCGACGAGGTGCGGCAGGAGTTCATCATGTGGTATTTGAAGTCCGCTTTTGATGCGTACCAAAAGGTGCAAGACGCCGTGCAGAGCCGGTTGGGTGAAGTTCAATCCGCCATTGTCTCCCCCGTGGAGATGATGAAGAAATTCCTGGGCTCCACCCCATCCCGGCCGCAAGGCGGGGAGACAGAGCTGGAAGCCTTGCACAAGCGGGTCGAAGAATTGGAGGCACAGTTGAAGGGCGGCGCGGGTCGAAATCGGCGAAAGTCAGCCGTGCGCCAGAATTAGCATCGCGTAAAGCCATGATGGAGCCCCGGGCAGTTTAGCGGTATGATTCATCATGGAAAGTGTCGTCGACGGGAAAGTGCCCGCGCCGAGGGGCGCACATCTGGAAGAGGCGAAACATGACACAGGGCTCGCGAAAAAAGTCAGGCACTGAATCGAAGCGGAAATCCCGAACGCAATCGCCGCCCCCCGAAACTGACAATGGCTCCTCCCTTTGGACTGAAGCGCTTTTCGGGGCGGAAGTTCTCCTCTTGCATGCAAGTCCGGTTTACTACGGTTTCGGTGTTCCGCCCGGCAACGGCTCCGGCGTAGTCCTTATTCCCGGTTTTCTCGCCACCGATCTTTATCTTACCGAACTCCACGGCTGGCTCGGCCGCATCGGGTACCGGCCGTATTTTTCCGGCATCGGCATCAACGCCGACTGCCCCAATCTCCTCATTCGGCGTCATCTGGCCGAGACCATCGAACGCGCTCTGGACGAAACCGGGCAGAAGATTCATCTGATTGGCCACAGCCTGGGAGGCGTGATCGCACGGTCGATAGCCGGCCAGCGCCCGAAGGACGTCGCTTCCGTCATCACCCTGGCCTCCCCATTTCGCGCTACCGTTATGAGCCGAAGCGTGTTCCACGCCGCCGAAGCAGTGCGGCTGCGCATCCTCGAGGAACACGGGCAAGGAGTTTTGCCGAACTGCTATACCGGCCGCTGCACGTGCAATTTCATAGATTCGCTGAGGCGCGACGTCCCCGACTCCATGCTCCAGACCGCCATCTACACCCGCCATGACGGCATCGTCGACTGGCGCTATTGCATGACTCGGAATCCGAAACTAGACTTCGAAGTTGCAGGGACTCACATCGGAATGGCGTTTAATGCTACGGCCTACTCCATCGTCGGCGACCGCCTGGCAATGACGCATTCCTCCCAATAAGCCACCTGCTCGCCATCGCCACCTCAGAATAGCGTCCTAACCGAAATGCCGAGGCTATCCTGCGCAAAAGTCTGAATGCCCAATTGCACCTGGCATCGCAAGCGCAAAATCCGTATGGGGCGACACTGCGCATCGAATTCGGGGTATTATTCGCCGGACGAAATAGGCGATTGGAGCTTCCGATTCCGCGCCAGTTGCAAATTGCGAGCGGGCCAACTTGATGCAAATGCCGCCCAGCAAAGAGACCGCGAACGATTGTGAGTGCCTGCTCGAGACGCGCGGTCTCGTTAAGGAGTTCCGAGGATTTGTCGCCGTCAGCGACGTCAATCTGAAAATAAGCCGTGGGTCGATTCACGCGCTGATCGGGCCCAATGGCGCCGGGAAGACAACCGTATTCAATTTGCTGACAAAGTTCTTGAGCCCCTCCTGCGGAACAATCCATTTCCGGGGCGAGGACATCACGAAAGAAAAACCGGCGGAAATTGCGCGCCGCGGCGTCGTGCGATCTTTTCAGATCTCCGCCGTCTTCCCGCATCTGACCGTCCTCGAAAACGTCCGCATCGGGCTCCAGCGGGGCTTGAAAAATTCGTTTCACTTCTGGCAAGGGGAAGCCTCGCTGAAGCAGTTGAACGACCGCTCGATGGAACTGCTCGCGAGTGTGGGACTCGAAGCACACGCGCGCGTCGTGGCCGTCGAGTTGCCGTACGGACGCAAACGCGCGCTCGAAATCGCCACGACGCTGGCCCTCGAGCCGGAGCTGCTGCTGCTGGATGAGCCGACGCAAGGCATGGCGCATGAGGACGTGGACCGCGTGAAGGACTTGATCCGGCGCGTGGCCGCGCACCGGACGGTCCTCATGGTGGAGCACAACATGGGCGTGGTGGCGGACCTGTGCAGCAAGATCACCGTGCTGCAACGAGGCAGCATGATTGCCGAAGGAAGTTACGCGGAGGTCTCCACGAACCCGCAGGTGAAGGAAGCCTACATGGGGATCGCCGATGAATAGCACGCCGCCGAACGAATATCTGAGAGTGACGCGGCTGCATGCGTTTTACGGCGAGTCGCACATCCTCCACGGAATGGATTTCACCGTGAATCGAGGAGAACTGGTGACGCTGCTGGGCCGCAACGGCGCCGGCCGCACGACGGCATTGAAGTCGATTCTGGGGCTGGTGGGAAAGCGCAGCGGGTCCATCATGGTCAATGGCCGCGAAGTGATCGGCCACGCGGCGCATCGGATCGCGCGGCTCGGTGTAGGATATTGCCCCGAGGAACGCGGCATTTTCGCCAGCTTGAACGCCGAGGAAAATCTCTTGCTCCCTCCCAAGCTCACAAGCGAGGGCATGAGTCTCGACGAGATTTACGATATGTTTCCCAATCTAAAGGAGCGGCGGAGAAGCCGGGGCACGCACCTATCGGGCGGAGAGCAGCAAATGCTGGCGATGGCGCGCATTCTGCGCACGGGAGCGCGGCTGCTGCTGCTCGATGAAATCACGGAGGGACTCGCGCCGGTGATCGTCAAGAAGTTGAGCCAGGTGATTCTGGCGCTCAAGGTGAGGGGCTTCACGATCGTGATGGCGGAGCAGAATTTCCGTTTTGCTTCTCGGCTGGCCGACCGGATGTACGTGGTGGAGCGAGGGCGGATTGCGGTGGAAATCGCCAAGCACGAAATCCCGGCCAAGCAGGAATTGCTGCAAGAGCTGCTGGGTGTTTGATTCTTACGTGACGCGGAGCGGAACGCGCGCGGACTCGGCGCATCGCCCGGCGGCACACCAAAAGGAGAAGCTGCCATGAAACGGAAATGGGTGCTCGTTCTCGTTACCTTTTCTCTCGTGCTTGCCGCCGCTGGCGGCTTCGCCCCGGCCAAATTCGCCGCCGGAAAAGTTTCCGACGTGGTGAAGATCGCCGTGTTGAACGACATGTCGGGCCTTTACTCGGACCTCGCGGGGCCGGGATCGGTGGTGGCAGCGCAAATGGCGGTGGACGAATTCGGCGGGAAGGTGCTGGGGAAACCCATTCAAATTGTTTCCGCCGACCACCAGAACAAGGCGGACATCGGAGCGGACAAAGCGCGCGAATGGTACGACAAGGACGGCGTGGATGTGATCCTGGACGTGCCCACCTCCGGCGTGGCGCTAGCCGTGAGCAAAGTGGCGAATGAGAAGCATCGCATCTTCATCGTCTCGGGCGCCGGGTCCACACGGCTAACCAACGAAGATTGCAATCCGTATACGATCCACTACACCTACGACACGTACGCAACCGGCACGGCCACCGGAAGAGCGGTGGTGAAAAACGGCGGCAACACCTGGTTTTTTGTTACCGCCGATTACGCCTTCGGGCACTCGCTGTACGACGACACCTCCAATGCCGTAAAAGCCGCCGGCGGACAGGTGCTAGGGCAGGTGCTTCACCCGCTGAATGCTTCCGATTTCTCCTCGGTTCTTTTGCAGGCGCAATCCTCCGGGGCCAAGGTGATCGGACTGGCCAACGCGGGCGGCGACATGATCAATTCGATCAAGACCGCCGCCGAATTTGGAATCAGCAAGAAGCAGACGCTGGCAGGACTGCTCGTGTTTATTTCCGATATCCACGCGCTGGGCCTGCAAGCCACGCAAGGAATGTACGCGGCCACCGCTTTTTATTGGGACAAGGACGACGAATCGCGAAAATTCGGCCGGGCGTTTGAATCGAAAACGAAAAAGATGCCTACGATGGTCCACGCCGGAGTGTATTCCGCGACGCTTTCCTACCTGAAGGCCGTTCAGGCTGCGGGAACCGATGACGCGGATGCCGTGATGAAAAAGCTCAAGGAAATGCCCATTCATGACGCGGTATTCAAGGATGGCAAGATCCGCGCCGACGGCCGGATGGTCCACGACTTTTATTTGTTTCAGGTGAAGTCGCCGGCCGAATCGAAGTATCCCTGGGACTATTACAAGCTCATCAGCACGATTCCGGCCGATCAAGCTTTCCAGCCATTGTCGGCATCGCGGTGTCCGCTGATAAAAAAGTAGGCCCGGAAGCGGCCGGAGTGGCTTCGAGCGCCATTGTGAAATGAGAGAAATCGTCAGCATCCCGACGGCAGCGCTGTTCGGACAGCTCGTGCTGGGGCTCGTGAACGGCTGCTTCTACGCCATGCTCAGCCTCGGCCTCTCGATCATTTTCGGGATGCTCAACATCATCAATTTCGCGCACGGCGCGATGTACATGATGGGCGCGGTGTTCACCTGGATCGCGCTCGACCAATTCGGCCTGGGATATTGGTGGGCACTCCTGCTGGTGCCCCTGGTGATTGGGCTCCTTGGAATCATCCTCGAGCGGACTCTCTTGCGGCCGCTCTACAAGCTCGACAATCTCTATGGATTGCTTTTGACGTTCGGCCTGGCGCTTGTGATCGAGGGGCTTTTCCGTTATCGCTACGGCGTTTCAGGATTGCCGTACTCGATTCCGGAAAGTTTTCAGGGAGCCTTGAACCTGGGCTTCATGTACCTTCCGAAATACCGCGCGTGGGTGGTTGTGGCATCGCTGCTCGTTTGCATCTCCACCTGGCTTGTGATCGAGCGGACGCCGCTCGGCGCGTACTTGCGCGCCGGAACGGAAAACCCTGCGCTCGTCCAGGCTTTCGGCATCAATGTTCCCGTGATGGTCACGATCACGTACGGAGTGGGCGTCGGATTGGCGGGTCTCGCCGGCGTGCTCGCTGCGCCCGCCACGCAAATCAGCCCGCTGATGGGCTCGAACCTGATCATCGTGGTGTTCGCCGTGGTGGTGATCGGGGGCATGAGTTCGATTCTCGGTTCGATTGTGACGGGGCTGGGTCTCGGTTTGATTGAAGGCATGACGAAAGTGTTCTATTCGCAGGCTTCCGATACCGTGGTTTTTTTCATCATGGCAGTCGTGTTGCTCGTCCGGCCGGCGGGACTTTTCGGAAAGGAAAGATGAAGCGACGTGAAACGCCGCTGGATCGGAGAAGGCGCATTGCTGGTGCTGGGGCTGGTGGCCCCCTTCTTCGTTTATCCCATTTTTCTGATGAAGGCGCTGTGCCTGGCGCTCTTCGCGTGCGCCTTCAATCTCCTGCTTGGATACGCCGGACTGCTTTCATTCGGCCACGCGGCATTTTTGGGAGCGGCAGGCTACGTGACAGCCTATGCCGTCAAGGTGATGGGTGTGGGTCCCGGCCTTGGAATTCTTGCAGGGACGCTCGCGGCTGTGGCACTCGGATTTATTTTCGGCAACCTCGTGATCCGGCGGCAAGGAATCTACTTCGCGATGATTACGCTGGCGCTCGCGCAGTTGATGTATTTCCTTTTCCTGGAGGCCAAGTTCACGGGCGGGGAGGACGGGATTCAGGGAATCCCGCGCGGACGGCTCTTGTGGGTGATCGACTTACAGGATGACCGCCAGATGTACTATGTCGTTTTTGCGATTTTTATGTTCGGGTTCCTGCTCATTCGGCGGACGATTCATTCGCCCTTCGGCCAGGTCCTGAAAGCCATCCGTGAAAACGAATCGCGGGCGCTCTCGCTCGGCTACGATGTCAACAAGTACAAGACGCTCGCGTTCATCCTTTCGGCCGGACTGGCGGGGCTGGCAGGGTCGACGAAGGTGATCGTCTTCAGCTTTGTCACGCTGACCGACGCCGACTGGCACACATCGGGTGAAGTGGTGCTGATGACGCTGCTGGGCGGAATGGGCACGGTGTTCGGGCCGATTGCGGGCGCGTTTTCGATTGTGACTTTGCAGAATCAGCTTGCCGACAAGGTGGGATCGTTCGTTACCGTGATCATGGGTGCGATTTTCATCGTGTGCGTGCTGGTGTTTCGCCGCGGGATCGTCGGTGAGCTCAGCGCTTTGTACGATCGGGTCGTAGGAGCTCGGGGAGGCTTGCCATCTTAAAGGGACGCGCGGCCATCGTGACCGGCTCGACCAGCGGGATCGGACTCGGGATTGCCCGCGCGCTTGCTCGAGAAGGCTGCGCGGTGATGCTGAACGGATTTGGCGATGCCGGCGAAATCGAACGGCAGCGCAGCGAGATGGGCCGGGAGTTCACAGCGGAAATCCTCTACAACGGGGCCGACCTCTCGCGGGGAGAGGCTTGTGTCGAGCTGGTGAGAGACGCGGAGAAGAGGCTCGGGAGCGTCGACGTGCTCGTCAACAATGCGGGATGCCAGCATGTCGCGCCCGTGGAAGATTTTCCACCGGACCGCTGGGACGCCATCCTGGCCGTCAATCTTTCGGCGGCATTTCACACCATCCGAGCCGCCCTGCCGGGGATGAAACGCCGCGGCTGGGGGCGGTTGATCAATGTTGCCTCCACGCACGGCCTGGTAGCTTCCGTGAATAAAGTTGCTTACGTGGCGTCGAAGCACGGGCTGGTGGGCCTCACGAAAGTGGTGGCGCTGGAAACCGCGAAGTCCGGCATCACTTGCAACGCGATCTGCCCCGGCTGGGTGCACACATCTCTTGTGCAAAAACAGATTGAGGCCCGGGCGAAGAAGGAGGGCATCTCGATCGAGCAGGCGGAGTACGAGCTCCTTGCCGAAAAGCAGCCCACGGAACGGTTTACGACGGTCGAGCAGATTGCAGCGCTTGCGGTTTTCCTGGCGAGCCCGGCTGCGGACAACTTGACCGGGGCAGCGCTTCCGGTGGACGGCGGCTGGCTCGCGAGATAATTCGATTCGAGCGCCGCGCAGATGGTTGCGGATCTTGCCAAACCCACGCGAGATGCTTGCTACGCGGAGACGAGGCTCTCGAGCGCCGCGCGATCCGATATCATCAGCGTGGAGCCCTTGCGCTTCACCAGTTGGCGGTTCTTGAATTCGCTCAGCGTACGCGTGACCGTTTCCCGCGAGCTGCCGATGAACTCCGCAATCTCTTCGTGCGTCAGGTGCAGCTTCACGCGGCTCCCGGATTTGGTTTCTTCATCTTCCGTGGACCACTCGAGGAGCAGACGCGCGAGTTTCCCCGGGGCGGAGGTGGAAAGAGCGACCGTGCGCAACTGCTCGCAAGCCCCGTGGTAGTTTGAGCTGAGTTGCTTGACCACGCCCTGCAAGGCCTCCGGATGCTCCGCCATGAATTGCTGGAAATCTTCGCGCCGGACGAACGCGATCTGGCAGGGATGAAGAGTTTCCGCGGTCACTTCGTAAGGCTTACCCGAGAGAACGGACATCAAGCCCAGAATCTCACCCGCCTGCGCGATCCTCAGGATGAGCGTCTTTCCTTCGCTCGAACTGATGGTCAGTTTCACTTCTCCTTCGCAAACGATAAACACGCCGCGCGGATCCTGGCATTCCATGAACAGCACCGCGCCTTCCGGATACGCGGAGATGGACTTGAGAGAATTGAAGTCATCGGCGGCTTTCGCCGTGAGCCGGCCGAAGGAGCAGCTCATGCGCCCTTTGCAAGCCAGGCAGCTTTCGCTCATATCGAAACCGTACGGTCCTCGCATGTCACTCTCCCTTCGCGTCCTTTTTCCTGCGCTTTGCTTCCGCGGCGAAGTACTCGCCCATCGGGGTGTTGGCTTGGAATTCCGCGCCGGTTGCCTGGTGGATTTCGGCGAGAACCTGTCTTCCATCCGAGTCCGCATAAGTGACTCCACCAAGGTCGATGAGCAGCTTCTTCGATCCCAGCGACCCCGTCAGCGACCGCCAGGCACGATCCAACTCCTGCACCCAGGGCCCAACGATCCTCCCGTCAAGCCGGAGGATGGTCATCTTAGGTTGCTCCTGAATCGTGATTCTCAGCGTAACTTCGGTCCGTCCTTCGCCTTGACATGATGTATTGGCACGCGCTTGGCCAATGTGAGCAGTAAGGGGAAGTTTCTCCGAATCGATTGAAAAGGAATGGCTTATCTAGGAGAAAATTGTGACGTCATTTGCGACCAATAGGATCGTGACGATTGATACTGACGAAATATCGTCGGCTGTGACTAGCTAAAGTCACTGCGCTCTATGCCCAGTTTCTTCAGCTTCGAGTTGAGGGTTGTTCGCTTGAGTCCCAGCCGGGCGGCTGCACCATCGCGGCCTGCAATCACGCCTTTGCATTCCCGAAGAACAGCGAGGATGTGGTCCCGCTCGGCGCTCTCAAGCGTGGCGTCAGTCTTTGGGGATGATTCCAGCGGGAGGTCGAGCTCCCCCAGAGGCGCGCGCAAGGCGGGCCCTTTTGAGAGGATGACGGCGCGCTCGACGAAATTCTCCAGCTCGCGGATATTTCCCGGCCAGTCCCACCGCGTGAGCACCTTCATTATTCCGTCCGGGATCGTCTCGATTTGCTTGTCCATGCGGCGCGCGTGCTTGGAGACAAAATACCGGACCAGCAAGGGAATGTCTCCGCGGCGTTCTCGCAGCGGCGGCAAAGTGACGGGGAAAACGCGCAGGCGATAGTAAAGATCGCTTCGAAATTCACGATCCGCGACCATCTTTTCCAGGTTGCGGTTGGTGGCGGCGATCAGGCGCACGTCGATCGGAATCGTGCGCGTGCTGCCCAGCCGTTCGAATTCCTTTTCCTGCAAGGCGCGCAGGAGTTTCGGCTGCAGCTCCGGTGGAAGGTCTCCGACCTCGTCGAGAAACAACGTCCCTTGATGAGCGAGCTCGAGCCGGCCAATCTTTTGCATGATGGCGCCTGTGAACGCGCCTTTTTCGTGGCCGAAAAGTTCGCTCTCGAGCAGGCCGGTGGGGATGGCGGCGCAATTCAGCTTCACGAGCGTGCGTTCCCGCCGGGAACTGAGTTGATGAATCGCCCGGGCGATGAGATCTTTCCCGGTGCCGGTTTCGCCGAGAATGAGAACCGTCACGTCGGTTGCCGCGACGGTTTCCACCTGTTGCAGTAATTTTCTTAAGCCCGTGCTCTCCCCGATGATGTCTTCAAACCGGTGCTCGGTGTTAAGCTCCTCTTCGAGATAGCGCTTTTCGCGCTCTTTTCGCTCGAGCTCTTCTTGAATCCGCATCTTCTCGGAAATATCGCGGATGACGCTGAGCACCATTCTCCCCCCATCGGTTTCCATCGCGCTGAGCATGATGTCCACGGGAAATTCGGAGCCATCCTTGCGCCGGCCATAAAGCTCGAGCCCGATTCCCATCGGGCGAATTCGCGGACTTGCCGTGTAATCGTTGCGGTGGCCCGGATGCGACTTGCGGAATCGTTCCGGAACCAGGATTTCCACCGGCTGGCCCGCCAGTTCCGCGCGGGTGTACCCAAAAAATTTCTCCACCTGGGGATTCACGTCGATGATCAGTCCGGCTGCGTCGGTGACCAGTAGCGCGTCGGGTGAGAATTCGAAGAGTTTTTCGGCGAGCGCCTGGGGCGAAAGTGTCTTGTGCGGGGAAGGGCCGCTCATTCTCGTCCTTGACGGGACGAATTGTATCTCAGCAGGGATGATGCGGAAAACCAGCGAGGCAGGCTAATTCCTAAAAAGCCATCCCGGCTGAGCGGGCGCCCCCATCCCCTGCGTCGCCCGCTCAGCCTTGCATCGTCACTTCACTTCGCCGCTCTCATCACTCCTGAGCGGCTAGGCAACCATTATTTTCTTCTCGCGGACCAGCTCCGGCAGCTCCGGCCGGTACAGTCTCTTCAGCGCCGCGGCGGCTTCGTCGAAGGAAAGTTCCGGAGCCCTGCCGAACCTTCCGGTCTCGGAGTGGAGCAGCACATCGTCCATCGAGAGAATGCCCTCGATCACGCCCTTATCGTTGATCACCGGCAGGCGCCGCACTTTCCCTTCGGCCATCAGCGCGAGCACAGAATGAATTTCATCATCCGGCCGGCAGAAAATCAGCTTGCCCGTAGCCACTTCGCCCACGGAAATGTCTCCCGGCAAACGATTCCGCGTTCCCAGCGCGATGCAGATGTCGCGGTCCGTCACCACGCCGACGGCCTTGTTTTCCTTGTTGACCACGGGAAGAATCCCGACGTTGCGATTCCACAGGATTTCGACGGCTTGGCCCAGAGTCATCTCCGGGCGGACCGTCGCCACCGACCTCGTCATGATCGCTTTCACTAGCATGGTCTCTCTCCTCCCAGCGCCGCAATCCGCTCCTGCCTCTCCGCTCGGTCTCGGCGAAATCCCCGGCACACACTTCGGCGCCATCAAATCAAGTCAACCCCACAACAAGGTGGCTCGCGAGACAACTTCGCGCCGTGATAGATGTCACCGGACGACGTGATTTGGATCGGCGGGAGCAGCCCTGAGAGGAAGGCAAAGCAGCAGGGTCGCTGTTGGCTGGAGCTCCAGGCCAGCGGCTATTTTTCTGCCGCGGATTTGCTGACTTTCTCCGGGGGAACCTCTGCGAGCACGATGGCAGCCCCGTCCACTTTATTATCGGTGGTCCGGCACGGCGTGACGTAGAGCTCAAAGCGCATGCCATCCCGGCCCTTCACTCCATCGAGTTGTGAGGAGGAGCCTTCGATCGCCTGCTCAACCATTTTCTTGAGCTCGGGAATTTCGATATTGGGGTTGATATTCATCAGCGGACGCCCCACGTCGCTGGGAATTACGCCGAACGCTTTTTCCGCCTTCGGCGTGAATCGCCGGATGGTGAGATCGGGGCCGACGATCAGGACCGCGAAGTCGAGCGTGGAGAAGAGATTTTCCCAGTCGATATTGGCGTGTGTAATCTCCACATTGCGGTTGCGCAGCTCTTCATTGACGGTGCTGAGCTCCTCATTGGCCGACTGCAATTCTTCCTTGGAAGTTTCGAGCTCTTCGTTGGTGCTTTGCAGTTCCTCGTTGCTGGAGAGCACTTCCTCATTGGCCGATTGCAGCTCTTCGTTGGTGGCCTCCTGCGTCTCGATCACGGACTGGAGGTACTCCTTCGTGGCCGCCAGCTCCTGCTCGAGGTTCACGAGGCGGCGATCGGCGGCTTTTGCATCCGCGGCCGCTTTGGCGGATTTACCCGGCTCAGCTTTGGCAGCCGGTTCCGGCGGCACCTCGTCGAAAATGATCATGAAGTAAGACTCTTTCAAATTGCCAAGCTGCACTGGGACCACTTCGAGGTTCACATGGCGGACGCCCTCGCCATTTCCGTTCTTGATGGGAATTCTCTGCCGTTTCACCGGTCCGCCGTCCTTTTTCGCCCGGCCAATGGCGGCGCGGAGAGCCAGCAGCAAGCCGTCGCGCGCCATCTTCAGCAGGCTCAGGCTGGCGCGGCCGGGCGCCAGCTTCAAATACCGGCTCACGTTGCCGCGCGAGTGCACGATCTCCATGTCTTCGTTCACGAACACGGCCGCGGGCACGAACTGCGTGAGCAGCCGCCGGTCGAACTCCTTCTGGGATTCGAGGTAATTCAAGTTGGAGTCGATCATCCGCGCGGGCGCGCGGGCCGGCCCCACACCCATCCTTTCCTGTCGCCGGTCCAAGGAAAAGGTAACAAATTGCCGGCTGGCAGTGGCTTTCTTCGAGAAGATCTTGAAGATCCTGTCTTCGGTGGCAAACAAGTTGGTCGAGCCGCCGATGCCTTCGGAAGTTCCCAGCATGAGATAGCCGCCCGGCAGAAGAGCAAAGTGAAATAGAGAGATGACTTTCTTTTGTGCCGCCGGCTCGAGGTAAATGAGCAGATTGCGGCAAGTGACCAAGTCCAATTGCGAAAACGGAGGATCGTTGAGCACATCCTGCTGCGCGAAAATGCACATTTCCCGGATGCTTTTGCTGATGCGGTAGCCGGTCTCTACTTTGGTGAAGAAGCGGCGCAGCCGCTCGGGCGAGACATCGGTGCGGATGTTTTCAGGATAAATGCCGTTGCGGGCCCGCACGACACTCGCTTCGTTCACGTCCGTGCCGAAAAACTGGACGGGATAGTCCGGCGCCTTATCGCCCAGAAACTCCAGCAGAACGATGGCTACCGAGTACGTCTCTTCCCCGGTGGCGCATCCGGCCGTCCAGATGCGGATCGGGCCTTCGTGAGTGCGGGTTTTCAAAATGTGCGGAAAGACTTCCGACTTCAGAGCTTCGAAAACTTTCGGGTTACGGAAAAAGCTGGTGACGCCGATCAGCATATCGCGGTACAGCGCCTTCACTTCCGCGGGGTTCGCCTGCATGAACCTCACGTAGTCTTCGAGCTGATCGATTTTATGAACGACCATTCGGCGCTGAATGCGCCGGAGAATGGTGGTTTGCCGGTAGTTGGTGAAGTCCACACCCGTCGATCGGCGCAGCAACTGATAAATCGTGGCCAGGCCGGCCTGGTGCGATGGCACGATTTCGGGCGGTGCGGGAGGCTCGGGACGCGCGACGTAAGGGTGATGCGCCAGCCGCGCGAGTTCGCGCGCGATTCCCTTGGGCGGAAGGACGTAATCCACGCAACCCGCGGCAATCGCGCTTCGCGGCATGCCGTCATATTTGGCCGAAGTCTCGTCCTGTACGAACGTCACTCCGCCCGCCGCCTGAATCTCCGCAATTCCCAGCGTCCCATCGGTGCCGGAGCCCGAGAGGATCACGCCGATAGCCCGATCGCCCTGCTCCTCGGCCAGCGACCGCATGAAGTAGTCAATGGGCATGTTCACGCCCTGGGTTTCCGGACGGGGGGTGAGCTGCAAAGTGTGGTCGGAAATCGACATCATCGAGTTGGGGGGAATCACGTACACGTGATTGGGCTCCACGCTCAGCCCGTTGGTCACTTCGCTCACGCGCATCGGCGTTTCTTTGGCCACAAGCTCGGTGAGGATACTGTGGTGTTTCGGGTCGAGGTGCTGGATGAGGACAAACGCCATTCCCGTATCCACCGGCAGATGGCGTAAGAGTTCGGTGAACGCTTCGATTCCGCCCGCCGAAGCGCCGATGGCTGCCACCAGCAGACCGCTGCTCCGCGCACGTACCTCGGATGGCTTCGCGGGAACCGCCTTGTTTCCACTGCGCCGTGGAGGGGATTTGGACTTCATCGTTGTCCTCGACCCTGCGCCGAATCTGCGTCGTGGCCGGGGGGACGAACAACCCTTGCGGGCGTCGCATCGGTGGGCCGCAGGCGCCAAGTCTTGCCAGGCTCTCAGGACGCCCCTACTGACGCCATTCTAGTCCTTCCCTCGCGCCAGCGGTAGCGGATTTGTCATTCGAGCGGGGCAGAAACAAGGCGGCCGCGGCGCGAATTCAAACTCTTCGCCCCTCGCAGTTTGAATCGGGGCAACGAGCCGCGAGACGCCGGCGGCGCTGCCAAACTTCTCGCGGGTCGCCGGCTTGTCGAACATTCTGTGCGTCACAATTCTACCCATGGCGTTCGCCGCGAATCCGCCGCGGGCTTCAGCCCCGCTGAACGCTTTGTAGTTCGCGGTTTCAACCACGACATTAAGGTCGAGAGCGACCGGGGGCTTCAGAGTCTGTGTGACGTCTCCCGTTCTTCGTCAGGGCATGGCTTCAGCCGTGCCGTAAGTGTTGTAAATTCAGTGCGGCTTTAGCCGCTGAGGGGCTGACTCCAGAGTTCTCACGCAGACTCTTCAGCCCCTGAAGCTCCCTTCAACGTCCGGAATGCTCCCACAGGGCCGGACGAACGCGACATCCACGCGCAAACCTGTTGCGGGCTTCAGCCCCGCCGAACGCTTTGTAGGTCGCGGTTTCAACCGCGACATTACATCCCGCCGGCAGCCCGGGCTTTAGCCCCTGAAGCTCCCTTAAGCATCCACCATCGCTTCACCGGCTTAATCGAGAGCCTTCTAGCCCACCCGCTCCATTCACCCGTAATTCCGCCGCGGGCTTCAGCCCCGCCGAACGCTTTGTAGGTCGCGGTTTCAACCCCGACATCACAGTCCGCCAGCACCCCGGGCTTTAGCCCCTGAAGCTCCCTCCTCAAACCCACATGGATCCATTCGAAACTTTCCACACGCCGACCCCAGAGGATAGTCCGCTGCTTTTTCGACCGACCGAGCCCTCACAGGATTCAACTCAATATATTGCTTGCGCATCCGAAATTCATGAACATCGCGGATCCAGCGATCGTGATACCCCGCCTGCCATACTTGGAACGGGTACATCAATTCTTTTCGAATCCGGAATGAGGACCCGCCTTTGATCATCTGCACGGCCTTTTCGAGCGACGTCTCGGTCCCCCGGGGTGATGAGGGCATGGATGTGTTCCGGCATAAGGGCGAACGAATGCAGAAGATAAAAATGCCTGTCGCGGCAATCGAGGAGTTGCTCCAGCACGATTCTGGCGGGATCAGGCTTTAGGAATATCTGGCGTTGGTCCCAAGAGGAAGTCGTGACGAAGTAGACCCCTGCTTGATGGACGCGTCTCTCGATTCTGCTCATCAGGGAGCTTCAGGGGCTGAAGCCCCGCTCCTTTCCCGACCTTAACGTCGCGGTTGAAACCGCGACCTACAAAACGTTTGGAGGCGCTGAAGCGCCCTCTCCTTCCGCAACTCAACTTCGCGGTTGGCCTTCGCCCCTGCTCCCGCCTGCGCCAAGGCTTCCGCGGGCAGGCTGGGTGAAAAATCGCGAGCTGCAAAACTTCCGGAGCGGCTGAAGCCCCCGCTGCTTACCACAGCTCAACGTCACGGTTGCGCTTCGACACTCCACAGCCTGAAACACTGCGCCTTACGAAACTCCCGCCGCTGCCCGGAGACGGAGCGCCCCCCAACAACTCTCACGCCTTGGCCGCGCGCGATCGGCCGCGCTCCGGCACCGGCTCATCGGCGCGCATGGCGGCGCCATCTCCGTGCGGAATCTCGGCCCGCACCTTCATTCCCTTGCCGTTCGAGGTGACCTGGAATTTTCCCCGCAGCTCGTGGACACGCTCGCGCGTCTTCAGCAAGCCGATACCCCCGACCGTGGTTCCGCGCTCGAGCCGCTCGAGCAGTCCCGGGGCCACCCCGACTTCGCAATCTTCGACCTCGAGCACCATGTTCCCGTTTTCGCGTGCCAGGCGCAGGCGCGCCGATTTCGCCTCGGAGTGCCTCTCTACGTTCGTCAGGCACTGCTGCGCCACGCGGAAAAAAGCAATCTCCGTATCCGGCGCCAACCGCCGCGTCTCCTCCTGTAAGTCCAGCTCCAAGCGGATCCCCGTGCGCTTCGAAAACCACTCCCCATAATTGCGCAGCGCCGGAGCGAGCCCGAGCAAATCCACCAGCGGCGGATGCAGCATGTAGGAAACCGACCGGATCTCCTTCATGCATGTGCGCACCAGTTCGGCACATTCTGTCAGCTTCCGCTCCGTCCCGGGATCGAGAGATTCGCGGTCTTGCAAAGAGCCCAGGGTGAAATTGACCGCCGTCAGGTACTGCCCGATGCTGTCGTGCAGCTCCCGGCTGATGCGCTTGCGTTCCTGCTCCTGTGCTCGAATCACCCGCGCGGAAAGATCCCGGGCCGCTTGTTCCACTTCCTTCTGGTCGGTGATATCCACCATCACGCCGGTCAATTCCGCCGGAAAGCCGGGCTTCTCCAGCCGGTTCACGTACACGCGAAACCAGCGAAAGCTTCCCCGCGCGGAAATCATTCGGCAATCACACTGAGTTGTCCCTCCGCTCGAAGTTGCCTCCCGGCACCGGGCTTTCACCAGCTCCCAGTCGTCCCGGTGCGTGTGGTTTTGCCAGAAATTGCTCTCATTGCGCCAGCGTTCGATCCAGTATCCGAGCACGTCCTTGGCCTGCGGATTCACGTAGGTGAATTCGAGCGTCTCCGGGTCGGCGCGCCAAAGAATCGCCCGCGCCGTGCCGCACATCTGCGTGAGCTGCCTTTCCGATTCTTCCCATTCCCGGTTCGCGCGGGAGAGCTGGGATTCGTCCTTAAAGAAAACCCCGACGCAATTCGAGGGCAAGGGACTCGCCGTCACCAGGAACCACCAGGCCTGGTCGAGTCCCGATTCAATTCGAACGTGCCCGAGTATAATCGCCCGTTTTTGGTTGAGCGCACTCCGGCAGCGATCTTGAAGCTTTGTTGAGGCGCCCGGGCCTGGATCGTCCACGAACCGCAGCTCTAACAAATCGCCTAAGGTTGGACCGGCTGCCAGGACGGCTTTCGCATTGCTCGCAACGAGCGTCCAGGTGCTGGGCCTCTCCGGATCGCGCAGTCGCAGCACCGCCATGCCGATCGGGAAATGCTTTACCAGTTGCCGATAGAAAGCGACTTCAGATGCAGACAGACGTTGAACCATGTGCCCAAGCTGGGAGGCATCCTGCGCCCGTGGGCGAGGAACGCAGGAAGGGGTGTTGCCTCTTTGTACATAATAATGGGCTGTGTTGTCTGTGTCAATGCCCGCCGGCGGAACCGGGCTCGGCCGGCTTCCACCCGGTCAGGCGCCGGAACGACCGCGCCAGTTGCACCGGGTGGTCGAGCGGAAGGATCACTCCGGCGACGGCGTAAAGGCCGTCGGCATTCTGCGAAGCCGGGCCTTTCCCGAAATTTCGCCCGATCCGCACCGCCAATCGCGGCCCGTTCTTCACGATGGCGCGCTCGATCATCGGCCCCATGAGCCATTGCCGCCGTGTTCATTGTCGCCGTCGCGATAGAGATCGCCGTCGGCGAGCCGCATGGCGAAGCGTTCGTGGTTGTTCTGGTAGCCCACCTGGGCGAAGGGAGAAATCACGAAGCCTTTCATTGCCGGCGCGTGCGCCGTTACGCAAAACCCGCTGGAAAAATCCCAATCGTCCGCCACTCCTCCGGCTTCGCTCGAGGTAGATTGCGACTGAGCCGCAACCGCGCACACTCCGAGCCAGCGCAGCGGATTCACTTCTACATAAAGCGTCGGCCCAATCGCGCTTCCGCTCCGGCCCAGGAAGACGCCGGCGCGCACGAAAGAAATTTTATCCGTTCCAGTTGCGGCCGGGGCCTGCGCCCGGACGCGCGGGGCCATCGCAATCAAACACGCCAATAGCAACAGAAACTGAAAAATTCGTCTTTTCACGAGAGGATCCCGGTCGGCGGGTGATCACCGGGCTCGAGGAAGGCGTGCTGACTGTGGAAGTTCGCCTGGGGACGTGCGTGCTCCAAATTTCCATGGGCCCGTTAATCGTTCGAAGCGCAGCTATGATGGACGCCCAGGCAAATCTCCCAAGCCTGCGGCGTCAAGAGAGGTGTGGCGCTTCGGCCAGATTTGAAAAATGAGGCGCGGATTCTGCCTTGCGGCGCTGCGCGAGTCAACACGAAAGTGAATCGCTTTCGCCATTTTCAGCCAAGCATTTCTCGCGCCAAGCAGCCGCACGGCGTCGCGCATGCTAACCGTATGACTTGCGTCAGATGCGCAGCCGCGCCGCAGCCTTTCGCGGGCGCGCGTGCGTAAACATATTCCACGCATGTCCTGTCTGATTCCTCACGCCCAGCGAGAAAGCTGTTCCGCTCCGGCACACCGCCGCTTAGACGTTTGGATCCTCTCGTAGGGGCATCCGCCAGAAGCCGGGCGGACCGTGCCCGCCGCTCAAGTTCCGTCCCCCTGCCGGTATTCTGCGCGCGCCCCGATGCAACATATGCAGGTCGTGGTTTCTTGCCCTGGCCGCCGTCGAGAGCTGACCGCAACGTTGGGTTGAGGAAGGAGCGGGCTTCAGCCCCGCTGAATGTCTTGTAGGTCGCGGTTTCAACCGCGACATTAATGTACCTGGATAAAATGGGCTTCAGCCCCTGAAGTTCCCGCACCCGTGTCCCTCTGGCCTTTGCGAGAGGAATTCATATACCCTCAGTCTACGCGGACACGATCGGCGGCAGGACGGAGTCAGCGCCGCAGGCACGGCTTGCCGCGCCCCTACAAGAAAAAACTCACTGCGCGCCCGGCGAATGACAGCGAGATTTTGGCGCGAAGCCCCGCTCTTCCTTCTTCCCAATGTGGCGGCGACCAATCGGCCATTCTCGGAGCAAGAACCGCGCAGCGTTTTCCTCATCAGCCTCAAATCATGGAGCCTCCCCTCGGCTGCTCTGAGTATCACGGGGTTTATAGTTGACTATGAAGTATCGGCGGAGATATCCTCCGCGCGAAATGGGCCCCAGACGTCCCGCTTTCCGCGGCGTGCACCTCGGCTCCCCCCACGTAACGCGCGCCGGCGGATGGCAGAAAGCTGGACCACTGTGTCCACTCCTCCGGAAAAGTCCGGCGCCTGCCAAAAGGCGTTTTGTTTCAGCGAAGTCTTGAATGACGAGCTGGACCAGATCGCGCTCCTCCGCCACAAGCGCGGCCAACCCACCAAGGAATCCAAGCAGACCGGGAACGGCCCCGCAGCCATTTTTCGCCGCGCGCACGAAATGAATTTGGTTGGACTTGCCTTCTCCGGCGGCGGCATCCGCAGCGCTACGTTCAATCTCGGCGTCTTGCAGGGCCTGGCCAAGTACGGCTGCTTGGCGATATTCGATTATCTCTCTACAGTTTCCGGAGGCGGCTACATCGGCAGTTGGTTCGAAGCCTGGATCTTTCGCGCCGGCATGAAAGCAAAGCAGGATTTTGAGAAAGCCCATGGAAAAGCTGATTTTCCCGAATCCATGGAAGGCGACGGGTTCCGGACGGTGGCAGCGCAACTCAGGCCGGAGCGGACTTTGCGCGAGCAGGTCACACGAGAGGTCCGCCAGGAGAAAGAAACCGGCAAGGGGGAAAAAGAGCAGACCGAACCTCCGCAAATCCGGTTTCTGCGCGAGTACAGCAACTATTTGACACCGCGAGTTGGAATCCTAGGCGCGGATACCTGGACGATGCTCACGATTTATCTCCGCAATCTTCTGCTGAACCAGGCGATTCTCACATTTTTTCTTTTCTTCCTGCTGCTTCTTCCACAGATCGCCGTTTGGATCACCAAGAACGTGACGGATTGGAAGTGCCTCGGTACGACCTGGCTCGCTCCTGCGATCGTGATTCTGCTGACCACCTTGGGCCTCTTGCTGGCGGCCGCCAACCTCGAGGATTTGGGCGAGTGCGCGTGCCGGCAAAAGGAGGCGCAGAAATGGTGGCGGCTCCAGTCTCAGGGAGCGGTCATATTCTGGGTAGCCCTGCCGCATTTTCTGGCCGCGTGGATCCTCACCGGCTGGATCTGGTGCCACCCTGAATTCTGGAACGCAAACGAACATTTGCGGCACTGGGCAGTCGGAGGGTTCCTCGCCATCGGCGTGCCGTGGTGTGTTGCCCGTCTCTTCGCGCGCAAGCCAACAGGGCCGAGCCCGCTCGAAGGAGCCTCGAAGATTCCGTGGCTCGCCTGGATGCTCCCCACCGTAGTCTCGGGGCCGGTGGGCGGGCTGCTTCTTTACTTTGTGGCGTACAAAATATTCGCTTGGCTACATCAAATGAACGGACAGCGGTGGCATGAGTTGGCTCTGGGCGTTCCGTTGGTCCTGATTGTGTATCTGGTTTCCGCATCGCTTCAAATGGGACTGATGGGGAAAGAGTTTGTCGACCCGTTCCGCGAATGGTGGAGCCGCCTGGCGGGATGGCTTTTCATACTCACCATCGTTTGGGCGATTGGATTCGGTCTGGCCATCTATGCCCCGCTCGGAGTGATGTGGCTCCGGAATTGGGTGATAACGGCGGGATTCACTTGGATCGGCACAACGGCAGTAGGCGTCTTGGGCGGCAAGAGCGGGAAAACGGGCGACGATACCGGCAAGAGCGGCGACGCCAGCAGACAGGCGAAGCTCAGCCTCGCCCTTTCTGTGACTCCCTACGTATTCATCATTGGGCTGGCATCTCTGCTGGCGCTTTCGCTCGAACTGATCCTGGTGAGGCTTAATTGGGGTGTTACTCTCCAGGGCCCATGGTGCGAGTTTTTGTCGAAAAATCCCGCGGTCGAAAAAGTGGTCAACTGGGTCGTGACCCTGACCGGGTCAATAAGTTCGTCGGGGATTTTGCTCAGCGGGACGACGCACTCCCAAGCGGCGAAAGCAGGGCTCCCTTCGTATGTGGCGGCGCACTGGCAATTGCTGGATGCGACGCAGAACGTCTGGTTGTGGCTGTATTGCGGGACCGCGCTCGCTGCCGCGGTGCTGCTCTCCTGGCGCGTGAACCTCAACGAATTTTCGTTGAACTACTTTTATCGCAACCGGCTGGTGCGCTGTTACCTGGGCGCGAGCCACGAAGGCCGCACGCCCAACCCTTTTTCGGGCTTCGACCATTGCGACGATTTTTATCTAACAAACCTGCAACCCTCGGAGTGCTACGCCGGGCCCTATCCGATTTTCAATGCCACGCTGAACCTCGTCAGCGGGAGCAATTTGGCCTGGCAGGAGCGCAAGGCGGAATCGTTTGCCATGACTCCCCGGCGCTGCGGGTACGACACCTGGCTGGAACGAGTGGCCCTTTTCGATGATGAAGCGCAGGGCCAGCTCGGCGAAGGGATGGAGCTGTTCGCTTATCGCCCGACACAGGATTTCGCCTACAGCAACGGCGGCCCATTCGTCGGCACCACCGTCAGCATCTCCGGCGCGGCCCTCAGCCCCAACATGGGCTACCACTCGAGCCCGTCGCTCGCCATGCTCATGACTTTTTTCAACGTTCGTTTGGGTTTCTGGGCGGGCAATCCTCGCCACTCCGATGCGTGGAAGAATCCGGGGCCGCAGCTTGGTCTGCGGCACCTGCTCGTGGAGCTGTTTGGCCTTACGAGTGACGAGGCGAAATATGTGTACCTCTCCGACGGAGGCCATTTCGAGAATCTCGGAATCTACGAACTCGTAAAGCGCCGCTGCAAATACATCATTGCCTGCGATGCCGGCGCTGATCCCGATTATTCTCTCGACGATCTCGGCAGCGCCATTCGCAAATGCCGTGAGGATCTCGGCGTCGAAATCGAGCTGAACACTCAGCCCGTCGTCCTGAGCGGCTCCGGCGGCGGGAATGGCAATGGAAAAGACGGCGGCAAAACCCAGGGCCAGAAGCGGAAACTCACGAAGTGGCACTGTGCCTTCGGCACGATTCGTTACGACATGATCGATACGCTTCCCCTAACAGAGGGCGAGAAGAAGACGGAAGACCTGAAGGGAGTCTTCGTCTATCTGAAGGCTTCGCTCACAGGAGATGAGCCCGCCGACGTGCTGAATTACCAGACCACCCACAAGGACTTCCCGCATGAGACGACCGCCGACCAGTGGTTCACGGAATCCCAATTCGAAAGCTACCGCCGGCTCGGTCAGCACGTGGTCGAAACTCTCCTGGACCCGCAGGAGGACAAGACCGCCCCGCCGGAGGGCACCCCGCTCAGCCCTGAGCCGCTTAAGGGCAAAGTTTCAGGCATCGATGACTTATTCACTCAGTTAAAAGAGCGTTGGCAGCCGACGAAGAAAACAGAAGCGGCCCCCAATCATAGCTTCTGGGACGAATTTTTGAAGAAATTCTCATCTCAAGCGATCCAGGAACTCTTCGACTGGATGAAGAAGAAGTTCACACCTGGAAAAAAAGAGCCCTCATAGGCACAGCTTGCCCTGCATGAAGCTGCTGCAATCGCCGGGGTGCTTCAAAACGACGCCGCCGGAAGATTCGCCGCGCGCTCGAGCAGCCCCTGCGCTTCCTTGCGCGCCGCGGCTGCCTTCTTGCCCAATTCGCTTTCCACTTCGTGGCGAGCTGCTTGCACCGTTTGGAATTCGCCGGCGCGCGCATCCGCCAGCAGCCGCTCCGCCTCGAGAAAACAGGCGTACGCCAGTTCCTCAGGCAATTTGTGCCGTCGCAGGAATTGCCCGTAGTTGAACCAATCGGATGCGGCGCTGCGCGCGTCTCCGCTTGTTTCATCGAGCGCCAGCCCGCGCTGGAATGCGCGCGCCGCCGCCTGCGCGTCGCCTTTCTTCTCTTCGAGATCTCCCAGGTGCGCGAGCGCCAGGCTTTCCAGTTTTGCGTTGCCGGCTTTTTCGCCCAGCGCGACCGCGGAAAGATACGCGGCGAGCGCTGCATCGGTGCGGTTGGCGCGCGCCTGATCTTCGGCCATCCGGATCGCCGCGGAAATCAACTGCTCGGGCGCGGCCGCGGGATCGTCCGGATGCGCCGGCGCGAGCCGCAGAAACGCATCCCAGTGCCGGGCGGCAGCGGCGGGCTCGCCGCGCTGGTCGAGCGCCTCGGCGGTGTAAAGCTGCGCGTTCGGCAAACCGGGATTCACGTCGATCGCGCGTCTCCACGAATCGAGCGCTTCTTCCGGCCGGCCGAGCTGCGCCGCGAGGACGCCGAAATTCACCAGCGCATCCGTATCGCGCGGAAAAATTTCCAGCATTTTGCGGTAATGCTCGTAAGCATCGGCGTAGCGGCCGTCTTCGAGCAGGGCGCGAGCGCAGGCGTGTTGCAGCGCGGCATTGTGCGGACTGATGGCGATGGCGCTAGAGAGAGCCGCCACGGCTTCTCCGCGCCGGCCCGCTTTCGTTTCGGCCGAAGCGATCCGCGCTTCGAGCGCGCTATCGTAGGGATTCATCCGCGACGCGCGTGCCAGCGACGCGAGATTTCCTTCATCCGTCCCGAGCGCGAAATGAATCTGGTCGAACCCGCCCCACAAAAATAGAACGGCAGCAAGCGCCACGCGGAAAGCATGCGCTTGAAAAAGCCTGCCTGCGAAATTGCGCGCGCGCCCGGCGCTGTGCTCTCTGATTCCGCGCTCGCCCGCGCTGCGGTCAATCAGCAGGTTCGCAATCCGCGAGTCGCGCAGTTTCCACAGCGCTCCATCCAGAATGAAATGATGGATATTCACCACCGCCGTGAAGATCAGAAAGCTCGTGGTGAAATCGTAGTGAAATAGAAAGCTCACAAGCCACGGCCCGGGAATAAAGAGCGCAATTCCTCCGGCGACAAGCGTGAGGAAATATCCTGCGAGCCGCCAGCCGGATTGGCCCGCGGCGCGCGCTTCGCGCTGCTGGTAATAGCTGGTGATCCAGATGTATTGCGCCGAATGCAGCACGGCAAGAATTCCGCTGCTGTAGCGCGTTTGCGGGATTTGCGAGGAAGCGCGCAATTCCAAAAGTGTCGGCAGAACGAACCACAGAAATTGCGTCACCGCGAGCGTCAACGGCGCGGCCATCGCTCGCAAGCCCATGCGCCGCACGATCGGCCGGAACGCAAGAAATGAGAATGCGGCAAACGCCGCGCCCAGCCCCACGCGCATCGGCAGAGTCAGTTTCGCCGGCAAACCGAGAGAAAGAATCAGCGGATCGCTTGAGCCGCCCGTCTCGAAACTCGCGAGCAGCATCAAGTACGACGCCCAAAACGCCGCATGCAGCCATTGCCGCTCGCCGGGAGTCACTTGCGCGCCCGCTCGCCGCGCAAACATCATCAGCAATCCGAAATTCTGGCCCGTGTAATGCCACGGGCTCCAGCAGATGTAGAGCGTGAAGACCCAGGGAAAAATTCGCGGCGACGCGTGCAGAAGAATGCCCGTCACGGCGAGCAGCAGCGTGACGTGCAGCGTGAAAAATTTGTAGCGCGTGAAATCTTCGCGCGTGTGATAGGCCCGGTAAATCGTGGCCATGAAGTGCGGATAGTTGAAGACGAGCGCGAGCACGTAAAACGCCATGCCCCACTCGTGCTTGTGCGTCGGCGGCACCCAGGCCGCGATGGCCAATAGCGGAGCGGACCACGCGCCGCACCCGACAAGCAAGTCGAGCCACGGGCTGTAAATCCACGGACCCGCGGCGGGCTTCGGCGGCGAAAGGGAAATCGGTTCGGCTACTGTGCTCAAACGGAACGCCCCTCAATGAGCCTAATGAGCCAGTTTACGTCGAGCGCTCGCTGCGCTTTTTTCGAACCGCGGGCGGTCATGGCCAAAGCGTCAATCGCCGCATGTGACCGGCGTCACGTGCCTGCGTGACACGCTTTACGGTCTCCGGCCGGCGCGCTGTCTAAACTGCATTCGAAGTTAGACGATCGATGTCTGCGGCCAGAGGAGGCGCGCCATGGAAGGTTCTTCATTCGTTCCGCCAAATCCTGTCGAGGAAACCGAAGTATTGATTTGCGCCGAGTGCGGCAGGCCCTTCCATTCCCATGAAGCCGGCGACGCGCTCGAGCAAGTCTGCAACGTCTGCTTCGAAGCCGATATGAGCCCGGCGACGCCGGCGCACCTCTCGCTGCTGGAAAGCGACGAAATCGAAGCCGACATCGAATCGGAGCTCGTCGGCGTCTGAGCCTGCACGCGCTGCCATCGGCGTTTATTCGACCCACAAATTGTAATCTGCCCGCCAATTCGGTTTTTCTTCGTAGGAGCATCCGCCGGAATTCCGGCGGACCGTGCCCGAAGCCGCTGACGAACCGCTTGCGGCTGCCCAAGTGCTATGATTCCGCCGCTGCTCAACGGATGCTCGAATGAATCTTCGCGCGCTGCTGCTCACGATCCTCGCGGCCACAACCCTGACGCAAGCGCCTGCATTCCTCCCCGCTCAAAATACGCCCAAGTCCGGCAAGGACACGCTTGAGGAAGACGCCTTCAACATCGGCCTCCAAGCCTACATTTACGGGTTTCCGCTCGTCCTCACCGAAGTCAGCCGCGAAGAAATGCTCGCGAACCCTGCGATCCGTGTGAACCAGTTCTACCATTTCCCCGGGCTGGCTACGCCTGCGATGAAATCCGCTGTCAGCGCGAATACCGACACGCTGATGAGCGTCGCCTGGCTCGATTTCTCGAACGGCCCGCTCCTGCTGAATATCCCGGCGATGCACGGCCGCTACTGGGTGATCGAGTTCAACGACTTCTACACGAATTCCTTCGCCTACGCGGGCCTGCGCACAACCGGCTCGGACGAACAATATTATTTGCTCGCCGGGCCCGACTGGAAAGACACCGGCGAAGTGGGCATGAAAGTCATCCGCTGCCCGGCGAATGTCGTGTTCCTCGTAGGCCGCGTGTTTGTTGCCGGCGAGCGCGATCTGGCCGAAGCACAGAATCTGCAACACGGAATCAGCCTGACTTCTTTCGGGCCGGCGGCGAGCCTGAATCCGAGAGGCGCGGACGTCTTGCCGGATTCCTTCCACGCCGATTTCGCCGCCGAACTTACCCCGCCAGAAATCGTGGCGCAGATGGACACGCCCACTTTTTTCGCGGCGATGACGCGCTTGATGCAGCTCTATCCGCCTCCCCCGCAAGACGAGGCCGCAGTGAAAGAATTTGCGCGCGTGGGAATCGATCTCAATCCGGGCTTTGATCCCAAGCGGCTGGACGCCGCCACGCTTCGCGGGCTCACACGAGCAGTCGATGCCGCGATTCCGTTTCTTGCTGCGGCGCAACCGAAACTCGGCGGCCGAACCGTGAACGGATGGTGGACGCCTCCCGACGCCGGAGAATTCGGAACGAATTACCTCTTGCGAGCTTACATGGCGCTCAATTTTATCTGGCCGAACGTGGCGGCCGAAGCTGTTTACCCGATGACGTCCGTTGATGGAGGCGGGCGCTCGCTTGATGGCGCGCACCGCTACGTGCTGCACTTCGCAAAAGGAGGAACCCCGCCGGTGGATGCATTCTGGTCCGTGACAATGTTCAATCCGAAGCGCGCGCTGGTGGAGAACCCGATTCACCGCTACGCCCTCGGCAGCCGCTCCGAAGGCCTGCAATACAATCCAGACGGCTCGCTCGACATTTTCATTCAAGCCGATCCGCCGCGCGGCCACGAATCGAATTGGCTGCCCGCGCCCGCCGGGCGATTTCTCCTGACGATGCGCTTGTACATTCCGAAGCCGCCGATTCTGAATGGCACTTATGCAATTCCCGCGGTGCAGTGCACTGACTGCTCTGGCCCCGGATCGAAACCATAGGCACTTGGCGTGAACAAGATTTGTAGGTCGCGGTTTCAACCGCGACACTAAGCTGCGCAGCTCACAGGGCTTCAGCCCCTGAAGTTCCCTGCTCTCTTCGCCATGCACACTCAGGCGGCCATGAAGTGTGGGTGCCGAGGATTTCTCCCGCCTTCGCCGCAAAATCGCTGGCCTCAAGTGCCCAAGATGAGGAAGAATTCCTCTGCCGGCCCTGAGGGTGGCGCGGAGAAACATCGCGTGGACCCGACTCTCCAAGAAATCCTTGCCTCCTACAACGCCTCGGCGCCGCTCTCGGAGGCGTACACGCTGCCCGCCGCGTGGTACACCGATGCGCGCGTCGCTGATCTCGAGCTTCGCAATATTTTTTCCCGCACGTGGCAGGCGATCGGGCGCACCGATCAGGTCGAAAAGCCGGGGCAATACATCACCGCCGCGGTTGCCGGCGAACCTGTTGTCGCCGTCCGCGGCAGCGACTTGAAACTTCGCGCGTTTTTCAACGTTTGCCGCCATCACGCCATGACCGTGATGAACGAACCCTGCGGCACGGCGCAGCACATGCGCTGCCCCTATCACGGCTGGACCTACAACCTCGAAGGCGAGCTGCGCGGGATGACGGAATTCGAAGGCGTGCAGAATTTCGACCGTGCGAAAAACGGGCTCGTGCCGGTTCGCGTGGACACGTGGGAAAAATTCGCCTTCGTGAATCTCGATCCCGAAGCCGCGCCGCTCGAAGAATTTCTCGGCACGCTCGTCGAGCGGGCGCGTCCGCTTGGATTTTCTGGATTGAATTTTGTCGAACGCCGCAGCTACACGCTCGATTGCAATTGGAAAGTGTACATAGATAACTATCTCGACGGCGGCTACCACGTCCCGCACATGCACAAGGGACTCAACAGCGTGCTCGATTATGCGAACTACACCATCGAAAATGTGGACCGCCTCTGCATTCAGTCAAGCCCCGTCACCGTGGACGCAAGCTCCGAAGCCAAGGCTGCGGCCACGCGCAAAGGCGACCGCGCTTTTTATTTCTGGCAGTATCCGAATTTCATGTTGAATTGGTACGAAGGCTATCTGGATACGAACCTAGTGATTCCGCTCGGCGTGGACCGCTGCGAAGTGATTTTTGATTTTTATTTTGCGAATACTGCCGCTTCCGAAATGCCCTACATCCGGGAAAGCATCGAAGTGAGCGAGCGCGTTCAGCAGGAGGACATCGCGATCTGCGATGGAGTCCAGCGCGGCCTGCGCTCCCGCGCCTACCAGGCCGGCCGCCTCTCCGTCCGCCGCGAAGCCGGCGAGCATTTGTTTCACCGCTTGCTCGCGGCCGATTTGCGCAACCCCCGCGCGGTTGCGGCCCGCTGAAGCCGCCGCATCAAATGAAGCATTTGTGCCTTACTCCGGATCATCCGGGCAGGTTTGGAAATCCATCCACAAGTCGACGGTTCCAGCCTTCACGTTTTTGTGAAGGATAACGTCTTCAGGCGACATGTCTGAGGGCAACGCCGACTTATTTTCCTGGAGAACTCTATCGAGCTTGATTGAATCAAAGACCTCCCCGGATTTGAATTGGGACTTCAAGACATCTTCGATCTTCCGGTTGGGCCCAAACACTTCAATCTTTCCGAGGCGATACTGCTTTTCTTGCGCAAATACAAACGTGAGATTGATGCGTTGCGTCGAATCGTCTATGTCTGTTTGCGGCTCGGGTGTGAAGTCAATGTAGCCTTGGGAGGCGTAAAATTTTCTCAGCCGCTCGAGATAAAGCCGAATTATCGTGACGTTAAAGATGTCCCCTTCCCCAAGAGCCAGCTGTGCTCGCAGGACCTCCTTCGGGAACGCCAGAGTCTCCTCAGGGTCCGCGGTGCGAAATCGAACTTTCCCCAGCCGGTATTGCGGGCCCTCTTCCGCATGAATCGTGACAGCCACATGATCGTATTCCGCATCGCTCCGGATCGAGCGGACTTCCGCTGTTGCCAATACTTTGAAGTAGCCTCGATCCTGAAACGCGCCGCGGACGCCTGCCTCTTCGAACTCGGAACTCCCCCCAGGCTTCTTGTCGTAGCTTCTTGGGCTTAAAGGATCGGCCTTCAAGTCCGCTGCGATCTCGGCGCGCGTTGATTCCGGCAGCGACGTCGGCGGTGCAAATTCCACGTCATCAATAATCACTTTCCGCTCGGGCGGCGCCGACGTATGCGTGTCCGCATAGCCGGCCATGATTGCCGCTCTCCGCTCTTTCTCTTCGACCTCTGCATTCATTTCAGCGATTTCTTCCTGGAGAGTCGGATAGGGCAGACACCGCTCAAGTCTTCGTTTCAATTGCGCCCGCGCAGGGGACGCAAAAATCAGCGCAAAGGTCGTGCAAAGGAGAGCACACGCCACTGCGCTGCGAGTTTGCATACGAAAGAATATAGGCCCGCGGATAACCGGATGCAATATTGCGGGATGGTTTAACGGCGAGAGAGGGGGCCACAGCATCGTGGCCCCGTGACCCGAGAGAGAACTTCGGTAGTGGGCCAGTTTGGATTTGGTTCGAAAGTGCGGGCCAATGAATAGCCCACACGAACACTCTGTCCGGGAGTACCGTTATGACCCGGAGGAGATACCGATGACGCTGCAATTGGCATTAATCGGACAAGATGGAATTATATTGGCAAGCGATCGCCAGCTAAATAGGACTTTAAACAACGTAAGCTATGGTTCGCTTACCAGCAAAATTCGACTTAATCATCCGCGAGGCATGGCGGCCTGTTGGAGTGGTTATGACGTTGCCGATGAACTGGCAAAGCAAGTTCTGAATCTGGACGACGAAAAGCTCAAGATTCCAAATCTTGCCATGGAGGAACTTGCCCAGAATGTTTTCGGGGAGGCACGTCGCACGACTGATGCGCCTCACGGAGAAATCATCCTAGTCATGACTAGGGATTTGAACAAAGTACACCTAGTCACCGTGCGGGGTAATAGCTACATTTGTCATCAGATTACGAATTGGGCCGTTTCTGGACATGATGCAAACTCTGCCCTTTTTTTCATTCAAGCGTTTTACCAAAAACTCCCGATCAAAGAACTGATCCCACTTGCAGCGCACACGATCTTCCGCGCCGGACAACTTAATCCAGCTGGGGTTAGTGGCCTCGAAATTTTCCGTTGCACCGAAGAAGGATTTGATCTTCTCAAAGAGGAAGAGATCGCCAATCTAAAGGAGTGGTCAAAAAAACTTGATTCCAAAATTAAGCGGCTACTTTTTCGCTTTTCTTGAGCAACGACATAATTTCAGCAATCTCCCAAACATGGTCAGTGACGTTAGCGGCCATTGCAGGGGTAATGCGGAGGGTTTGGTGTATCCGACAAAAGTTATAATACATAAAATAAAGCGCCAGTGCGTGCGCGTGGTTCTCAACTTTCTTCGAGAACGCATTGGTCAGCCGCGTAAATCTTCGCATCTGCATCCGCATGGAGAGATTCTGACGCTCGGCATAGCTTGTCGAAACGTGTTCCCGCTTCGGGTTTCCGACTATAGTGGTCGCAAGCGCGCCAATGCACTGCGCAGGGCTGTACCGCGCTTCCGTATCCCGGCGGTCAGGGCCATAGAGCTTGACGAGCATCGCGTAGTCAATGTCATTCCCGAACGCCAGATCAACAGCTTCCAAATAAACCTTATGGCCGTCAGTGGTCAATTGCACTCGATTGGTGAGACGCGCTGCCAAATCGTACATGAAGTGTTGCGCGTCCCATGCGCTCCGGCGTCCCAAGCGCCAGCAAGGAACGAGTTTCGTATCCGCGCAGAGAGCCGTCCAAGTCCACACATCACCGTAACCGAACTTGCCGCGAAGTTCTTGCGGGACGTTCTTTTCCTTCGCGTAGCAAAACGACCAAATTTCATCGCATTGAATCCGCTTGCACGTCAGGTTGCGAAGCGCCTTGTCTTGATACTCAGCACAAGCTGTTCCTACGCGAGCGAGCAATTTCGTAACTGTGTCTTTTGCTACCTCTGTCATGCGAACAGTAGCGCGAATCGAATTGCCCTCGACGAGGGCCGAAATCACTGCAATTTGCCGTTCAATCGGGAGGTTGTTCATGCCTAAAGTATGCACGACCGCTCAAGCATTGTCAAGAACTATTTCTTATCCGCTCAAGCATATGGTAGACTTTCCGACACGGAGACCGCAACTTATTGACAGGCCAGCATTTGAGCGGCTTCCGGCGAGGAAGGCAATGACGATTGGTCTTGGATTCACTTCTAGAAATGGCGTTATTTTGGCTGCCGATAGGCAAGTTACCGTTCAAGGGTACTTCAAGGACCACGAACCCAAACTGGTGATTAACGATCATCCAGAGTGCCGTGTCGTTTCCACATATGCATACCTTCCAAGCTTGGCCAATATTCTGAACGACAAAGTAGATTTAATTCTGAAAACCATTGCGAAGCCCCATGGCGAAGAAATAGTCGAGATCATTACCACTGAAGCAAAAAAGCTAAAAAAACAATATCCAAGTGAAATGCGGTCCCAACAGTTCTTGTGGGCAGTTTCGACGCCAAGCGAACGCGCACGCCTCATCCGAATATCTGCAGGAATCAATGATGAACCACAATGGGCCTGCATAGGAATTGGAGACTCATCGCTAGTCAGATATTTTGTGTCTCAGATTCCAGCAATCCCGCCTGCCTATCTTCCAGCAAAGGAGGTATCAAGGCTCGCCATATATATCGTGCAGCAAGCGAAGAACTTTGTAGACGGCTGCGGAGGAGAAACCGATGCTGTCATTGTTTACGATGACACTGAGCAGCAAATAGAGCGGGTGGAATACAAGGAAGTTGAACAAGACTCCGAATCTTTACAGTTCGCTTTCCGATACCTCTACAACATTTGGACGAATGTCGACGTTTCCGAAGAGGAAAGGTACAAACTAATGGATGATCTAAGTAATTTCGTCAAGCTCAAGCGAGGTGCTTCTTCCCCCAACGAGCCTGAGCCGCCACCTGAGCAATCTGGCGGCGCTGCTCTGGGGTCAGGTTCTTAGCACGCGCAATGCCGCCCTTTAGACCACCTTTGCGGCCCAGAGCCACCGCATGTGGATTCTTGCTACGTTTTCGGGGCTTCCGAGTTAGCGGGCCGCCTGTGGCTATCTCAACGACGCGCAGCGCGTTCTTGATAGGGTCCGATGTCTTGCTTGAGCGTTTTTGCATGATAGAGACAGAGTTGCATAATCAGGACGCCAAATCAAGGGGGCTAAAAGACCAAACTAGCCCACTACCAGAACTTCCGCTTACGAGGACCGCTTTTTGCTCGCGCGGTATTCGGCGGCGATTTCGCCGAGCGTCTTCGGCTTCGCTTGTGCAGCGACTACTGCATTGCCGAACTTCACCGCGTCGTCGTATTCCATGTAGGACGACGGATTGAAATCGCAGGTGGTGCCGTGCGCGTAGCCGAAATCGAACTGCGTGACGGGCGCATGGAACATGGCGTGCGAGCCTGATGCGCCGCCCGCTGCACCGCCGCCTCCGCCCGTGTAAGCCGCGGCGGTCGATCCACCGCCCATCGCCGTGTGCGACTGCGCATCCGCCGGCACCGCAAACAAAATCACGAGGGCTGCAAGAATGGCAATCCTCATTGCCGCTATCCTTCCCCCTCAGCGACACGGCGCACCTGCCCGCGTTTCTCGCGCGAGAGGGCGCCACATCATGGAGTCGGCAATCCGTGTTCCATGTCATCGTATTGGAACCAAAGCACTTATCACTGGGCAAATGAATTTCCCGAGGCCCCCCATACCATCTATGTGCAAGAGTTTACCGGCCAAAATTGCCCCCGAAATCTAGCCCCCAAGGGGCGGCGGGACCGACGAGGATCCCAGAAGGAAGATGCCGCCGACAACGACGCTGTAGCCCGCAGTCAAAAGCGTCACAAAGCGCGCAAACTGCGGCCGATGCGCGCCCGCGCGAAATACTCCCACCATCGACGCGCACATCACCGTGTTCATCACCACCAACCCGACGAGAAAAATCCCCAGGCCCAGAAAGCCTCGCGCGACTCCGCCGAGATTCGCGGCCAGCAGGAACAGCAGCAGTTGGCTGGGCGTCTCGGCGCCGAGGCCGTGGATCACGCCGACAAAAAATGCGGGCGTTTTCGAGGAAGTCCAGGTGATTTGTTCCGGCTTTTGAATCGGCTGGCGGCGGAAAACTTGCTGCACGCGCCAGATGAGCCAGCGCGCGCCATTGGCAAGCAAGAGGAACCGCGAGACCGGCACTTCGCCCGAGTGCGAGTGTACGCGCGAAAGCGTGGCGAGCACATAAATTCCCAGAACCAGCAGCGTCACGCCGACCAGCCGCTCGGTCCAGCGATCGATTCCCGCCGGGAGCGAGCGCTGAAAGAAAATCACCGCGGCGGCCAGCACGCTCACCGTGGCGGCGTGGCCGAGCACGTAAAACATTCCCAGACGCATCGCGCGGCGCGGCGAAATTTCCAGGCGCGAGAGATCGGAAATCGCCGCGATGTGGTCGTAATCGATTCCGTGGCGCAGGCCCATCATGAGCGCCGCTGTCAGAGCGAGGCCGAGGTCCACGGAGTGAGGAGGCGTCACGCGCGATATCCTCGCATGCGGGCGCAGCGGAGACAAGAGCGGCGCCGCTCAAGAAAATGTTTCAGATGGGAGGCCATTTCGTTCAGCGTTTCGCGGAGGCTTCGAGCCGCTTGGCCCAGTGCGAGAGATGATTGAGCGAAGCAGCGTGCGTGTGGTCGAGCTCGAGCGGCGTGATGGAAATCGCGCCGTCGCGAACCGCGGCGATGTCCGTATCCGGCTCGATGCCTTCGACGAGCTGCTGCTCGTGCAGCCAAAAATAATTGCGGCCGCGCGGGTCGGTGCCGGGCTTGAGCAGGTTGCGCGTGATTTTCGAGGATTGGCGCGTGAAGCGTACTCCGCCGGTCCACGGCTGCGGCACATTCACATTGAGGATCACGCCGGGCGGCAGGCCTTCCTTCATGATCAGGGGCGCGAGCGAGCGCGCGAACCGCGCGGCCGGCGCGAATTCGTATTCCTTGCCGCGCGAGGCAACTGACACCGCAA
>Ga0187781_10000024_pt1 | contig 105009 bp, 92 predicted proteins | sample 0715_SJ02_MP02_2_FD_132447 | JGI IMG/M metagenome (GOLD analysis project Ga0187781, IMG submission 132447) | Tropical peat soil microbial communities from peatlands in Department of Meta, Colombia - 0715_SJ02_MP02_20_MG | ecosystem: Environmental > Terrestrial > Soil > Wetlands > Peat | place...
CGCTCTTCCGGCGACAAATAACTGAAGATGTGATTCTGCTGCTGATCGGCTCCGCGCATGCCTTCTCGTATCATAGAAGGCTGTGGATGGGGAGTAGTTTTTCAGCAGCCTGCTAGAGCACCGTGGGCAAAGCTCTGGAAACCGGACTCCATCCAACGGTGCAACGACGGTGTACCACCCATGAATAAGCGGGACGACCTCACCAGCCTGCCTTGCCAAAGCGAGGCGGTTCCGCAGTTCTCCGAGCAAAAGAGATCTGGCCTCTGAGGTCAAATCAGCACCGGAATCCGCTAGATCCACGAGTTCGGTGTCGGTTTTTGACTGGAAATTCCTTCGTACAGTCTCGGCCGAGACCTCCATCAGACCTCCTCGGCGGAACTCTAGATAGCTGCGCTCTTCTCCGCAATCAGCTTCGTGATTTTCTCCACGAACTCTGCCGCCGGCATGTCCTCGGTCTTCTCTTTCCCGCGCGTGCGGACGTTCACCTTCCCCGCCTCGGCCTCTTTATCTCCGACCACGAGCAGGAACGGCACCTTCTGCATGGCGTGCTCGCGAATCTTGGCGTTCATCTTCTCGTTGCGCGCGTCCACTTCCACGCGCACGCCGACCGCCTTGAGCTGATCCGCAACTTTGTTCGCGTAGCCGGTATGACGTTCCGCGATCGGAATCATCACCGCCTGCACCGGCGACAGCCACACCGGGAACGCGCCCGCATAGTGCTCGATCAGCACGCCGAAGAAGCGCTCGACCGATCCGTACAGCGCGCGGTGCACCATGACCGGCTGCTTGCGCGATCCGTCTTCGGCGACGTATTCGAGCCCGAAGCGCTGCGGCAAATTGAAGTCGAACTGCACCGTCGAGAGCTGCCACAGCCGCCCGATCGCATCCACCAGCTTGATGTCAATCTTCGGCCCGTAAAACGCGGCTTCGCCGGGGATCGTCTTGTACGCAATCTTCTTTTCCTTGAGCACCTTCTCCAGCGACTCGGTGGCGTGATTCCACTGGTCCTCACTGCCGACAAAATTTTTCCGGTCCTCGGGATTCCACGTCGAAAGCTCAACTTGATACTCGTCGAAGCCGAAATCCTTCAGCACATCCAGTGCAAAATCGAGGCAAAGCGCGATCTCGCCTTCGATCTGCTCCGGCGTGCAGAAAATGTGCGCGTCGTCCTGAGTAAAACCCCTAACCCGCATTAACCCGTGCATCACACCGGACCGCTCGTAGCGATAGACCGTGCCCAGCTCGCCCAGCCGCACTGGCAAATCGCGATACGACTTCAGCGAATCCTTGTAAATCAGAATGTGGCCTGGGCAGTTCATCGGCTTCAGCCGATACTCGGCGTCGTCGAGCTCCATGGCGTCGAACATGTTCTGCGAGTAATAGCCCTCATGTCCCGAGGTGTAAAACAACTGCCGCCGCGCCACGTGCGGCGTCGAGACCAGCGCATAGCCACGCCGCAGGTACTCAGCGCGCATCCAGTCTTCCATCTCTTTGCGGATGATTCCGCCCTTGGGATGCCAGAAAATCAGTCCCGGCCCTGCCAACTCCTGAATGGAAAATAGATCGAGCTGCTTGCCTAGCACGCGATGGTCGCGCTTTTTGCTCTCCTCAACCTGCTTCAGGTAATTGTCGAGGTCCTTCTTCGAGAAGAACGACGTGCCGTAAATCCGCTGCAGCTGCGGATTTTTCTCATCCCCCAGCCAGTAAGCCCCTGCAATATTGAGCAGCTTGAACGCCTTGATCCGCCCGGTCGAAGGGATGTGCGGGCCGCGACAGAAATCAGTGAACTTGCCCGTGCGATAGATCGAAATCCTTTCATCGGGCTTGGTGAACTGCTCGATGAAATGGCACTTCATGAAATCGCCGTCTTTTCTGAACTCGGCCAGACCTTGCTCGCGTGGAAGGAACTCGCGGGCATACGGAATGTTCTGCTCAGCTAATTCCTGCATCTTCTTTTCGATCTTTTCCAGATCCTCCGGCGTAAACGGCGTCTCGCGATAAAAGTCGTAGAAAAATCCGCTCTCGGTCGCCGGACCATGGCCCAGTTTGGTTTCAGGAAAAAGTTCGAGCACAGCCGCGGCCAGCAAGTGCGCAGAGGAATGCCGGTAAATCTCCAGCGCCTCGGGATCTTTCTCGGTCAGAATGCGGAGATCGGTGTCTTTTTCGAGCGGACGGGTCAGATCAATCAGCGTGGGGCCGGCGCCCTCGCCCGCCTGTTCGCCGTCGGAAGAGATCTTCGCCGCCAGCGCCGCCTCTGCCAGCCGCGGGCTGATGGATTTGGCAATGTCGAGCGCGGTCGTGCCCTTGGGATATTCGCCCTCGCTCCCGTCCGGAAGCTTCACATGAATGCTGTCTGCCATAGTGTGGAACCTGCTCGGATACTGAGTCATTCAGTTTATTGCGGGCAATCGGGGAGGGTCAAACCCAGCTGGTTGCTGAGCGACGCAGAGGTCGGTTGAGGCTAATTCCAACGAGGACGAGCGCCACAAGAACAGCTGGTTCCCGGCTGCACAAGTAATCAATGAAACTGCGGGTGTAAATCATGCTTGTCGTGAACGAAGCGTTTCGCTGCCACCACCAGCCGACCAGGAAGAAAGAGGCCGAGGCATCAGCTGCAAAGAGAAGTCCTGCGAACCCGAGATATTCGCGAAGGCTCAGAACAGCAATGTTGTGGCCTGGAGCGGATGGATTTGCTGGCCAAGCTCGTTTCTGAAAGGGTTTGACAACTTTCAGCAGAGCCGACAGCGCCAAACACCACGGGAGAAAGTGCTCACCGACGTAGCTCCAAACGCTCGGATACCACACCCGCACCGAATCGGTTGGACTGAGGGCCCACAGGCACAGCGATGGAGCAATCTCTACGATGGCCGCAGTCGTAAGGAGCCGTGCGGAAGACGTCTTGATCATCCATTTTCGACTGTTTGCCATTGTCATCCTTACCGTTGCTGGCAGAACACACTTCTAGATCGTAGCTGTCGAACATTCTTGCAGTTGACTACCTGGGTCCGCGCGCCGGGTGCCCGACCCAACGCGCCTTTTGTTGGGTGGGATACTTGGAAATCCGTGGCCGGCGGCTTTTCAATATGACTTCCAGAAGAAATATACCGTCATTCCCGCGCCGACCAGCACCACGAACCCGCGCACCCAGGCTTGCGGCAGTTTTTGGGCGTAGTGCGCGCCAAGGTAGCCGCCCGCGATTCCGCCGATGATCATCACGATCCCCTGCTTCCAGTAGACTGCCCGTGCCACGATGAACGTAACTACGGCAACTCCGTTGATCACAAATCCCATCACGCTCTTGAGCGCGTTCATGGCGTGGATGTCGGTCATGCCGAGCGTGGCCAGCATGGCGAGCATCACAATGCCCATGCCGCCGCCGAAATACCCTCCATAGACGGCAACGCCCAACTGAAACGCCGTTGCGCCGGCCAGAGCAGCGGTCGATGCCTCGTGCGCGAGCGCGGACTTGCGCTCTCCCGCCAGCTTCTTGCCGAAGATGAACAGCAGCGTTGCTCCCAGGATCAGCCAGGGCAGCACGAGCATGAAGGTTCGAGCGGGCGTCTTCAAGAGCAGAACCGCGCCGGCCAGCCCGCCAACCAGACTCGCGCTCACCAGCGGAAAAATGACGCGCCGGGGCACATTCAATCGTCTGCGATAAGCGCCGCCGCTGGCTGCGGCCGCCGTCCAGACTGCGATCGTATTCGTGGCGTTGGCGGGAATCGGCGGCACGCCCGTGAACAGCAGCGCGGGAAACGAAATGAAGCTGCCACCGCCAGCCACCGAGTTCAGCGCCCCGGCCAGCGCACCGGCGAAGGCAAGAAAAAGTATGGTCTCCAGGTTCAAGCAGTAAGGTGTACCAGAAACCTCGCCGGGGCGCCAATCGCTTCAGCGGAAGGTAGTGGGGCAGTTTGATTAGGAAGCGAGCCAAACGCGCGGTTATTGCGGCGCAAGAAACGCGCCGCAACGCCCACCCCAGCACGCCAAAATCGGGCGTGCCGGGGGCCCCGGTTCGCGCGGCTCGCCCAGGTCCTTCGACTTCGCTCAGGATGACAAATCAAACTGCACCACTACCCGGTGCAAGCGTTGCCGTCGCAGATTTCCTGGAGGCGCCCCGGCTTTTGCAAAAAACGCGAGCGCCGCCAACGCCTGCGCGGGCTATGACAAAACACCGCCCCCGTGTTCACACCAAAACAACCAGAATATGCGACATCTTGGTTGCTACCGCAACGGCGCGAATCGCGTCCAATGAAATGCGCGGAACGTAGTTTGGGGAACTTTGGAATCGCGAACTACGTACCGAGCCATGAAGGCAGATAGCCAGTGCCGGGGTAGCGCTGGCCAGCTTTCTAACTCACTTTAGCGTCGCGGGGTCTGGGGATCTTCTCACACTCGGTTTGGCGGCCCAGATGAAAAGATCCCCTTGCCGGCAGAAAGCTTGTGGCTTGTCTGCTTCAACCCCGGAGGCAGCATTGTAGGCGATTCGTGGGGAAACACAAGCGTTTTCTCGCGCTGGTCGTGCGAGCCGGGCCGCCCCAACCGCTTCCCGACGTTACTTCGGGAAAGAAAAAGGAGCAGCGATGAAGTTCGCGAAAGTTTCGAAGAGCCTGGTTCTGGGGATGGCTGTGCTGCTGGCCTGCAGCGCGTTCGCAGCCACGAAAGGCGACCTCAACCTCCTGACGGCGGTCACGGTGAATGGAACCACCCTCAAGCCAGGGGACTACAAGCTCCAGTGGGACGGCAGCGGCCCCAACGTCGAGGTCAGTGTGATGAAGGGCAAGAACGTCCTGGCCAAAGTGCCGGCCAAACTGGTCGACCTCGACTCCCCGGCGCCGAACACTGCCGCCGTAGTCAAGAACAATGACGACGGTACGGCCACACTCGTTGGCGCGCGCTTCGAAGGCAAGAAGTTCGCCCTGGAAATTGGGGAAGCGGGCGACGGCATGCAGTCCGGATCCGCAAAGTAAGCACGCACCTATCACCAACGCAGTCACAAACAAGGGGGGAGCATGCCATTGCTCCCCTTTTTCTCTGTGCCATGTCTGCAGGTCTGCCGGCATCACGACCTGCGGCACTTCAGCCCTCCGGAACGACCGCAAGGGAGAGCAAAGTATTTATGCCGCGAGTTCCGGATCCAAGCTCGTATTGCCATTCTTCGCGCCCGTGAGAGAATGATGCCATCATGGACCGCAGACGATTGGCAGCAATCGCCGTCACTCTAGCGTATACAGTCTCTGTTCTCATGATCTCTAGGGCCGCTGCCCTCCCCGACCAAAAAGAAAAGACTGTCGGCCGGCTTTTGTTTGGCAAGGTGCTCGACCAGGGAGACAATCCCCTCCCCGATGCCGTCGTCTACCTCACCAACCGCCGTACCCGCGCCATCAAGACTTACATTGTCGGCCAGGACGGCACGTACCGTTTCCCCGCCCTCTCCACCTCCGTTGATTATGAGGTCTACGCCCAGTACAAGGGCCGCAAGAGCGACACCAAGTCCGTCAGCCAATTCGACGACCGCTCCCAGGTCTACATAGATCTGCACATAGACACACGCTGAACCCGGTAGGTTGCTTATCGGTAGTGTTGCGGACTTCTTCCCGGCGGATTCACGCGGATGAATGCGGGCCCATCAACGCACCAACTGAAATTCTTCTAGGACCAGTTGCGCCCTGTGTACCAGGAGGGACGCTCCTTGTCGCCTCCGAACCACTTCCAGTCGTCCAATGTGGCAATGAAGAGCGCGCGATCGTAATTTCGATAGGAGTCAGAGAGATCGGACGCGTAATATCCGCACTCGGTTCTAGACTTCCTGCAATCATGGGCGGCCACGCGCCCGGCCACGGTACCTTTTGGGCCGCCAAATTCATGGATGAGCGCTTCAAAGGTCTCCGCTTCACCCGACGGGGTGAGCAACGTAAACGGAGCAGTGACCTTGATGCCAAGATCTCCAGACGCGGTCAGCCAAGCCCGCACGATGTCGGCGTCGAGCTGACGATGCGGTTTTGCTAAATTACTCATGCAACTAACCACGAAAACGTTGACCACGAAATCCGTGTTGATCCGTGTGCATCTGCGCCACAGGAAGTCACCTTACTCCGTTCGGGTACACCAGAATCTTGCTGGCTTCGCCGGTCTTCAGCCGCTCCATGGCCTTGTCGAAGTCCTGCATGGAAATGCGGTCGGTGATCGCCGGATGCAGGTCGAGCTTGCCCGCCTTCAACAGAGCGGTCATCTGATACCAGGTTTGATACATGCGGCGGCCGTTGATGCCCTGCACCGTGATGCCTTTGAAAATAATGTCTTCGGAGAAATTCAGCGAGATGGGTTTCGAAGTCAGGCCGAGGAGGGAAATCCTGCCGCCGCGCCGCACGATGTCAAACGCTGTTCGAATCGCATCGGGATGGCCAGCCATTTCGAGCACCACATCCACGCCCAGCCTGCCGGTCTTTTCCATCACGATCGCGTTCACGTTGTCCTTAAGAGGATTCAGCACATAGTCGGCCTTCATGTCGCGCGCGATCCGGGCACGGTGCTCGTTGACTTCAATGGCGAATACCGAAGTCGCGCCCACAGCCCTGGCCACCGCGATCGAAAACAGCCCAATCGGGCCGCAGCCGGTGATAGCCACGGTTTTGGCGGCAATCTCGCCCGCGAGCACTGTATGAACCGCATTCCCCAGCGGATCAAGAATCGACGCGTAGTCTTGCGGAATGGCGGGATCGAGTTTCCAGATGTTCGACTCGGGAATGACGACATACTCGGCGAACGCGCCATTGGCGTCCACGCCGATGATCTTCACATTCTGGCAAATGTGCGCCTCGCCGGTGCGGCACTGCAGGCACTTGCCGCACGCGACGTGCATTTCGGCGGAGACGAAATCGCCTTCTTTGACGCTGGTCACCTCATCGCCGAACGCGGCCACTTCGCCGCAGAACTCATGGCCGGGAATCAGCGGCGGGTGAATGCGATTTTGCGCCCACCGGTCCCAGTTGTAGATATGCAAGTCGGTTCCGCAGATAGACGCGACCTTCACCTTCACCAGCACATCGCTGCGCCCGAATGCGGGAATCTTCACCTCGCGGACGTCAGCGCCCGGCGCGGGCTCGGGCTTCACCACCGCCAACATCGTTGTCCCCATAAGTCGCCACCTGCACTTCGATGCAAAAACCCGACTCAAACGCAAAACGCTTGATTTTAGCACTGGCAATGATTCAGCCCTTGCGCCTGCGCCAGATAGATCTCTCCAAGATCACGCGCCGGCACTCGCGGGTGGGACGGCCGGATACGGAGGTTGCAGTCGAGACGCGGGCAGCTCCAGCTCGAGTTCAAACCCTCCGACCCATTTCGCTACCAAGTTGTATAGCAGGGCGCCAATCGCGCCCATAATGAATCCCATGACTCCGTAGAGCACCGGCATCAGAATGGCGAACACGATACCGAAGATTCCCGCAAACGGAGTTTGGTCTGTTCCCGCCAGCGACCCCAGCAGCCCGAGCAGCACAAAAATAGGCGCGAAAAGCAGGCCCATACAACCGTAGAGCAGGCCCATGACCTTTGCAACGGACATCACTCCCATTGACTTGACGACGTGCATAAACGACTCTCCCTTTCCAGCCAATGGACCGCGCGTTCTTGAATCTCACCCGCTCGACCCGACTGGACTACCTCAGGCACAGTGTACGCTCACCCTCACCGTCAGCAATGACGATACAATTACTCATTGTGCGAAGGATCAGGAGCCGATGGATAGCTCTGGCCGGACTCTCCCTGGTCTGTGCAGCTCAGACAGCTGCTAGTCCTGATTCCCGCGAAGAATTCACCCGGCGCCTGGTCGCCGCCGCGATCGAGCGCACGCATCACGCCGTGCGTTACGAATCCGCATACGTCGGCATGTCTTATCCCGGCGGCGATGTTCCAGCCGACACCGGCGCTTGCACCGATGAGATCATTCGTATCTACCGCGCGGTTGGGGTCGATCTGCAAAAGGAAGTCCACGAGGACGTGGCGCAGAACTTCGATTCCTATCCCGCCAAGACGCGCTGGCATGCCCGGCGACCGGATGCGAATATCGACCACCGGCGAGTGCCGAATCTAATGGTCTTTTTCGAACGCAAGGGAGAATCCTTGCCTGCCACCACGAGGGCCGAAGACTACGCACCCGGCGACCTGGTCACGTGGGACTTGGGCGGCAACGTGCCGCACATCGGTATCGTAGTAGACCAAAAATCCGCGTGGAGCGGGCGCTATCTGCTGGTGCACAACATCGGCGAAGGACCGAAGATGGAAGATGTGCTCTTCAACTGGAAGATCACCGGCCACTACCGGTATTTCGGACCGAGTTTGTGATATGTGCCGGCACCAGGCTTCGGCCGACGAAGCAACGCGTCTGGCTGGTCAGCTTTCACGTCTTCGGGGCCGCCGTTTTGTACTCCTCGGACTTGCCTCGCGGAATGCTCAGCGTCTTCCACTCGCTCGACCGCAGGTGCTTGGCCAGAAACACGATCTGGCCGATGTGCTGCGCGTAGTGCGCGATCTGGCGATTGATCGCCTGCAGCGCGGTGTGCGGTTCGCCGCGGATGGTCACCGTGCGCATGACATCTTCGGGCTTCAGGGCATCGATCGCGGCAAAGACGCAAGCCCAACCCTCGTCCCACCACTTCATCACATCGGCGCGCGTGGTTGCGGCCGTCACCTCGAATTCGCGGTCGCGAAAGCGGTCCGGCTTCTCGCCGTCACTGGTGAGGAAGTCGGTAAAGCGAGAGCGCATGTTGCCGGCCAAGTGTTTGACCAGAATCGCGACCGAGTTCGACTCGGGATCCAGCGTGACCAAGAAATCTTGGTCGTGCAGCTGCGCCATGGCATTCTCGCCCATGCGTTTATGCCCGCGCATCTGCCGGTGAACCTCTTCGAGATAGTGCGTTGCCAGGTCGGTCATATAAGGTACTTCTCCGCCAGAATTGGATGCCCGGTGTTGGCTGCGGAACCATCGGCGACGGCTTCAGCCCTTGCCGACCGTCAGCACGATGACCCGGTCAATCTCGCCGTTTTTCTGCTCCGGCAGAGTCAGCACAACGCCGTCGCTGTTTTGGATGAATGGGACCGCAGACTGATCCGCAAGCGAATTGGCGCTGCGAATCGTCGCGGTCATGGCGTGCAGCGCCAGCAATCTACTATTCCAGCGGAGAACGTGCACGTACACCTTGTCGTCCTTCCGGGTGGTTGCGCCCCAGTCTGCAGGTGCAACCGGCCCGCCGCGCGTGCCATAAATGGATTCGCCATAGCGCGATAACCACGCTCCGACGGCTTGCAGCCGCGTCACAAATTCTTCCTGGATTTCTCCATTCGGCATCGGCCCAATGTTCAGCAGCAGATTGGAATTGTTGCCCGCGGCGCGCACCAGCATTTCTTCGACCTGCTCCGGACTCTTGTAGTGGTCATCTCCGATGTTGAACCCCCAGGATCCGTTTAGAGTATTGGAACTCTCCAGCGGCAGGGCGCTGACTTCCTTGGTATTGAAGCCTGCTGTATTCTGCCCCGGCAGATCTCTTTCGAAAGTCTGCACGTCTTCACCCGGCTTCGGCCGCTGATGGTGATTCGGAATGATCAGCGCTGCAGGCTGCAGTTGATGGATGAGCGCGTAGGTTTTCGCCAGGTGCCAGTCCACATCGGGCTTGTCCCACATGCCATCGAACCAGATGCCGCCGATCGGCCCATAGTTGGTAAGCAATTCGCGCAGCTGGCCATCCATGTAGTTGTCGAGATAGGAATTCCAGTCGCCGTGATCTGGCCGTCCGTTGTCCCAAGCTGTGGCGCCGCGGGGATAATAATCCGGGTGATGCCAGTCCAGCTGCGAATAGTAGAAAAATAGCTTGATCCCCTGCCGATGCGCTTCGTCCGCCAGCATTTTCAGCGGATCTTTTCCATACGGCGTCCGCTGCACGATATTCCAATCCGAAACCTTGGAATCGAACATGGCAAAGCCGTCGTGATGCCGCGAGGTGATCGTGATGTACTTCATCCCCGCCGCCTTGGCCAGCGAAACCCACATCTTCGCGTCGAATTTCTCAGGATCGAAGAACTTAGGCAGCCGCTCGTATTCGTGAAGGGTCAGCTTTCGATTGTGGAGCACCCACTCGCCGTCCCCCAGCACGCTGTACACGCCCCAATGAATGAACAGGCCGAATTTCGCGTCCTGAAACTCCTGGCGCGCCTTCAGATTCTCCGGCGAAGGCTGATACTCGCTCTGCGCCGGGGCAATCGCAACGAGGAAATTGCCAAACAACCCAATGAGCAGGGCAATAGGAAATACGTTTCTTGGCTTCATCTGAGTCACTCCGCGTGTGCGCCATTGTCGGCGCTTTGCCGGCAAAGGTACTCTAAGTTTGATTTCGTTGTCTACGGGTAGTGGTGCAGTTTGAGTTTTGAGCGGACGTTCGTCTCCGTCGAGGGCATCATCCCGAACGGAGCCGCTTTTCAGGCGGAGTGAGGGATCTCCCCCAAACGAACGTTGCAAGGGAGATCCCTCCGCCCGCTGGTGAAAAGCGCGGGCTCTCGGGATGACGTCTCCAGAAGAGGTTGAAATTCAAACTGCACCACTACCTGTCTGCAGCGAAGCTGGCGCATACTACGGCCAATCAGCGACAATAGCATAGCTGTTTGCACCACAGTCGTCGGTAACCTTTCAGCTCTGACGCGTCGCGGTTCGTTGAAGCAGCGCCGCCCGGCAGGAGTTCAGGTTGGTCTATGTGGATTGTTGCGCTCGCCCTTAGGCGTCCCTACACCTTCGTCGTGATGGCGGTAGTGATCATCCTGCTGATGATCGTGGCCGTTCAGCGGACGCCCGTAGATATTTTCCCTGACATCAATATCCCGGTGATCAGTGTCGTATGGCGATACGACGGGTTTGCGCCTTCGGAGATGGCCGACCGCATCGTCACCAACTCCGAACGCGCCATTGAGATCACGGTCAACGACATCGAGCACATTGAGTCGCAGTCCGTCAACGGCGTGGGCGTCATCAAGATTTTCTTTCAGCCGCGCGCCAACATACAGACCGCGCTATCCCAAGTGACGGCGATGGTGCAAACGATAACGCGCGGCCTGCCGCCGGGAACCACGCCACCACTGGTCATCATGTATTCGGCTTCATCCACGCCGATTGTGCAGCTTGGATTGAGCAGCAAGACTTTGCCGGAGCAGCAGCTGTTTGACTTGGGCAACAACTTCCTGCGCACCCAACTGGCAACCGTGCCAGGAGCGGCCACGCCTTATCCCTATGGTGGCAAAATCCGCCAGGTCCAGGTTGATCTCGACATCCCACGTCTGCAGGCCAACGGGCTTTCGCCGACCGACATCGTCAATGCCATCAACGCGGAGAACCTGATCACCCCCTCGGGCACGGCCAAGATCGGACCGCTGGAATATCAGGTGGAGATGAACAGCTCGCCCCGCACTATCGCTGATCTGAACGATCTGCCGGTCAAGACTTTGAATGGCTCAACGATCTACATGCGCGACGTGGCCCATATCCGCGACGGTTTTGCTCCCCAAACCAACATCGTACGCCAGGACGGTGTGCGCGGCACGCTGATGTCGATGTACAAAATCAGCAGCGTGTCGGCGCTCACGATTGTGCAGGCGGTCAAGAACGTCATTCCAATCGCAGCCAAGTTCTTGCCGCGCGACATCACCATCAAACCGCTGTTTGATCAATCGCTGTTCGTGCGGGCCTCGATCAATGGCGTGGTGCGTGAGGCACTGATCGCCGCGGCCTTGACCGCCGTCATGATCCTGCTCTTTCTGGGCGACTGGCGGCCAACTTTCGTGATCTGCATCTCTATTCCGCTTTCCATTTTCGTTTCCGTAATCCTGCTGAGCGCGTTGGGCGAGACGATCAACATCATGACGCTCGGGGGCCTGGCGCTGGCAGTGGGAATTCTGGTGGATGATGCGACGGTCGAGATCGAGAACATTGAGCGCAATCTCGCCCAGGGCAAGGAAATGAAGCGGGCGATTCTCGACGGCGCTTCGCAGATCGCAGTGCCGGCGTTTGTCTCGACCCTCTGCATCTGCATCGTCTTCGTGCCTATGTTCTTCCTGACTGGCGTCGCGCGATTTCTTTTCGTGCCGCTCGCCGAGGCCGTGAGCTTCGCTATGCTGGCCTCTTATTTCCTATCGCGCACGCTGATCCCGACGCTGGTGATGTACATCATGCGCGGCCACGAGCATCGGGCAGAGGGGCCGAAGACGTTGTTCGGACGTTATCAGCGGGCGTTCGAGCGGGGCTTTGAGAAATTCCGTTGCGGCTATTATCAGCTGCTCGAGACGACCCTCGAGCACCGCAAGTTATTCGCCGCCTGTTTCCTGTTTTTTTGCGTCCTTTCCATGGGACTGATCTTCTTCCTGGGCCAGGACTTCTTTCCGTCGGTGGATGCCGGCTTGATGCGCCTGCACATTCGTGCCCGCGCCGGCCTCCGGGTTGAAGAGACGGCCCGGCTGTGCGACGAAATCGAGCGGTATCTGCACCAAGCCATCCCGAAGGACGAACTGGTTACGATTCTGGACAATATCGGGCTGCCTTACTCCGGAATCAATCTTTCGTATAGCAACTCCGGCACTGTGGGGACGAGCGACGCGGAAATCCTGATCGGCCTCAATGCGGAACATCATCACTCCACGAACTCCTACATTCGGAAATTGCGTGCGGAACTTCCCCGGCAGTTTCCTGGCGTCGAGTTCTTTTTCCAGCCCGCGGACATCGTTTCACAAATCCTGAACTTTGGCCTGCCGGCTCCCATTGATATCCAGCTGGCGGGTCCTGACATGCAGCAGAACTACGCCATTGCCCAGCAGATGGCGAACCGTTTGCGCCAGATCCCAGGCACCGCCGACGTGCATGTGCAGCAGATGATGACTTTGCCGACCCTCCAACTCCAGATCGACCGAACCATGGCCACGCAGGTCGGCATGGACGCGCGAGACGTTGCGCAGAACGTGCTAGTCTCCCTCAGCGGGAGTTTTCAGACCACCCCCAACTTCTGGCTCAACCCGAGAAACGGAGTAACTTATCAGGTGGCAGTGCAGGCGCCCCAGTATCGAGTGACTTCGCTGCAGGACTTGATGAACGTGCCGGTGACGGATTCGAGGGTCTCCAGTTCACAGGTACTCGGCAATCTGGTGCAGTTGGCGCCCACTGCGCGGCCCGCCGTCGTTTCGCATTACGACGTACAACCGGTTATTGATGTCTACGCCAGTACGCAAGACCGGGACCTCGGCGCAGTGGCGAAGGACACGATGAACGCCCTCAAGCCTTTCCAGCAGAACCTGCCACGGGGCACGCTCCTCATGGTCCGGGGCCAGGTGGAAACAATGAGGTCATCGTTCGTGGGACTGGCGGTCGGGCTGGTGCTGGCGATCGTGCTGGTCTATTTCCTGATCGTTGTGAATTTTCAATCGTGGTTGGACCCGTTCATCATCATCACGGCGCTGCCGGGGGCGCTGGCCGGCATCTGCTGGATATTGCTGCTCACGCGTACGACTCTGAACGTCCCGTCGTTGACGGGCGCGGTCATGTGCATGGGAGTGGCCACGGCTAACTCCATTCTTTTGGTTTCGTTCGCGCGGGATCGCATGCGCGCCGGCATTCCCGCAGTGCAGGCTGCTCTGGAGTCCGGTTATACCCGCATTCGGCCGGTGCTCATGACGGCTCTGGCCATGATTATCGGCATGGTGCCAATGTCGCTCGGCCTCGGCGAAGGCGGCGAGCAAAACGCTCCTCTGGGACGCGCCGTCATTGGCGGCTTATTATTCGCGACGGTCGCCACGTTGTTTTTCGTGCCGTCGATTTTCGCCATGATTCACAGTTACCGGGAGGCAAAAGAGGCGGCCAGGCAATAAAATAATGCTTGGCCCCGCGTCAGCAGAATACGCGTCCTTTGCGGCCTTGTAGCCGTCTAGAGATTTGACTTTGCTGAACGATGAAAGGGTTTAGGACTAATCTAGTATATGGGTTCCCAATCGACACTGCCCGAACTTCTCGAGCCCGAACGCGTTGCTGCCCAGATAACGCCGCCGCCGAAGTTGCCACCCGCGCGGCCGCGCAAAGTCTTGCTCCTTGTCGGCGGCGTCGTTCTCTTCCTGCTCATCGGCGCGGTGATCACGATGCTGGTGCGAATCCACAATAGCGATGTGCTGGCTAAAGAAACCGAACGGGAATCCATCCCAACGGTGGCAGTGGTTCATCCGGTCGCGGAAAAGCCCGATGAGGAATTGGTGCTGCCCGGCACAATGCAGGCGTATGAGGAATCGCCGATTTACGCCCGAACCAATGGATATCTGCTGCGCTGGTACAAGGATATTGGCAGCCGCGTGACCAAAGGCGATCTGCTCGCCGACATTGATACGCCTGAGGTCGATCAGGAGCTCATGCAGGCTCGCGCCAACCGCCAGCAGATCGTCGCCCAACTGGATTTGGCGAAGATCAATGCCGACCGCTACGCCAATCTGCGCAAGACGGATTCGGTTTCGCAGCAGGAAGCGGATCAGCAATCGAGCGGCTACGAACAGGCCGTCGCCAACTTGGCTGCCGCCGATGCCAATGTCCGGCGCCTGGAAGAACTGGAATCGTTCAAGCACGTCTATTCCCCGTTTGCCGGTGTGCTTACCAAGCGCACCGTTGATCCCGGCGCGCTGATCAACGCCGGTGTGAGTGGGGCAGCGGGCAAGGAGCTCTTCGACATTGCCCAGGTCGATCCGCTGCGCGTTTACGTCAGCGTCCCCCAGAGCTATTCGCCCTCCATCAAAACCGGCATGGAAGCGGTTATAACTCTTCAGGAATATCCTGGAGAGAAATTCAAGGCCGCAGTCGCGCGCACAGCCGAGGCGATCGATCCCGCAACCCGCACACTGCTGACCGAAGTGGACGTACCCAACAAACGAGGCCAGTTGTTGCCCGGCTCGTTTGCCGAGGTGCATTTCCGCGTGGGACTGAACGCGCAAAAGGTCACGCTCCCGGTCAATACGATGCTCTTTCGCCAGGAAGGCGCACAGGTAGCCGTCGTGGGCAGCGATGGCAAGATCCAATTGCGTCCCATCACGATTGGCCGCGATTACGGCTCGACTTTGGAGATTCTCGGCGGCGTGGAAGCATCGGACCGGGTCGTTATCAACCCCTCCGATTCGTTGGAGCAAGGTCAGCAAGTCAATGTCGCTCCCGAGAATGCTCCACCGGCCGAGGGAGGCCGCTAGAAGTGAAGGGACGGAGGCTGGCAGTTTGCGTTCTGGCGACCGGCCTGCTCGCTGGTTGCGCTGTCGGTCCCAATTATCGTCGTCCGCTGGTCCAGAGCCCGCCAGCCTATAAGACGGAGCCGCCTTGGCGCGAGGCGGCGCCGAAGGATTCGCTGCCCAAGGACGTTTGGTGGGTGATTTTCAACGACGCTGAACTCAATGACTATGAGCAGCAGCTATTTAAAGCTAATCAGTCGCTCGAAGCGTCTCGAGATCGCTTGAATCAGGCGCGCGCGCTGGCGCGCGTAGCTTCGGCGGGATTCTTTCCGACCTTCAACACGGATCCCAGCCTCTCGCGAAACCGTTATTCCGCGAATCGTCCGGAGCAGCCGACGCCCACTGCAGCGCTCACCCAGAACACCTTCCAGCTTCCTTTCCTGCTGAACTACGAACCTGATTTGTTCGGCTCCGTGCGACGCAACCTAGAGGCGTCCAATGCCGCCCTGCAATCCACCGCCGCCGATCTCTACAATGCTCGCCTGGTGTTGACCGCGGAGTTGGCGGCCGACTATTTCAGCTTGCGCGAACTCGACGCAGAAATGCAGGTAGTCGAGGAGTCGGTGGAGATCCAGAAAAAGGGGCTGCAACTGGTGGAGAGCCGCCATACGGGCGGAGTTGCCTCCGGTTTGGATTTGGCGCAGCAGCAGACTCTGCTCGATTCCACCATCACGCAGCTCTACCTCGTCCAGCAGCAGCGCGCACAGTTCGAGCATGCCATTGCCGTGCTGACCGGAAATCCGGCATCCACCTTTAACGTGCCCGTGCGGCCGCTGAAGGCCGAACCCCCGCCGGTTCCCCGGGGCGTGCCTTCAGACCTGCTCGAGCGGCGCCCCGACGTCGCCAGCGCCGAACGGCAGATGGCCTATGAGAACGCGCTCGTGGGAGTCGCTACCGCCGCCTTTTATCCGCAGCTCACGATTTCCGGCGGCGGCGGTTTCCAAAGCACAAGCTTGTCGAATTTGATTACCGCTCCGAACGCGATCTGGTCGCTCGGCGCCGATGTGTTGCAACCAATTTTTCAGGGAGGCCGCAACCGTGCCAATCTAGAAGCTACCAAGGCCGCTTATGAAACCACTGTTGCCAACTATCGTCAATCGGTGTTGATTGCGTTTCAGCAAGTGGAGGACGGACTATCCGGATTGAACGCGTTGTCGCAGGCTTCCGCCTCGCAGAGCAAGGCTGTCGAAGATTCGCAGCGCGCCCTGCAGTTGGCCAACAACCGATACACCGGCGGAGTGACGAGCTATCTCGACGTTATCACCGCGCAGGCCGCGCTCCTGAGTAACCAGCGCCTGGAGACGCAACTTCGCGGTCAGCAGTTGGTGACGTCCGTCTATCTGGTCAAGGCCCTCGGCGGAGGCTGGGAAGCCTCCCAGATTCAGAACGAGCAGGTGCATCCTAAGGCGGTCCAGACGCTCGAACAGTAGCGTCGGCAGAACTTGCCATCGAATGCGCCGTCCATCTACTATCCCGCTGTCCCTAAAAGTACTAACTCCGATCGATTCCGCCCTGTGACGGGGCAGCCGGGAAAAGGGACGTTGTTGTCAGGTCATTCTGAGGGAGATATCGCATGATGAGTCTCTCGGGCACCGATCATAGATGTGGCTGGAGCATCCGCCTAGCGGCAGCTGCGCTGGGTCTGATTGCGACGGGAATAGCCGGCCGGACGCTGGCCAGTGCGCAGACTGCGGAAGAAGAGGCACGAATCGTTAAGTCGCTTCATGCCAGCTCTCAAACAGCGGTGGCACGCCTGGCCGAACTGGACCGATGGCCGGCAGACGAATGGCGGGTTCACCCCGGCGATCTCTCCCACGGCGAAGCGCCCGAGTTGGACGATGCTTCGTGGCAGGTGGTCAAGGCAGACGCGGTGCTTTCGACCGAAGCTGTCTGGTTCCGGCGGTGGATCGAGGTTCCGCAGGACCTGCACGGCTACGATCTGAGCGGGACGCGAATCTGGTTTGCGTTTTCCGCGTGGGTGAATGGGCCCATGCCCGAGATTTTCTATTTCAATGGACGACGCGTGGCGATGGGAGACGACCTGGAGCCGGTCGTACTTTTCGACAAGGCCAAGCCCGGAGACAAGGTGCTGGTTGCGGTCAAGTTGCTGCACACGGTCGATCACAAACATTTTGCCGGCACAGAGTTGAAGGTCGATTTCGCGGCCGATCGCCCCGATCCCAGGGACCTGCGGATGGAGTTCCTATCGGCGGCGTTGTTAATCCCGAGCCTTTCGAAGGACGTATCTGCAGATACCGCCACGCTGGAGGCGGCCATCGCAGAGACTGATCTGGCGGCGCTCGATGCGAAGGATCAGTCGCGGTTCGACGCGTCGCTAAAGCGCGCGCAGACGAAACTCGAGGCCCTCGCTCCGCTTCTCGAGCAAGCCACGATGCACATGACCGGCAATTCGCACATCGATGCCGCGTGGCTCTGGCCGTGGACCGAGACCGTGGACGTGGTCAAGCGCACGTTCAGCAGCGCATTGCAGTTGATGTATGAGTATCCCCAATACACGTTCACTCAGTCGGCGGCGCAGTACAACGCGTGGATGGCGGATAAATATCCGCAAATCAATGACGAAATCAAGCGGAGAATCAAAGAAGGACGCTGGGAAATCGTCGGCGGCATGTGGGTGGAACCGGACCTCAACATGCCCGACGGCGAAACCCAGGTGCGGCAGCTCCTGGTGGGCAAACGCTGGTTTCAGAAGGAATACGGAGTGGATGTGCGCATCGGATGGAATCCGGATTCCTTCGGTTACTCGTGGCAATTGCCGCAAATCTATAAGAAGAGTGGCGTCGACTACTTTGTTACCCAGAAGATGAGCTGGAATGATGCAAACCGCCTGCCGTTCAAGCTCTTCTGGTGGGAAGCGCCGGACGGCAGCAAGGTGCTCGCCTATTTCCCGCATGATTATGGCAACAACCATCTCAATCCGGTTCGCCTGAGCTCCGATTTCGTACAGGCGCGGGAACTCGCTCCGGGCATGACGGAAATGATGGACCTTTATGGAATTGGCGACCATGGCGGCGGCCCGACGCGCACTATGCTCGACGAGGGCCTGCACTGGATGCAGCCGGGCAAGGTAGCTCCAAAGATGGAGTTCGGAACCGCGCAAAGCTACTTCACCGGCATCGAAACGAAAATCGTTTCCGACCCGCGCGTGTGGGACTACGACTCGATCGCCAAAGGCTACACGCCGCCCGCTATGCCGCCGGAAGGGAAGGTCGCCATACCCACCTGGAAGAGTGAACTCTACTTCGAGTACCACCGCGGTGTGATGACCACGCAGGCCAACCACAAGCGCAACATGCGCGACAGCGAAGAATGGGCGCTGAATGCCGAGAAATTCGCTTCTTTAGCCTGGCTCAAAGGCATGAGCTATCCCGCGGACGAACTCACCGAGGCGTGGAAAAAGATCACGTTCAACGGATTCCACGATCTGGCGGCGGGATCGGGCATCGGGATCATCTACCAGGAAGCGCAGCGGGACTTCGACCAGGTGCGCTGGGCAACCAACGAGATTTTTCATCACGCGATCAAGACTCTGACCGCTGAAATGGACACGCAGGTTCCGAACGGCGTTCCAGTCGTCGTGCTAAATCCGCTGGCCTGGAAGCGGTCCGGACCGGTGACGATTGAGGTGCAGTTACCAGCGCCGGCTACGGGCGCGGTCGCTGTGTTCGACGCGGCGAATCACGTCGTACCTTCGCAGGTCGTCTCGAGCGACGTTAAGACCAACAGCTACAAGCTGCTGGCCAGGATTGCTGACGTTCCGTCGCTCGGCTATAAGGTGCTTCACGTTGCCGGAGGAGCCAAACCTTTCGTGAGCGATCTGCACGCGGCGGGACTGACTCTGGAGAACTCCATGCTCAAAGTCACGGTCGATCCGCAGACCGGATGCATCACCAGCCTCTACGACCAGCGGGCAAAATTCGAAACGCTCGCACCCGGAGCCTGCGGCGGCCAGTTGCAGACCTTCAAAGATCTGCCCAAAAATTACGATGCCTGGAATATTGATCCTGGCACCCTCGATCATTTCACCACGATCGACCACGCGGATTCGGTCGAGTTGATCGAGAAAGGCCCGTTGCGCGGCGCAATCCGCATCACGCGCTCGTGGCAGAGTTCAAAGTTCGTCGAGGAAATCGTGCTCGATGCGGGCGCCGATCAGGTGGATGTGGTCAACGGCATCGACTGGCGCGAAACCCACGTCCTGCTGAAGGCCGCTTTTCCGCTCGCAGCCTCCGCCACCAAAGCAACCTACGAGATTCCCTATGGGACCATCCAGCGGTCCACCACGCGCAACAACAGCTGGGAACAGGCTCAGTTCGAAGTGCCCGCTCTGCGCTGGGCCGATCTGGGCGACGGCCAGCACGGCTTCAGCCTGCTGAACAACTCCAAGTACGGCTATGACGCCAAAGACAATGTCTTGCGCCTTTCTTTGCTGCGCTCGCCCACCTGGCCCGACCCCGAGGCTGATCGCGGTCATCATCACTTCACCTATGCTCTTTACCCGCATGCCGCAGACTGGAAGGAGGCGCTGACCGTTCGGCACGGCTACGAGTACAACTATCCGCTGCAGGCGGTTCAGGTGTTGGCCCACACAGGAGCTTTGCCCGCCGAGCATGCGTTTGTGACTATCGAGCCGGAAAATGTCGTTCTGACCGCGCTCAAGAAAGCTGAGGATGGAAACGGGCTGATCTTCCGCGTCTATGAGTGGGCGGGCAAATCCGGAGATGTCAAGATCCACGTCCCCAACGGCGCCGAAGGAGCCACGATCACCAATCTGATGGAAAAGCCGGAAGGCACGGCGCTCAAGCTGGCCGATGACACGGTAACGGCGCCGATTCATCCCTACGAAATTCTCACCGTTCAAGTGAGGTATCCTTGGAGGAATTAGGCGATGACATCCGCCGGTGCGAAACTAGAATCAAGGAACAGGGTTTAACTAGATCGTGCGACAGCGAGCGGTGAACGCTGCCGGGATCTGGAGTTGCGAGTGAAATCCTAAGAACCGCAGGAGGAGACTATGCGCATCTCGTTTGTCCGTGGCGTGCTGTTCGCGCTGGTTGTGCTGAGTGTTTCGTCAACAGCTCTCGCTCAAATTCGTATTTCGGTCGCATTCGGGCCTCCGGCCCTTCCTGTCTACGAACAGCCCGTGTGTCCGGGAGATGGATACATCTGGACGCCCGGTTATTGGGCCTGGGACCCGGACGCGGGAGATTATTATTGGGTTCCGGGAACCTGGGTTCTCGCCCCGGAAGTCGGTTTTCTTTGGACTCCGCCATGGTGGGGATGGGAAGGCGGTCGGTTCCTCTTCCACGAAGGATATTGGGGACCGCATATTGGCTTCTATGGCGGAATCAATTACGGCTTCGGCTATTTCGGTGTCGGCTTCGTCGGCGGGCGCTGGGACGGCGGGCACTTCTTCTACAACCGGTCGATTACCAATATCAATGTGGTTAACATTCACAACGTATACAACGAGACGGTGGTCCACAACGACGTTCACATCAGCTACAACGGCGGTGAGGGCGGGGTTGTCGCCCGTCCGCGGCCAGAAGAGGAAATAGCAGAGCACGATCGGCACATCGGCGCGGTGGAGGCGCAAACCCGGCATTTCGAACAGGCCCGTGCCAACCGGGATTTGCGCGCCTCGGTTAATCAGGGAAGGCCGCCCATCGCCGCCACGGGCCGGGCGGGAGAATTTTCCGGTCATGAGATCGTGGCCGCGCGAGAAGCCGGAGCTGCCTATCATCCTCCCGCCGAACGAGGCGGCAACGCACCGGCGGTCCATCCCAAGGACCTTCCAGCCTTTGAGCGTCCTTCGGCGCCCAACACCGGCGACGCCAATCGCGACCGGAAGTACCAGCAGCAGCAAGACAAATTGTTCGCCAAGCAGGGACAGGAGCGGCAGCAGCTGCAGCAGAAACAGGAGCAGGAACACCAGCGCATGGACCGCCAGAACGCTAGTCAAGCCCAAAGGGATCAAATGGAGCAGCGCCACCAGCAGCAGACGCAGCAACTGCAGCAGAAACACACCCAGCAGCAGCAGCGGTTGCAGGAAAGACAGAGCCCTGGGCGGCGGAAGTAGAGAAAGTGTCTGATTCCTCCACCGCTCGCGTCTGATCCGGCAACGCTACTCACGAACCGGGACGCGTCCTCGACGAAAACGTCGGTGTGACGCGTTCCCGTTTTGGATCATAACCTCTTCGTCCGACGACCCGAGGTCGATCGCTTAACCGGGCCAATTCTTCCTACTCTGCAAGAGGGGCACGACCTCAGCCGCAAGTGGAATCATCGCCATTCAGTGGCCGCGCTCGTGGCGGCCCGTCGCCGGCGCGTGCACGCTAGGCGCGAGTCCACACCGTCACACTCGACGCCTTGACCATCACGAATTGTGAGTGAAATCACACCGTTTTGCGAGGTGGTTGATCGCGCGACCGACGACGCATCAATGGGTGTGTCGCGCCATGTGGAGAATGGAGAAGAGTCGGCAGGGACTAAAGTTGAATAGGTTCTTGCCGATCTTGCACTTACAGGCGCTCCTTCGAAACCCACAGTCATTTTCCGACGCCTTGTCGCTGCTTGTGATTGATATCACGTAGACGCGTGTTTGTAATTCTAGCCGGAGCCGGAATGGACTCGTTATGTTTCAAAGGAAGAGATTCTGCGGGAAAGGAATGCGATGTCCACTACTTTGGAAGTGCACCTCCCCACCGATGAGCAGGCTTTCATTGACAAGCTGGTGGCCGAAAGCCTGGGGCGTCCGGGAGCGCTGCTGGGCATTCTCGAAGCGGTTCAGGAGAGAAATCCGCACCACTATCTGCCGTCGGAGACGCTGCGCTATATCGCGGTAAAGACCAGGACGCCGTTTTCGCAAATCTATAGCGTGGCTACGTTTTACGCGCTCTTCAACCTGCAGCCGCAGGGCGAAAACACCATCTGCATCTGCCGTGGTACAGCCTGCCACACCCGCGGCTCGCGCAATCTGCTGCAGGGCGCGCGGTTCGATCTCGGCCTTGGGGTCGAGGACACCGAGAGCGACGGCAACGAGGCGGACAAACTGGTGCTGACCACTCCGGACGGCGAGTTTACGGTCCGCACAGTGGCGTGTTTCGGACAGTGCGCCATGGCGCCGGTGGTCGAGGTGAATCACCGCATCTGCGGACACGCTACGGAACGCACGGTGCAGCGCGAGATTGCCACGATTCGAGGGGGAGAGTGAGCGATGCCTCGGATTCAGGATATTGGAGCATTCAACACAGTTAGAGAGGCTGGACTGTCCAAACTGGTGCCCTCGACGCCGCGGTTAACCGTAGGGATGGGAACCTGCGGGCGAGGCAATGGCGCCGAGGGTCTCTATCAGGCATTCGCCTCGGCCATCGAGCGCAGCGGCGCCGACGTCATGCTCGCGCCGGTCGGCTGTTTTGGCGCATGTTTCCAGGAGCCTCTCGTCAGCATACGTTTGTCGGGAAAGCCCTTGGTCATTCTGCGCAAGGTGCAAGCCAATGACGCCATCCGCATTCTCGAAGACATCTCCGAGGGCAATCTGACTCCGGATCTCCTCTACTGCAAGATCGAAGAGTGGGATCACCTGACCGGGCATGTTCGCTATGGCGAAGGCTATCCGGAAGTGCCGGCCTGGAAAGAAGTGCCGTTTTTCAAGGGCCAGAAGAAAATCGTGCTGCGCAACTGCGGGATCATCAATCCCGATGACATCGAGGAGTACATCGCCGTCGGCGGGTATCAGGCCCTGTACAAAGTGTTGATTGACGCGCGACCCGAGACGGTAATCGAGCAGGTCAAAGCAGCCAAGCTGCGCGGGCGAGGCGGAGCGGGGTATCTCACAGGCAATAAGTGGGAGTTCCTCGCTAAAGCCAAGGCGGAGCCTAAGTACATCATCTGCAACGCCGATGAAGGCGATCCCGGCGCTTACATGAACCGCAACGAGATCGAGAGCGACCCACACTCGCTGCTGGAGGGCATGATCATCGGCGCGTACGTAACGGGAGCAGCCGAGGGCATTATTTATGTCCGCGCGGAATATCCCCTGGCCGTGCACCGGTTGAACCGGGCGATCGAGCAGGCTCGCGAGTATGGAATGCTCGGGGAGAACATCCTGGGCCGCGGCGTCAAGTTCGACATCTCACTGGTGGAAGGCGCGGGAGCGTTCGTGTGCGGGGAAGAGACTGCGTTGATCGCATCGCTGGAAGGTCAGGCCGGACGTCCGCGCCCGCGGCCTCCGTTCCCGGCGCAGAAGGGACTTTGGGGCAAGCCGACCAGCATCAACAATGTCGAAACCTGGTACAACATCGCGCCCATCGTGATGCGCGGAGCGGCGTGGTTCACCGAAACCGGCAGTCCGAAGAGTTCGGGCACGAAAGTCTTTTCGCTGGTGGGGAAAGTCAAGAACACCGGCCTGGTGGAAATGCCCCTGGGCACATCGCTGAAGACGTTCGTTTACGACATTGGTGAAGGAGCGCCCGACGGCCGCCAGGTGAAGGCGATTCAAACGGGCGGTCCCTCCGGCGGATGCATTCCGCTCGACATGTTCGAGACACCCGTGGACTACGAAAACCTGGCGCAGTTGGGCTCGATCATGGGATCGGGCGGCATGGTGGTGATGGATGAAGACAACTGCATGGTCGACGTGGCGCGCTATTTCATCGAGTTCACGCACTCGGAGTCGTGCGGCAAATGCATCCCGTGCCGGGTCGGGCTTAACAAATCCTTGCGCATTCTGAACCGCGTGACCGAAGGCGCAGGGACGGCGCACCACATTGAACTGCTCGACGAGTTGAGCCGCTACATACGCGATTGCTCTCTGTGCGGATTGGGACAGACGGCGCCCAATCCGGTGCTGACCACACTTCGCCATTTCCGCAGCGAATTCGAAGATCACATTCTCGCCCGCCGCTGCTCTGCCGGCGTGTGCGAAGAACTGGCGTTGTCACCCTGCGAGAACAGCTGCCCGCTGCACATGAACATTCCCCGCTTCCTGCAGCTCTATAAGGAAGCTCAGCTGGAGCAGGCATTCCTATCGGTCATCTTCGATAATCCGCTGCCTGCGTCGACCGGCAGGGTATGCCAGCATCCTTGCGACAATCGCTGCCGACGCCAGACGGTCGACCAGGCGGTCAACATGCGCGAGGTGCACCGCTTCATCGCCGATTCCATCTTCCTCTCCGATAAGTATGACGAGATGGTGCGGGCGGTGCTGGCCCGAAAGAAGGAGGCGACCGGACGCAAGATCGCCGTAGTTGGAGCAGGCCCGGCCGGTCTGACCGCCGCGTTTTATCTCGCGCTGTTGGGCCACGAGGTCACGATCTACGACAGCAAATCCGAAGCAGGAGGAATGCTTCGCTTTGCCCTACCGGAGTACCGCTTGCCCAAGAGCGTGCTGGCCCGTGAGATAGAGCTGATCGAGCGCATGGGGGTGAAATTTACTTTCAACACGAGAGTTGGTGCCGATGTCCCTCTCAACGAGCTCGACGATCATTTCGACGCGATTTTCCTCTCCATCGGCACCTGGAAAGAATCATGGGTTTATCAGTCGGGAACGGAGCTCAAAGGCGTTTACCCCGCATTGAATTTCCTGGACGCGGTGGCCTCCGGACACGAAGTGCCGATTGGGCGGCGGGTCGTGGTCATTGGCGGAGGCAACGCGGCCATCGATTCGGCGCGTACGGCGCTGCGTAAGGGAGCCGAAGTCACCGTCTTCTACCGGCGCGAGCACAAGGACATGCCGGCCATCGAAGAAGAAACCCAGGCAGCGAAGGATGAAGGGGCGAAATTTGTTTTCCTGGCGGCGCCACACCGCGTGATTGGTGACACAAGAGGCAACGTCAAGGCGATTGAAATCGTGAAGACACGGCTCGGTGCTTACGACACTTCAGGCCGCAGAAAGCCGGTTCCGACCGACGAAATCCAGCGCTTCGATTGCGATTGCGTGATTTTCGCCGTGGGGGAGAAGGTTGATCTGGATTTCGCCAAGGCCTCCGGCCTCACACTCAAGGAAAGCGGCACGGTCGAAGTCAACCGCTTCACGCTGGAGACCAGCCGCTCGAAATTCTATGCCGGCGGCGACTTGGTGACGGGCGCGTCCAACGTGTCCAACGCCATGGCCTACGGCAAACAGGCGGCCCGCAACATAGACCTCCAGCTGATGGAGGCGGAACGCTGGAGCAGCCTGTTCCCGGAATTTGAATATGAGCAAGTCCCGCCGGAGGAGCCGAGCGCCAGCCGGAGACATTCAGGGCAGATGCTGCCGGCTATGCTGCGCGTCCGCTCGCAGGACGAAGTTGTGACCGGATTGGACCACGAAGCCACTCTCGATGAGGCTTGCCGCTGTTTGCGGTGCGACGTAAAAGCCGCCGCCGTGAGCTAGCCGCGAAAGGAGCGATTCTTGGCACAGAAGAAACTGTCAATCCGCATCGATGGTCAACTGATCAGCGCGGAAGAGGGTCAGACCATCCTGCAGGCGGCGCAGGCGAACGGGAAATACATTCCAACGCTTTGCGCCCTCAACGGCCTGACGCCGGTGGGCGCTTGCCGCGTCTGTTTGGTGGAAGTTTCGGGCGTGGACCGGCTGTTTCCCGCGTGCACGACCCCGATCCAGGATGGCATGTCGGTAACCACCAACTCCACGCGGTTGACCCGTTATCGCCGAATGTCGGTACAGTTGCTGCTGATTGAGCGCAATCACATCTGCTCGGTGTGCGTATCGAACGGGCACTGCGAGCTGCAATCCATGGCAAGCTCGCTGGGCGTCAACACCGTCGAGTTTGCCTATAACTATCCCAAGCTGGATGTGGACACATCCCACCCGCGCTATGTTCTCGATCACAACCGCTGCATTCTCTGCACGCGCTGCGTGCGAGTCTGCGCGGAGCTCGAAGGCGCCCACGTTTGGGATGTGACCTCGCGCGGCATTCACGCGCGCATTACCAGCGAAATGAATGAGAGCTGGGGACAAAGCACAGCCTGCACCAACTGCGGCAAGTGCGTGCAGGCATGTCCCACCGGCGCGCTGGCGGAGAAAGGGTTTGCGGTTGAGGAAATGGTGAAGAAGCTGGGCACCATCACCGGCCTGGCGCAGAGAAGAGGAGCGCAGGTATGAAGAAGGTGAAAGTGGCAACGGTGTGGCTGGACGGCTGCTCGGGATGCCACATGTCTCTGCTGGATATGGATGCGGCGATTATCTCTTTGGGCCGCAGGATTGACATCGTATACGGGCCGCTGGTGGATGCGCAGGAGTTTCCCGAAGACGTCGATGTGACTCTGGTTGAGGGCGCAGTGAGTTCGCAGGACGACCTCCACAAAATCCGCAAGATTCGCCAGCGTACGCAAATTCTCATTTCCCTGGGAGACTGCGCCGTCTCGGGCAACGTGCCCGCCATGCGCAATAACATCCCGGTGAACAAGCTGCTGCAGCGCGTTTACATCGACGGAGCGGAAGAGCGCAAGCTCATTCCCACCGACCGCGTGCCCGCTCTTTTGAAGCAGGCCCGGCCGCTGCGCGAGTTTGTCAAAGTGGATTATTGGCTGCCGGGATGCCCGCCGCCGCCAAAGGCGATTCTGGGATTGATTACCGACTTGCTGGAGGGGCGGAAGCCGGAGGCCAGCCAGCCGGTGAAGTTCGGATAAGGAGCTACGCGTGACCAAGCGCATCACGATTGAACCTATCAGCCGCATCGAGGGGCACGGGAAAATCACGATTCACCTGAACGGGGATGGCCACGTCGCCGGAGCCGAATTCCACGTGACCCAGATTCGCGGCTTCGAGAAGTTCACCGAAGGCCGTCCCTATTATGAAATGCCGGGGATTACGGCGCGGATTTGCGGCATTTGTCCCATCAGCCATCTGCTGGCCTCGGCGAAAGCCTGCGACGCGATCATGGCGGTGCGAATTCCTCCCGCGGCGCGCAAGCTGCGGGAACTGGTGCACTGCGCGCAGATGGTGCAATCCCACGCTCTGAGCTTTTTTTATCTGTCGGCTCCCGACCTCCTGTTGGGCATGGATGGCAACACGGCGACGCGCAATGTTCTGGGCGTCATCGCCGAGCATCCCGAACTGGCTCGCGACGGAATCGAGCTGCGCAAATTCGGTCTGCACCTCATCGAAGGCCTGGCGCAGGAGCGCGTTCATCCCTCCTGGATTGTGCCCGGCGGAGTCGCGGCGCCCATGGCGGCTCAGGTCCGTGACCATATTCTTTCCGAACTGCCCTCGGCCCGGGCGATCACCGAGCGCACGATGCGCTTCTTCAAAGGAGCGCTCGACAACTACAAGGAAGAGATCGGCGTCTTTGGCTCGTTTCCCACAATGTATGCCGGTCTGGTGGATGCAAAAGGCAACCTGCAGTTCTACGATGGTAACCTGCGTTTTCGCGCCGCGTCAGGCGAGATTGTCGAAGACCAGATTGCTGCCGAGGATTACAAGCGGTGGATCGGCGAAGCCAGCCTGCGCGAGTCTTACCTCAAAGCACCTTATTTCGCGCCACAAGGTTTTCCGGGGGGCGTGTACCGCGTCGGTCCGTTGGGGCGGCTCAACGCGGCCGGAAGCTGTGGCACTCCTGTGGCCGACGCCGAGTTCCGGGAATTTCACGAACGCTTTGGCGCGGTTGCGCACAGCGCCTTCCTCTATCACTACGCACGGCTGATTGAGATTCTGCATGCGCTCGAGAAAATCGAACTTCTGCTGAACGATTCGCAGATTCTCGACGCCCAAGTGCGCGCGACTGCGGGCGTGAATGCCCTGGAAGGCGTGGGAATGATCGAAGCGCCGCGCGGAACGCTGATCCACCACTACAAGGTGAACCCAGAAGGCGCTATCACCTGGGCCAACCTGATCGTGGCCACCGGCCACAACAATCTAGCAATCGGACGAAGCGTTCAGCAGGTGGCCGAACATTATGTGGACGGCACGAAGCTGAATGAGGGGATGCTCAACCACGTGTCGGCAGTCGTGCGCGCCTATGATCCTTGCCTGAGCTGCTCGACCCATGCCGACGGTTCCCTGGCGATGAAGATTCAGTTGCTGGATGCGGAAGGCCGCCTGCTCGACGAAGTGGCCAATTGAATTTCACAGGGAGGAAGAATGGCGGTCAATGTCGGCGACGAGTTCAAACCCAACGATACATGTCAGAGGTCCGGAATTTACAAGGTCACGCACGATCCGGCACACACACCGGATCACGAAGTAACCTGCATCAAAGGCAAGAAATTTCCCCGCTGCCGCACCTGCGGCCATCCCCGCTTTGTGCTGGTCAAAGGCGCGCCCCGCGTAGGAGCGCACGAGTTGTTCCGGGATCAGTTGTAGCTCCTGACTCGAGTCGGCACGGCTTGCGGAGGGGCTACTTGCTTTGCGGTTCCGCGCCGCCAATCAAACTACACACATTCGCTTTCAAGGCGGGCGCTGCCGCGGTCACCGAAGCGGACAGACTATCGCCAGTATCAAACGACTCCGCCGCAATCGTGAGCAGATATGCCGCCGGACAGCGCCCATAAAGTTCCTGCGCTAGCTTGAGAACTCCTGCGGGAGAAAGGCTGTGAGAATGGCGGCCGGGCGCGTCGGCGGGAACAATCGGCTCGCATCGCAGCGTTCCCGGCTCGCCATCCTGGGCTGCATCAATGAACAAAACCAGTTCCGCCCGGCTCACAAAATCGGATACTTCGGGTGTCAACTGCTGCGTGGCCATCACTTGGACATCGTCGCGCGGCAGTTCGCGGGAAAGCTCGCGCGCAATATGCCAGCCTAAACCGTCGTCAGAACGGAGGGGATTGCCAATGCCGACGATAAGAATCCGGGCCATGTCAGACAATTGATACCTAAGGAGATTCTGATTAAGTCCAGTCACGAGAAAAGCAGGTTTCTCGACTCCGCAGAATTGCCCATAAGACCAGCAATTCTGTTTTGCTCGAAATGACAAAGCGGACTAGTCGGAGCTTCCTTCTCCTACTTCAGTTCCGCGACCACGCTTCTCGCGGCCTCGAGGATTTCGCCTTCCTTCGCGGCCTTTGCCAGGATGTTGATGTCGTCATGCAAAGCCCGATCCTCCTCCAGCTTCCTCACGTGCTTGCGTACTGCGTCGTATGCGGCCCGCGTCGCCGGCGCCGGTTTCACGGGAGCGCGGAAGTCAAAGGCCTGCGCCGCGGCCATCAATTCGATCGCCACCACGTACCATGCGTTCTCGATGATCTGCCGCGTTTTGATGGCGGTGGTCATTCCCATCGAGACAAAATCTTCCTGATCGGCAGCGGCCGGAATCGACCCGGTAGCGGCCGGATGGCTCAACACGCGATTCTCGCAAACCAGCGCTCCCGCCGTGTATTGGCTGAGCATAAGCCCGGAGAACATGCCGGCTCCCTTGGTCAGGAATGCAGGCAATCCTACCGATAGATGCGGATTCAGCAGACGGTTCAGTCTTCGCTCGGAAAGCGCGGCCACCGTGGTCACGGACATCCCAACTATCTCCAGCCCGAACGCCATGGGCGTTCCCTGGAAGTTGGCGCCGGTCAGGACCGCATCGTCATCGGGGAAGAACGTAGGGTTATCGGCGGCGTGGTTCAGCTCGATTTCAAGCATATAGCGCGCCCATTTGAACGCCTCTCTCGCCGCCCCGATCACTTGCGGACTGGAGCGCAGCGAATAGGCGTCCTGTACTTTTTTGCCCGGCCGCGCCAGCAATTCCGATCCCTCGGTCAGTCTGCGGATGTTTTCGGCGCACTCCTCAGCGCCCGGGTAGCCGCGGACGGCATGAATCCGCGCATCGTAGGCTTTCATGTTGGCGTTGAGCGCCTCTAGGGTCATGGCGAGCGCAACTTCCTGAGTCCTCAGCCAGCGCTCCGCGTCGCAAAGTTCGAGGCAGCCCATCCCGGTGATGAAGTTGGACCCGTTGATCGCGGCCAAGCCATCGCGCTCGTGGAAAACGATCGTCGGAATCCCTGCCTCAGCCAGCCCCTGTTTAGCCGATAGCCTTCTCCCCCGATAGAAGACTTCGCCCTCGCCCATCAGAGTGATCGCCATTTGCGCCATGGGCGAAAGATCGCCACAGGCTCCGACCGACCCCTTTTCGCACACCACGGGCGTCACGCCGCAATTGAGCATCTCGACCTGCGTCTCGACGATCTCGAGCCGGATTCCAGAATGTCCCCAGCAATGCGTGTTCAGTCGCGAGAGCATCGCCGCGCGCACGTTTTCCTCGCTACAAGGCTCTCCGCAACCGGCCGCGTGCGAGTAAAGCAAGTATTTCTGGTACTGCTGCGCCTGTTCAGGCGTGAGCACGACCTCAGAAAGTTCGCCGATCCCCGTATTCACTCCGTACATGATTTCCCGCTTGCTGATCTTGCTTTCCAGCAGACTGCGACACTTGTTGATCCGCGCGACGGCGTCCGCGTGCAGTCCGATCTTTTGCCGATTCCGCGCGATCCCAACTACGTCTTCAGCCGCTAAAGAATGCCCGTCGAGGAGGATCATGCCGTTAGCTCTCTCTTTATTTTGCCGCGAGCGTTCATCCGTCAATACTGTCATGGGTCCTCTAGATTGTGGGAGTTGAATTCCTTCTGATGGCTTGATCGGCGGGGACTTGCGGGATAATCCGAAGCCTCATGGTGGACGTTCAGGACTGATACGATTGTACAACCATCGTGCGGTCCACAACTGCACGAAAAGGCTGGGCAGACAGTCCTAAGAGCGGCGGCTTGATGATATCTTGAGTTTGCGGCCCCGCATCGTCTGATGGTTTGCCCGCTCATGTTCTCAGTGCGGAGTTCGCGGAATTAGGAGGCGGTGCATACAGCGGCACATCAAAGCTCAATCGGTTAACTCTGCGCAAAAGTACCGCGACGTGGTGCCCGCTGGCGTGCTGCGGTTTCTCGAGTTCGCGCTCTTGTCCTTGCCCGAAGACGGAACTTATAGCGGCACGACCGGCGATCGCGAGTGCGTGCTCGACGTCTTTTCTGGAACCGGCTCAATCGAAGTGGAAGTGCCAGGCTCCGAGCAGACCCTCTACAAAACAGGCGGGCGCAGCGATGTTTTTTCCGGTCCGCCGTGCGTGTTGTACATGCCGCCGCAATGTAGTTTTCATGTTGGCGCCTCCTCGCCGGCGTTTCAGGCAGGACTGTTCTTTTCTCCCGCCACGCGTCCAGGGCGGCCGGTTTTGATTGAAGGCCGCTCCGTCGTTACGCGGCAAGTGGGCGAGGGCAGTTTCCAGCGCACCGTGCACACTGCCATCAGCGAGGATCTCCCCGCCGAGCGCGTGCTCGCTGGCGAGACGATGAATGCTCCCGGATGTTGGTCGAGCTTCCCGCCGCACAAGCACGACCGCCGCAATCCTCCGCAAGAGGCGCCGTTGGAGGAGGTCTATTATTTCCAGATTCAGCCGGCGAATGGCTTCGGCTTTATTTGGACCTATACCGCTCCAGACGATCCTGATGGCTTCAGCAGTGTTTTCGTCGTAGAGAACGGTGACACGGTGTTACTGCCCAAGGGATACCACCCGGTGGTCGCCGCGCCCGGCTGCAGGCTCCATTACACGTGGGTGCTGGCAGGTGAGGAACGCCGCTATGGCCAGTGGACAATGGACCCCAGGTATGCGGCCTTGAAGTAGGCGTCCGCTTCCTCGGACTGCCGAGGCAGGTGGAGATGCGCTAATGGAAGAATTGAGAGGGGAGCGAAGCCACCGTTAGTAAATCTGGTCCTTGGGAACGTCCATCAGCGCCATGCCGAACACGAACATCAACCCCAGATCGTGAATTGGTCCTTCCTTAGGCGACCACTGTTGGACAACATGATACTTGCCGTGCTGGACGCCCTCCACAATCCACTCTGCGCCGTCGAGCCCGTTTTCATTCGGAACGCTTCCGATTGACCAGAAATTGCCCCTTTTGATCTGAGCCAGGAACGCCTTCGCCTGCTCGCGGAGCAGCGGGCGTGAAATATCCTCGATAAGGTGTACGGAACTCCGGGGGAACCCAGCTCCCCCATCGGCGACCTTGATCGTCACGACTCCGGTTCCGTCTGGGCGCAGATCGACGCGAACTGCTACGGGATGATGAAAGGTCCGAAGCCAAAGAAACCTGTAAGACTCTGACGAAGCGTTGCTGGCTTGCTTTACTAAGGAAGGCTCTTCGAGAATCCTCAGTTCATGGGAGTACCAATCCGCGGTAAAGCGGTTGCTCCACGGGTCGTCGCTAAAAGCCTTCTCCGGGAAATATGCGTCCTGGGCAAGCGCAGCCGACCAGACAACCACCATAACTACAGAACATAGCACGGCCCCCATACTTATTCCGACACCATGACCGTCGGGTTTGTTCCCTGGGCGCCTCCCTCAGCGATTCAGTGTGACCTGGGCGGGCTTAAAGAGCCGTGCTTCTGCCTCACCCTCCTACTTCGCCGAAAACTTGAACACCGTCTTCGACCGGAATGTTTCTCCCGGCTTCAGGATCGTGCTCGGGAAGTCAGGATGATTCGGCGAATCGGGATAATGCTGCGTCTCCAGGCACAGACCAAAGCGGCGTTTGTAGACGTGGCCCTGTTTGCCGGTCACCGATCCATCCAGGAAATTGCCCGTATAGAACTGAACGCCGGGCTGATCAGTCAGGACTTCGAGCACGCGTCCGCTGGTCGATTCGTAAACCCGTGCTGCCAGCGTGAGGCCCTCCCCTTTGCGGTTGAGCACCCAATTGTGGTCGTAGCCGTGCCCAAGCGTGAGCTGCTCGTAGTTGTCGTCAATGCGCGCGCCGGCTTTCGTGGGCGTGGTGAAGTCGAACGGCGTGCCTCTTACCGGGCGCAGCTCTCCGGTGGGAATGAGGTTCTTATCCACCGGCGTGAAGCGGTCGGCGTTGATCATGACTTCGTGATTCAGGATGTCGCCGTTGCCTTCACCTGCGAGATTGAAATAACTGTGCTGGCTCAGGTTGATCAGCGTGGCCTTGTCGGTCGTGGCTTCGTAGTCGATCGCAAGTTCGTTCGAATCGCTCAGCGTGTAGGTAACTTTGACCTTGAGATTGCCCGGGAAGCCTTCCTCACCGTCTTTGCTGAGATAAGTAAATGCCACTGCGTTCTTGCCTTTGAGAGGCTCGCCCTCCCAGGTGACTTTGTCGAAGCCTTTCAGCCCGCCGTGAAGCGTGTTGGGGCCGTCATTTTGCGGCAGGGAGTACGTCTTGCCATCCAGCATGAACTTTCCGTTGGCGATGCGGTTGGCGTAGCGGCCGACGACGGCGCCAAGGAACGGCGGATTCGGAATATAGCCCTCGGCAGTTTCGTGGCCGAGGACGACGTCGCCAAGTTGCCCTTTGCGATCGGGTACGCGAATCGAAACAATGATGGCACCATAATTCATGCAACGAACTTCCATGCCGTGAGAATTAGTGAGCGTGTACAAAGTGATGGGCCTCCCGTCCCGTGAGCCGAAGCTCTGTTGTTGAACACCCTGAGTCGATGGTGAAGCTTGCGCGAGAAGCAATCCGCTAGTCGTGAGAACGAGACCGACGACAGATACGAATCTTTGAGTCATGGCGGAAAGTGTACTACGAGACCGGGTGTTCAGGCGTGCGCTTTCAACTGCACCTGCGACTCACAGGAGTCGCACAGCCCCGCCTCGCGCAGGTCGATCCACTCCACCGCGTGTGCTGAAGCCATGGCGCAGCGATAGTCCTGGCAGTGGTGGAGATCGAGGGTGTGGCCCAGTTCGTGGACGGATTCCTTGAGCAGGCGCTGGCTGAGCAGGGCATCGTCGCGGTCGAGGCCGTAGAACTCCTGCCGCAGGCGATGCAAGGAAACCAGGGCGCAGGGACCTCCCATCTGAGCCTCGCCGAAAACATACTTCAGGATCGGGATATACAGGTCAACATCGGCGATGCCCAGCATCCGCCAGCCCTCGGGGCGGACCAGAACCTGCATGCGCTGCAAGATCTCCGAGGAATGATACTGCTGGCGCTCGACATGGTACGACGGAACAGGATCCAGTTCGACGGGAAGAATCTCACAGCTGACGTGGAGTTGTCGCGGAAGCGCAGCGCACAGGTCTTCGACCAGAGATCTCTCGACCTTACCGACCGGCAGCAGGTGAACGAGGTTCATTCAAACCAGGCTTGCTCCCATTCGATTCATCGCGCTCCCACCGGGGCGCGGGACCAGCCGTAGCGCTTGAGCTTGTGATGCAGCGTGACCCGGTCGATGCCGAGCACTTCGGCGGCGCGGCTCTGATTGCCGCCACATTCCTCGAGCACCCGCAGGATGTGGGTGCGCTCGATTTCATCCAGAGACTTGCCCGCCGGCGCGGACGCGGTTTGCGATTTAAAGATGAAATCCTGCTCGCGCAGTTCTGGCTCCTGGGCAACAACCATGGCTCGCTCGACAGCGTTCTCCAGCTCGCGAACATTCCCCGGCCACGCTTGCTGCTGCAACTGATTGAGCGCGGCAGGCGCGATGCGCGTAATGTGCTTGTTCATGGCCAGGGAAAACTTCCGCACGAAGTGTTCCACGAGCAACGGAATGTCCTCCCGCCGGTCGCGCAGCGGCGGCAAGTCCAAATGGAAGACATTAAGCCGGTAATACAAATCAGGGCGGAACGTACCCTCTTCGATCATGCTTTCAAGATTCTTGTTGGTAGCGGCGACGCAACGGAAGTCCACTTTGATGATCTGGTTCCCGCCCACGCGGGTGATCTCGTGCTCCTGCAGCACGCGCAAAAGGTCGGTTTGAGTTTTCAGGCTGATGTCGCCGATTTCGTCCAGAAAGACGGTGCCGCCCTCAGCGACTTCGAACTTGCCCTTCTTGCGGTATTGCGCGCCGGTGAATGCGCCTTTCTCGTGGCCAAAGAGCTCGCTTTCGAGCAGCGTCTCGGTAAGTGCGCCGCAGTGAATGACCACCAGGGGATGAAACCGGCGCAGGCTGGCGGCGTGAATGGCCCGGACCACAAGTTCTTTACCCGTTCCGCTCTCGCCGGTGATGAGCACATTGGCGTCGGTGGGTCCGACGGTTTCGATGGCCTGGAAAACCTTGCGCATGGCCGCGCTCTGTCCCACCAGATCGCCGGGGCAAGTGGCTTCGGCGACCGCTTCCCGCAGGCGGGCATTTTCTTTTTCCGCCCGGCGGTGAGCGAGCGCCTTCTTCACCAGATGAGCGATTTCGTCGGGATCGAGCGGCTTGCTGACGTAGTCGTAAGCGCCGTTCTTCAGCGCGGTGACGGCGGTTTCGACCGAAGCGTAGCCGGTCATGATGATCACGGTGAGGTCGGGATCGAGTTCATGCAAGCGGCGCTGCAATTCAATGCCATCGGTGCCGCGCATTTTGATGTCCAGCAAGGCGAGATCCCACTTATTCTCTGCCATGCGCGTAAGGGCGTCGCTGGCGCTTTCCGCCGTGCCGATCTCGTAGCCTTCTTCGCGGAACCATTTTCCGAGAGAATCGCGGACGCTGAGTTCGTCATCCACGATCAACAATTTGCCTTGTGCTTCCACGTTCGATCACCTCCCGCTTGGTGCAGCAGCAATTTCGTTGGCTGGGGACGAAGCAGTTTTGTCGGCTTCGGCGTCCCAGGGCAGAGTTATGGTAAAGGTGGCGCCACGGCCCACCTCGGATTGCACTTCGATGCTCCCGTTGTGGCGCTCGAGAATGCTGTGGCTGATGGCGAGGCCCAGGCCCACGCTGTGTCCGGTCTCCTTCGAGGTAAGAAAAGGCTCGAACAGGTGCGGCAGGATTTCCGGCGCGATGCCAACCCCGTCATCGCGGACCACCATGCGAACGAAGTTGTGCTCGCGGCTGGCGCTGGTGCTAATCCACAGATTGCCTCCCTGTGTCATGGCGTCCAGCGAATTCATGATTAGCGCGAGAAGCACCTGCTCGATCTGAGCGGCGTCGCAAAGAACCAGCGGCAGAGCGGGGTCCAGTTGCGGCTGCACATGAATGTTGGCGAGATCAAGTTGGTGCTGCATCAACCGCAAGGAGCGCTCGATCACCTGGTTGAGGTCGGTGGCCTGCAGGTTCATGGGAGTTGCGCGGGAAAAGGTGAGCAGATTTCTCACCAGTTCGCCGCAGCGGCGGCTCTCGCTGGCGATCAGATCGAGAGAGTCACAAATCTCCTGCCGGCGGGCACGACCCGCGTCGCCACGGCCGGTCTCCTGATCCATCCACTTGCGTAGGAGTCTGGCGTAGGTGAGGATGCCCGACAGCGGATTGTTGATCTCGTGAGCCAGCACGGCCGCCATCTTGCCGATGGAAGCCATCTTCTCGGTGTGCAGGGCGTGCTCATGGGCGCGTTTAAGCTCTCTCGTCTTCTGCTCGACACGCTGTTCGAGCGTATGGGTCCAGGAAAGATTCTCGTTATGCTCGGACTGCAACTGACGGCTCATGTCGTTGAAGGAGGAGGCCAGTTCGCCAATCTCGTCCCTGGACTGCACATCAATCTGGTAGCCCAGATCGCCGGCCGCAAGACGCTCGGTGCCGCGCCGGAGAGCGGTCACGGGTTTGCCGACGATCCTCCAAACGAAGAACCAGCTCAGGGGAGCGATCAACAGAAGGGCGCAGGCGGTGTAGGCGATCATGCGACGGCTGCTTTCCGCCACCTGGACGTCTGCCTTCTGCAGGGAGAGATCGGTATCGAGCACGCCAAGGATTTGCTCCTCGGCCCGATGGGCGTGGCATGCCGCGTTCGAGCAGGCCGGCTGGTTTTCGATGGGGGTGATGATGCCCAGCACGCGGGTTCCCGCGCCGCTGCGGTAAATGCGGAAGCGGTCCGGGCGATTCAGCCGCGCCAGCGGCTGCGACTGGGCATGGCAGGCATAACACGCTTCGGCGCCCTTGTCCACGACGTGATTCAGTTCGGCGGAATCGGTGGTATAGGTGATTTTGCCTTCTTTGTCGAAGATGCGGATTTTCACCATGCCGGGTTCGCTGGCCATCGTTTGAATGGAGCGATAGAGGCCTTCGCGGTCGTTGCGCAGCATGTAGTCGGTGGTGCTATGCCGGATGACGTCGCTTACGCGTTCGGCGCTCTGCAGTGTGGCCTGCTCTAAATGGCGGCGGTGCAGGCTGACATTGAGATAGCCGAGCAGCGCGAAGATGATGACCATTGCACCGAGCAACAGAAAGTTCAGCTTGGCGCTGAGACTGTGCCAAGGGCGCTGCCCGCGGATGTGAATTGGATCAGTCTCCGGCATGCTCCAGGGCGGGAGCGGCGGCGCGAGGCAAGGCTCTCACCTCCGCCACCGGCTCCTCAATGTACTCCTCTCTCGGAAAAATGGGCAGATACTCCACGGCCAGCCGGAACAAGGCAAAACCCGCGGCCACGATCATCAGCGTGACCGAGAATTCGGTCCACTTCGGCATATAGTGACGTCCGGCATAGCGCTCAAAGCCGATGAGGCTGACATTCAGGCGATTCGTAATGAAGCCAAACAAACTGATGACCGACGCCAGGTACAAGCCATTGGGGGACAGCCTGACTTTCTTGAAGCTGAGCAGCGTAATTGGAATGACGAAAGAGAACGCCAGTTCGAGCCACAGGAAATACGCTTCGTAGCTCGGCTTGAGAATCTCGCGAAGCATGCCGCGATGAAAGTAGTCTTCGAAGCGCAGCAGCGCGTTGATCCACAGAGCGACCAGCAAAGCTCCGCCCAGGCGCACCAGAACTGGGAGTTCGAGTTGGCGGCCCAGCGCTTTCGAGCTTTGCGTGGACTCGAAGATCGTCATCGCCAGTCCAACCGCAACCGCCGAGCCGAAAAAGAAAAACGGCAGAGCGGGGGTGTACCAGAAAGGATGCAGCTTGCTCGGCATGATCAGATACAGCGATCCGAGCGAACTCTGGTGCAGCGTCGAGAGCAGGATGCCCGCCACGATCAGCACCGGATAGATCTTCTGAATCCATTTGATGGGAGCCTTGAGATGGAAACGCTCGAAGACGTTGGGAAGAAACTCAACGAAGAGCACCGTGGTGTAAGTCATGACGCACACGCCCACTTCGAACATGACCGAGTGGGGGTTCATGTAGATCAGTTGATGCCAGATGAACCACGGACGCCCGAGATCGAACAGCAGCCCGACAATGAAAAGCAAATAGCCCAGAAACGCCGTCAACACTGCAGGACGCACCACGCTATGCAGGCTCCGCACGTTGAAGAGATACACCGCGCCCACCATGCAAAAGCCGCCGGCAGCGAGCATCACGCCGCAGAGGCAGTCGAAGCCGATCCAAAAACCCCAGGGAAACTGGTCCGACATGTTCGAGACTGCGCCCAAGCCGTGAAGGTAGCGCACGTACGTGGAATAGAGGCCGAGGGCCATGACCACAATGAATACGACTCGCCAAAACGTGAGTTTGATTTTCATTGCGCACCGCCCTGTGTGTTCTTTCTTCCTCGCGTTCTTTCCAGGCTCTCGGCCTCGGCCACTTCTTGGCGGCGATGCGAAATCCAGTAAATGCCTCCCAGCACGAGGGACCAAAGAGGAACGAAGTCCGGGATCCTTTCCATGACCCTGCCGGTGTACTCGGGCGTGGGAGTATCGCCGATCTTTTCCGACGCTGGGTAGCCGAATTCCTCCACTTTCACTCCAGCAAGAATCAGCACGCATGTCCCGCCGATTTCGTGGAGTCCGTAGATGCGCGGCAGGTAGGTCGATGGATTCTGCCGAATGCGCTCCTGCGCTTCGTTGATGAGATCATCGCGCTCGCCGAACTTCGTGGCTCCGGTGGGACAAATCTCGGCGCAAGCCGTCTGCTTGCCGGCCACGACCCGGTCCGGGCACATAATGCATTTGCGCACGCGCGGATTCAGCGAGCCCCATTCATACTTGGGTTGGCTAAACGGGCAGGCTTGCATGCAATAGCGGCAGCCGATGCACTTCCACACGTCATAAACAACCGGCCCTTCCGTTGTCTTGTGGAAGGCTCCAACCGGACACACCGACGCGCACGTGGGATGTTCACAGTGCATGCATAGGCGGCGCATGAACTTGTCTCCCCGGGTCATGACCACTGTGTACTTGTGATCCGACTGGCGTTCTTCGGCAGCGATGGCATCGTCGTAGGGAAGCTTGTTTTGTGTGGCACAGGCCTGCTCACATTGCTTGCAGCCAATACACATTGTGGAATCGTATAAAAGCGCTTTGCTCATGAAGACTCCCTCAGCGCGGACTGCCGGAGCAAGCAGACCACGCCAGAAGTTGCTTTCAGCGAGGCCAGATCGTAGAGGAGGAGAAAAACCAATGAGCGACGAAACCCGAGCTGGATCACGCCGGTTGTGAGCTGCTCACCCTCATCAGATCGAGGCTGTCGCGAAATTCAGCAGCTTCAGACAGGTAATAGTTTCAATGATTAGGAATATCTCAGCCGTGACGTGCATCACTTCCGCGAGTGATGCTGATCAATCTGTTTTCAGCAAGCCTTTTGGGGTGTTGTTTTCCTCAACACCTCCTATTGTGAACCGCAACGACTAGCTATGAATCCTCCCAACCCATTGATAGGGAACTGGTTGGCGTGACGCTAGAGCGTAGTGTCGCTCCAGCACCGCCCAACTTTTGTTGCGACTTACATCAACCGAGCAGCTGATAAGGCTTGGCCCAAGTCTTGCCGAATTGCCAACGGCATACGCTATCTCGCTGAAAAATCACGAGATGCACCGGCCAGATCCTAGCAGTGGACGACGCATCCAGATTTGGCTTTGGAATTGCCTTTAAGAAACGTGGCGACGAGCCCCAAGATCGGGACTCGCTCCCGGCGAGGTGAGTTATGACAGTCATCCTGGTTCTGCTGACATTCGGAATCCTACTTCTGATCGATTACCTGCGCACTCAGAAACAACATGCGAAACAGCCTGCTGTCCAGGCTGGAGCCCAAGAACTGGTGCCGCGGTTGGTTCCGGCGCTGGTGGCTGGCTTCCAAGTCCCGGACAATCTGAAATATCACGCCGGGCATACCTGGGCGCTGAGCGAAAGCCGCGACCTGGTGCGCGTGGGCTTGGACGATTTTGCCTCAAAGCTGGTGGGCAAGATTGACAACATCGCGCTGCCGCAGCGGGGACGCTGGGTGCGTCAGGGGCAGAAGATTTGGACGATCTTCCGCGACGGCAAATCGGTAGACATGGTATCGCCGATCGAAGGCACGGTGAGCGATATCAACGAAGCGGTGGTGAAGGATCCCGAATTGGCGCGGAAAGACCCGTACGGCGATGGCTGGCTGCTGACCGTGCAGGCGCCCGACGCGAAAACCAACTTCCGCAACCTGCTGGGAGGAGAGCTGGCTCGGCTGTGGACCGAGGGATCGGCGCTGCGGCTGCGCAAGAGAATGCCGATCGCGATGGCTGCAGCGCTCGCCCAGGATGGCGGTGTAGCAGTCGATGATATCTCGGCTCATCTGCCCAACCAGGATTGGGCTGAGCTGACGCGGGAGTTCTTTCTCTCATAACGGGTCGTCCTGACGCCTACGGACCAACGCAAAACCTCGCCCTGAAGCCTCCTCACGAGCCGCCCGGAGTCAATCCTGGGCGGCTTTCTTGTTCTAGGAAATGGTCACTCAGACACAGCACTCTCAGGCGCCGGGCGGGTGAAGGAATGAAGTATCCAGGCGCCGACGGCGATGGCCGACGTCAACATGACGACGCGCAGGTATTGCGCGGCGGGCAGTGCGGCGTCACCGAAGATCGTGCGCAGCAGGCCGAAAGTGGCGCTGCTGGTGCAAAGGACAAAGTAGAGGCGCTCCGGGGCGCATCGCGAAATACTCACCAGCCAAGCCAGAATCGAGGCCACGACGACATATATTCCGGCCAAAATTATTCCTGAAACCGCGGCACCGTGAAGCGCCAAAGCCACGCGAGGCGAGACGAAGCCGTGCAGAGCGATCCCAAGGAAAACGATCGAATGGGCCAGGGCGATCAGAGCGCGCTTGCGGCTGTTGAGAATTGCAAACCCCATAAGATAGTCTTAGTTTCCCGTGTCCACCGTAGTTCTCGTCGTGATCCTTGGCACTGCAGCTTGTGATTAAGATCACAGGGCACCCGTGTGGTATCCCGAGAGACGTGCTACTATCGCGGGCGATATGAGGACCCGATACCTCGCAGTTCGATTGCTCATCATGTTGCTGTGTTGCGGATTAGCCCTGGCTGTCGTCGCCCAGACTCCGCTTGCGCCCTCCCACCCGATTGTGCTCCGCGCCGCTCGTCTGTTGGACATTCGGACTGGCCAGATGGTCCAGCCGGGCGAGATCCTGGTCCAGGGTGGCCGTATCGCCGAGGTGGGCAACGCCGTCAAGCACCCGGCAGGGGCAGAAGTGATCGACTTAGGTGATCGCACTCTCCTGCCGGGATTGATTGACGCGCATATCCATCTCTTCCTGCATCCGGGCGCAGAGGATCTGCAGACCATCCAGGAATCGGTGCCGCAGCGCACGATCATGGCGACGCTGGCCGCGCGTGATGACCTGATGGCGGGCTTCACCGCCGAGCGCGACATGGGGACGGAAGGCGCGGGCTCAGCTGACACCGCTGTGCGCAACGCGATCGATGACGGACTCATTCCAGGTCCGCGGCTGCGCATCAGTGGCAATGCGATCAACATCCTCGGCGGCCATGAGGATGCAATCGGTTTCAACCTCGAGCAGCATGTTCTGCCCAATGCTACCTACGCCAACAACGCAGACGAACTGGTCGCCGCGATGCGGCAGCAGTTCAAGGAGGGGGCAGACTTCATCAAGATCTATGAGACGGGAGCGGATTCGGTACAGGACGGAAAGGTCGTTACCTCGTATCAATACACCGAGGCCCAGCTTGAGGCCGCCGTGAAGGAAGCCGCGCGCTTAGGCAGAAAAGTAGCAGTCCACGCAACGGGAGAGCCAGGCACGCTCTATGCCGCGCAGGCCGGCGTGGCGTCCATTGATCATGCCAACCAGCTGAGCGACGAAACGATGCGGCTGATGAAAGAGAAGCAAATCTTCGCCGTGCCTACGCTCACGATCTTCGAGTACTTTGCCGAGCACGCGACCACGGCGACGGCATCCGCCCGCGAGCAGGAAATGTTCGACGTGAAGGTCAAAGAATTCAAGAGGCAAGTTGCGGCAGGTGTGCCCATGGCCGTTGGTTCTGATGTGGGGCCGTTTCCGCATGGCACGCAGGCGCGAGAGCTCGAACTGATGGTGAAATATAGCATGTCGCCGCTGGCGGTCTTGCAGGCCGATCTGTTGAATGGCGCGAAACTGTTGGGCTGGGATGGGCAAATTGGAGCGCTGGAGCCGGGTTACGTGGCGGATGTAATTGCGGTGCGAGGCAATCCGCTCGAAGATGTCAGCGTCCTCGAGAACGTCAGCTTCGTCATGAAGGGTGGGATCGTTTACCGAAAGTGAACTGTTCGACGCCCACTGTGCAAAATGCTGCACATTCGGTCGCGGACCATTTCGGGAATAACCGCCTCCAATATCTCAAACCATTGATTCTAATAGTCTTGCCTTTGTTCTAATCCGGGAAAGCTGGCGGGCCAATTGCCCCACGACTGGTGCTCGGCCGAACTCGGCCAGCACCTATGACTACCTGCATATTCTCAAGATTACTTGGCCCTACCGCCATGCTGTTGCTGGCGACCTGTTTGATTTGCCCAAACCTGCTCGCGCAGGGGCCTGCCCCGGACGCCGTGCTGCCCTCGATCGAACCAGCTCCTGCAGCCGTGACTACGACAGCCGAAGCCGCGATGCCTTCGCTCAGCCCGGCGCCTGCGACCCTGACCACAACCACGACAGCAGCGATATCCCCAATCCAGCCGGCGCCTTTAGCGGTGACCCCGACAACAAATGAGAGCCATGGTCACAAGTTCTGGGATCGAGAGAATTGGTGTCTGTTCGCAGCCTCCGCTGCCATGAGCACCGCCGATTTCGCGGTAACGCGCGCCAACCTGCAAAGCGGCGGACGAGAACTGAATCCAGTCGTGCGCCTGTTCGGACGCTCCACTCCGGGGCTCGCCGCCAACTTTGCCGGGGAGACGGGGGGAGTGATCGGACTTAGCTACTTCTTTCACAAGACTGGCCATCACAAGCTGGAGCGGGCCGTCTCCATGGTAAATATTGGTGCTTCGACGGGAGCCGTGAGCTTCGGCCTCATGCACCGGTAGGTTTGTTCAGCCTCCGGCTCCTTATTCTGCTAGAATGTAGGCGCTTATGATAGCCCGTCGATGTTGAACCCGCCCTTTCCGCGCACGGCATGCTTTGCGCGGGCGCTATTGTGCTGAACTCCCCTTCGTAGCCAATGAACACGCGGGTCGCCCGCGAAACCCTAGAACCTACTCAAACTGTGGAGCCGACTATGCAAATTGCAAAGAATGTTACGGAAGTGATTGGCAATACACCGTTGGTACGGCTGAACAAAGTCACGGAAGGTTGCGTTGCCGAAGTGGTGGCGAAGCTGGAGAGCCAGAATCCGCTGGCCAGCGTCAAGGATCGCATTGGGGTAAGCATGATCGTTGAAGCCGAACGCGCGGGGAAAATTCAACCCGGCAAGACGGTACTCATCGAGCCGACCAGCGGCAACACCGGGATTGCGCTGGCTTTTGTCGCCGCCGTAAAAGGTTACAAGCTGATCCTGACCATGCCCGAGACCATGAGCCTGGAGCGGCGCGTGCTGCTGCTCGCCTTTGGGGCGGAGCTTGTTCTGACCCCCGGCCCGAAAGGAATGCCGGGCGCCATTCTCAAAGCGAAAGAGATTCTGGCCGCGACGCCTAACGGTTACATGCTACAGCAGTTCGACAACGCCGCTAATCCCCAGATCCATTTCGAAACGACCGGCCCGGAAATCTGGAACGACACCGATGGACGCGCCGACATTTTGATTTCCGGCATCGGCACGGGCGGAACTCTTACTGGTGTCTGCCAGTACATCAAGCCGAAGAAGCCTTCGTTCAAAGCTGTGGCCGTGGAACCTGCGGACAGCGCCGTGCTTTCGGGCGGCAAGCCGTCCCCGCACAAGATTCAAGGCATCGGCGCTGGCTTTGTGCCCAGTATTTTGCGCACCGACTACATTGACGAGGTCATCACCGTGACCAACGACGAAGCTATCGCCATGGCGCGGCGGTTGCCGCTGGAGGAGGGCCTGCTGGTGGGAATCTCGTCGGGTGCGGCGGTGGTTGCGGCATTGAAGGTCGCGAAACGGCCGGAGAATGCCGGTAAGCTGATCGTTGTGGTCCTGCCCTCTTTTGGCGAGCGCTATCTCAGCAGTATTCTGTTTCAGGAGCTGCGGGATAAAGCGCTGCAGATTCCGACCGCGGCGCTTCCCGCCTGACGTCGTCGTTATTGAAGATGCCGCACCTGCTGGCGCTAATTCGCGAAGACGTGGCCACGGTGATGGAACGCGATCCCGCGGCCAAGTCTCGCGTGGAAGTGTTCCTCTGCTACTCCGGCCTGCACGCGGTGTGGCTGTACCGCGTCAATCACTGGTTGTGGAATCATCGCTGGTTTCTGCTGGCGCGCTGGCTGTCTCAGGTCGCGCGCTTTCTGACTGGAATCGAGATTCATCCCGCAGCCAAGATCGGGCGGCGCTTGTTTATTGATCACGGCATGGGAGTGGTGATTGGAGAGACGACGATCGTAGGCGACGACGTCAGCCTCTTTCAGGGTGTGACGCTGGGAGGCACGGGCAAAGAGCACGGCAAGCGGCATCCCACGATCGACGACAACGTCGTGATCGGCGGCGGAGCGAAGATCCTCGGGAACATCACGGTAGGAAAGAACAGCCGCATCGGCGCCGGCTCGGTCGTGCTGCGTAACGTGCCCGACAATTCCACAGTCGTCGGAGTGCCCGGGCACATCATCTTCCGCGAAGGCAAGCGGATTGTGATCACCGACCCCAAGCAGATCGCTGACCCGCTGTCAGAGGCGCTGGCAGCGGTAGCGACGGAAGTCAGCAAACTCCGCGAACGAGTGCAGCAGCTTGAGGGAGCCGAAGCCAAGAGCGAACCGATTCCCGCTCAACTGCAGCAGATCATGGAGGAAATTGACTACCAGATTTAAGCTAGCGTGATGTCCAGCGCTTCGAACATCAACGGCTGCAGGGTTGCGTGGTTCCTCCTCGCGCTCTGTCTCTTTCTTACTGGTGGCGATTCGCGCATCCACTCCCAGGCGAGCACGGCAGACGCCGCGCCGAAACAAGCCCCGCCCGCCGCTGAAAGCCCAATCCAGTTCACTTACCAGCCCATCGATTTCAAGCTCGACAGCGACGAGACCCCGCAGTGTCACGCCCCGGAAACCATGGCTGGCGGCGTTGCCATCTTCGACTACAACAACGACGGCAAACTCGACATCTTCTTTACCAATGGCGCGGACATCAAAACGCTGCGCAAGGATTCTCCGAAATACTACAACCGCCTCTTCGAAAACGACGGCCACGGGCACTTCACCGATGTAACCGAGAAAGCCGGCCTCGCCGGCACCGGCTATGACACCGGCGTCGCCATCGGCGACTACGACAACGACGGTTACGAAGACATTTTTGTCGCGGGGGTGCATCGCAACACGCTGTATCACAATAACGGCGACGGAACTTTCACCGATGTAACCCACAAGGCCGGTCTAGACAAGCCCGATCCCGAGTATGGACCGCTCTGGGCGGTCGGAGCCCTGTGGATCGATGTGAACAATGACGGCCTGCTCGATCTGGTTGTCATCAACTATCTGAAGTGGGATGTGGACCACGAGCCGGATTGCGAAGCCTATGGCCATCGTGAGTACTGCCATCCTAGGATGTACAAGCCCACTCCGAATCAATTGTTTATCAACAATGGTGACGGCACCTTCCGCGACGCCTCGGTCGAGGCGGGTTTCCGCGCACATCCCGGCAAAGGCATGGGCGTCGCCGCAGCCGACTCCGAACTGACGGGCCGCATGGACCTGATGGTCACCAACGATAAGCTGATGAATTCGTACTTTCGCAACAAAGGAAACGGCAAGTTCGAGGAAGCGGCCTTCGAGGAAAATGTCGCGCTGCGGGAGGACGGCACCTACATCTCGGGCATGGGAGTGGATTTCCGTGACCTCGACAACGACGGCTATCCCGACATTTTTCTGGTGGCTCTCGATGGAGAGACGTTTCCCCTCTACCGCAACACCGGAAAAGGAAGTTTTGTGGAAGTGACCCGGGAGAGCGGCATGACGCGCATGAGCCTGCCGATGGCGGGCTATTCTCCGACGATTGCTGATTTTGATAACGACGGCTGGAAAGACATTTTTGTTACGCGCGGGCACGTTCAGTCGCTGAAGTCCGCGGCGACCATGTCCATTGAGCAGCCGAACACTGTATTTCGTAATCTCGGCGGCATGAAGTTTCAGGCTTTGACCGCCGAAGCCGGCCTAACCTCGCAGCCTCCCGCGCGCCACCGCGGTTCGGCCATTGGAGACTTGAACGGCGATGGACGTTTGGATGTGGTCGTGAGCGCGCTCAGTGCTCCCGCCGAAATCTGGATCAACCAGAGCCCGGGCAAGAATCATTGGCTGGAATTTAAGCTGCAGGGAACCAAAAGCAACCGCGACGGCATCGGCGCCAGAATCAAGCTGGTCACGAAGTCGGGAGCGCAATACAACCACATGACCACCAGCGCGGGCTACGCCTCCTCGAGTGCCGGTCCGGTTCACTTCGGCCTTGGCGCTAACGCTTCAGCGGATCTCGTCGAGATTCACTGGCCTTCGGGCATCGTGCAGCAGCTGCACGACGTAGCAGCGGACCGAATCGTCGTTGTGAAAGAGCCGGCGCAATAGACACCCGTTTTCTGAGGAGTCATCCCGAAGTCCCGCGTTTTCGGGTAGACCCCCGGCTCCAGCCGGGGGCGGCGGAGCCGCGGGACGAGGGATCTCCCGTGTAACTGCTCCGTGCCTGGGGAGATCTCGCGCGCACGCTCGCGACCGCCCACACCAGCCCTATTCCGATCGGTAGACCAACTTGCCGCCCACAATCGTCGCCACCACTTTCCCCGTGAGTTGCCAGCCGTCGAAAGGAGTATTGCGCGACAGCGAGCGCGATTTGGTGGCGTCGAAGGTCCAGCGCTTCTTGGGATCGAAGATGGTCACGTCGGCATGATTGCCGCGGGCGAGGGAACCGCGTCCGCGCAGGTCGAAGACTCGAGCCGGGCCGGCGGTGAAAAGTTCGACGATGCGCGTGAGCGGAATTCTGTGCTCACGATGCAGCTTGGTGATCGCCAGCGCCAGCGCCGTTTCAAGGCCGGTGATGCCGAAAGCGGCGCGCTCGAATTCCACCTGCTTTTCATGCAGAGCGTGAGGAGCGTGGTCGGTGGCGATAGCGTCTACGGTGCCGTCGGCGAGAGCAACGATGATCGCTTCCCGGTCTGCGGTGGAGCGCAGCGGCGGGTTCATCTTGCAATGGGTGTTGTATTCCCCGACGTTCTCGTCAATCAGACTGAAGTGGTGCGGCGTAACCTCGCAGGTCACGCGCGCTTTGGCGCGCTTGCCCCGGCGCACTGCCTTCAGTGCGTCGGATGTGGAAAGATGCGCCACGTGCAGGCGCGATTCGCGAATCTGTTGGGCCAGTGTCACGTCGCGATCCACGATGGCCGCTTCCGCTGCCGCCGGCATGGAGCGAAGGCCCAGGCGGAAGCTGGTTGGCCCGGTGTGCATGTGGCAGTTTTCCGTCATCCGCGTGTCTTCGGCGTGCTGCACGATTGGAAAGTTCAGCTCTGCGCCCATGCGAAGCGCCATGCGCATGACTTCTTCGTCTAGGATGGGCTTGCCGTCGTCGCTGACCGCGACCGCTCCGGCGCGTTGCAGCCCGCCAAAATCGGTGAGGGTTGTGCCGCGGCTTGCACGAGTGGCGGCAGCAACCGGAAACACATTCACGATGGCTCCGCGCTCTGGACGGCGCAGCCATGCAATCCATTCTGGTGTATCCACAACGGGCGTGGTATTAGGCATGGTGCAAACCGAGGTGAAGCCGCCTGCAGCCGCCGCCGCAGTACCTGTTGCGACGGTCTCTTTGTAACTCTGCCCCGGCTCGCGCAGATGAACATGCAGGTCGATGAAGCCGGGAGCGACGATGAGTCCGCGGGCGTCGAATTTTTCGTCGGCGCTGCCACGAATCTTGTTCGGCGGCTCAACTTCCACAACCCGGCCCTCGCGCAGCAGGACGTCCATCGGCGCATTGATCTTTTCGGCGGGATCAATCAGATGGCCGCCTTTGATCAGCAGGCTTTTGTGCTCGTGGCGGCTCATGCGGAGCTCCAAGGCAACTTCTTTTCCGCGGATTCACGCAGATGACGCTTGTCATCCTGAGCGCGCTCTCCGCGCGAAGGATCCATGTATTTCACGGGCACGACGGCAGAATGCGCAGGTCCTCTGCTTGGCTCAAGATGACAAGAATTGAAACCCCCGTTCATCCGTGCCAATCCGTCGCTCATCTAGCCCTCCCTAACGCCCGCGCCAGAATCGCCATGCGCGTAGGGACGCCGTTGTGAACTTCGTCGCGGATCGTGGACTGCGGACAATCGGCCACTTCCGACGTCAATTCCAGGCCTCGGATAATCGGCCCGGGATGCATCACGATGGCGTCTCGTTTCGCCAGCTTCAGCCGCGCCAAGGTCATCTGGTAGCGCGCGACGTAGTCGTGCAGGTGAATTTTCTGGCCCGCGAGGCGTTCCTTCTGCACGCGCAACAGCATGATCACGTCGGTGCCGCGCAGGGCCTCTTCGATGTGGCGCGTAACGCGCAGGCCGGGGGCGAGCGTCGCGGCCACGTCGGGCACGAGTTCGGGCGGGCCGCAAAGCAGCATCTTCACCCCGAACTTCGAAAGCAAGTGGCAGGCGCTGCGGGCCACGCGGCTGTGCAGGATGTCCCCAATGATCGCGACCTGTAGGCCTTTGAACGATTTCTTGTGCTTGAGGATGGTCAGGGCATCGAGCAGCGCCTGCGACGGATGCTCGTGCATGCCATCTCCGGCGTTGACGACCGGGACGTCGAGATACTGCGCCGTCAGGTGCGGCGCCCCGGCTGCGGGATGGCGCATCACAATGCAATCGGCGCCCACCGCGCGCAGGGTGTATCCCGTATCGAGCAGGGACTCGCCTTTTTCGATGCTCGATCCGGATGACTCCACCAGAGTGGTCGTGGCGCCCAACGCTTTCGCGGCGAATTCAAATGAAGTTCGGGTGCGGGTCGAGGGCTCGTAAAACAAAAGGACGACGCGCTTGCCGCGCAGCAGCGGACGCGCCTTCAGCGGGTTCATGCGGCGGGCCAATTGCAGAAGGCCCAGGATTTCCTTCGCCTCGAGATGTTCGATCCCGAGCAGCGAACCGCGTACAGGGCTGTTCATCGTTCGAAGTGCGAACGCCGCATGATACGCGGAGGATGTGCGCGGCTGCAAGGCCCACTGCAAACGCCACGAGGGGCGCCGGTTTCCGCCCGGCACGCTATGATTTATCGTGTCGGCCAAAGAAACTTCCGCCCAGGGCTCCGCCAAGGGCGCCGAGAATGAGAAAGACTACAAGGGCGAAGATCAAAAAGCAGATCACCGCGAGCACAAACCCGCCAGGCGACCGCATGAAATCCAGGCCAGACTGATATTGAGGATCGGGATAGCGAGCTGCCGTCTGCTGAATGTAATCAAGCCACATTTGGCGGATCTGCTCACCTTCGCGGAAGACAATCACCCGCAGCACACCCATGACCGTGGTCATGACAAAGCAGAAGAAGCTGGCCAGAACGCCCAGACGGGCGCCCGTAGCGCTGTGGAGTCCGATCCCGGGAACGTGCCGGCGGTAGAGGGCGACCGCCAGCAAACCCACCCCAAACACCGCAATCAACGGAGCCACAAGGCGAAGCACCATGAGGACTGCGGCGATCAGAGCCGCAACTGCGCACGGGACTACAGCGCGCGGCCACTGCACCGGAAGCGACAGAGCCGGAACGCCTGAGGCTGCAGGGAAGGAGTGTGAACTGGCACGAGGGTCGGTGGAGGCCGCTGGCGCCGGCTCAGCCATCACCACGCGAATCTGCGGCGCTGAACAATGCGGGCAGAAAGCGATTCCTTCTTCTACGGTTTGTCCGCACTTGTGGCATGGCTGTTCCATCGAGCTCAGCGAGTCAGGAAGAAACGGGGCTCGCTCGAAAGTACCGCAGGGCGCGGCACCAAAGCAAGAACACACAGACCGCCGGCGCTTCTCCAATACTGGTGAGGCTAAATCTCGGCGTCCTTGCCGTGCGTGCGAACGTATACCAGCGAAAAACTCGACCCTTTGCCCTCGGGCTCGACGGCTACGATGTGTTGATTCTCTTTGGTTCCAACTTTCAGTTCGACGTTCTCGCCGCTGCCTTCGCAGGTCAATTCGTGGGAACCGTGATCCGAGCCTTTGATGTCGGAGTTCACGTCAAGATGGGTGGTATGGCATACCAGTACATTGCCATATCTCTTGAGTTGATCCTTGTAGAAAGCGATGAGCCTCGCGGGCGGATCGTCAGATTCATACTCCAAGGCAACGACTTTTAAACCATATCCGAAGCCGGAGATGTTGACATTGGCGTCCTTGCTGTCGCCGCCGGCATCTTTTTCTTTGAGCCGTGCACCGGGATAGACGGCAAGACCGACCTCCGACGGGTCCACGCCCTTGCTGACGTGAATCCCGCCCACCGGAGTCTGTATGTCCACTTTCTGGTCTTGTCCGTTCTTCTCCTTTTGAACATTGACGCTGCAGGCGGAAAGAAGCGATAGAACAAGAATTGCCAGGCCTGGCGTAGTGACAGCTTGAAACCTAGTTCTGAGCATGTTGAGACCCTCCATCGGCAACCTGGACCGGACGCTCCAGGCCCGCGCCGCGTTGAGCTACGTTCGGAATCGTGACCGGCAAATGCCCGCGGATCGGAATCTCCCCGAACAGCGCCTTAACCGCGGCTACTTCGGAAACGGTCGCGTTGGAAAACGTACACATGTAATTCTCCATCTTGGTGAAGTCGCTCGCAAGATAAGGATTCCCCATGGCGATGACTTCTGTCTTCGCCGCCGCATGATTGAGCAACTGCTGTAGCAATGTGCCGGTGGCGTCGGCCATCGCCACGGTATTATCCGCTTTGCCCGCGGTCGGAATCTCGTACACGGCTGCCACAACCGTTTCCGCCTCGTCCACAGCTTTGAGTACCTCCTCGCTCATGCCCGCCGCGACGCGCGGGTCCACATAAATCACGTGCGCGTCGGGAATGCGGGCGCGGAACTCGCGTCCGAAAGCGCGTCCCGACTCAGTGCGCACGTCGTCAGAAAACAGGACGGCGACTACTTGGTTGCGAGTCTCCTCCTTTGTCATATACGGAAGTCCAGCTGTCGCGGTTCCCTTCGGCCTCAGCGGCAGCACCTTGCCGTTGTCGCGGACGAGGGTAATGGCGGAGTCGGCAACTTGTTGACCGAAAGCCAGATTGTCCGGCTTGCCGACCAGAGTTGGCAGCCCGCCCAAATCGACCGTGCGCGATTCAACCAGGCCGAGAGATGCCTTCGCTTTCAGAATTTTGAGCACAGACCGGTCAAGGCGCGGGCAGGAAATCTCCCCTGATTTGACCGCCCTAAGCATCGCTTCGTAAGACGCGCCCAGATCGGCCGGGATGAGCAGCAAGTCATTTCCAGCCTTGAAAGCCTCGACCGCGGCACGGCCAATGTCGCTGGCAAAAAGATGCGTCAGGCCCGCCATATTGAGAGCGTCGGTCACCACAATGCCCTTGAATCCCATCTGTTTTTCGAGCAGGTCAGAGACGACCATTGGCGAGATCGTGGCCACGTGGTTGGGATCAGGATCGAGCGCCGGGACGGCAACGTGTCCGACCATCACCGAGTCCACGCCCACGGCGATGGCCTGGCGAAAGGGTGGAAGCTCGATCGAGTCCAAATGCTCGCGGTCGCCGTTCACGCCGGCCACGCCGAGATGCGAGTCGGTCGCGGTGTCGCCGTGGCCGGGAAAATGCTTCGCCGTAGTGAGCATGCCGGCTTGGTGCGCGCCTTTGATGTAAGCGGCGACGAGATCGCCGACTTGCGTGGGATCTTCGCCGAACGAGCGCGTGTTAATAATCGGGTTGGCGGGATTCGAGTTCACGTCGGCGTCGGGAAAGAAATTCCAGTGCACGCCGATGGCTCGCGCTTCTTCGGCGGTGATGCGGCCGAACCTCTCAGCATCCTCCAGTTTGCCGTCGGCGCCGAACGCCATCGCGTGAGGAAAGATGGTCGTTCCCATCAGCCGCATCGAGACGCCGCGTTCAAAATCGGCGGCAAAAAGCAGCGGCAGCTTCGACTCGCGTTGCAGCCGGTTCAGCAGTTCGGCCGCCTCGTAAGGCTCGCTCCGCAGAAGAAACGGGCCGTCCACATGCACCGTCATGGCGAACGAACCCACGTGGTACCTCTGCATCGCCTGGCGCAATTCGAGGTACTCGGGGCTTTCTATGTTAAGGAAGCTGGCGCGGCACCAGATCATGAACACTTGGCCGATTTTTTCTTCCAGCGTGAGCCGGCGGAGCGTCCTTTCCGCCCATTTCTCGCGCGCGGGCGTGAGGCGGATCGGGGCAAGGTAAGGCTTGGCTTTCTCTTTTGCAAACGCCGGCAGGACGAGAAGCAAAACAAGAATTATGGCAAAGCAGATTCGCCGCATGCGGGAACGATAGCAGAAGCGCGGGCGTTCGGCTTCCGGCACCCGGCTTCCGGGATAGGCAAAGCCTGCGCCTCCGCGCAAGCCTGATCCGCATTCATCCACGTCAATCCGTGGTGAGGACATTCTTGACCCGAGCAACAGCTTGGCTCTGGATTCCAGGATCATCGCCGAAACCTTTGAGCCATACAACCTCCGGCTCCCGCCGGAACCATGTCATTTGGCGCTTGGCATAGTTGCGATGCGCTTGCTGCCCAGCTTCGATCGCCTGCTCGCGGGTAAGCTCTCCGCGCAGGAATTGGACGGCTTGTCTATATCCGAGAGAAGCAAGCGGGTGGGCGGACGTGCCGAATTTCTGAAGCAGACGCCCGGCCTCTTCGACCAGCCCCTTCCCGAACATATCTCTCGCGCGCTGGTTGATGCGCTGGTAGAGCGCGGCACGATCGGGATCGAGTCCGATTCGCAGAATGCGGAAGCCACCCAGCGGATCACGTCCCTGCTGCCAGAGTTCGGTCATCTTCTTGCTGGAGGCCAGGCAAACCTCGATGGCGCGGATCAGCTTGGGCGTATCGTTGGCATGGATTTTCTCCGCGGCTGCCGGATCAAGGCGATTAAGAATCTGACGCAGATGTCTCGATCCGCGCTCTGCCGCGCGCTCGCGCAAGCGCTCGCGCAATTCCTCTGAGCGCTGCGGACCAGAAAACAGTCCTTCGAGCAACGCCCGCAAATACAGCCCTGTGCCTCCGACAACGATAGGTAAATGACGGCGCACCGCGATTTCCCCGAGCACTTGTCGCGCGAGACGCGCATATTCGCCGGCCGTCATCGTCTGAGTCGGAGCAATGCAATCGAAAAGATAATGTGGCGCCCGGGCACGCTCTACGGGGCCGGGTTTGGCTGTGCCGATATCGAACTCGCGGTACATCGCCACCGAATCGCAGTTCACGATTTCCCCGGCAAAGCGCTCCGCGAGCGCAAGCGACAATGCCGTCTTGCCGCTGGCCGTGGGCCCGAGAATCACTACCAGAAGCGGCTCGGCGGGAGTAACGGGATGGTCCGCCGCCACGATCAGTGCAAGCTCCAGTGGATGGCGTGCCAGTAACGAATCAGAGTCAGGACGAGCAGCAAAAACGCAATGAGCAGCAACCCCGTGGTTTCGGTGGCATAAACCACATGGCGGCGATGCTTGCCGGAGGGATCGTCGTTGTGCTCAGGGTCGGGCACGCGGCTATTTTAGCCCCGGGATCAATTCTTATGCTCTGGGCAGCAGGCCCACGCCCCAAAACCTTTAGACTGAATCGAAAACCCCACATCCCCGAGACTTCCCTAACAAAGACCGCATACCCAATGCGCGTCACCACTTCTTGAAAATCACCGCTACCGCCGCGACGATCAGCCCAAAACCGACCACGTAATTCCAGCGCAGCGCCTGCCTCAGGTAGACCACGGAAAACACCGCGAACACCGTCAACGTGATGACCTCCTGAATCGTCTTCAACTGCGCCGCCGTGAATTCATACGACCCGATGCGGTTCGCCGGCACTTGAAAACAGTATTCGAGGAAAGCGATCAGCTAGCTCATGACGATCACTTTATAAAGCGGCACATCCCGGTATTTCAGATGCCCGTACCACGCAATGGTCATGAAGATGTTGGAGACAGCAAGCAGCGCGATCGTCCTCATCGAGCGAATCGGTCCTTTCTGGGTTCCCCAGCCAGATTCCTGCTGGCTAATCCAGATGCTCTGCGCCGCAATTCCGTTTACAATTCTTTCCGGCAACCGGCCAGCGAGAGTTTCCTTGCCATCTCAAAATGCGGTCTATGTCGCGGTAGTGGGCGTAGGGGTCTTTGGACGCAATCATGCCCGAGTCTACAAAGAACTGGAACAACAGGGCGAAGCCGTTCACCTGCTGGGAGTGGTCGACCTCGACGTGACTCGCGCCGACGCGGTGGCGCGCGAGTTCGGCTGCAAGGCCTTCGGTTCCGTACAGCAGATGCTCACCACACACAGCGAAGTGCAAGCCGCGTCGGTCGCGGTGCCTACCGTGCATCATCTTGCGGTGGCGCGCGACCTGATGAAGGCTGGCGTGGATGTGCTGATCGAAAAGCCGCTGGCGGCCAGCGTTACTGAGGCCGACGAACTGGTCGCCCTGGCAGCCAGGCACAAGCGGATTGCGCAGGCTGGGCACCTCGAGCGCTTCAATCCGGCAGTCCGCGCCACGCTGCCGCTTCTGACCCAGCCTATGTTTTTCGAAGTGCACCGGCTGAGCGTGTTCACTCCGCGCTCGCTCGATGTGGACGTCGTGCTCGACCTGATGATTCACGATCTCGACATCGTGCTTACCTTCGCCAGGTCTTCGGTCAAGGAAGTTCGCGCTGTAGGCCTGCCCATCTTGTCCGGGAAAGTTGATATCGCCAATGTGCGCTTGGAACTTGAATCCGGCTGCATCGCGAACTTCACCGCCAGCCGCGTTTCCACCGAACGCGTGCGCAAGCTGCGCTTCTTTCAGCCGCGCCAATACGTCTCGATCGACTACGGACGCCAGGAAGTCCTGGTTTTTACTGTGGGCCGCGACGGCCAGGCGGCCGGCATGCCTTCTGTAAACCCTCACATCGACGTCGCAAAACCCGCGGTCGCGTCCGAGGAACCGCTACACGCGGAGCTGAGGTCCTTTCTGCGCTCCGTGCGCGAGCGCTCGGCACCTCTGGTTCCCTTGGAAGATGGCAGGCGGGCGCTGGCTTTGGCCCTCCAAATCGTCGCCGCTATCCGCGATCACGGAGCCAGAATTGATCTCGCCGGCATTGCGGAAATGCGGCGTTGACCCACTTACTGTTTGCTTTACATATGTTTACACAGGGGACTCGCAACCTCATTGCGTTGGAGCGGAATTGCCGGAAAGATGCGAAAATAGGAACTAACTCGGTTGTAGCGCCCGCGAACTGGTTTGATCCATAAAGGAACCGATGCAACGCGGCGCTCGCGTGTTTGTGTCTAAACCATCCAGGCGCATACAGCCGAGCCCCAGCGCATGGCGATCACGCAGATTCCATTCCAGGACCCCGCGCCCCCGGCCGAAAACCCCTCGCCCGAGCAGCTTGATCTCTACACCGGGCGCGACTGGGAAGAGGCCTATCAGAATCTGGATGATGCCGCCGTCCCGCATCTTCTCATCCAGCTACAGGATGATCTGGCGCGTTCACGCAAGCGCGAAGCGTTCTGGATCTCCCTTATCGCACACCTGCTCTTCGTCATCTTTCTCTGGAATTACAGGCTGATCGAGACCACCCTGGCGGAGAAGTACGCGCACTGGCGCCCGGCAATTGTCGTGCCCGTGAGCCCCACCAAGGATAAGGACATCACGTTTCTCGCCTTGCCGCCCGACGCTCAGAAGCTGCCCCACAAGCCCAATACGAACGTCCTTTCTGACAAGGACCGCATTGCGACCACACGGCATCCTGAGCTCGATCCCAAGGAATTGGCCAAGATTCTGTCGCCTGCTCCTCCAGGGGCGCCGGGACTGCCCGGCCCACGCGCTCAAGCCGGGCCGCCGGCGGTGGCGCAGAATCAGCCGCCGCCAGCTTCTCAGCCGGGACAGCAGCCGGGGCAACCGGCGGCGTCTCGGCCCCAGTTTGAGAGTAATCAGACCGCTCAGCTGCAAGCACCTGCGGAGCGCAACAGCGTGTTCAGCAAGTACGGCGGAGGCAGTATGAGCGCCGGCTCATCCATTCAGCAAGCCGCGCAGGCTGCTGCTGCTCGCCGCGCCAGCGGAAGCGGCCAGGGCGGTTATGACGGCCTGGGCACGGCTGCGCACGGAAGGCCTTACGGCAATTTCGAAATCCTCAGCGACACACACGGCGTGGATTTTTTCCCTTACCTTCAACGCCTGAAACTCGAGATTGAGAGGCACTGGTACGAAGTGCTCCCGGAGTCAGCTTTCCCGCCGATCTCGAAAAAAGGGAAACTGATGATTCAGTTTTCCATTATGAAAGACGGCAGCATTCGCGGAATGCTCCTCGTCGCCTCTTCCGGTGACGAGGCTCTTGACCGCGCCGCCTGGGGCGGCATTGTGGGATCGAATCCGCTTCCACCGTTGCCGGATGAATATGTCCGGCAGGGAGGCACGGACCTCACCTTGCGGGGCATGTTTATCTACAACATGGACGAGCGCGATTTTCAGTAAGCCTGCCTGATGCTTGCGCCCCCTTCGTTTTTGTTCTATGCTCTCCTCACCCTTGGGGTTCGATCCGCTCTAATCGCATGCAGCGCCTGACCGCCGCGTTTCTTTTGCTGTTCGCGCTCGCCGGAGATTTCTTCCCGCTGGCTCTGGCTGCCACTCCTGCGCCCGTGCCTGCCTGCTGCCACCGAAAGGCGCACCATTGTCACGCTTCGGCAGTGGCGGAGTCGAACCAGACCTCCTTGCACCGCCCGTGCTGCTGCCGGCAGGACTGTTGCCGCGCCCTAACCAACTCGCGGTGGGCCAGCCCGCAGCAGGGAGCCGCATCCGCCTGCGCACGGAATGTTACCGGCGGCCTCCGAGAACCAGACCCTCAAGCTCCGGCCTTGCGTTTCTCAGTATCCCAGTCCACCCGCGCTCCTCCTCGCGCCCTCATCGCCTGATCGTTCTTCGCTCTCACGCGTTCGACGAGCCGCAGTCCGTGTTCGGCTTTGCAACCCGGACCAGGCTCGGCGCGACCTTGTCGGCCGCCCAACTAGTCTCTGGAGGCACATGCGCCCGATTCACCTCGTTTTGCTTGCGGTCTCACTTACCGCGATGCCCGCCGCTTTCGCCAATGTGTTCGGCGCCATCCGCGGCATCGTGCACGATCCCCAGCACCGTCCCGTGCAGAACGCGATGGTGATGTTGCGGGCCAAATCGTCCGATTGGGCCAAGTCCGCCACCACCGACGCCAACGGAGAATTCCAATTCAACGCCGTACCCTTGGGAGACTACACCGTTACTATCGCCAGCCCGGGCTTCGCACAAACTTCGCAGGACGTCACCGTGATCTCCGGAACCGCGCCCGTCGCTCACTTCCAATTGCAGCTTGCTTCGGCTCACGAGCAAGTCACAGTTTCTGCCGCTGAGGCCGTGGTGCCCACCGATACCTCGACTCCCACCACCCTCATCGACCGCGCCGACATCCAGGAAACTCCCGGAGCCGACCGCACGAATGGGATGCAGATGATCACCGATTACGTGCCCGCCGCTTATGTCACGCACGACATGCTGCACATGCGCGGAGGCCATCAGGTTGAGTGGGCGATTGACGGCGTTCCCATTCCGAACACGAACATCGCCAACAATCTCGGCCCACAAATCGATCCCAAGGACATCGATTATCTCGAAGTGCAGCGCGGCAGCTACGATGCCGACTATGGCGATCGCACTTACGGCATCTTCGACATCGTGCCGCGGACCGGTTTTGAGCGCGACCGGGAATGCGATTTTGTCCTCAGCGCTGGTAATTTCTATCAGACCAATGACCAGTTCAGTTGTGGAGGCCATACCTCCCGCTCCGCCTACTACGCCAGCATGAACGGCGATCGCAGCAATTACGGGCTACAGACGCCAATTCCGCAGGTCGTCAACGATGCCGCCAACGGCGTCGGCGGATTCGCCTCGTTCATTTTCAATCCCGATCCCCAAAATCAATACCGCGTGGTCAGCTCACTGCGCCGTGACTATTACCAGATTCCGATCGACCCGAATCCCGACTCCGTTGGAAACAGCGTCTATCCCAGCTACGGCCTGCATGACGCCGAGGTCGAGCCCGACGGCTATGCCACGTTCTCCTGGGTCCACACCTTCAGCCCGGAAACACTGCTCACCGTTTCGCCCTTCTATCACTACAACGGCGCCGACTATCACGGCGGTCCCAACGATTTCCCCGTCATCTCCAGCGTCACGCAGACCGCTAACTATGCCGGCATGCAGGCAGCCATCAGCACGAACTACCGCAACAATGATCTTCAAGCCGGCGTGTACGGATTCTTCCAGCACCAGCACAACCACTTTTCCAACGATTACACCGACGGTACTCCCAATGTTTCGCCGTCCTCCATCGGCGTCAATGGAGGCGTCGCCGCCTTCTTCCTCAACGACAAATTCAAAGTCACGCCGTGGCTGACCCTCATCGCTGGCCTGCGAGAAACGCAGTTCAGCGCCGCCATTTCTGAGAACGCGACTGACCCTCGCTTCGGCGTCGCGGTGAGAGTGCCGCGCCTGAACTGGACATTCCGCGGATTCTACGGGTACTACTACCAGGCTCCGCCGCTCTCGACCGCCACCAGCCAATTGCAGAACCTGGCCAACGGCCAGGGCTATGCTTTCGCTTCCTTGCATGGCGAGCGCGATATCGAATGGCAATTCGGCGTCATGATTCCCCTTCACGGCTGGATTCTCGACGCCGACAACTTCGCAACCCGCGCCCACAATTGGCTCGATCACAACAACATCGGCGAGTCGAACATCTTCTGGCCCATCACTTGGTCTTACGCGATGATTCAAGGCTGGGAAGTTACGCTGCGCTCGCCCAACATCCTTCATCACGGTCAGTTCCATCTTGCCTATTCGAATCAGATCGCGCAGGCCACTTCGCCCATCACTGGAGGCTTAATCTGTCCCCCTGCGACGCCAACATGCCCGCTGTATCCGCCTCCGGGCCTTGGACCCGTTGACCATGATCAGCGCAATACCCTGAACGTCGGCTTCAACGGCAGCCTTCCGTGGCATGCCTATGCTTCCACCAACATTTACTACGGGTCGGGATTCACCAACGGATTGCCCGGCGTGCAATATCCCGGCAACTATCTGCCCAGCCACGCTAACGTCGATCTTTCATTAGGGAAAACCTTTGCAGAGACATACACGTTCTCGGTGACCGCAATCAATCTTGCGAACCGTCGCGTGCAGCTCGATAACAGCCTGACCTTCGGCGGCTTTCACTGGAACGACCCGCGGCAGATTTACGCCGAGTTTCGCTACCGCTTTCATTTCTGAAAGCTAGAATGGAAGAACCTATGAAAGTCTGCAATCAATTCTTATTTCGCATACGTGCCGGTGCATGCAATTTCACATACCGAGGCGCACCGCGACGACGGCCCTGCTCTTTCGCGATCGCGCTTGTGACGCTTTCCTTCCTCATCCTGGCGGCCTGTCACTCCAAAACGTCTCAATCGGCACTCGAGCGTTATCCCGTGACCGGCCGCGTCGTTTCCATTGACGCCCAGGACGAATCCGCCGTGATTGATCACGACAAGATTCCCGGCTTCATGGATGCGATGACGATGCCGTACAAGATCAAACCGCCGTCGGTGTTGAGCCAGCTTGCGCCCGGCGATTCCATCACCGCTGAGTTGGTCCAGGCCCAGCCCGATGAGGATGAACATGCCGAGCCCATCAACTATTGGCTCGAAAACGTCAAAGTCACAGCGCACAAGGACACAACGCCGGCCCTCTCGCCAAACGCCCTGCACATGCCTGCTCCCGGAGAAGACGTTCCTGATTTCTCCTTCACGAATCAAGGCGGCAAGCGAATTTCGCTCCATCAATATCGCGGGAAGGTCCTGCTCCTCACGTTCATTTACACCCGCTGCCCCTTCCCTGATTTCTGCCCGCGCATGAGCGGCAATTTCGCCGAGATCTACAAGCAGCTCGGCACTGATCCCGCGCTTGCCCGAGCTCATCTGCTGACCATCAGCTTCGATCCCGAGCACGACACGCCCAAGGTTCTGCGCGACTACGGCTTCTCCGTGGCTCACACCCACGACCCCGCTTTGTTCAATCATTGGGAGTTTGCCGTCGTCCACCCGGCCGATCTTCCGAAGATTGCCGATTTCTTCGCCCTGACCGTCAAGCCCGAAGGCGGCATGATTACTCACAACCTCTCCACCACCGTCATCGGCCCCGACGGCAAAGTCGTGAAGTGGTATCACGGCGGCGACTGGCAGGTTTCTGATTTAATAAGAGATGCGACCGGCGCCCTCGGACACGAGAGCTGACCAGTCCATGGCAGAACTCAAGGTGCGTATCAGGGCACGCCTTCAGGCGTGCCAAAACTGCCGTAGAATTGAAGCGCCTTTAGGCGCTGACCTTCTGCATCTAACTTTCACCATTGCTGGCGGTGGTCCAACTCGAAAGAAGACCGCATGAAATACCTATTTCTCATCCTCGCCGTCTTCGGCATCATCGTTTCTGCTCTTGCCTTGCGCGAACACTATCGCGAGTATGGCGATTCTCCCTGCAGCATTAACGAGCGCTGGGACTGCGGCGTCGTCAACCACAGCCCTTACGCTGTGCTCGGCGGCATCTTTGAACAGCTCGGCGTTTCTGCTCGCATCCCGCTTCTCAGTCGCATGCCAGTGGCCATGGCCGGGATTCTTGGATATATCGTGATGGCGGTTGTGGCCTTCCGCCGTGCGTTTCGCCTGCTGCTTTTTCTTACCTTGGGGAGTTTGGCGTTCTCCCTCTACCTCGCGCACATCGAAAAGGATGTGCTCGGCGTCTGGTGCATCTATTGCGTGATCTCGCTGGGCATCATCTCTCTGATGACTCTTCTCAATCTTGGAACTGTCATCGTGCAAGCGCTTCGCAAACCGTCAGCCCCTTAGCGCGTCCGCCTGGGAGACACCGTTTGTCGTTTTGCCCCCAGCCTGCGATTAATGTCTCCGGCAAATTCGGTGAAGAAGTTCAGCAGCGCGCCATACCCGGCCTGCCCCAGCACGCCAAGCCCGCCGTTCACCAGTGCGTTGCGCGGATGCGGCTTCCACGCAGTCGCAATTACCCCTCCGCCAAACGCGCCCGCGTAGAGCGCCCACTGCGGACGTAGCTCCTGCTCGCTCCGATTGTAAGTAAGAAAGTTGCGCAGAATAGCGTGCCGCGTCCTCAGACCGAACCCGCTGCACCGGCACTGGTCATAGCGCGGCTCGTATCCGAGCGCGGCATTCCCCAGCGTCGCCAGGCTGTTCGCGGCGATGAATTGCCCTTCCCGCGACGCGAACCGCTCCCCGTATCCGCCCCAGCCATCATCCCACTGCGAAGGCGTCCCGCGGGCCTGATCGACGCCGGCCACGAACATGCGCTTGAAAAAGGCGCTGGGCGTGGTCAGGGTCTGTTGCAGATAGATTCTCTGCCGCTGCGCAGCCGTGAGCGGCACGGGCTGCCGGTTTCGTCCTATGTACGGCCCGGTCATCCAGCCGCTCTCCCAATCCCGTATCTTGCCCAGCGTCTCCTCTCCCAGCTTTTTCGTCGCTTCAGCCGCCTCAGTTGTAATTGGTTTTGTTTTTTCGGGGCCAGCCTGAGGCGCGCTCGGCCCTTCGTCTTTCTTCTTTGATTCCGAAGCCTGATTGGATTGAGACCCTGCTGTCGGTGCTGTGGCCGGCTGACCGGGCTGATCTTGCGCCAGCGAGCTCCCGCAAATTACCCAAAGGCATAGCAGCAGGCCGAGTGCGATCGTTCGTTGCGCCTCGCCGCATCTTGCCGCCACCGTCCCTAACACAGTTCTTGACTCGTCCTTCGCCCTGCTCGACTCGGCATTCCCCACTACCCTCTTTCGAACGCGTGCTTTTTCTCCAACTCTTCCACCGCCGCGCGTCGTGCACTCTCGAATCGCTCGGCCTCATTCATCAGGCCTTCGCTCGCTTCGGCCCACTCTCCGTCGACTCGCATTATCCCCGCTGCCCCCAGCCGCGCCGCCATCTCCATCAAATGCGCCGTCGTCGTCTGCAAGTATTGCGCATCCGCCGGATCGGCAATCCACACGCGCGTCTTCTTCCCGGCTGCGTCATCCCGAACGCGCGCGTTTTCACCAGCGCGCGGAGGGATCTCGCGCGCATCGCCACCTGCTTGGGTGCCCCACCCAACGCGGTTTTCGTTGGGTGGGGTTTTTCCCAACTTGGTCTCCCAATACACCTTCCTCTCTACAAACTCCGCCATCTCCTCGTCGCTCGCCTTACCAAACACCCACTGCTGCCGCTTGAAGTCATAATGACGGCTCGAGAACGGCACCGGCAACAGTTTCCCCGACTTCAGAAACTCGATCTGCCTTCGATCCACTTCCTTGCGCAGAGCGTTGATCACCGGAGCCTCCGCATCTTGCGGTTCGAGCGACGGCATCACTTCGCGCACCGTCTGCGACAGATTCACCGCGACCGGCGCATGCAAACCGTCTGAGCCCACCAGCCGAATGTCCCCGTGCAGCACCCAAAAATCCGCGCCCGACGTCGCCCGGTGAAACGGCCACTCCAGTTCGATCGCCAGCGGCAGCCCCCTCAGAGTTATCCAGATCTTCCTGTCGGCCGCCTCGCGCGCTTCTTCCAGAACTCCGCTACTACCATGCAACTGCACCATGCGCTTCGCTTCTCTTTTCGCTTGGAAGTCACGAACCCCGTGAGACTGTGAAGACAATTCTACTGGATCGCCTGGGTGCTGGGTGCCCCATGTCTCGCCGCTTTTGCGAGACGTGGGGATTTTCGACAAAGCGTGACATTATGCCCGATCCCTGCGGGTGCCCCATCCTAACCGCGTTCTTTGCGGTTAGGGTGGGAACGATAGTGCCGCGCGATGGTGGAACGGTATGCGGCTCCGATTGACCGGATGAGCGATGACAGCTGGTTCGCGTTGGACCATGCGGTCCGTCTCAGTATTGTCCCGGGGAGCGGAGTGAACAGCCCACCCTGCGCTTGAACGCGCGCCCCTCTTCACCTAGGCTTGACCCACCATACCCCAGTATCCAGGTCGATCAAGAGCCGAACTTCATTCTTCTTGATCTCAACCGGGTAGCCCGCGCCGTCGAGGAGAACATTGGGAGGATTTCCTGCCACTATCCAATGGGACGGGCCACCTGGTCGAGCCGATGGCTGGAAGAATCTGGTAGGATTTCCAGGCTCTACCCTCCAGAAACCCTTCTTTTCCGACAACGCCTTCGTTGTTCCTCCTTCGACGAGGTCGTATGTTCCATCCGATTGCAGAACCAGATGGTTCAAATTGTGATCCGTCGCCCGACTTTCGGGGTCTTCACAGACGAAGGTATAGTTTCCCGCCAGGACCGCTGCTGTGACCGGGGGCTGTTTCGTTTGACACCCCAGCAGCGAGCAGGTGGCCCCAACCAGCATTACTAATCGAATTCGTCGCTTCATGATCAATGACATGCCGCAGTAAGATCGAACGTCTGATGCGCATTCCCCATCGGAGTGAATAACGGAGCGGGCCGGGTGCCCCATCCTAACCGCGTTCTTTGCGGTTAGGGTGGGAACAATAATGCCGCGCGACCTCCGACGCATAACTCCTTCCCACCCGCTCTGCGTTTTCCGCCAGCCATGCACTCAGCCGTGTCGGCCCTGCCGCGGCCGCCTCGCTTGCCAGCAGATTGCTCATCAGCCCTTTGTACTCCTGCCAAGTCAAAACGACGTCACCCAATAACCATCCTGTCAGCAAGGTAGAGACGTAGGCCACGGTCGCCGGCACATGAATCAGGCGAGCTTGCCGACCTACGCTTTGTGCCACCAGCCGCACCAGTTCCTCGAAGGTGAAACTCTCAGGACCGACCGCATCGACCACAGAGTTCCGTTCCTGCTCCGCCGCGTCAGCCAGCAGCCGCGCCATATCTTCGACGTAAATTGGACGAACCCCATACTGCCCGTCTCCCGGAATCGCGAATATCGGCAAGTGCCGCATAAACCACGCGATGTTGTTGAGGAGAATGTCTTCCGCTCCGAAAATCACGGTCGGCCGCAGAATCGCGTACGACAGGCCCGAGTGAATCACCGCCTGTTCCACCTGCGCCTTGCCGCGGTAGTACCCGAGCGGCGAGTCCAGCGACGGATTCGCGATGCTGACATGCACCATGCGCCGGATTCCTGCATCCCGGGCCGCCTCAATCAGCGCGCAACTGTTGGCGACTGCAGTGGCAAACGTCGTCCGGCCTCGAGGAAACCGCACCCAATACGTGTTAATCAGGACTGAGGCGCCCTCGAGACTGCGCCGCAGTTCCTTTGGCCGGTCGAAGTTGTAAGGAAAGACTGAAACCTGTCCTGCGAACGGATCCGCGCGCGCCGAATCTTGAGTAGCAGGATGATTGGTCAACGTCCGCACGTCATAGCCGCGCTGGACCAGCAGCCGCGTCGCATACTTGCCGGTGTAGCCGAACGCACCGGTGATCACCACCGTCTCGCCCATATAACCCCAGTGCCTCTGTGTCCTTTGTGGTGGAGCTTTTGGCCTGTATATACCAGATCTCTGTAGGAACTTAATTACCTGAGCAAGAAAATTACCGCGCCTTTCCCAATGCTTTCGCCCTCATGCGCAGCATCTTCCTCACTGTTCCAGTCGGCAGCGCTTTCATCTGGTCGTAAAGGTCGGTCACCGCCTCGAAAAATTCCGCCATCGCCGCCAGTCGCTCCCGCGTGTACTGCGCTCCCGGCTCTTTCGGATCCACTTCCGCCAGGCATCGCCGCAGCACCTCGCGCGTGGGATCGATCTCCCGCCGCTTCCGCTGTTCAATCACCAGCCGGAACATCTCCCACACATCCTTCGTGGATTCGTAGTGTTCCCGCCGGTCGCCCAGCACGTGCACCGCGCGCACGATTCCCCAGGTTTCAAGTTCGCGGATGGACGTGCTCACGTTCGACCGCGCCACGCTGAGCGTCGCCGCGATCTCCTCCGCTGGCAGCGCCCTCGGCGACAGATACAGCAGCGCGTGGATCTGCGCCACCGTCCGGTTGATCCCCCACCGCGTCCCCATCTCCCCCCAGTGCAGGATGTACTGCTTCTGAACCGCCGTCAGTTCTGCCATATCGGTGCTTTCAGTACAAACTGAATATACAGAATATGCCGCCCCGATGTCAAGGATTCTGTGGCGCGGGGGTCTGGTCTGCGAAAAGCCCTCGGAAACTGGGGGCGCCCTATTTCTCTCCCTCTTTGCGAGACGTGGGGATCTTGACTTCCCCTCGCCATTACGTCTATGCCGTTCTCCACCACCCCGACTACCGCCAGCGCTATGCCGCTAACCTCTGCCACGAACTGCCGCGCATTCCGTTCGTTGGCGCTTGTCATCCTGAGGCAGCGGAGTCGTTCGCTTCGCGAGCGACTCCCAACGAAGGACCTATGCAACTGGGAGGTAATGCCGAGACCCTGCGCCCACTAAAGTCCATCCCCGGCCCGCCGGAATAGCGCGCTGTGGCGCGGGCGCCCTCGCTTGCGAAGGAAACATCGAAGATCACGAAAACCCGGGTGCAACGTTATCGGACCTTCTAAGTTCAAGCTTTCCCGTCGCCAATCAGCGATCTACAATCGAAACTCGCATGCACCCCGCCCGCATCGCCGAACTGCTGGAACCATTCTTGAATGGCCAAGACCAAAGGCCGAACACCAAACACTTGATTCCCCATATATTGACGTACATCGATCTACTTCGCCGCTGGAACGCGCGCATCAATCTCACTGCGATCCGCGATCCCGAAGAGATCGTCACCCGCCACTTCGGCGAGAGCTTGTTCACCGCCCGCCGCCTGTTTCCCAGCTCTACAAATGCGGGGACAGCCGCCCTCGGCTGTCCCGCCGAGCGCAGCGCGGCAGCGGTTCGCTCACTCCAAGGCGACCGGAAAGAGCATGGTTTCAGTTTTCACCTTGCCCTAAGCGAGCGCGGCGAGTCGAAGGGCGCCGACCTGGCCGCACTCAGGGACGGGGCTTTAGCCGCTGAGGGCAACGCCGAAGACCTAAGGGCCAATGCCCAACACCATCCCACTGTTGCCGACCTCGGCTCGGGCGCCGGATTTCCCGGCATTCCGATCAAACTCTGGGCTCCAAACATTTCTCTCACTCTGATCGAATCCAACCGCAAGAAAGCCGCCTTTCTCCGCGAGGTCGTTCGCGCCCTTACATTGACGAATGTCAATGTGCAAACCGCTCGCGCCGAGACGCTCCCCGCAGGCGTTTTCGACTTAGTCACTCTCCGCGCAGTCGAGCGCTTCTCGACAATCCTCCCCATCGCCGCCAACCTAGTCGCTCCGGCGGGCCGGCTCGCTCTTCTCATCGGCACAGCCCAGCTTGCTCAGGCGCAATCCGCACTGCCTTACTTTCTGTGGCATGCGCCGGAACCCATCCCTCTCTCCAAGTCGAGGATCCTCGCGGTGTGTTGTCGGCCGTCCGGCCACTAAGCCTTACGCCGAATCTTTCCCTTCCCCCCCGCGCGAATCAAAATCGTAAACGGTGGAACGACAGCTGATTCTTGGTACGCTTCCACCATGTGTGAGCGAACGCGGAGCAATTCGATCGGGCACGAAAGTGGGAAGCAACCTACCCTTTCGGGAAAGTCCCCATTGAGATGCCTGCCTCAGGTCTTCGGGTGTCCGATTCTCGGGAGCAAAGGCCCCCAAGAAATCTTGATCTTGGGTGGGAAGCGCGATCTCCCCCAACCTTCATGCAGAATGTTCCTTAAGGAACACTTCGCGCTTCGCAACTAGGATTGTGCCCGTCCGAGAAGCCAGGCTGCCGCCCCCTGCTCCGCTTGGGCGCCGTGATGTTCCTGCAGGAACACTCGACGCGTTTTGCACACGGATTCACCTCCTTGCACAGGAATTCATGGTTGCGCCACGGAACGCAGGGCACTATGCTGCGAAGTTAGTTCTGGATTCTCCTTACACTCTCGATGGGACGCGTTATCGCTGTTGCCAACCAGAAGGGTGGCGTCGGCAAGACAACGACCGCCATCAACCTGGCCGCATCCTTTGCGGCTGCCGAAGTGAATACGCTGCTCGTTGATTGCGATCCACAGGCGAACACGACAAGCGGACTAGGCTTCGCCAAGGACCCTGAGAGGATCAGCTCCTATCACATGATTTTGGGCGCCTCCACGGCCGAAGAGGCGCTGCAGACCACCGAGCTGGAGCAGCTTTGGCTGATTCCGTCGCACAAGAACCTGCTGGGAGCGAACCTCGAGCTGGTTGACGTGGAAGGGCGCGAGTTTCGCATCCGGGAGGCGCTGGCCCCACTGCGCGACCGGTTTGAGTTTATCGTGCTGGACTGTCCGCCAGCGCTCGATCTGCTCACGCTGAATGCGCTCGTGGCGGCGGACACTGTGCTCATTCCGATGCAGGGCGAGTACTTTGCGCTGGAAGGCATCAGCGAACTTCTGGATACGATTGAGCGCATCCAGAGTGGACTGAACCCAGGCCTTGCAATCGAGGCTGTCGTCCTCACGATGTTTGATGAGCGCACGAACCTGGCGCAGCAGGTGAGAGCCGAGCTGAAGAACTTCTTTGGCGAGAAGCTGTGCGTGACAACGATACCAAGAAACATCCGTCTGGCAGAGGCGCCAAGCCACGGAAAACCGGCGCTTGTCTACGACCCGCGGTCGAAGGGCGCGGAAAGCTACATCCGGCTCGCGAAGGAGATCATCGAGAGGCAGGCGGAACAGGCCGGGGGCGCTGAGACACACAAGGAAGACCAGCTCGCGGCAGTCGAAGAGATTCCAAGCACGGAAGATATTGATAAGACGGCGTGAGAGCCAAGAGTCGCCTTGGATTCAAGCTCTTGAGGGGCATCACATTGATGGATGTCGATATATTACATTGATCAATGTCGATTGTTGAGGAAGGTTCATTTGCCGGGCAAAGCCGACGTTCATTAAGGAAGGAATTCGGATGAAACTGGAAAGGCATGCTTCAGCGGCTAAACAGTCTGCTGAAAAACTCGCGCTGCGAACCTCAGAGGCTAAAGCCCTCCTAGAAAGGACAGGCTTTATCGCAGCGCTCAAAGCGCTGCGCCACCCAAAACCCAGTTTTTTGGCAAACTCCAAAGGTGCGAATCAAGGGCCGCGGACACGCCACGGCTGAAGCCGTGCCCTTCGCAGACCCGGTTCTTGAAACACGCGTAGGAACTTAAGAGCGAGAATGAGGAAAAACTGATGACGACAGCAGCGGCGGAGAACACGGCAGGGCAGCCTGGAGAGAAATCCAAAACGGAGAAGCGGCGGGCACTGGGGCGCGGTTTGGAGTCGTTGTTGGGAGGGCCGAGGGTGGTGGCTGCGACAGGGGTGAGGCCCGCTGGAACCGTGGCTGGCCCTGGTGGAGACGCAGCGAGAGCCGATCTGCGCGCTACCGGACAACCGACGTCCCCACCCTTCGCAAAGAGCGCGAAGGATGGGGCACCCCATGAGAGTCCGTCCCTATCGCCACAGCCTGAGCCGGGAGTGGTGCCGATGATCCAGGCAGTGGTGGAGGAAGAGCTGCGACCTACGGACACTGGTGAAGATGCGGTGGCTGCCGAACTGCGCTCGGCCGGACCCTTCGACTCCGCTCAGGGCAGGCAGCCGAGGGCGGCTGTCCCCACAAAAGCAGATGAGGGCATCACGATCCTTGCCCAGGCGGAGTCACGCATACCCGGAAATCTCGTAGTGAACCTGGCGATTGAAGACATCGACAAGAATCCCTTCCAGACGCGGTATGTGGGGAACGATGACGCGATGGAGGAGCTGGCGGAATCGATCAAGGCGAACGGGGTTGTGCAGCCGATCATGGTGCGTCCGGCGGAGGAGGAGGGGCGTTACATCCTGATCTTGGGCGAACGCCGGCTACACGCGTCGAAGCTGGCGGGGAAGACGACGATTCCGGCAATGCTGCGGCGGGTTTCGGAGCAGCAAGCGGCGGAAATGACGCTCATCGAGAACCTGCAGCGCGAGGACCTGACCGCGCTGGAGCAAGCGGAAGCGTTTCGGGTGTTGAGCTCGGAATTCCATCTGACGCAGGCGCAGATCGGCCAGCGGGTAGGGCTATCGCGAGAGTCGGTCGCGAACTACATGCGGCTGCTGAAGTTGCCCGAACCAACGATGGAGTTGCTGGCGCGGGGCGAGATTAACTTCGCCATGGCGAAGGAGTTGTTGAAGCTGGAGAGCAACGATCAGATCGAGAAGGCGGCGGCGCACATTGTGAAGCACGGAATGACCTTTGACCAGGTCGAGCGGCTGGTGTGGCGGATGATGGGAGTGCTCGCTCCGGTGCCGGGCATGCCGGGGCAGCCGAGAAAGAAGGGCGCGAGATGGGTGGACCCGAATGTGAAGGCGGCGCAGTTCGAACTGGAGCAGCTGCTGGGCGTGCGGGTGAGGATTCGGGACCGGAAGGGGAAAGGGAAGATCGTGATTGAGTACAGCACCGTCGACGATTATGACCGCATCGTCGGTGCCTTGCGAGGGAAGAAGTAGGGGATCGTTTCCCTTGTGCCAGCGCGACGCCGGTCGGGAAAAGGGAAGCCGGATTCCTCGACTTAGCGGCGCATCTTTGGCGGCGCTCCCGCGGGAGACTTGGGAGCCTTGAAAAGTGCTATCGTGCGGCGTTCAAAGTTCTCTCTCCCCTTCGGCCCCTCGATGTATTCAGGTTGTTTCATGGAGCGATTATGCGCCTCTTTTCACTTCTATTCTTGCTTATCTTCCTACAACAACCAGCCCCAAGTGCTCGGAAAACTAATGAGCCAAAACAGCAGCAGTCCTCCACCGGCCAACAAAGTTCCGCAGCCGATCAGCGTGGTACGGAGAAATATCCTTTGATGGTCAAAGTAATTCCAGCTCCTAAGACACAACGGGAAGCCGAACAGGAGATTCAAGATCGCAATAGAAAAGCGTCTAGCGATTGGTGGACTGTTCGGCTCACTGGCACCTTGGCGCTGATCGCTTTCTTGCAATTCTTGGTATATGCATACCAAGCAGAAAAGCTGCGTCAGACTGTCAAATCTGCTGAGGGACAATCCAAGGCAATGGAACGCCACATTGACGAAGCCGCTCGATCCGCCACCGCCATGGAAACAATTGCCACTACCATCCGAGAGGGGAACAAAGCAGTCACTCGCGCATATCTCACCGTTGTGATTGGTGGAGCGATTCCTCAGCAAAAAGGAGGAGAAGGCGAAGGGGACCTCAAGTTTCAAGCACTTCCACTTTTGCGTAACACTGGTGTGACCCCAGCCCGCGAGGTGAATATACGAATTAACGCGGACATTCTTCCCATACCTATCCCAGAGACGTTCACTTTCCCGCCTAAGGAAGGAGGGGGCCTCGTACCAGTTATCGCCACTCAAGTACTTGGGGCGCATCAGGATGCTACCCTTCTGGGCGGCATAGTAGATAAGTTGGTTCCAGATGCCGATGTTCCCAGCGTCAAACAAGGAGACAAGAAATGCCTGTGTGTATGGGGAGCCATTACGTATCAAGACATCTTCAAGGACCAACACACGACTAGATTTGGACAGCAACTTTTTTGGCTCCCGGATGGCAAGATCCACGGCTTTTTCATTCCCGGTCAAAACGATTCTGATTAGCCCTGTCACAGCAAGCAGACGTATGGGGAATGCTGCACATGTGGCGGAAGCGTATAACTGCCCATTCCTGGAGCCTCAAGAGGGGGGCGGTGGGCTGGCTTTTGTTTGTCCACCGGAATCTGAGGAGTAATAGTGGGAGGAGCGCGGCAAATGGAGCGACGCGGACGATGCAGCGCGGTGTATCAGGACAGGAAAGTGGAAGGCGACAGTTCGCCGGGATGGCAAGGGAGGTTCGCAGTAAGCAAACAACTCGGCCATTCACGAGTCGCTTGCGGCGGGGAGCCCAGTTCTGCTAGCGGATCGCGTTTGGCAAACGTGATACGCTTCCACGCAACGTGGGGATTTCTACGATTGGGAGGAGAGAGCCAGCATGAAAGGTTCCGCATTGCTGCTGTTCGGACTTGTCGTTTGCGCCGCGTCGGCGTTTAGTCAGACGGAATCAGAGATTCGGGATCGAATCGTGGGCACGTGGAAGCTCGTGTCCGCGGAAGAGACCATGAAGGATGGCACCACTCGTCCCTTTCCTTCTTTTGGGCTGCACGGGAAGGGCTTCCTCATGTACCAGCGCGATGGTTACATGTGCGCTGACCTGGTAAATCCCGACCGTCCGAAGTGGGCCGATTCGGCGCATACGACGCCGGAGGAAAAAGCGGCCACCGCAGATGGCACCTTTGCTTATTGTGGCCGGTATGAGATCGATGTGAAGCAAGAGCGGATTATTCATCTGCCGGAAGTGGCGACCGACCCCGGATATGTCGGATCGCGGCAGATCCGGCCTTATCGCTTTGAGGGCGGCCGGTTGATCCTCAGCGATGCTGAGAAAAATGACCCCGCGGTTGCGCACTGGAAAATTGTCTGGGAAAAAGTGCGGTAGGTCGTGCCGACGACTTCTCCTCGCATTAACCGGCACCGCCCTAGGGGATCGTGGGCAAGGTCGGGTACTCGGTTGGCACGGCAACGAGCTTCGGGGAATCAAGATAATCAAACGGCGGGAAAATGCATCGGTTGCCGGGCGGCCTACGGGCCAAACGATGAGGAGACCGAACGTTTTCCGCCGACCCAGTGTATCCAAGTGGATTGAAGTGAGGAGCAGGTGTACCATCCTGGTTCCTGCCAAGGAGAATTGCATAGGTCCTTCGGCGCCAAAGAACGGCGCCTCAGGATGACAGATGTTGGCTGCAAGGCTGAGGGCGGATTTCATGTTGGACCACGGGCTGCTGAAATCGGTGGCGGAGCAGTTGATGTGCGGGAGCGAGGTAGTGGTCGAGGGACGGGTGTCGCGGGTGATGCGGACTGGGGCGCGGCGGTTTCGGACGGTGCGATTTGCGATGGGCGGAAAGGAGTATCAGGCGATCGAGCAAAATGCGGAGAAGCCGAGCCGGTGGGGACAACTTGCACGGGAAGGACACCGGGTTGTCCAGTTTCGCGATCTGGCCACGCAGAAGTATGTCGCGGTGACTGTGGATGGCGAGGTGACGGAATACGGAAGATGAGGCGGAGGTTGCGGAGCGTTCGGGACCAAGATGGTTAACGTGGTGGAACGGTAAGGCAATTCTCGGCTGCTCTGGACGACGGCGGGAAGGAAAACGAGAGGGATGGTGGAACAGGGCGGCGAAGAGAGAAGCAGAGTGTTTACGGTTGCGGTTCGTCCCGGGTCAACCGGCATACGTCCGTACAGGGAACGGAGGCGCTCGTCGTAAAAGCGGCTGCGCCTCAACCGGCGGCCGGTCCGAGGAACGATTTGCTAGTCTAGCCGTACACGAGATCAGAATGATCCACCGCGATGCTTGACTTCAGAAGCTTCGAAATCCTCACGTTTGACTGCTACGGCACGCTGATTGACTGGGAGACGGGAATACTCTCGGTGCTGCGGCGCATTCTGTCGGTGCATGGAATCAAGTGCAACGACGCAGAGTTGCTCAAAATCTACGGAGACTTCGAGCAGCGTGCAGAGGAGGGTCCGTACCGCCCGTATCGAGAAGTTCTGGAGTCGGTGGTCGGACAGTTCGGGACGCAGTTTGGGTTTACTGCAACCGCAGACGAGAGGCGCTCACTGCCGGATTCTTTGCCCACCTGGAAGCCGTGGCCAGACACGGTGAGTGCGCTCAGACGGCTCAGGACGAGGTTTCGGCTGGCGATTCTCTCCAACGTGGACGACGACCTGTTTGCCACGACCCGTCCGCAGCTCGGCGTCGAGTTTGACGAAGTGATTACGGCGCAGCAGGCTAAAGCATACAAGCCCTCGCCGAAGGTCTTCGAACTCGCGCTCAGGCGAATCAAGACTCCCGCGCAGGGCGTGCTGCACGTGGGACAGAGCATCTATCACGATGTAATCCCGGCTCAGGCGCTGGGCCTGGCCACGGTGTGGGTGAACCGGCCATCGGCGCGGCCGGGTGTGGGTGCGGTCAAGGCAGCCGACGGAAAGCCTGATCTTACCGTATCGAGCCTGGCGGAACTGGCGATGATTGGGGTGGGCGACTGACAAGGTGTGCGCGTGGTGGTGTAGTGCTAGAGTCACAGACCTCCGCGGCTAAAGCCGTTGCAGAAAGTGGGATCCCAAGTCGCAGCGCTAAAGCGCTGCGCCACCAAAATCGGACCGCAGCAAAAGTGAAACCCTTGCCCGACAGTTGCGTGATGCGTCGCGGCAAGGAGCGCCGCTCAGGATGACAGAACTCCGAATCCATTAAGAACTGAAGATGCTCTAGGCGGGAAGGTCCACGATTCTTTTCTGGATCGCCCACATGACAAGTTCGGCCTTGTTGTGGATGGCGAGTTTGCGCATCAGGTTGAATTTGTGCGCTTCGACCGTCTTGACGCTGAGTCCCAGGGTGGCTGCCGCCGAGCGTACGGTCTTGCCCGCCGCCAAGAGCTCAAGCACTTGGCGTTCCCTTGCGGTGAGGACTTTGTGCGATGACCTGGCGGGCGGACGCCCGGCTAGACCGGTTTGCGGCATTTCGCGAACTATGTTGTCAGCCGGGGAAGACACACGCCTTATCATCTCGACGAGCTCCTTGGCATCAGTCTGGCGCAGGGCGAAGTTCGTCTTGTCGGAGCGCGCGTGGCGCAATGCATCTTCGTCTTCGCGTGCAGTCAGAAACAGCACCTTACTCTGCGGGGACACACGCAGGATAAGCTGCTCGACTGGATCGGCAGCGAGGCCGAAAAAAGTCGGGTCTGTGACAACGACCTCGGGGCGGTGCTCCAGCACGGAACGCAGGGTTTCGCCCACGCTGGAGGACTCGGCCACTACCTCCATATCCGGCTCATCTTCAAGCAAGCGACGCAAGCCCTGACGCAATAAGACGTGGTCATGCGCGAGAAGGCAGCGGATCTTGCGATTTCTAGGCGTGGCTTCCCGCAGAGTTTGGGTGTGGGAGTACAAGACTGCTCCTTTAACATCGAACGAAGGTTGGCGCGATGCGGCGCGGACTGGATCGAGCCTGGAGGAGAAGCACCCAGGGTAAAGCCATTGTAAACCTTCCGGGCGCAAGTGGCACGCGAAAATGCCCGACGGACGGCCCGTCCCGCTGGCCGGGTGCATCAGTTACAATCATCCGTTTATGCTGCGTTACTTCACCGCAGGGGAGTCGCACGGCGAGGCTCTGGTGGCTCTCGTTTCCGGCATGCCGGCCGGATTAAAAGTGGACCAGGGCTTCCTCGACCGGGAACTATGGCGCCGCCAGCAGGGCTATGGCCGCGGCGGCCGCATGAAGATCGAACGAGACTCCGCCCACATTTTGTCGGGCGTGCGGCACGGGGCTACGATTGGCTCGCCCATCTCGATTCTTCTGGAAAACAGAGACTGGAAGAACTGGCAGGAATCTCTGCCGGTAGCCGACGGCAATCCCGCTAAGCACAAGCGGGTGGGATCGCCGCGGCCCGGCCACGCTGATCTTGCCGGGGCGCTGAAATACAATTTTCCGGAGGCGCGCTACGTGCTGGAGCGGGCTTCCGCCCGCGAATCGGCGGCACGCGTGGCGATCGGCGCGATCGCAAAGCTGTTCTTGGGCGAACTAGGCATTGAAGTGCTCAGTCACGTGGTCACGGTGGGCAAGGTCACTCTGGGCGAACAGGTTTCCTGGGAAAAGATCCGCGTTCTGTATGATCGCGAGGAGGTTTTGCTCAACTGCGCTGATGCTGAAATCGAACAGCGTATGAAAGAGGAAGTGGACGAGATCCTCAAGACGGGCGACTCGTTGGGAGGGGTCTTCGAAGTCGTGGCTCACCAAGTTCCTCCCGGCCTAGGCACGTATGCACAGTGGGACGAGCGCCTGGACGCGCAGCTGGCGGCCGCCGTGATGTCGCTGCAAGCGGTCAAGGCAGTCGAGATCGGAGCGGGAGTTGCGTCTGCCTTCGCTCCCGGTTCTGCAGTGCACGACGAAATCGGGTACACGGGGAAGTCCGGCTTTACGGCCTTCTCACGCACGCATAACAACGCGGGCGGAATTGAGGGCGGCGTTTCGAACGGAGAGGAAGTCCGCGTGCGGGGCTATCTCAAGCCGATCTCTACACTGCGACGGCCGCTCGAGTCGGTGGATTTCTCGACCCGCGAGCCGGTCAAAGCGGCATACGAACGGTCCGACGTGTGCGTGGTACCGGCTGCTGGGGTTGCGGCCGAGGCAATGGTTGCGGTGACGCTGGCGCGCAGCGCGCTCGAGAAGTTCGGCGGGGACTCGATGACTGAAACGCTCAGAAACTTTCGAGGCTACGTCGAGCAGTTGAAGAACTACTGATGGCCTAAATTCTGATGATCTATCCCATCGTAAAGTTTGGCAATCCTGTATTGGAAAAGGCGGCCCAGACAGTGACTCTCTTCGACGAAGAACTGCAGAAGCTCGTTGACGATATGTTTGAATCCATGTACGCCGCCAAAGGCATAGGCTTGGCCGCGCCGCAGATCGGCATCGGACGCCGCATTGCCGTCATCGACGTGACTTTTAGGGAAGACCCCGAGGCCAAGCTGGTGCTCATCAATCCGGAAATCATTCACAAAGAAGGACGCCACACGCAGAGCGAAGGCTGCCTGAGCATCCCGGAGTTTCGCGAGAATGTGACCCGGCCGAATAAGGTCACGGTGCGGGCTCAGGATGTTCACGGCCAGGCCTTTGAGAAGACCGGAGAGGAGTTGCTGGCGCGCGCTTTCTTGCACGAAACCGATCATTTGAATGGCAAACTCTACATCAGCCATTTGAGCGCGCTGAAGCGCGACCTGATGAAGCGCAGGATTCGCAAGCTGATGAAAGCGGGAGAGTGGTAGAGATTGAATCATTGAGAGATTGAGTCATTGAGGGAATGATTCAATGACTCAATGGTTCGATCGCTCAATCTCGTTTTTTGCGGCACGCCGCGATTTGCGGTTCCCACGCTGGAAAGGCTGGTCGCGGAAGGTTTCAGTGTGCGGCTGGTCGTGACGCAGCCCGATCGCCCGAAAGGACGCGGCCTGGAACTTGTGGCGTCGCCGGTTAAGGAGTGCGGGCAAAGACTGGGCCTTCCAGTCACACAGCCCGAGCGCATCAAGGGGAATGACGAATTCCGCGCCCAGCTTGCTACTCTCAAGCCAGAGGCGATCATCGTAGTTGGCTACGGTCGCATGATCCCGCATTGGATGCTCGATCTCCCGCGGCTGGGCAACATCAATCTGCACGCGTCGCTCCTGCCGAAATATCGCGGCGCCGCGCCGATTCAGTGGGCGATCGCGCAAGGCGAAACCGTCACAGGCGTCACCACGATGCGGCTGAATGCCGGCCTCGATACAGGCGACATTTTGCTGCAGAAGGAGATCCCGATCGCGCCCGAAGATACTGCTGAGACACTAGCTCCGCAGCTCGCCGCGATCGGAGCGGAACTGATGATTGAGACGCTGCACGGTCTCGAAGCTGGCTCGATTCAGCCAAAAGCGCAGGACAACTCGCGGGCTAGCCTCGCGCCGATTCTGAAGAAGGAAGATGGCTTGGTGGACTTTTCGCGGCCGGCCGAAGAGATCCGCAACCGCATGCGGGGATTTCAACCGTGGCCCGGAGCATATACCAAATTCCGCGGCAGGAATCTCCAGATCAGGAATCTTCAGATTGTGAAGGCGCAGGCGGCAAGCGACTCGGTGCCTGCAGCCGAACTGCGAGCGCAAGGAGATCGTCTGATCGTTGGCTGCGGCCAGGGCACTGCGCTTGAGTTGCTGGAGATACAAATAGAGGGAAAGAAGCGAAGCTCGGCAATGGATTTCATCCATGGGTATCGGCCGCAGGCGGGAGAGAGGTTGGGCTAGTTCCCGGGGCCAAGGCCCGCCCCTTTTATTGCGCCCAACGGGGCACGACTAGACGAGCTGCGGAAAATCACCCGCGGGTGTCGAAGGTTGCCCTCAGGCGCTAAAGCGGGGTTCCATTTTTCAGCGACATCGCGGCACGAGTGAACTCGTGCCCTTCCCGGTTCACTTGTAGTTTTCTGCCATAGAATCAGGACACGATGTCCGTTTCCGTTGCGCGTGCGGCCGCTTTCGACATTTTGCTCCGGGTTGAGCGCGAGTCGTCTTATGCGTCCGAGCTTCTGCATTCGGCCACGTATGGCCGTCTGTCGGATGCCGACCATGCACTCGCGACCGAGTTGGTGATGGGCGTTCTGCGTTGGCGCTCCCGCCTCGACGAAGAAATCGCTGGTGCTGCTTCCCAACCAATAATCAAGATCGACCTGGAAGTTCTCGTCGCGTTGCGCCTGGGGCTTTACCAGTTGCTCTGGCTCGATCGGATCCCGCAGCGCGCGGCGCTTCACGAGAGCGTCGAGTTGGTGAAGCGGGCGCGCAAGCATTCGGCGGCGCCGTTTGTGAATGCGGTTCTGCGGAAGCTGTCTGCGGCGACGAAAGAGGCCGCTGGCAAAACGCAAGGCGAGTCGGCGGAGCGTCTCGCTCACTGCTTCGCGCATCCGCAATGGCTGGTGGAGCGGTGGGTTGGGGCGTATGGGATCTCAACTGCTCGCCAGATCTGCGAGCACAATCAAACGGTTCCGGCAACAACGATCCGCTTGCGCACTCCCGGTGTCGAGGAGATGCTACGGCGCGAAGGAGTCGTTCTGGCTCCCGGAGGACTGCTCGCGTCCGCTCGCCGCGTGATGGCTGGAGATATCCGCAAGACGCGGGCCTTTCGCAGCGGGGAGGTTGTCATTCAGGATGAAGGCTCGCAACTGGTCGCCGCGCTGGTGGGGAGCGCGCCGTCGAAGGAACGACTACAAATCCTCGATTGCTGCGCGGCGCCGGGCGGAAAGACGCTGGCGCTCGCCGATCGCAATCCTGGGGCGACAATTACCGCAGTTGAGATTCATCCGCATCGAGCGCGCTTGCTTCGAAAGCTGCTGAGCGCGTCCCAATCGGGGGAACGAATCCATGTGGTCGTCGGCGACGCGGGAAATCTGCCAGTGTCTGCTGGCTTTGACCGGGTTCTGGCCGACGTCCCGTGTTCGGGCACTGGGACGCTGGCGCGCAATTTGGAAATCAAGTGGCGGTTGAGAGCCGACGACCTGGTTGAGTTCCAACAACGGCAGTTCGCGATCCTGCGGTCGGCTTTAGCCCAGGTTGCTGCTGGCGGTCGGCTCGTGTATTCCACTTGTTCATTGGAAAAAAAAGAAGAGAACGAAGACGTGGTCGAGCAGGCGTTGGCGGAGAGCAAATCGTTTCAAGTGGTCGATTGCCGAAGGGCGCTCGAGCGGCTGAAAGAGGCTGGCGAACTCACCTGGCCGGATGCTACCTCGCTCACCTGCGGGCCATATTTGCGGACGATTCCGGGGATTCATCCGTGCGAAGGATTTTTTGCAGCGATTGTGGAGCGGGTTGAAGGAATTCGTTCAGACCTGTCCGCAACCGAATACCGACTAACGAATCACAATAATCCGTAGCGGAGTGCGTATTCCTCGCGCAGCAAACGGTTGTACCAGTCTTCCAGGGAGGCAAACGTGTCCTTTACTTCGTAGGAGCCTGGCTGAACGGTCGCATACTCGCCGGAAGACATTTTGACGACCGAGAGCCAAGCTCCAATGTGAAAGAGCAGCCAATCTGCTGGCATGCCCTTTTGCCGATGCCATTGATACATGGTCTCAACGTTATCCCCCAAGTCAGCATACGCAAACGGGCCCAAGACGGTCTCGGATTCAAATAGATCGCCACCGCCAGTCTCACACCAAAACTCTCTAAGATCCTGCGGGATGACGAATTTGTGTTCGCGCATCCATGCATCCAGCTTCTCCGGCTGTATCGGTCCGAAGAAGGAAAAAAGATCGGGTCTCGTTGTGCGATCCTTCCGAAGCTGATCGATCACGACCCCATCTCCCACTTCCTTCTTCTTATCGTACTTCGAAGCTCACCGTCGTTCCCGCCAGGATCTTCTGACCCGGCGCGGGCGCTTGCCAAACGATGATGCTCGCGGGAGAAGGTTGGGCCGGCGGTGGCGTAGGCGCGATAGCCGATGGCGGCGACGGCGACGTAGTAGCTGTCGGCGTTGCGGGAACAGTCTGTGTGTCGTTTCCAGCAGGATTGGCTGCATCTGCAGGAACGGGCGGCGGCGCCACGCTCACATTGCCTAGCTTGAATCCTTCATCTTGCAGGGTGCGGTTCGCGCTGCCCAAGGTTTGGCCCACGAAGCTCGGCATCACGAAGGCCGGAGGATCGGCGGGCGCGGTCACCAGCAGGCTGATCTTTGGCGCGAGAACCTGGGTTGCGTTCGCGGAAGGACTCTGCGCCAGCACTTGATCCGCAGGTATTCCGGGGACGGGCATCTGCGCCATCGAAGCCACGTCGAGGCCGCGACGACGGATGTTCAGTTCCGCGGCATGCTCGCTCTGTCCGGCCACATCCGGGATAGCAACACGCGTCGGCCCCAGGCTTTGCGCGACTCGCACTTGCCAGCCGCGGCGGACTTTGGTTCCGGGCAAGGGCAGTTGCGACATGATTCGTCCTTCGGGAATCTGCGGACTGTAGTATTGCCGCTCGACAGCAATCTGCAGGCCCAACCCGGAGGTTTCCCGCTCGGCTTGCGCCGGGCTGAGACCGACCAGAGCTGGGACGGCCACCTCTTGCGTGTGAATTGCCACTCGCATGGCGGTGAGAGCCGAAAACATCGCCACGATCACCAACACCAGCGCGAGCACGGCGAATCGGACGGCAGATTTTATATCGCGAAACGTGGTCAGGACGCGCATTCGGGAGAATTATAGCCCGCGGCCCGAAGTGCGGGCCTGAAGTGCGAAGGAACCACGTGTTTGTAATGATTTGTAAGCTAATGCTGTCTAAACGCGCGGATAGCGCAGCGAGGCAGATTGCGGGCATCCGACAAAGTTTCGCCGCAATCTAATCAGCTGGGGGCGTTCTTGCTGCGAGGTGCGCCATGACTTCGATTCAGGAGTATCATGTTGGCGTGAGGCGTTCGGTTCCGGCTCCGGTTGCGCTTTTCAGCCTGTTAGCTCTGCAAATGATCTTCGCGGGCAGTATTTCTGCGCAAACAAAAGAATCTTCGTCAAGCTCATATGTATCCGGTGCACACGCTGCAGTCAGCGCTCCAGCTGCCAGTCCATCAGTGCACGTGATTGCGCCCGTCCACGCTGGCGGTGGTGGTCCTGGCCACGGCGGTCACGGTAATCCTCCGCCTCCACGGTTTACGGGTGGTACGGGTGGCCATGAAGAACATCACCATCACTATGTGCAATATGTTCCAGGCGGCCCTCCCGTGTTGTACGCTTTCCCAGTTCCCTACGCGTTGGACATTGGCCAGACTGACGATTACGCCGATTCCGACGCGGGCGACAACGATCCGGAATATCAGGGCGGGCCGACAGTTTTCGACCGGCGCGGCGCGGGAGAAGAATCCTATGTGCCTCCGGTGGAGGACGGTACTGCTGCTCAGAGTGCTCAAAGTCAGGGCGATGCGGCCGATGCCGAGGCGGAGCAGGATCCGACCTTGCTGGTCTTCAAAGATGGCCACGAACTGGAGATTCGGAATTACGCCATTGTGGGCGCGACGCTTTTCGATCTGACGCCTGGGCACGCCCGCCGAGTCGCGCTCGCCGATCTCGATCTGGAGGCCACCCGCAAGCAGAATGACGATCGCGGTGTGATCTTTCTGCTTCCTGGACAGATGCAGGCGAATTAGAGAGTACGAGGTTTTAGTGTTAATGCTGTCTTGCAGGCTCGCAATGGCACTGCCTCTGTTCTTGGTTGGCTCCTGCCTCAGCCAAGACAAACGAGGGGTCGATCAAACGGTGGCACTGCCACTGGTGCAGAAAATTCTAAGCGGCGCGCAAATTTCGGGATCGCTTGAGTATTGGGGTGTCTGCGACATCTCTAAGCCACGTTCCGAATTCCCCGAGCTTAGACCTGTTTCGGGCCGCGAAGGCTCTGCTCTTGGCGCTCTGCAGGAGATGTTCGCCGACGATGCGAAGATGCGCGTCACTCAAGATAGCGACGGAAGGATTCGCATGGTGGAGACGGATGTCCCGCAAGACCTCCTTGAGCTCAGAATTCACCATCTCTCGTTTCTTTCTGAATACCACGGACCAAGAATGGCTCTGATGGCTATCCTTCGCAGCCAGGAGGTGATGCAATTCATAACGGACCACAACATTGTGCCAAAGGAGGGATGGGGCTTACCTAGTGATGCCGGGTTCATCCACAAGCCGAGCGTGACTGGTGAGTTGAACGACGTGACCGTAGCGCAGGCACTGGATTACATATTGCAGACGTTTCCCGGGTTTTGGGTCTACCAGAACTGTTACGACCGGGAGGGAAAGCGCAGGGTCTCGTTCGGCTTCTTGGACAATATACCGGTGGTTAGCGGCTCGCCCCTTCCAAAAACAAAATGAAAAGCCTTGGGGGCGATCCGGCCAGCAACGCTTCTCTTGCGAAGAGAATAATGATTTCCGGCTGATTTCGACCTGGCAAAGCGGAACCGGACGCTGCCTCAAACCCATCAACATCCGCTCCCCAAAATACCCCTGAACTCGTGGTATAATCAATACAGTTCCCAGGGCGCATAACATCCTGTAAAAACAATCAGTTACGAGATTTCTGAGGACGACCAAAGAGCACCAACCTAGGAACCAAGCTGTGGCCAAAAGCTAAAGGCCGAGAGCCAAGAGCAAATCATGCCAGACGATCAGAATCCTGAACTTCCTTTAACTCCTCCTCCGGGCGACTCCGGCCCCGGTGCGCTGAACATTCAACCGGTCAACATTGAAGAGGAGATGCGGCGGTCGTATCTCGACTATTCGATGTCGGTGATTATTGGCCGCGCGCTGCCTGACGTGCGCGACGGATTGAAGCCGGTGCATCGGCGCATTCTCTACACCATGCAGCAGATGGGGCTGCTGCCCAATCGCGCCACGCGCAAGTGCGCGAGAATCGTCGGCGATGTGATGGGCAAGTACCATCCGCATGGCAACCTGGCGGTGTACGACGCTCTGGTGCGGCTGGCGCAGGATTGGTCGATGCGTTATCCGCTGATTTTTGGGCAAGGGAATTTTGGCTCTGTCGACGGCGATCCGCCCGCGGCCGACCGCTACACCGAGGCCAAGCTGGCGCAGGTAGCGACGCCGCTGCTGGAAGATCTCGATAAAGAGACGGTTGATTTCCATCCCAACTACGATGGCAGCGAAGTCGAGCCGGACGTTTTGCCGGCGCGGATTCCGAATCTGCTGATCAACGGCTCGGACGGGATCGCCGTCGGGATGGCGACGAAGATTCCGCCGCACAATTTGACCGAAATCGTGGATGCCACGATCACGCTCATCAACAATCCCAACGCGCAGCTTGCCGACATTTTGAAATTCGTGCTTGGGCCGGACTTTCCCACCTATGGAATCATTCATGGGCGTGCAGGAATCTTTGAGGCTTATCGAACCGGCCGCGGGCGCTTCCAGATGCGCGCTACCGCTGCGATCGAGAACATCACCAAAGAGCGGCAGGCGATCATCGTCACCGCAATTCCGTATCAGGTGAACAAGGCGAAGCTGGTAGAGCGGATCGCGCAACTGGTCAACGACAAAGACATTGAGGACATCGGGGACGTTCGCGACGAATCCGATCGCGATGGCATGCGCATTGTGGTCGAGCTCAAGCGGGGCGCCGAGCCGCAGATCGTGCTGAACCAGCTTTTCAAACACACGCAAATGCAGGAGAGCTTTTCGATGATCCTGCTGGCGGTGGTGAATGGGCAGCCGCGCGAGATGGGGCTGATTCAGTGCATCAAATATTTCATTGAGCACCGCGTGGACGTGGTTCGGCGGCGCACGGCTTATCTGCTGCAAAAGGCGAAAGACCGCGAGCACATTCTGGAGGGCTATCTCACCGCGCTCGATCATCTCGACAATGTCATCGCCATTATTCGCGGCAGCGCCAACCGCGCCGATGCCCGCGAGAACCTGGTGCTTTATTTTGGCGGCAAAGCGATCGAGATCAACACAACCGGGCGCGCTCCCAAGCCTGATCCAGAAAAACCGTTTACGTCCAAGCAGGCGGATGCCATTCTCGAATTGCAGTTGCATCGACTGACCCGGCTTTCGATTGATGAGATTCGGAACGAGCTGAAGGATGTCCGCGAGAACATTGCGGAGTATGAATCCATTCTGGCTTCGGAAAGAAAGTTGCGCGGCGTCATCGTCAAAGAGCTGGAGGAAGTGAAGAAGCTGTATGGCGATGAGCGCCGGACGCGCATTGAAGACGAAGCTGCCGAGATCGTGCTGGAAGATCTAATCGCGGACGAGCAGGTTGCGGTTACGGTCAGCCATTCGGGGTATTTGAAGCGCACGCCGATTTCGACCTATCGCATGCAGCGCCGCGGAGGCACGGGCCGGACCGGCATGAAGACGCGCGAGGAGGATTTTGTTGAGCATCTGTTCAGCGTTTCGACCCACGCCTACATTCTGATCTTTACGAACAATGGGCGGGTCTACTGGCTGAAGGTGTACGAAATTCCCGACGTCAGCGCGGCGGGCAAGGGAAAACATATCAGCAACCTGGTTGGGCTGCAGCCGGGCGAAACGCTGAAGACCGTGGTCGCGGTGCGCAATCTCGAAGAAGAGAACAAGTACATCTTTTTCGCCACGCGCAACGGGCTGGTGAAAAAGTCTGAGCTGCGCGAGTTCATGCACGTGCGCTCGAATGGCATCAATGCCATCAATATCGAGGAGGGCGACGAACTGGTTGCGGCCCGCGTGACGGATGGCAATCAGATCGTCTTCCTGGCTTCACATGAGGGAATGGCGGTGCGCTTCGACGAGAGCCACGTGCGTCCGATGGGCCGCGCCGCGTACGGAGTGTGGGGAATTGATCTGTCGGAGAAGGATTACGTTGTTGGCATGGCTACTACGCCGAGGCCGGGAGCGGAAGCGGCGGCTGCGCCTGCGGCAGGATCGGGAGAGGCTGCGGGGTCAGAGGGAGCGGCGGCAGTTTCGGCTGCGGAAGGGCCGGCCGAGCCGAAGAAAGAAGCTGCGCCCGAGGCTGTTGACGAAGCCGTCAAAGGCACGCTGATTCTTTCCGTGACGGAGAACGGATTCGGCAAGCGCACTCCTGCCGACGAATACCGCCTGATCAACCGCGGCGGCAAAGGCGTGTGGAACGTGAAGACCACGGCGCGCACGGGCAAAGTGGTGGGCATCGCGCAGGTGGACGAGAACTCGCAGGTCATGCTGATCAGCCAGTACGGAAAGATCATCCGCATTGACTCGGCGACGATCCGCGAGACGGGCCGCGTGGCGCAGGGCGTCCGCTTGCTGCAGATCGAGCCGGGCGACCGCGTGGCCGCAGCGGTGGTGATTGCGCCGGAAGAAGAAGGGAATGGGAACGGGGGGACGCTGATACAGTAGGAGCTTCGATGGGCTCTGGGTGGCCGCCTGCGGGACGGCACATCCAGAGCTCATTTTTTTGAAAGCTGGTGGCGGTCTCGCTAGAATGAGTACGAAACCGCGCACCGTGAATACGGTGTACATCGTGTGCCTCACGATTTGGTTTCACCGGCTTGCGGCGGCTGCAACCGTCGCAAGCCAATTCCGACGCCCAAGGTCAGGATGTCTGGTGCGATACCTTCAACGGGTCCTGAACAATTGGCTGTTTCAGAATCTCCAACAGATAATTGGCATCATCGAGATCCTCATCCGACATCTGCTTCAATTCTCGGAGTCTTGACATTGCCAGCCTGGGGTCACGTATTAAGTAGCGGCGAGTACCCAGGTCATTGCAGCTCCTGATAAAGCCCTTTAGTTCCAGTCCCTTGATCGCCTTGCTCACAGCTCCTTTGCTGAGGGCTGTCTCCGCTTGAATTTCCTCGTATGTCGGATACGTGATAAACCACTTCCCCGCGCGAGCCTGTAGATAGACCCAAACCCTTAGCTCGGAGTCCTTTAAGTGCTTCAATAGTTTCCTGCTAACCGTGGCGAAGGGGAAATATCCGCCCCCCTTGGGTACCATGACTTCCAGCTCTGCCCCCGGAAAGCACTTCGCTCTATATCGCTCATCCTTCTCCAGTTTCCGCTCTGCCATTGGTCCTCCTTACTGTTGCCAATCCTAGGTCCATTTTGCAAAGTCGTCCAACCCCTCTCCTCCACCTCACCCCTGGGTCATCACAGTCAACTCAACCCAACCCAGTTCATCACACGTCAACACACGGTCAACACACGCCACCGGCCCCGCACTAGCGTAAACAGCGGGCCCGGTGGCGTACAGGGTTTCCTGAGGAAAACACTAAGCTACCGTACCGGTGGGAAAAGAGCGCTGCGATACGTTCGAAAATAGGCCCGAAGAGGAAACCAGATCAACGGAAGGGATTAGGGTGGGGTCGCTCACCCACAGATGCGCCACCAAGTATTCGAATGCGGCGCCGGCTTACAGAAGAGGGTTGGCGGGCAGGAAGGCCTGCCCGCCTCGGAGAGACACGGACGCGGACGGTTAACGAATGTTGGTCTGACCGGCGGCCAAGACGGCTGGCTGCTGGTTGAGCTGGTCAAGCGCGCTGAGCGCGGCCAGGCCCTTGTACATGCAATACAGCGCGAAGACGTGGAAGCCGAAGTCGAGCCACAGGCCGAAGCCGAGGAAAATGAGGCCGTCCAGGGCGTAGAGGATCATCCCCGTAAGGAAAGCCCACTTCTGCCCGGCGCGAGCGAATTTCCAGAAAAGGAAGAAAACGCCAGCCGCGATCAGGCTCACGATAAAGCCGACGACGCTGCCCGCCGTCCCGCCAACCTTGCCCATTCCGTCGGCAATTTGAGTCACGCCGAGGCCTACGATGAAATGCAGCTTGGCGTCGAAGAACATGAGGGCAGAATTGACAACCGAGAATATGGCAACGGCCAACAGCCATCCGGCGCCGCTGCGCATGCGGCTTTGCAATTTCATTTTCTGCTCGAGGATGGCCTGACTAACCGAAGTTTGAATGGGTGCAACGGCAGTACCGGCTGCGGACATGAACACCTCCATCGGTAGTTGTCAGCCGGAGGCTGGGGAGGTTCCGCGGCTGGATGATTTTGAGAAAGGTAGCATCCCAGGGTCGGGCAAGGGAGGTTACCGGCGTACAAGTCACTGACGGGGAGTCAGGACTGGCTATTCGGTAACCGAGATCGATGGTTTGGCAGAGAGAAGAACCTCGCCGATTTTCACTGCCGAGACCTGGGCAGCGTTCAGGGCGGAGAGTAATGCTGCTTGCTGCTCGCTTGCCACCGAAATGAGCAATCCGCCGGCGGTTTGGGGATCAAAAAGCAGGGTTCGCAAATCGTCCGGAACGCGGTCCTTGTATTCCACCAGACACTCGGCGAAGTCGCGGTTGTTCTTGAGGCCTCCGGGCACGTGGCCGGCGCGGACGCAGTCGAGGGCGCCGGGGAGAAGGGGAATGCTGCCGGCAGAAATGCTGATTGAGACCTGGGAAGCCAGCGCCATTTCGCGGGCGTGGCCAATCAGGCCGAAGCCGGTGATGTCGGTCATGGCGTTCACTCCAAACCCAGCGGAGCTTCGCTCCGCCGGACCCCTCGACTTCTCTCGGGGCAGGCTATCGAGGGCGGCTGTCCCTACATGACCAGTTGTGATCACTTCCGTGGCCTTCTTGTTCAGGGTTGTCATGGAACGCACGGCCGCGTCGATCCATGTTGGCTCGGCCTTGCCTTTCTTGATCGCGGTCGAGATCACGCCCGTGCCTAGCGCCTTGGTGAGAAGAAGCACATCTCCCGGCTTCGCCCCGCCGTTGGTCAGAACTTTCTTGGGATGGATTACTCCCGTCACGGAATATCCGAACTTTGTTTCCTCGTCGCGGATGCTGTGGCCGCCGACGACGGTGCATCCGGCCTCGATCATCTTCGACAATCCGCCGGCGAGAATGCGTTCGAGAATCTCAAGATCGGCTTTGTCGGGAAAGCACACCAGCGCGAGCGCGGTGAGCGGCTTGCCGCCCATGGCGTAAACATCGCTGAGCGCGTTGGTCGCGGCGATCTGGCCGAAGGTGTAAGGATCGTCGACGATTGGCGTGAAGAAATCGACGGTTTGAACCAGCGCCTGGTCGGGGGCGATTTGATACACGCCGGCGTCGTCGGCGTGATCGAAGCCGACTAGAACGTTTGGGTCGTTTTGCCGGGCTAATTTCCCAAGCACCTTGTCCAGCGCCGCCGGACTCAGCTTGGACGCTCAACCCGCAGCTTTCACCGACTCGGTCAGGCGGAATGGCTTGGTTTCTGGCACGAAGCCATTGTAGCGAATGAAAGGAGGACCTTTAAATTGGCGGATCTATCTTTATTGGGCTTGTGCTGGCGAAGGCCCTTCACTGTCGAAAAAATACCCCCGGTGAAGTTATTCAATCTTACCTTGACTTAGTTTCAGTCGACTCGAGGAGAAACTTCGGCCTCCTCCTGACGTCCTTTACTTTCTTCATCCTGGTGTTCCTCTTCCTCCTGCTCCTGCCTCTTCCTCAGGTCGTCGGGATTGCGGCTCGGCCAGACGCGGTTGATTTCCCGAACCGTGTGTGACGGGTGCTGATCGACGACGTACAACAGGCTCAACTCGGAAACCGCCAGATCCACTTCGCGCGTAATAAAGGTAAAAATCAGCCTGAAGGTTTTGCATTTCGTATCGTTGAACGGTAAAGAAAGAAGGATCTCGTTGAAACTATTGATGTCGAGCCTACTGTAAAGCTGGGTCACGATCCATTCAGCCTGTGAGAGTGCCTTTATCTCGGGCTCTTCCAGGTCGAGGAATGTCGGTCGGCCGGGCTTTCGAATCATGATTTGGAGCTCGTGGACGGCGATTTGGCCGAAAGGTACGTAGATGGCGACGTGCCTGTCCTCGTCCTCCCAGATGACCAAGCCGGCATTCTGCAAAACCTCATAGTAGGCCTGCAGATAGTCTATTGGCGGACTCTGCCTCTCGTACGCCAAACAAATCGCACGCAGCTGGTCCGCAAGGTTGACCGAGTGCGGGGCCATTCCCCAGATCTGCTTGTGCACGTGCGCGACACTGGCTCCCGCTGACGTGCGCGTCCGGCGGCCCAACACTAGATGCCGGATGGACGAGTTCAATCCGATTCGCAATCCGGCCGCACCGCCGAGCTCGTTCCTTTTGTACTCGTCCTTCAGATGTTGGTATGCGAGCCAGTTGATATCAAAAAGTTGCTTTTCCTTCACGTTGTCCCAGGAGTGAACTTCACCGCTAGGAAACACAATGTAGTGAAAATATGGCCCGAACGGGAAATCGTTGGCAATAATGCGAGCGCCGGGAGTGTCATACTTAGAAATCTTCCGCTTGCCCCGGAAATTTCCATCGCAGAAAATGCATTCTCCCTTCTTCACATCCTCCGGCGCGGATGGGTTCCGAGCGATTATCTTACGGACACCCTCATCGCCACTCGAGCATTTTTTCATGTACCTAAGAGCCTCGGGGTCACTCAACAACTCGGCAAACACAATCCGCAACCAGCGGTGACCAGGGTCCTGAATCAAGGGATACAGCGTCTGCAGTTCGGCATGACCCGGAACACCTTCGAAGGGAACTTCGCGCGGTTCTCTGCCGTATCGCTGTGCGCGGTACTCACCAATTTGGATTTCAAACGGCCGGATAGGATCGCGAATGAGATAGACCGAGTGATCTTTATCAACCCATCGGTCCTCCGATTCCCCACGGTATTCGGGATTGGGAACGAGGCCCGAAGTTGTAAGTATCTTGAGCCGCAGAAACTGCTTCCCCGGCCTCTCCGGGTGAAAGGAAGAAAACAAGTCCTTGGATGCCGGCACCTGAAGACACCTATAGTTTCCGGGAACAGGCTCTTCGTGGATCCGAGCTTTGAAGTCCTCCTCGCTAAACGGCTTCTTTACACGCTCGCTAACCTTTTTGAACACGATTGGGAGATGCTGGCGGAGCTTAGCTTCAAAGTCCGTGCGGTCTTTGAAGGTTTGGTAGAGTCCCTCTCTCGGGAAGGAGGACCGGAACTCCCAGAGATCTGCCAACTGTTTGGCCTCCTCCCAGTTGGCGGGAGGGGGAAGAGGATCCTTGAAGTACACCATGATGTAAGGACGCTTGGTTTCGCGCCAGCTTTGGTAAGCGGTCGTAAATTCGTGTTCTGTCCCGGTCGGACGGCCAGGCGCGATCGGACTGCCAAGCTTCTTCGCAAACAAAACGATCAGGATGTCGCTGTCGGCGATGCGCGCCTGTGGATCAATGAGCCCGATCTGAATCGGCTCTCGGGAGAACCCCGGCGGCACATTCTTCTCCCAGAGAAATATCTCGACGCACTCGACCGTCGGCTCCGCCTCAGCTAGCTCTTTTACGATCTGGGCTGCGAGTTCCCGCTCCTCATGGATATCCCCCGGTGACGCGATAACGACCCGTAGGTTGGGCATCGCGGTACCTCCTCTTCTTGCGGCGGAAGTGAATAGCATTATAGCCACAAGAAACCTTGCTAGAGTGCAATTATGTCAATCTCGGAGATTGGACGCGTAACTGGCACTCTCTGCTGATTGTGGCCGGATAATTGGCAAGCTGGAAGGCTTTGGGATTTGCGCTCGACTTAGCAATACCGCGGTCCTTTTCAATCGGAAATCGGCGACCTACTTCACCGTCACATCGGTCACGCGTATTTCCGGATACTGCCGATTCCATTGCGCCGAGATGTGGTCGAAGGTGAGGCGAAAGGGTTGAGTCTGGCCGGGGGCCAGGGGCATTACGGTGAGATCGACGGGTTCGGTGTAGGGGCCAGTATTTCTGAGCAGGCGCAGCGGTACTTCGTCGCGCAGGGCCAGCTGTCCCATATCGTCTCTGAAGACGACTTCGACTACGACACGAGTCACAGTCTTTTGGCTGGTGTTTGTGATTTTGCCGTCCACATAAGTAACGGTGGCGCCAACGAAGTTCTCGGCCGCGCTCATCTTGAAATCGGACAAGTTGAGACTGGCCGCGTAAGGAGAAATCGTTTTGGCTGGCTTCGGTGGCTCGCGCAGCACAAACGCAATCACCAGCATGACCGCAATCACGGCAACCACGGCAATGATGATGATCCTGCGGCTGGAGTCGCGTTCTTCAACCACGGGCGTTTGCTGGCCCAGGCTGCTCATGGGGAGATTGTAGGCGGTTGAGGCAAGCTTGTCGATTTGGTGGCGCTTCAGAGTGCCGACCCGTCGAGCCTCGCTCGACCGGACCCATTCGACTCGCTACGCTCGCTCAGGGCAGGCTATCGAGGGCGGCTGTCCCTACATCGCAGGGCAGCGACGGGCCTGATAAAATCAAGCGAAGGGGTTCGCGACCAGGAATGCCGGTACCAGTCTCACAAATGTGGACGGTGGCGAGCTATGTCGTTCGTCAGAAGCTCGCGGGGCACAGGCGGTATCCGCTGGTGCTGATGCTCGAGCCATTGTTCCGCTGCAATCTGGCATGCGCGGGATGCGGCAAGATCCAGTATCCGGCCCACATCCTGAAGAAGGATCTTTCTCCCGAAGAGTGTTTTCGCGCGGTTGACGAGTGTGGCGCGCCCATGGTCTCGATTCCCGGCGGGGAGCCGTTGATGCATCCGCAGATCGGCGAGATCGTCGAGGGCCTGGTGGCGCGGAAGAAGTACATTTATTTGTGCACCAACGCTCTGCTGCTGAAAGAAAAAATCCACCTCTTCCGGCCGAGCAAATATTTGACGTTCAGCGTGCATCTTGACGGGCAGCGCGAAGAGCACGATCTCGCGGTCTGCCGTGAGGGCGGATACGACATCGCTGTTGATGCCATTCGAGAGGCCCTGCGACGTGGTTTTCGCGTCACGACGAACACGACGCTGTTCGACGGGGCAAATCCAAAGTCAGTGCGGGCGTTCTTCGACGAGATGATGGAGCTGGGAGTGGAGGGCATGATGCTCTCGCCTGGTTACTCGTACGACAAGGCGCCTGATCAGAAACACTTCCTCGGGCGCGCGCGCACGCGGCGCATGTTTCGCGCGATCCTGTCGAACCGGAAGGAGAACTGGCGTTTCAATCTGTCGCCGTTGTTTCTGGAATTTCTGATGGGCAAGAAGACGTATCCCTGCACGCCCTGGGGCATGCCGACGTACAACGTGTTCGGTTGGCAGAAACCGTGTTACCTGCTGCAGGACGGCTACGCCGAGACTTTTGCCGAGCTGCTAGCGGCGACGGAGTGGGACCGGTACGGGACAGAGTCGGGCAATCCAGCGTGTGCGAATTGCATGGTGCACAGCGGCTATGAAGCCTCGGCGGTGAACGCGACGTTCAGTTCGCTGGGCGGATTTCTGGCTACGGTAAAAGCGACGCTGTTCACGCGCTACCATGATGAAGAAGCGCTGCGCCTGCTGGAGGAGCCGCAGGCGCCGGTGCACCCGCTGGTGCAGATCGCGGCGACGACAGAGTCGTTGCAGGAGACGCGCGCTTAGTGTGACCCTCCTAGGCACAGTAGATAGTGTCTTCACGGTAAGCAGCCGTGGAACTGTGGTCCTAATAAACCGTTTGTCTGAAGCTCCCGCTCGCAGCGACAAAGTACAGCTAAAGCCGCCTGGCGGGCAAGTGATAGATTCCGAGATTAGGGCGATCGAGCTAATCAAGAAAATCGAAGGCCCGTGCCAGGAGGCATTTTTGCTCCCTGGCCACATGCCTTTGAGCGTACTACCCGTCGGAACCGAAATGTGGCTCGTATAAACACGCCGAGGCCATGACAGGTAAGGAAGCCGGCCATATCGATCACGCGTCGCCGCAAGGCACGCCGCCGCACGCAAACATCGCTAATCCGGATTGTCTGGAGGTTGCGCCTGGCGCCGAGCGCGAGCGGTTGGAAGGCTGGATACCTGCGCTCGCCGGTGAGGAAGAACTGCGTTTGGCGCTGGAAAAGGCATTCGATTATCGCGGCGACGTGACCATCACCCGCAAAGATGGATCGAAGGTTGAGGGCTACGTGTTCGATCGGCGTTCAGCGGCGACGCTGAAGGATTCGCTTGTGCGCCTCTATCCGAAGAATGCCAACGAGAAGGTCTCGATTTCCTACGCTGATATCGCGGCGCTCGCTTTCACCGGACGTGACACCGCCGCGGGCAAGAGCTGGGAAGCGTGGATGAAAAAGTACGCGGAGAAAAAAGCGCGGGGAGAAAAAGATCTGAGTTTGCATCCCGAGCCGCTGGAGTGATTTCCGGGCAGCGAGGTACCTGCGCCCCCAAGGGCAAAAAGGGCCAGTTTGTTCACGCCTCTCCGCAGCACGACTGAACAAGCCCTCGGGCAAGATCACTGAAGCTATCGAAGGTTAACCTCAGGCGCTAAAGCGCAGGTCTGTTTTTGGCCACTCAGCGGCACGAGTAAACTCGTGCCCTTCCCATTCACCCATGACACTGCGGTAAATTGAGAAACTGCCTTAAAATGCGGCAGCAAAAGCCCAGGGTCCTGGTTCGGCCGGAATGACAACCTGGGAAAGGGCATCGGAAGTTTTTCTATTTCCCGCCAGGGACAAATTCCAGCCCGTCGATCAGATCTTCCACATCGTCCTGACTCCCTGCGATTACCGTTATCGATACCGCATAGCCGTGGAAGAGCATGACTAGTGTGGACTGACGCATGACGCGAGTCCCAACATCTTTGTGAAAGTCGCCCCGCACCAGCCTCTTCGTTCCGATGGCGATTTCGTACGGCTCTTCATCCACGGTGAATCCCTGCGCCGTGGCTACTTCAGTCAGCGGGCCAAAATATTGCACGGCTTCCTTCAAACCGGGATATGCGGCCATGGGTTCTGCGGCGATCACGATCGATGAGTTCACTTCTTCCCCGCGCGCCTCTGGCGGGCGGGAAAACGCGGCCAGCAGCACGCGGGAGATGGTGCTCCGGGAGGAGTTTGGGTTGCCCTTTGTGTCTTTTGGTGGCGTTGGCGGCTGCGTTTGGTTGTCTCGATTCGCAGTGTTAATCGGCTGGTCTCGGTTCTCATCTTCGGCGTTCATCTCGTCGGTGCGCAGCACCCAACCGGAGGGAATCTTGCATGTAAATCCCAAGGTGTTGTTGCGATAGACGCCATTGGTTACGGACCCTGGGTCGATACCAGCCGTGCTCGAAGCAGTTCTGCTGACGTGACCGCTGGGGGCCGGCGGCGATGCCTGGCCCGGCGCCGGAAGCGCGGCTGCCGTTAAGAAAAAAGACATCGAGAGTGCCAGCAGAATCGGGAAGCGGTCAAAGACCATAGACCAATGGTAATAGAGGAGAAGAAACGATGCCTGGCAGAGAAGGTTCGCCAACCGCTCCGCCAGGCAACACAGACTTGAAAAGCACCTATGCCGCCTTACTTACCTGCGGCTGGGCGCAGTGCGCGCAGCGGCGCGCATCAATGGGAATCTCGCTCAGGCACTCGGGGCACTTCTTCGTCGTGGGATCGGCCGGGGCCGGGTCTTTGCGCATACGCGCCACCAGGGCATTGATGGGCGTCACCACAAAGAAGTACACGGCGGCAGCGACCAGAAGGAACGAAATGACCGTATTGATGAAGTCACCGTAGAGGAACTTGCTGTTGTTGACGGTAAAACTGAGACCTGAGAAATCCGGCGCCTTTACCAGAGCAGCAATCAAAGGCGTTAGAAGGTCCTTGGTGAGAGCCCCTACCACCGATGCGAACGCCGCACCAATCACGACGCCCACGGCCATGTCCACAACGTTTCCGCGCAGGATGAACTTTTTGAAACCATCTAACATAACGCCCCTCCGAAAGTTGAAGTGCTGGACACTGTAAGGCAGCGGGGCCGCAAGGTCAAGCCCCGTGGACATTCTGGGCACCGGGAATGCATCAAGCCGAGCAGGCAGCCGGCAACGGCTTTTACTTGCCGCCGCTGATGAATGCCCCCGTCCTCGCGTTAACGACAGCAACACCTTCCCGGTCAGCCGCAGTCTTGCCAAAATAGATCAGCCACTGCAGCTCTTTTTTCTTGGGGTCCCAATCCAAGGTGCAGATCACGGGCTGCTTCGGATCCTTTTTGATCAGGGCAGAGCCGCCGTGGTCGAGCGTGGCGGCGAAGGCCTTGTCCGAGTCAGTGACCAGAAGCGATGGGTCGAACATGAGTACGGGGGTGTTCGCCGGATACGGCGTTTCCGGAGTATCGGTAAAGCCACGCGCGGGGGCAGAAGGCAAATAACTGCCGGAGCAGATAAATGTCTTCATGGTGCCACGGGTGCGGGAGGCGAAGAAGCCGCGCCAGACTGTGGCCTTTCCATCTTGGCCAGTCGCGTCCTCAGTCACTTCCGATTCCATATGAAAGGGCATGGCACCCAGATCCCAGCGCTTGGCCAGGTTGACCATACTGCCAAAGCACTGTTTAGCAGTGTAGAGCGTGGGCTGCTTGGCGGCCGCTTGCGACGCCGCTGGGGTAGCGGGCTGGCTGCCTGCGGGTTGGCTGGGTGTAGTCGAACATCCTGCAAGTATTGCCAAAACCAGAAGAACTACTAGAAAACGGGGCGTCATGTAGCCCACCTCCGCTGGAGAATAGGGCAAAACAGGGCAGTTTACTCCGGTCGTGAACCGAGGGCCAGAGGAATTTGTCGAGGCGCTAGGAAGGCCCACCCGTGGCCTAGAGACATGCAAAGAGTCGCGATGAAGCTACCGAGAGCGGCTATGCTTTGAGCTCAACCTCTCCATTCGGCCCGTCGTACGTTAACAGCCACTTGCGCAAAATGTCGCGCCCGATGAGACAAGAGAAGAATCGCTGCTCGATGATCGGACATGCCACGACTCGAATAACATCGAAGTTTGGCAGGTCAGTTTCCGGGAAGGAGATCGCTGCTGCATACGCCGGATAGCTGCCGGCCATCCCTCCGACAGTGGTGATCCGGTTCCAGTCGGTCTGGAGGAGCTTACAGGTCGTAGCAATCTGGGGGTTTATTACCGTTAGCGAAGCGCCCGTGTCGATCAATGCGTGGACTCGCAGTTCTTGGTACTCAAGCCCGATCGCTCGCCCTTCTTCGAATTCAGGGCGAGTCGTACTGACTAGAATCTCGATATGTGGGCCCTCCAAGAGCAGCTTGCTCGAATTCGGGCGCCACTTCAATCGGACCTTCAATAGATGAGGTAGACAGGTTCCTCGGCCCAAACCTGCCTCAGCAGAAAATTCTTGCCGAGGCCAGCCGCAGAAAGGCCTGCCTTAAAGGCAGACTCGTAGTCCGGATGAAAGCCGATGACCTTTGAACCCACAATTACGACGAATTCTCCAAGATTTGAACTCAACCACTCGTGCCTGTGCTCCTCAAATACTTGAAGCTCTTCCTGTAGGGTCCTGTCTTCTGGTGGCACGTTAGAATCCTCGGGCGGACGCAGCTTATCTGTAGCCCCGATCTGTGTAAGAAATTTCTTACGCTGTTACGTTAGTCTACTTGACTTTTTGCGAAAGTCAAGCAGAATATCGGGTATCGCCAGTCTCAGTCGTGTAAGGAGAATCTTACATCACCACGGCTAAACAGATCGGGCTGCAGATACGAGCGGCACGCGGGCGGCTGAGCGCTAGGGCCCTCAGCGAGATGATTGGCGTCAGTCCCCCCACGATTGCGAGCTACGAAACTGGCAACAGCATCCCGCAGGCAGATACCCTAGCCAAGATAGCCGATGTTTTGAACATCCCGACCATCGAAGTCGACGGGCACCGTCTTACGATAACCCGGAAGGAAAAGCTGACACCGACTCGGCCAGGTGAGCAGCTAGAACTGGACTTTAGCGGGGAATATTCGTTCTCGAAGGCGACCGTTCGGCTGAGCCCGGGCAGGATCAGCATTACGTTCGATGGAGCAACACCGACACTCGATCAGAAAGCGAGCTAAATCCGCATGGGCATAACGATGTAGCGGTACTTATAATCGTTGCCTTCGGCGGGGCGGAGTTGGCCTGCGGACTGTGGATCCTTCAATTCTAGCCGAACCTCGGCAGTGCCTGCTGCTTTGAGGAAGTCGATAAGGTAGCCGGCGTTAAAGCCAATTGTAAGCGGCTCACCCGTGTAGCCGGCTTCGAGAGAATCCTCTGACTCGCCAGCTTCAGTTGAGGAGGCCGAGATGGTTACTTCGCCCTTTTCCAAGCGGAGACGCACAGCGCGGGAGCGTTCATCGGCAAACTGTGCCACACGCAGAATGGCGGCGTTTAACTCTTCTGCATTCAACGGGACAATCTTGTTGTTGTCCTTTGGCAACACAGCCTCATAGTTCGGGAATTGCCCGGTCAACTGCCGTGAAGTCAGCAGACGAGATCCGATGCGGAAGAAAAGTGTGGATTCATCTTTGGCAAATTCGATGGTCTCAGCATCAGTCGAGTCGAGAAGGGATCGTAGTTCATCCATCGCCTTCTTCGGCACTAACGTCTTCATCTCTCCGGAGACACCCTCAAATTTCTCTCCGCTGCGCTCACAATGGGCCAAGCGGTGACCGTCGGTCGCAACCATTGTGATGGACTCCGGCTTCAGCACCATCAAAGCACCGTTTAGGGTATAGCGGGATTCCTCACTGGAAATGGCAAATACTGTGCGTGCAATCAGCCCGCGCAGTACTGCGGCACGAATTACTACAGTCCCTGCTGTAGGAAACGATGGCAGAGTAGGAAAATTTGATTTAGCCATTCCTACCATCTTTGTGTTCGAGCGTCCACAACGAATGCTTACCCAGTGATTCTCAAGGAGCTTGATCGTAATATCCGCATCCGGGAGGAGCTTTACGTAATCATGAAGCTTGCGTGCTGGAATTGTGCACGATCCTTCCTTCTTCACTTTCGCGCTACAGGAAGTCCGCAAGCTAAGGTCCAGATCAGTTGCAGTGAGGGATAAACGATCGTTTGCCGCTTCAAACAGATAGTTCGAAAGAATGGGAATGGTGGTCTTACGTTCGACAACCCCCTGGGTCGCGGTCAATTCCTTGAGCAACTCGAATTTGCTGACCGTAATCTCCATAGTACCCACGGCAACTGCGGCTTCCACCGGCATAGACTCCGTCTCCCCGTACTTCGCTTACTACCCTTATATCAAATAGAAAAGCAATAAAACCAGCAGTAACAGTAGGTCCTCTGTAGAAGTGGAAAACTGAGGAAAGCAGCTACTGGTTCAAGGGAATGCCAGCCAACTGGTTGTTAGTAGCGATTCCCTTTTATCCTCTGCCGGTCCTAACGGTCGTGCAGGCTGGGGAAGCGTTCCATCCTTTGCACGTCTTCCACATTGCTTTCACATTCACTTTACAAGGAAGACTAGCCAGTTGAGTGAAAATCTCGGCCAACCTCAGGATTTACCCACCTAACTGCTCGGTTAACTTGTTCAGCAGCCTGTTTAAATCCTTGTCATTCTTGCGAGCCTCTTCGATCTTTTCCACAGAGTGCAACACAGTTGTGTGATGCTTACCCCCAAATTGACGTCCAATCTCCGGCAGCGATGCCTCAGTCAGGTGCTTGGCCAGATACATTGCGATCTGGCGGGGGTACACGATAGCACGAGAATTATTCTTGGCCTTAATCTCTACCAAGCGTAGGCCAAACTGCTCGGCAACCATCTTCTGGATAGACTCAATAGTGACCTTACGAGCCTGGGAGTCAATGAAGTTCTTCAAGACCTGCTGCGCATACGGCAGCGTGATCTCAGCTCCAATCAGCGAAGAGTGAGCCACTAACCGGATGAGGGCCCCTTCTAGTTCACGCACATTTGACCGGATGTTCGAGGCCACGTAGAGAGCAACATCGGTCGGCAGCGTGACCTTCTCTTGCTCCGCCTTTTTCTGCAGGATGGCAACTTTCGTTTCGAGATCGGGCGGCTGGATATCAGCAATCAGTCCCCACTCGAAGCGACTGCGCAGGCGGTCTTCGATCTCGGCCAGCTCCTTGGGCGAGCGGTCGCTGGCAATCACGATCTGCTTCATCGATTCGTGAAGCGCATTGAAGGTGTGGAAGAACTCCTCCTGTGTACGTTCTTTCTGAGCCAGAAACTGGATGTCATCAATGAGCAGCACATCGACGTTGCGGAACTTGTCGCGGAAGCTGGTCATCTTGTCATAGCGGAGCGAGTTGATCATGTCGTTGGTGAACTTCTCGCTCGATACGTAACAGATGGCGGCGTGGGGCATACGGCGCTTGATTTCGTGCCCGATGGCCTGCATGAGGTGCGTCTTGCCCATGCCGACGCCACCGTACAGGAAGAGCGGGTTGTAGGCCTTGGAAGGGCGCTCCGCGACGGCTTGGCAAGCAGCGTGAGCGAACTGGTTGCCGCTGCCAATCACAAATGCGTCGAAGGTGTAGCGGGGATTGAGCTGTGCGGCTCCATCCCAGTCAAAGCGAGCCTGAGACGGAGCAGCTGCTGCGGCAGCTGCGGAGAGCCCGCCATCATGCCGGACGGCCGTTGCTGCGGGATCGTCCTCGGGCGTGACAAATTTCACATCGTTGAAGCCGAGACCCAAGTTGTCGATGGCCTCCTGGATCAGGTCGGCATACTTGTCCCCGGCGTGGCGAAACTCCACCGTCGGAACGCGCACGAACAAGACTCCCCCGCTAGCATGGCTGTAGCGCGTCGGTTTCAGCCAGGTATCGTAGGAGTGGCGGTTGATTTTCTTTTCTAACGCGTCCAGGATGCGCGCCCACGGATTAGGGGAGAGAGTTGTGCTTGGAACTGACATATTCTGAAAATGCCCGCCGTGGCGCCCCGGCGGCTGGTCTGAGAGCGCCTGTTCCTATGAAACCACCGCTTTACGAAGCAGCATCCGTCAGCGTACCGCGAAATGCGCCGTTTTTGCGTTGCGCCTGCACAAACGACGTGAAATCTTCAAAAGCAGATCAGATCGGCATACTAGCACAAATCATTTGGCCGTGTGTAAAACTTTGGCTGGGAATTTTTTCGCGAAGAGCTATTCAGCGCCCGCGGGAATGCCGCTGTCAAGTGCCGCACTGGTAACTGCCGCGCAGACGGTGCAGACGGCTTCTTGAGTGCACTGGTTCAGCTTGAAGCGGTGTGTGAGCGATGGCATAGAATATTGGCGTTCGTGATTGATAGACGAGGAGGCCACAGTGATTTCAAAGAAGAAGCTAGGCTCTGCCTTCGGGGTTGCGAGTATCGCGATACTGGCGATCTTGTGTGCGGGCTGTGGCAGCTCCAGCAACCACAACATCACGCAGGCGCAAGCCCAAGCAATCTCCCACGAGATCGCGACGGCGGTCGACAATGCTCTCTCGAGTGCAGGAGGCGGCAGCGCGACTGCGGAACGAGCGGGGCATTCCGCTCTCGCAAGAGTCATAAGCAACATTCATCCGGACCAACTCCCCGGCTGCACCGTGACCGGGACAGGCGAAACATGCAACGTGCCGATCTCCTACAGCGGGCCGTGCCCTGATGGCGGCACGATTAGTGTCTCGGGTGACTTCAGTTTCACCTTGGACTCTTCCGGAGACGGAAAGAATACGGAAAGCCTTACGGTCACGCCAACGAACTGCGGTGTAGAGTCGAACCTGACGGTTAATGGAGATCCCAACATCGGCCTGACCACCGCTATCAGCGTCACTGACTACGCGATCGTGTATCCGGTAACCCTGACGGAAACTGGCGGGATCACCTATGGGCCGAATCCGTCGGGGAGTTGCACGCTCGATGTCACGTACACGGTGACTCCGCCAACTACCTGCACGGTCAGCGGAACGCTGTGCGGTCAGACACTCAGTGGCAGTTGCTAGCGTGGGACGCGGTCGTTCCCAGTACGACTGTGATTCAAATCACTGACTCAAGATCCCTTTGTCTATAAAGTCTCTTGGCCGTTGGCCTTTTGGGTCGCAAAAGGAGTGTGCCGCGATGCATCGAACCAACTTCCTGGCGGCCATCTGCGCGCTAGTTCTGTGTCTGGTCGGGCCCTGCTATGCCTCGCACCACTTCCCCGACTATCCCGTGCGACCGGCGGATGCGTACGCCAACAAAGTGGCCAAGGCTGGCCTGATCGTCGCCGTCGAACCGGTGGATGACCCCGAGCAGCAGAAGACGTATTTCAATTCCCACCTCAGCTCTAAGGGGATGCTTCCAGTCTTCATTGTCATCCAAAATAACTCGGCAACGGATACCTATATGTTCGACAGCTCCGCCGTCGGATTGGCAGACGTAGTCGAGATTACCAGCCCAGGCATACGCCAGAGCAGGGCGCGGCTGGGGTCCGGCGGGCTAGTCGACCTCACGCTAGTCACCGAGGTTACGGAGGTGCGGGAAAACATGATGAAGAAGGAATTGCGGAGCAAGACGCTTTCGCCCGGGTCGTCCGTGCATGGATTCGTCTATGTCCCGATGCCGATCAATGCCTCTCGGCCAAAAACGCACTTACAAGTAGCGCTGACCAACGCCCTAAGCGGCGAAACTGAAGTGTTAAACCTGTTTTTCTAGGAGAGAATCTTCATGTCGATCATCTCTCGCCGTCTGTTCTCGACTGCCCTCTGCTATCCGCTGCTGTTGTCTGGCTGGTTAGCGATGGGCCAGAACCAAACGCCACCGCCGCCGCAGAAGCTATCGCTGACTGCCGCGCTTGTTCTCACGCCCGAATTCTGCGACACCATAAGCAAGAAAAAGTCTGAAAAATTCGCTGTTGGCAAGGCCGCCTGCGCTGACTTGGAGCCTGCACTCAAAGGCATCTTCTCCGGCCTGACGCGGGTCGATGACTCTTCCAAAGCTGGTGACGCACAGGTTGTGCTGGAACCGAAGTTCGCTGATGTGGGCACTACCCAGAAGAACTTCGCCTTCTCCAACCGCGAACTGGTTGTCCTGGTGGAATGGACTGTACGCGACCAGTCTGGAAAGGCCATCTGGATTGACACGGTGCAGGGATCAGCCAAGCGTCACATGGGCAACGCGTTCACCTACGGCAGCAACAAGAAACACATCTTAGAGGATTCGGTGCGGGATATGGCCGAACAGTCGGCGGCTAAAATGTCTTCCTCCCCTGAGTTGCAAAAACTGAGCGCTGCACCGGTCAAATAGTTCGCGATCTGCCAGGCATTTCGCGAAAGGATGGCTTTGCATTGCTCCACTCAAGAAGGAGTGATTTCATGACTCGCCCTCAGTTCTCTTCGCTGTTGATCCCGCTCTTGTCGGTGGCGCTTGTGGCGCAACAGACGCCCCAAGGCCCTACTCCAGCTTCGCCGCCTCCTGTGTCCCAAGATTCTGGGGCGGCGACGGCCGCAGCCCCGGCCCAGCAAGCCCCGGCTACGATTTTGGCGGACGGCACGCCAGTGAAGCTGCGGTTGCTGAACAAGCTCGATGCACACACCGCCAAAAACGGTGACGAAATCCAGTTCGATGTCGTCAACGACGTTGTGGTTGGCGGTGTCACGGTGCTGCGCCGTTTCTCGCCGGCCACCGGGGTGGTGACTGACGCTAAGGCATCCAGGACCTTGGGCCGTGAAGGGAAGCTGTTTTTTACCGTCAATGACATCACGCTCCGCAACGGAGCCAAGGTCCCCGTGCGGGCATTTAACCGTACCAGTGGGGAGAAGCGAACCGGGGAGATGATCAATGCCATGCTGAATATGCCGTTGGCGGCGGCCCCGTTTTTCCTGCTCATGCACGGCACCAACCCAACCTTTTACCGCGGAACGGAGGTCACGGCTTTCATCGATGGCGATATTCAGTTGGACATGAACAGCTTTATTGCAGTTCCAGCTTCCGCAGCGGCAGGCGATGAACCAAAAACAGTCTTGCAGATCAGCTCCACTCCGGCGGGCGCCCAGGTTCAAGTCGACGGTGCCGACGTCGGCAGTACGCCCTTGAACGTTACTGTAGCGTCAGGAAAGCACGAAATCTCTGTTAAGAAGACCGGGTACTCCGACTGGGCGACGAACATTGGCGCCTCCGGCGGCACCGTGCAAGTAAATGCGGTGCTGGTGCCGCCGAACGCGCAGTAGCCCGCCGCTCCGGCTGAAAGCAAGTACGCCAAAACCGTGAGCGAAACGGAAAGAAGCGCAAAGGAGATGACGTCGAACATTCTACCGAGTGGTAATGTGGGTAGCGTATCCCAGAGCAACGTAATACCCGCAGGTAGTGCCTAAAAGCCGCAGCCCTACCACAGCTTGGTAGTGGGCCAGTTTGAATTTCCACAGCCTCGCTTTAGCATCCCGTCTGTGGCATTATTGGGATGCAATGACCATCGGCAAAGGCAAGCGCCCGCATGATCCCAATCAACTGGCCGCATGGACCGTTGCCGTCTCTACCGGCCAGATTCCAGCGCCACAGCCGGACGTTCCCAAGCCTGGCACCGCTCCCGCCAGCATCTCCGAGTACATGGCAGCTATCGGGCGCAAGGGCGGTCAGATCGGCGGCAAGCGCCGCCTGAAGACCATGACCAAGGAACAGCGCCGGAAGATCGCAGCGAAAGCGGCCAAGGCGCGATGGAAAAAGGCGAGCCGTCCCTAGCGGAATTTCCGCCCTTGCGCCTGAGTAAGAGCTTTTCCTTCTACGCTAATCTCCCGCACACTTTGGCCTTCGGGCAAGCGAACCACGCCGATCTCGCGCGGCGTACCTAGCCCCGAAGGATCGCCTCGAAAGATGCGAACCACTTTTCCGTCCTCATCGGATTTCATAAAGTCGCCAACGAACGTTTCCGCCGGTTCCGACTTGCCGAACTCAAAGCGGAGCAAGGACCTGCTGCCGCATAAATCGCTTGTACCGGGAGACCTGATTCTGTTACCAGTAGCGCATTGTGTCCGACGCTCCTATTCCATCGGCACCGGCTGATCTGGAACTCATCGCAAGATTGAGGGGAGAGTTGCAGTATGCGAAGCTCAGAATCCGCGTGCTGGAGGAGCAGTTGCGACTGCTGCGAATCGAAAAGTTCGGAGCACGGAGGGAGAGACTTTCGGACGCTCAGTTGGAGTTGTTCAGATCTGATCCCGCCAACGTTGAAAGCGTCGCTCAGGAAGCGGAATACCGGGAGAAGAAGCGATCACCCAAGGGACCGCGCAAGCACCCAGGCCGCCAAGAATTTCCTCCGGATCTTCCCCGAGTGGAGCGGATATTGGCCTGCACGCCAGATCAGCGGGTATGCAAGCGGTGTGGCAAGCAAACGATCGTGATCGGCTACGAGGAGAGTTGCCAACTCGATGTAGAACCGGCGAAGTATTTCGTTTTGGTCACGAAACGGGAGAAGCGGGCTTGCCGTTGTTGTGAAGAAGTTGCAGTAGTCTCGGCACCGTTGCCGTTGCGGATCATCGAGAAGGCTCTGGCCAGTGACAGGATCGTCATCGAGACGATCATCAGCAAGTATTGTGACCACATTCCTTTGCATCGTCAGAGCGTGATTCTGAGAAGGGACGCTAGGGTACGGATCAGCCGGGCGACTCTGGATGGTTGGGTGCTGAAGGTCGGCGAGTTGTTGATCCCCATGGCAGCCGCGGTGCGGCGCTAGTTGATTACTGGGGACTATATTCAGGCCGACGAGACTCCTGTGGATGTCCAGTTGCGGGCGGGGCGAGGGAAAAACCATCAGTCGTATCTCTGGCTGTACGGCCGTCCAGGTGGGACAGTGGTATTTGATTTTCGGCTGCAACGGCCACAGCTACACCGTTGACCAGTCCCTCGGCGTAACCAGCATGTCTGACGCCAACGGCAATTCTCTTACCATCGGCGCAGGCGGCGTTGTCAGCTCGACCGGCAAGAGCATCACCTTCACTCGCGACTCTCTGAACCGCATTACCAAGATCACCGACCCCAACGGCAACACCCTGCAGTACAGCTATGCCAGCAACAACCCGAACGACGCCGTGCTCACGCAGTTCACTGACGGGGCGGGCAACACCACAACATTCAACTATTTCCCTGTGGGACCCGGACTGCTAGAACTCAACACGATCACCGACCCGCGGGGCATCACAGTCGCCGCCTCCCAATACGACTCGACCGGCCACTTGACGCAGTTGACCGACGCCAACGGCAAAACCACGGCTTTCAACACGAACGAAACGGCCCAGACCGAAACCGTCACCGACCCGCTCGGCAACGCGACCACCTACACCTACGACGCCGACGGCAACATCCTCTCCATGCAGGATGCCCTCAACAACACGACCACCTACACCTACGATTCCGACGACAACAAGCTCACCGAGACCGATCCGCTGGGGCATACCACAACCTACACCTACGATTCGTCGGATAACCGCCTCAGCCAGACCGATCCGCTGGGCAACACGACTAACTACACCTACAACGGGCGCGGCCAGGTGCTTACCACCACTGATCCGCTCGGCCACGCCACGACCAACGTTTACGACGCTAACGGTAACCTGACCTCAACCACCTGGTCTGCTCCCCTGAAACGGCACGAAGTCGATTATGATTTCGGACGAAAGGAAGGGGAACGAACGATGTCGGTGAGCAAGCACACGGAAGCACAGATGATCGGAGCGCTGAAGCAACTCGA
>Ga0187781_10000025_pt1 | contig 101745 bp, 97 predicted proteins | sample 0715_SJ02_MP02_2_FD_132447 | JGI IMG/M metagenome (GOLD analysis project Ga0187781, IMG submission 132447) | Tropical peat soil microbial communities from peatlands in Department of Meta, Colombia - 0715_SJ02_MP02_20_MG | ecosystem: Environmental > Terrestrial > Soil > Wetlands > Peat | place...
AGAGAGCACGGGCTTTGGTCGAATCGCAAACCAGGTTCTCTGCGAGAACGAAATGGCGCTTCTTTTCGCGTCGGGGGAGAAGTGTTGCTTGACATCGCCCATCGTCGTTAGAGACGGGATGACGCCGACGAAGAAGACCAACATGTGATCAGAATTCAAACTGAGCCACCACCGGACACTAGGCTGCCTTTACTAAAAAGTCCGCCACGTCCAAAATAGAAAGTTCGGCCTCCACATCTCTCAGATGTCGCCGGGAAACTACAGGGAGCCTCCATGGTAGCGACAGGTGAACTGATTCGATCAATGAATTACGTGGATGACATTACGGCGACTCTGCGCCGGATTTGCATCGCCATTCCTAGCATGACGCCGGAGGAGCGGCAGCGCCTGGCAGAGCATCTGCGCGCCGCCGCCGCCACCATCAACGGGGCTATTGCCGATCTGGAAAAGGCGGGCCAGTAGGTGGCGCCGGTCCAGACGATTGCCGTCGTCGGCGCCGGCGTCATGGGCCGCGGAATCGTGCAAGCCACGGCCCTGGGCGGTTATCGCACCATCCTCGAAGATCTGTTGCCCGGGGCGCTGCGCAAGGCCGAGACTGAGATTCGCGCCAACCTCGACGAAGCTGTGGAACTACGCAAGGTGACCGCACTCGATGCCGACTCCGCTTTCCGGCGCATCGAGTATGCGGGTTCCGTAGAAGATGCCGCGCGCGAGGCCGACCTCGTGATTGAAGCGGTTCCTGAGGAACTGGAATCGAAAATCGAAATCTTCACGTTGCTCGACAAAATCTGCCGCCCCGCGACGATTCTTGCCTCGAGTACCTCGTCGTTGAGCGTGACCGAAATTGCCGGCGTGACCTATCGCGCGAAAAAGTGCGTGGGCATGCGTTTCTTCAATCCTGTGCACAAGATGAGGCTGCTTGAGATCGTGCGCGCGCAGGAGACCGACGAAGATACCCTGGCCACCGCAGCCGAAGTTGGCCGACGCATGGGCAAAGAGGTCGTGGTAATCAAGGAGTCGCCGGGTTTTACCACTGGCCGCATCAGCGACGATCGGCCAGGCCAAGCTCGGGCGGCTGAGATGAATTCCGTTTGCCCAGGTTCAACCGTGGATTGAGCGGCCAAAACTCAAACCTGCCAGTCTAGCGACCCTCTCCGTTTCTACTCCCTTGCTGGCCACGAGCACCTGAAAGCTCTCGCCCATGCCGGCGGGCGTGACCAGATGCTTAAGCTGCAACGCGACTTTGGCCTCGCGGGTGCCCCATTTCTCGCGCGTTCCCTTCGCGCCGAAGGGTGGGGATTGTGGAACGCGACCATCTTCAACAGCGTCCGCAAACTGATTTGCCTCGCCGATCCCCATCAGAACCTGCGATTGCGTCACGAGCTTCTGCGCCTGCATGCCTTGTTCTTCTGCCGCTGCCGCGAGTGCAGTGAAATTCACATCGGCGGTGATGTCCTGTTCTCCGGGAGCCTCATATGGATTGGCGCTCACCGAATGCTGCCGAATCGCCTTGAGTGTCCCGCGATGACGCCCAGCAAGCTGCTCCGCTCGCGTGTATCCGTAGTCGATCACGATGAAAAACCCGCGTGTGATGTTGGCGCAAACCTGCCCCGCGTATTCTTGCGCTAGCAACGGAACTTCCACACGCTCGCCCGGCTCAGGACGGATGGAGTAGCAGTCGAGGAACTCGATCTCCTCCGTCGATGCCGGAACCCAGGTCTCAACCAAGCGGCCATTCTGCGAACCAATGCGGAGCGAACCTTGGGAACCGACGATCTCAACCGGCAGGGAATCGAAGAATTCGTTAGCAAAGACGATAGTCGGGAGCGCGGCCTCTGAGATTGGGGCAAGACCGGGATTTTGGGTGGCGCTGCGCTCAAGCGCTGCGATTGGCGGTTCATTTCGAGAAGCGGCTTCAGCCGCTGAAGTTTCCGCTCCTCCAGCTTCGGAAAAAACATAAGTCAGGAGGGCCTTCCCTGCTTTCAGGTACTCATTCAAGCTTTCCTCGATTCGCCCTCGCAGCGCAGGTGAACGCTCGACCAGAATGTACTGCAAAGCGCGAAAAAACTCCGGGAACTTCCGCTCCGACCAATCCAACACATCCTGCGCGAAAAGCCCGCGCCCGGGGCCGAGTTCCTTGACTACGATCTTCTCGGGAGAGCCCAGAACCCGCCACATTTCTTCGAACTGGCGTGCCAGTAATCGGCCGAAGACCGCGTGAACATCACTCGAAGTGTAGAAATCTCCAGCCTTGCCGAACTGCTCGGCATTTCTCGAGTAGTAGCCAAACTCAGAATCGTAAAGACACAGCTCCATGTAGCGCGAGAAGGGGATTGGTCCACACTCTCGAATTTCCTGCTCAATCTTCTGTCGCAATGAATTCACAGTCCCTTCCGCTGGCGATCGCCCCGGTCCTGCGGCGTCCGGATAAACATTTCAACGAAGTAATCGTGCAGCGCGTCATAGAGCTGGCGTTGAAAGCTCCATTCAAACTGCGGATCATCCAGGTCGCGGGGATGGAGATCGAAATAGTAAGTGTGCACGGGGATGGATGTGTCCTTGAACTCAATGACGACCTCGACGCCGTCGCCCTTGGCACGCGCGGAAAAATCCAGCAGCGGATGCTCGTAAAGACGGAGCTGGGCTAGGACGCGTTCGAGACGTGCAGTCGTTTCTTGGGACATAGAAGGATTGTAGAGGAGAGATTCGCAACACGCTGCAAGTCCAGAGGATCAGCACAACCCCCACGCCTCCGGGGAGGAGCGTGGGGGCCCCGGTAACGTTCAGGCGAGGGGTCTCAATCCCGCCTAACCATCTGATCAGAGATACGCAGCTCGGCTCCCGGAAGTTCCGCACAGCCAGGTTCGTTCAGTTCGACCACAGCACCGGTTAGCTGCAAAGCCGCTGCGGGTCTCGGCCTACTGGCTGGCTCTCTCCTTCGGCCGTTCGTAGGCTTTCTGCAAATATTTGCGGGCTTCTTCCAGAGCGCCAAACGTGTTGTCGTTGGTCTGGACAGCCTGGTGGTATTCCCCGACGGCGCGCTCGCGCTGGCCGGTGATGTCAAAAATCTTGCCGAGCTGCAGGTGACTCCAGACTTCGGTCCAGCGTGGATCGCCATCGCCGTTGAGGGATTGACGGTAGGCATTGGCGGACGACTGGTAATTCCGTTGCAGGAAGAATACTTCGGCAATGCGGTAATGAGCGAGCGAGCTGTTCTTGTTGAGATCGAGCGCCTTATTGAACTCCGTCAGCGCGCCCGCCAGGTCGCCTTGTTGCTGAAGCACTTGTCCCCGCCGGATAGAAGCGAAGAGCTTCACGTCGCTGGAATTGGTCAGAACATGGTGGTCGGGATCGATGGAAATGCGCCGCGGGCGGCCGAAGGTCTCAATCGAAAAGGGGGAATCAGTTCCCACGACTTCGATGCGTTTATCTTCGGTTTTTCCGTCGGTATCGATCTTGATGTCCACCGGCATGCGGAACAGATCGAGATCCTGCGAAATTTCCCCCGTGACGCGGAATCCGGGCACCTTTGCCGCTCCTGGGGTGGTAGCCGCTGCTCCTCCAAGACGATAGACCGTATATTTCAACCTGAATTCCGGAGCCCCGGTCGAATCCAGCCATTGCGAGAAGAACCAGGTGAGCTGGCTGCCGTAATTCTTTTCAGCGATGGTCTGGAAGTCGGCCATGCTGGCTGATTTGCCGGCGAATTGCTCGGCAAATTCCCGCATCGTCTTGTTGTATTTGTCTTCGCCCAACACCCAGCGCAGCATGTGCAGAATCATCGCGCCCTTGTCGGTGGCCAGCGACTGAAACTCGGCAGAAAAAATGTCGAGCTTGCTCACACTGGAGAGCGGCACCGTGTCGTAGGCCAGCGCGCCCACCGACATGTCTTTCACGGCTTCTTCCAGACCCCCGGTCCCGGCGGCGTTTTCCACGTACATCGCTTCGGAATAACGCGAGAAGCCGTCGCTCAGCCACCAATCATCCTTGCTCGCGGGACTGACCGAAACGCCCCACCATTGATGAGCAATCGCGTCCGCCAGAAGGCGATAGTTGGTTTTTTCTGTGATCGAAGACCCGGCTAGTCCCGCGATCTCCGGGGCCCACGCGTAAGGAACGGTGTCTTCAGGCAATTCCACAACGTTAAGCTTCTGCGACGGCGGCAGCCCATAGAGGGTAATGAAGTAAGTAAACTCCTGGACCGCCGTGGTGGTATATGCCGCCGCGAGGCTCTGATGCGTAGGCTTGAAGAAAACGTGCAAGTCCAGGCCGGCCTCATCGCTTTTGTACTCCTGGAAGATTCCCGCGATGATCGTGCCGGGGAAGCTGGGCTTCGTGGACGCAAAGGTGAACGTTTTGGTGGGCAGAACGCTGGTGTTGGGCTTGTTCGATGCGGGATGTTCCTCGACCGTGACATTTCCGCTCCCGATCACAATCATGTGGGCAGGAACGGTTACGCTGATAGTCGAGGTAAACCGGTTCAGCCCGAAACCGCTGACCGGGAACCAGCGCCCCGAATACAGCAGATAGCTGGTGTCATCGCCGATATAGGCGAGCTTCAGTCCCGGCACGGGACTGTTGTCTGCATTCTCGAGCTGGCCCTCGTATTCAAAAGTCAGCGTGGTGGAGGCGTCTTTCGCCAGGCCCGCGGAAAGCGGGACGCGCACGGTCGAGTCCTGGGTAACGCGCTCGGCGGACAGCGGCTGGTTCTTGTCGTCCAGGACCTTTGTGACGCGCAAATCGTTATGCAATTCGAAAACGGCAACGCTCAGATCTTGCAGCGCCGTGAACTTGACTTTGGCGCGAGCCGTGATGGAGTGGAGATGAGGCGTGAGTTCGGCCTGAATCTGGTAATCGTCCACGCGCAGGTGGGCTTTCTCGGCTCCAGCTCCCCAGGACAATGCCGGGAGCGCCAGCACAACCACGAATGACAGAGTCAGGGAGCTACTCAAGACGCGCATAGCGCGCCGCAGGTTATTGGCCATTCAGGAGAATCTCCAGGAAATGATAACTCATTTCCTATGATGAAGATTCTGACGCAAAAGATGTGTGGGCACAAGCTTTGATGCGCCTTGTCAGAATTTTGTCATTTCGAGCGAAGCGAGTAACCTGCTTCTCGCTCCTGGATATGTCGAACGCGGTTCAGGCTCAGAATGATCTCTGCCGCACGCTCGGCGGCGTGTGTCGCCGCTCCGCTGGTAGGCGCGGGGGCGCGAAGTCGGCTCTTCACGCGTGCCAAACCCTCCAACATGCGATCGCGAGCCGGGCCGTCCGGCAGGATTTTTTTCAGCCCGGCAACCACCTTTGCAGCGGTGAAATCGTGTTGCACAAACTCAGGAACGACCTCCTCTTCGGCGATCAGATTGACCATCGCGAATCGGGGAACCTTAACCCGCGGCTTGCCCAATAGATACGTCAGCGGAGATACACGGTAGACCATGACGAAGGGAGTGTTCATCATGGCCGCTTCAACCGTTGCTGTTCCGCTGGCGATGATGCCCGCCCGTGAGTGCCAGAGTGCGGGCAGCGCCTCGGGCACGAGTTTGATGGCGGGAAGCTCGGCTCTCTCAAAGTCGATGATGCTCGACAAGAATTCGGAACTGAGCATAGGCGCGACCGGCAGAAGGTATTCGTATTCGTTTCCGAGCAGCCCTGCGGATTCGAGGATTGTGGGCAGATTCATGCGGACTTCTTTCACGCGGCTGCCCGGCATAAGTGTGATCCAGGGCTTCGTGGGATCAAGCTGGAATTCCCTTGCGTAATCGGTCCGCTCAACCGTCGGATGGGGCAGCTCAGCCAGAGGATGACCGACGAAAGTCGCATTCACTCCGCGGTCGCGGTAGAACTGCTCCTCGAACGGGAAGATCACGAGCGCCGTGTCAATATAGTCGCGCAGCAGGCGCACTCGTCCCTGGCGCCACGCCCAGAATTGCGGTGCGACGTAATACACGGTCGGGATGCCACGCCTTTTCATCTGCCGGGCAACACGCCAGTTGAACCCAGGCGAATCAATGACGATGGCGAGGTCAGGACGGCGCCGATCGGCTTCGTGGATCAGCTTTTTGTACAGGCCGTAGATCCTGGGCAAACGCCCGAAGACCTCGACGATTCCAACGACCGCCAGGTCCTTTGCGTCAACCACGGTGTCGCAGCCGGCGGCGCGCATGCGATCTCCGCCGGCGCCAAAGAAACTGATGGACGGATCACGCGAGTGTATGGCCTCAATCAGTTGCGCGCCGTACATCCCGCCTGAGGCCTCACCCGCAGAAATTAAGATTCGCAAGAGATGATTGTAGCGCCTCGGGCCCAACCAAGAATGGCCTCCCTGCCTTTCAGAGTGGCCGCACTGGTCGGGTCCCACTCACTTGATTTCGACTTCGTCAATCTCGAATTGGAACTTCCCCACTTCCTGTCCGTGCGCAAAGACCAGTCCGACGAGGTCACCAGCATCGGTCTGAAACATGCTGAATGGAAACGTATATTGCTTCCATTCCGGACCGGCCGCAAAGATGGTCATGGCCGGCATCCCGTTCTGGCCGAAGCGAGCTTGCGTGAGTACGACGAGAGCATTGGTCTTGCCGTCGCCCTTCGCCCAAAAACTGATCGCTTTCTTGCTGGAAAGATTCACCGGTTCCATGAGCGCGGGACCGGGCGCGAACATCACCCCAGCCCACGGAAACGGCGCGCTGGCGACGACTTCACCGGTAACCTGCAACGCTCCCTTGGAGCCGTTGGCGCCGGGTTCGACAACTTGCATCGCCGCCGTGGATTTGCCTCCAGACATAGCGTCTGTGCTGACCACCCAGGAGCCGTAGTTGGCTGCCACCTTGCCATCGTCAAAAGTGCTGACCACCCCCGACTCCGACCCTGGCGGAGGCGGCGGAGGCAGCGGCTTGCCGCTCTCGCCATGCGGCCCGATCACTGTCAACGCGACTGAACTGGTCTGGTCAGAACTGGGGCCGACCATCAAGTCAAACACTCCGGGTTCCACGACCCGATGCATATCCACATCCAGCATCGCCAGCGTTTCTGGAGTGACGTTGAACTCGACCGTTCTTTTCTCGCCCGGCTTCAGCGTGATCCGCTGAAATCCTTTGAGCTCGATGACTGGCCGAGTGACGGATGCGACCCGCTGATGAATGTAGAGCTGCGGCACCTCATCCCCTTCGCGCGAACCGGTATTGGTCACGTCAATGCTGACCTTGGCAGTGCCGCCAGCCACGATTTGCGACGGCTCGACGCGAAGATTCTCGAAGCTGAAGGTGGTATAACTCAGACCGTAGCCGAAAGGAAAAAGCGGTTTGCGCGTGCCGAACGCATAACTACGGTTGGCGCTCGGTTTGTGATTATAAAAGTCAGGCAGATCGCCCACAGAGTGCGGAAAGGTGATGGGCAGTTTTCCGCCCGGATTTACGTCGCCAAACAGAACATTCGCCGCCGCCGTGCCGCCTTCCTGGCCGAGATACCACCCCTCCAGAATCGCGGAAGCGTGTTCGGCAATGTAATTGATGGAAAGCGGCCGGCCATTGATAAGAAGCATCACCGTAGGCGTGCCGGTTTCGACCACGGCTTTGACCAGGTCGTTCTGCGCGCCCAGAAGATCGAGCGAGTCGCGGTCGCCGAGATGGTACTCAGCCCAGGCTTCCCGGTTGGTGGATTCGTTTTCGCCGACGACGAGAATCGCCACGTCCGCTTTGCGGGCGACATCGGCAGCCGCCTTCACGGTTTCTTGCTGCGTGGCGGCATCGATCAAGTGAACGTCGTTCGCGAACCAGCCGTGCCAATCCGGCTTGGCGTCGGTAATTCTGCAACCTTCCGCATACACAACATTGGCCTTTGATCCCACCCGGTCGCGAATGCCCTCGAGAATGCTGACGCCATGCGCAGGCCCACGGCTGTATCCGCCCAGGTGGAGGCCATCGGCATTGGGGCCGATCACGGCGATATTCTTGAGTTTGGCCAGGTCGAGGGGCAGCACGTTCTTGTCATTCTTCAGAAGCACGATTGCCTTTTGTGCGGCTTTCAAGGCCAGGGCGCGGTGCTCGGCGCTGTTCGTGACTTTCTCGGCGTAATCGGGATCCACATACGGGTTGTCGAAGAGACCAAGACGGAACTTGGTCTCGAGGACGCGGGCCACCGCGCGGTTCAACTCAGATTCCGGAACTGTTCCCAGTCTCACTTGCCACAAGAGCGTGCGGTACACGGAGCCATCCGACAAGTCGTAGTCCACGCCAGCGGAGATGGCGAGGCGAGCCGCCTCGGCTTTATTGGCCGCGACGTGGTGAGTGTCCACCAGCATTTGGAGTCCGTTGCCGTCAGAGGTAACATACCCGCGAAATCCCCACTCCTGGCGCAGGACGCGGTCAAGCAGCCAGTGGTTGATGTGCGAAGGGATGCCATCAATCTCGTTGTAAGAAACCATGACGCTGCCGACTCGCCCTTGCTCAACTGCGGCTTGAAACGGCACAAGAAAGTTCTCGCGAATAATGCGCTCGGAATAGTTGCCCGGGGCCGTGTTGGTTCCGCCCTCCGGCTGGCCGTGAACGGCAAAGTGCTTGGCCGTAGCGATGACGTGGTGCCGGTTGATGAGGAACGAATCGCCCTGCAAGCCGGTGACGGCCGCCACTCCCATGCGCGCAGCCAGGAACGGATCTTCACCGTAGGTTTCTTCTGTGCGTCCCCAGCGCGGATCGCGGGCGATGTCCAGCACGGGGCTGAAAACCTGGCCCACGCCGGCGGATCCAGCCTCGTCGCCGGCGGCGGTGAAGACCTGATGAACCAAATCCGGATCCCACGTGCTGGCCAAGCCGAGCGCCTGCGGGAAACTGGTGCTGCCGTATTCCATGAATCCATGGAGCGCTTCACCCATAAACAGCGCCGGAATACCCAGCCGTGTTTTCTCGTGGAGATAGCGCTGAACGCCGTTGCGCAAGATGGCCGCTTTGCGCGCAGGGAAAACAGAATCCGGATCCGCAAAAGGATTCAGCGCCGCGCGCGCCGTCTCAGTGGTGTAGGTGCCGGTTGGATCAATGACTTCCACCGTCGCTTGCCACCCGCCGGTGATCTCGTGGACTTTTTCTTCCAACGTCATGCGGGAAACGAGATCGGCGACGCGGTCGTCAATCGAAAGATTCGGGTTGCGGTACGCAGGGATGGTTTCCTGAGCCGCCGAAACTTTGGCGGTCTTATCCTGGCCGGTGGCCGCGATCGAACACGCCAAGGCTAGAACCACCGCCAGGTTGAAGACCGAACGCAGAGCATTGCGCTTTAGCTTTTTCATAGAAACGGCGAAAACAGCGTCCTCCTTGCCGGATAATGCTACTCCGCGACTGCGGGAGATTCTCCCGCGATGACCAAACTGCCGCCTCGCGCACTCGTTATGTGCCGGAAAACCCATGGCGACACCCGGGCGCGCCGGGGTGTATAGTAACTCTACGAAAAAGGGCAATTCCAAGTTCCTTATCGGATCGTGGCCGTCGCGCAAACAGTTAAAACTGTGACTCAGCCCGCTCTTCAGACTGGCACCTGCCCCGTGTGCTCCAACCGGCTGTCTCCCTACCTTAACGGCATTACAGATTCCATCACCGGACGCCGCTTTGACGTGTTGAAGTGCGAGGCCTGCGGGGTGGGAGTGACGCACCCCTTTCCGGAACAGCTCCAGCCGCACTATGACGGCTACTACGGATCTCGCCATAGCATCACGGCAAACTACTGCGCCCGGCGCCGGATAGCCCTGGTGACCAAGATGGCGGGCAGGGGACAGGGCAGGCGTTTGCTCGATGTTGGCTGCGGGGAGGGAACATTTCTGCGGGCGGCGCGCGATTACGGCTGGAAGGTGACGGGAACCGAGCTGAATCCAGACTCGGCGCGCCAGTCGGGGTTCGAGGTTTTCAGCAGCCTGGAAGAATGTGCCGGCCTGGGCCCTTTCAACTGCGTGACGCTTTGGCACAGTCTCGAACACATGGCCGATCCGCGCGCGGTGATTGCCAAGATTCGGCGGCTCGTGGCCGATGACGGAGTCGTTCTGATCGCCGTGCCGGACTTCGAGGGTTTTCAATCAAAGACCTTTGGCGAAAGCTGGCTGCACCTCGATGTCCCGCGGCACTTGTATCACTTCACCGCGACGGCGCTGGACCGGATGCTGAACCAGACCGAATTCATCCCCGTGGCGCACTGGCATCAGGAGTTCGAATACGACCTGATTGGCTGGCTGCAGAGTGCGCTGAACAAGGTGTTGCCCACGCCCAACGTGCTGTTTGATTTCCTCTCCCGCAAGAAAGTGCGCGGTACGCTGATGGATCGAGTGGTCAGCGGCGTCGCCATGCCGTTTTTTTCTTTTGTCTCGCTGCCGCTCGTGTGGCTCGGTGCGTTCGCCCGCTCGGGAGGAACCCTGCTGGTCGCCGCCCGCACCAGCGGACGGCAAGTGGCCAGCCCCGCCGGGGACTGAGATCAGGTCCCAGGCATTCTCCAAAAGCTACCGAGCAGTCTCATAAATTGGTTTTGAAAGGGCGCGGCTTCAGCCGCGCCGCTCAGGGCCGCCAAGGAATGCGGGGCTTCAGCCCCTGAGGGATAAGGAATCTCACTTTTCATCAGGAGATGGCTAGATGGCTTCTAGCCGATGGACTTCGCCAACGTCCCATACTGGGGGTTGTCTGCCAGCCACCGTCTGGATTGTTTGAAGTCGGATCGGACATTCGGAGACAAATGTCTCGCCCATTCTGCTTTATCGCCGCGCTCGCTGGCGAATTTCGCTAGCGCATATCCAAAGACCCTCTGATGCAAGTAGCCCAAACGGTTCATCGACCATCCAATACGCCTGTCATTTTGGAATTGCCTGAAGCGCCCCGCAGAGTTGGCGGTAAAGATCCCGAGACCGAGAAAAACCGTCAACAGATCAGTCATCGGTTCCTGACCAGGAGTCTTGTGGCCCATCAGCTTTCCGCCCAGGAGGATGACATGGCCGAGTTCGTGAGCAATCGTCGCTATAAGCGACATCGGATCCTTGAGCATCGTGCTCCTGACAGCCACGATCATGTTTCTTTCGGCAGCGTCGTCTGCCTGATCCAGTTCGTCTGCATGCGTGTAAAGGCCAACTGCCCGCGTCTTACGGTCGCCTCGCCAGGAGGGCAGAATCTCCCGAAGTTCGTCAGTTTCGTCTTGAAAAATCTGGAGCTCGACACTGCTGCGCTCGACCTGCATATAGGCACAGACTCGTGAAAAGAGTTTTTCTACCGCCTCGGGTGTTTTGTTGTACGGGTCAGGGAAGTCCTCGGCTGTTGGTTCCACCACTTTGGCCTCGAGCATCCGGCGTCGCCCCAGTAGCTTTTCAAGCCGCCGAAAGCCCTCGTCTACCCACTGGCGGTCCTCCTCTGTGATACGCAGCCCTGGCGAGAAGCCGAACATGAATTGCCCTGCCTCCGTCGGCCATTGTAGTCGATCGCTTACGGGCGACCCCGCCCCCGCCACACATTCTAGTCGTCCGCGCTGACCGCCGACTGCGGCGCCTCAGAACTCCCCACCGGAACTTCCTGATCCTTGTACTGCAGCTGGTAAAGCTTGTAGTAGATGCCACGGTTGGCCAGCAGTTCCTGGTGCGTCCCCATCTCGCGCACCTGGCCTTTGTGCATGACGATGATCTTGTCGGCGCGCTGCACCGTCGAGAGCCGGTGGGCGATGATCAGCGACGTGCGCCCTTCGACCATTCGTCCGAGCGCGTCGCGCACGCGGAATTCGGTTTCCGTGTCCACACTCGAAGTGGCTTCGTCGAGAATCAATATTTTGGGATCGTGCGCCAGAGCGCGGGCGAACGAGATGAGCTGCTTCTGCCCGGTCGAGAGCGTCGATCCGCGCTCGCGGACTTGTTCGTTCAATCCGTTGGGCAGGGCGCGGATGAAATCGCCGAGATTTACGTCATCGGCAGCTTGTTCGACGTGCTCATCCTCGATGCGCTCGGTGCCAAGACGGATGTTGCCGCCGATCGTGCCGCTGAACAGAAACGGGTCCTGCAGTACGACACCAAAGCGGCCGCGCAAGTCGGCGAGATCCATTTCCCTGACGTCGATGCCGTCAATGCGCACCGCGCCCTTCTGCACGTCATAAAAACGCAACAGTAAAGAGATCAGCGTAGTCTTGCCGGCGCCGGTGTGGCCGACGACCGCGATAGTCTCTCCGGGTTCGATTGCGAAATTGACGTCGCGCAGAACCCAGTCGGGGGCAGGAGAGGCCGCCGAGCTTCGCTCGGCCGGACGGCCGAGGGCGGCCGTCCCCACATGGTCTGTGCCGGGTTCCGACGGCTTGCTCTCGTCGCTCGCATCCCGATAGGCGAACCAGACGTGATCGAACTCGATGCGGCCCGGGCCGGTCGACTTCTTCGTTACCGCTGGAGAGACAACTTCCGGTGCCGTATCAAGCAGATTAAAAATGCGCTCGCTGGCGGCCATCGCCGACTGGAGAATGTTGTACTTCTCGCTGAAATCCATGATCGGCCGGAAAAAGCGCTGCGCATACCAGGTGAACGCGATCAGCACACCAAGCGAGGCGGCCGTCGGCTTCAGGTGGAACGAAACCAGCGTGTGTCGGCTGAATTCGACTGAGACACTGCTCGCTACGATCCCGCGAATCACGTCCTGCCCGCCAAACCAGATGACGCTTGCGATCGCGACCGCCGAAAGAAAATCAACGACCGGGTAATACGTGGCATAGGCCAGGATCGCGTCTTTGTACGCGTCCATGTGACTGCGATTAATCTCGGAAAAACGCTTGTGGGCCTTGCGCTCGCGATTGAAAAGCTGCAGAACGACCATTCCGCTGACATGCTCCTGCAGGTAAGCGTTGATGCGGGCGATAGCCACGCGAATCCGGCGGTAGGAATCGCGCACGCGGTCGCGGAAGACTTTGGTCGCCAGCACGATGAAGGGGAACACGGCAAAGGTGATCAGCGCCAGCTTCCAGTTCATGCACAGCATAATGCCCAGGATGCCAACCAGCACGAACAGATCTTCGAAAATCGACACCACGCCGGAGGTGAACATCTCGTTTAGCGCGTCCACGTCAGTCGTAACGCGCGTGACCAGCCGGCCCACCGGATTCCTGTCGTAAAACGCGACGTGCATGCGCTGCAAATGGCGGAAAATCTGGCTGCGCAAGTCGAACATGACCTGCTGCCCCGTCCACTGCATGAAATAGGTTTGCAGGAACTCGAGCAGGAAGATCATCAGCAGCATGACGATGTAGATGGCGGAAATTTGCGCGATGCCGGTTAGTGGGCGCGGGCTCAGCCAACTCCATACTCCCGAAGCCGCCTCTTTCACCGGCGCGAGGTAACGGTCCACCGCTACCTTGACTAAGTAGGGGCCGAGCACGACGCAGAGCGACTTGAAGATAATGGACACTAGCGCAATCGCCACCTGCCAGCGATACGGACGCAGGTAGACGAGCAGCCGCCGCATTAAGCGGCTGTCGTAGGCTTTGCCGAGTATTTCCTCTTCCTGGGCCATCGTTTCTGAGACGGGCGTTTACTAGTCAGTCTTTTGCTTCGAAGAGCTTCTTCCTGGCTGAATCGCGCCCTCGAAGACGCTATCAACAGGGTACCTCAAACCGGCGGGAGAGGCAGGCGGAGGCTGAAGAAAGTCAACCGGGTGGGATAATCGGGTTGTGCCCCTTGGAATCTACATTTCCGTCCCGTTCTGCCGCACCAAGTGCAGCTACTGCAACTTTGCGTCGGACGTGTTTTCGCGGGGCGTGTTTGAGCGGTACGTCGACCGGGTCTGTGCGGACATCTCGGCCGCGCCGCAGACGGCGAAGGAAATGGGCGGCCAGATCGAGCCCGAAGTGGATTCGATCTATCTCGGTGGCGGCACGCCCACGGTGCTGGAAGCCGCACAACTGCAAAGAATGTTCGATGCCGTACGCGCACAATTCGCCGTGCGTCCGGACGCCGAAGTGGCCGTCGAGTGTGCGCCGGGTACGCTCACTCGGGACGTGCTTGATGGTCTGCTCCGCTGCGGCGTGAATCGCGTCAGCCTCGGCGTGCAGTCATTTGTCGGCGGTGAGGCTGCCGCTGTAGGACGCTTACATACGCGACCTACTGTGCTGGACGACATTGCGCGCCTGCTCGCTTCGGGAATCACTAACATCAACATTGATTTGATTGCCGGCCTGCCCCATCAGACGGCCGAGAGCTGGCAAACATCGCTGGGCGAAGCCGTCGCTACGGGCGCACCGCATGTGAGCGTCTACATGCTCGAGATTGACGAAGATTCCCGCCTCGGGCGCGAATTGATCGCTGGCGGAACGCGGTATCACGCGCATTTTGTTCCTGACGAGGGAGCCACGGCGGATTTCTATCTCGCGGCATGCGAGACGCTGGAGGCGGCCGCACTCATGCAATACGAAATCTCGAACTTCGCCCGCGCCGGCTGCGAGTCGCGGCACAATCTCAAGTACTGGACTCGCCAGCCCTATCTTGGCTTCGGGGTGGACGCGCATTCGATGCTGCTATCGACCTTGCGCGAGGCCGAATCGGTGAGGCTGGCAACCTCGGATTCCCTCGATCAATATATTGCCGGCGCGCCGCTGCAGCGAACCGAGATTTCGCGGGAAGCGGCTCTTGAAGAGTTTTTCTTTCTCGGACTGCGATTGAACCGCGGCGTTGACCTCGGAGAGATCGCCGCAAGTTTTGGCCAGGAGGCCGTCGCGAACGTCCAGCCCAGGATTGCAGAGCTGGCTGTCGATGGACTGCTCCAGCAAGACGAAGACGGCGAGCGCATCCGCCTCACCTCGCGCGGGCGATTGCTGTCGAACGAAGTATTCCAGGCATTCCTGGCACCAGTGTCAGGCGTCATCCCGAAGGCCCGCGCTTTCACCAGCGGGCCGAGGGATCTCGCGCGTACTACCGATGCACCCCTCGCGGGATCCTTCGCTCCGCCTGAAAAACGGCTGCGTTCAGGATGACGCCGCCGAAAAAATCGGCAATTCAAACTGACCCACGGCCTACTTGAGCACCTCAGTTACTTTCGTTCTCTTCCATAGCGAATTGTTTGGGTGGTCTGATAAGAACGGGTGAGCTATGGACGACGAGCAGATGATTAAGCTTCTTGAAGAGATCCGCGATCTGATGCGGGAGAATGCAGCGAGTTACAAGCGGGCCTTGCAGGAGCAGCAAGCAGCGATGCAGAGTCAGCTTGCAATGCGCAAGACCGCCTTGAAGCTAAGCAAGGTGCGGTTGGGTGTTATTGCTGCTCTGCTTCTTTTCATCCTATTCATCTATTTTGTCCCCCTCTTGTCATGGTGTTTTCGCTGGGTGGTACGGCGTTAAGTGCTGATCCTTACGCATACCGAGCGGTCGGTCTGAGTACATTTTCGAGGATCGCCTACAATAGCGTGGCCTGAAAGAAATCAGAGCGCGGAGATAGGCCTTGGATTTCCAGCTGAACGATGAGCAGTTGCATTTGAAAAAGTGCGTGCGCGAGTTTGCCGAGCGCGAAATTAAGCCGCACGTCATGCAATGGGACGAGGCCGCCGAGTTCCCCCTGGCCACCATCAAGGAACTGGGCAAGCTGGGGCTGATGGGCACGATTTTCCCTCATGAGTACGGCGGCGCGGGCATGGGATACGTCGAATACGTCACCGCGATCGAGGAACTGTCGCGCGTGGATGGCTCGATCGGGATTATCGTGGCGGCGCATACCTCGCTGTGCACGAATCACATTTTTCTCGCCGGCAACGAGGCGCAAAAAAAGAAATACGTCAGCAAGCTGGCGGCCGGCGAATTCATCGGCGCCTGGGGGCTGACCGAGCCGTCGTCGGGTTCCGACGCCGGCAGCGCGCGCATGACCGCCGTGCGACGGGGACGGGAGTGGGTGCTGAACGGCACCAAGACTTTCTGCACCAACGGCCACTACGCCAACGTGGTGGTCGTGTTGGCCGTGACCGATCGCACGGCGCACACGCACGGCCTGTCGGCGTTCATCGTGGAAAAAGATACGAAAGGATTTCGTCCCGGCAAAAAAGAGAACAAGTTGGGGCTACGCGCCAGCGACACGGCCGAACTGATCTTCGAAGATTGCGTAATTCCAGCCGAGAATCTTTTGGGCGGCGAAGGCCAGGGATTTCCCGACGCCATGCGCGTGCTCGACGGCGGCCGCATCTCGATTGCGGCCTTGTCGCTGGGCATGGCGGAGGGCGCGTTTGAAGCGGCGCTGAAATATTCCAAGCAGCGCAAGCAATTCGGCCGGGCCATCAGCGATTTCCAGGCGATCCAGTGGAAGCTCGCCGACATGGCCACCGAAATTGACGCGGCCATGCTGCTCACCATGCGCGCGGCTTCCATGAAAGACGCCGGGATGAAAACCACGCAGGAATCCTCCATGGCGAAACTGTTCGCCAGCGAAGTCGCCGTGAAGTGCGCCAACGAGAGCGTGCAGATTCACGGCGGTTACGGGTTCATCAAAGACTATCCCGCAGAAAAGTTCTACCGCGACGTGAAGCTGTGCACGATTGGCGAAGGGACCAGCGAGATCCAGCGGATGGTGATTGCAAGGCAGTTGCTAAAAGATTGAGGGATCGCTGCAATGGCTCCCAGAATTATCCTTCTCGGTATAGATCACCGTTTTCAAAAAGATGACGCCACGGGCAATTTCCGAACGATGCTTCTCACGGTGTTATCAGGATCGCAGGTAGATCTGATCTGCGAAGAAGCGACCCCCGATGTCTCAACCGTTGCTAGGCAAACAGCAGGAGAATTGGGCAAGCCGTGGGTAGGCGTCGATATGAGTACTGAAGAGCGTATACGTGCGGGAATTCAAGACGAGTTGTCTAAGCCGCGTTGGTATCCCTTTTGTAAGGATGGCGTGTGGGTAGCGAGGAGCTTTTACTATCCGCACGCCTACGGGATTAGAGAGGAATACTGGATTTCCCGTGTTCTCAGACCAGGAATTGAATCTTATCTTGTGATATGTGGTGCAATGCATTTCGATCCTCTTGCGGGAAAGTTTAGACAGAAGGGTTGCGTTGTCGAGGGGATAAATGTGTGCGCACAGGAATGGTATGTCAATCGGTTTGGACCGCTACATATATTCGAGGAAAATGGAGAACGATGGTCCGAACAACGTCTTGATGTCGAACCATAAGTTTTCTCCTAAAACCGGCTCTTTGTCCTGTTTTACACTGATTGCTTGACCTCCGGTATTCATACTTCGATCGATGCTCTTCGCTCGGGCGATGCTCGCGCGCTGGCGCGCGCTATTTCTACGGTCGAGAACCGCGCGCCGGGGTGGTCTGATCTGCTGAAAGCCCTGTTTCCCTACACCGGCAATGCGCGCGTGATCGGCCTGACGGGTGCGCCGGGAGCGGGCAAGAGCACGCTGGTGGATCAGTTGGCGCGGTTGTATCGGTCGGCAGGAAATCCCCACTTCTCGCGCAAAGAACGCGCGAGAAATGGGGCACCCGACGGAGAGAAGTGTGGGGCAACCGTGAGAAATGGGGCACCCATCGAGGACAAAGCACCCGGCGACCGCCGGTGCACGGTCGGCATCATCGCCGTCGACCCAACCAGTCCCTACACCGGAGGAGCGATTTTGGGCGACCGCATCCGCATGCAGCAGCACTTTTCCGATCCCGGCATATACATTCGCAGCATGGCCACTCGCGGATCGCTGGGCGGGCTGGCTCGCACCACGGCCGACGTGGCGACGGTGCTCGATGCTTCCGGGCGCGATGTAATCCTGATCGAGACTGTCGGTGTGGGCCAGGATGAAGTGGACATCGTGCGCCTGGCCGACATTACCGTTGTGATTCTCGTGCCCGGCATGGGCGACGATGTGCAGACGATCAAAGCGGGCATCATGGAAATCGCCGACATTTTCGTCATCAACAAAAGTGACCACGAAGGCGCCGAGCGCGTAGAACGCGAGGTTCGAGCATTGCAATCGCTGGATACCCGTCACGATGGCTGGACGCCGCCCATCGTCAAAACCGTGGCGAGCGAAGGGAAAGGCGTCGCTGAACTGGCGGCCGCGATCGCCGAATATGAGAGTTATCTGCAGAAAGAAGGCCGCGCCCTGAAGAAAAGCGTTGCGAACTGGCAGGATCGTTTGGTCTCGATGCTACGCGACGCCATGCTGGAACGTGCCCGCGAACAGCTCGGCGACGGCAACATCGCGCGGCTGGCGGCGGAGATCGCGGAACATAAGCGCGATCCGTATACGCTGGTGGAGGAGATTGCGGCGGGGGATTTCAGATTGAAGACTTAAGATTGCAGATTTCAGAATACTTCGTGGGTAAGGTTTCAATCTGCAATCTGAAATCCGCAATTTGAAATCGTTCTTGCGAACAGTGCGATCAAGACGATATGAGCTTCAGCATCGACCATCTCGGCATTGCGGTCAAATCGCTGGCGGCGGCCAAGGCGATTTACGAAAAGCTCGGCCTCACGGTTTCGCCAGAGGAGACGGTTGAGCAGGAGCAGGTGCGGCTGGTGATGGTCCCGGTGGGAGAGAGCCGTCTGGAATTGCTCGAAGCGACGTCAGGGGATTCGCCGATCGCGAAGTTTATCGCCAAGCGTGGCGAAGGACTGCACCACGTTTGCCTGAAGGTGCCTGATCTGACTGCGGCGGTCGAGCGGCTGAAGAAAGACGGCGTGCGCCTGGTGTCAGACGAAATCAAGACCGGCGCGGGTGGGCACAAATATGTTTTTGTGCATCCGGAGAGCGCAGGTGGTGTGCTGCTGGAGCTGGTGCAGGCGGAGAGTGCCGGACATTAAATGCCGAAAGCGGCAGCCAGAAAAGCAGGTTTCTCGACTGCGCAGAATTGCCGCCAAACGGCAATTCTGCTTCGCTCGAAATGACAAGTCTTTGGGATGCAAAAGAAGCGAATGCTCCTTCTCGTCACCGACACTTCGGGCAAACATGGCTGCGTGGCGCTGGCGCGCGCGGGAGTGAAGCCGCACGAGGTCGCAATAATCGAGGCGGTTCCCCTCGTGGGCGGCACTTTTTCTGCCCAACTGGTGCCGCAGATTGCGGCCCTGCTGGCCAAGAATAAACTCAGTAAGACCGAAATCGGCGCATTCGTCGTAGTCTCGGGCCCGGGATCGTTCACCGGCTTGCGCGTCGGGCTGGCGGCAATCAAGGCGCTAGCCGAGATTCTCCACAAACCCATCGTGGCGGTGTCGCTGCTGGAAGTGGTGGCTCTGGACGCGGGCACATCCGGCAGAGTGTTGGCGGTGCTGGACGCTGGTCGCGGCGAGCTCTATGCGGGAGAATACGAGGTTGCGGACAAAGGCGCGCGACTTGTACAAGAACGACTGTTGGGGAAGAACGAATTCGCCGCTGCAGCGCGGGGCCTGATTGTGGCTACTCCTGACGAAACTCTGGCTGGTATTGCGCGTGACTGTGGCGTCTCCGTTGGCCACGTACTCTTGAACCCCGAGGGAATCGCCCGGCTGGGCTGGCGCAAGCTTCGGGCGGGCGAAAGCGTCACGCCCGAACAATTGGAAGCCAACTACATTCGCCGCTCCGATGCGGAGATTTTCTCGAAACCAGCTTCTAGCTCTTAGCCTTTAGCTTCTGGCTCAGACAAGCCTTGGAACGCGAATGCCCGGTAACGATCCGCCTTGCCACTCCCTACGACATTCCTGCGATCACGAGTCTGGATCGCGCATCCCCGACCGCGGCGCACTGGACAGAAGCGCAATACCGGCAAGTGGTTCAGCCCGAGAGCGGAGGCCCGGAAAGGCTCGTGCTGATCGCTGAAGCTTCCGAGGCAACGGCTGCCAAAGAGGCAGGCCTAGGTTTCCCAATCCTTGGTTTTCTGGTCGCCAGGCGCATGGCTCCAGAGTGGGAACTGGAAAACATCGTTGTCACGCCAACTGCCCGCCGCAACGGCCTGGGCAGGCAGCTTCTTGGTGCCCTGCTTGCCCGCGTCCAGGAGGCACAGGGCGGGTCCGTGTTTCTAGAAGTACGGGAGTCGAACACTGCGGCCAGGAGGCTCTATGAAAGAGCGGGATTTCGGCAAACTGGCCGCCGCAGGGCCTACTATGCAAATCCCGCGGAGGATGCTATTCTCTATCGCCGAAGCCCAGTTTAAAACATTCTCATAATGAGAATGCACCACTGGCGGGCATTGCCGCAGCTTTCCGGCTGTGCTAAGTTTAAACGAAATCACCCCCGGTTTGGAGGTCTGCTGGATGCTGACTCCGAGAGACCAACTCCTGACCAGTCATGAAGAGTTCCGTAGGCTGGCTCGGGAGCACTCGCAATATTCTCAACGTCTGGATGTACTCACCCAAAAACGATATCTAAGCGAAGACGAGAAGCTGGAGGAAATCCGGCTGAAGAAGCTGAAACTGCGCCTCAAGGACCAGATGGAGTCGATTGAGCGGCAGTTTCGCCAGCAGTACGGCGTCAGTGTAGCGTAAGAATTTGGCTATCTCCACGCGGTTACAGCCGCAGCGCGGATTTGTATCTCTGGCAAGGCGCGATGAAGCGCCTTTTTTTATTTGCATTTACCGACCCTGGGGGATAATCCAGACTGGCTGACCGGGGACTATAATTGGCACGACTCCCATGGTTCGCGATGGCTACTTCTACGCGCTCGCGCTGATTGCCGCTGCCGTCTTGCTAGGTTGGCTGGCCAGCCCGCCGTGGGCAATCGTTCCCCTGCTGCTGGCGTGCTTCTTCTTGTGGTTCTTTCGCGATCCTGAGCGGGACGTTCCGCAGGAGGAAGGCGCGGTGGTTTCTCCCGGCGATGGCAAGGTCACTGACATCTCGCCAGTAACCTTGGCCGACCGCAAACTGACGCGGATCAGCATCTTCCTCAGCGTGTTCGACGTGCACGTTAACCGGTCGCCCATCGCAGGAGTGGTGCGCGAAGTCCGCTATCAGCGCGGGCAGTTCCGGAATGCAATGAGCAAGGTCTCGGCCGAACAGAACGAGCAGAACATCGTCACTTTGGAGGGCGATGACGGGCAGAAGGTCGTGTTCAAGCAGATTGCTGGCCTGTTAGCGCGGCGCGTCGTGTTTCATCCGAAGGTGGGCGACCGGCTAGAGCGCGGCCAGCGCGTCGGGCTGATCAAATTCGGGTCGCGCGTGGACCTGCTCGTGGACGCTTCGGCCCGTGTCAGCGTGAATGTTGGCGACCACGTTCAGGGCGGCGCCACCGTGCTCGCACACTTGCAACCCCAGGAAGAACTCATAGCCGCCGGCCATGCAGCTTCCCAGAGGGAGCTTTGATGGATCCCTCAGTCCCCAGGCCGCGCCGCCGGCTGAGCAAGGGTATGTACATCCTGCCATCGCTGTTCACCACGGCGAATATGGCGGCGGGTTTTTACGCCATCCTGCAGTCACTCGGCTACACCACCACGCGCGAATACTGGCATCTGGATCACGCTTCAATCGCCATCGGTTTTGCGGTGCTATTCGATGGTTTGGACGGCCGGATCGCACGCATCACCGGCACCAGCAGCGACTTCGGCCGCGAGTTGGATTCTCTGGCGGATGTGATCACCTTCGGCGTGGCTCCTGCCATGCTGGCCTGGACCTGGGGTTTTTTCGGAATGCCGACGGTCGCGCTGACGGAATGGCACATCAAGCTGACGCGACTGGGCGCGATTGCCAGCTTCCTGTTTCTGATGGCGGGGGCCAGCCGCCTGGCGCGCTTCAACATCACCACCAATGCCCAACCCTCCAATCCAGGACGCCCTGGCAAGAAGTACTTTGTCGGCATGCCGATTCCGGCGGGAGCGGGTGTAATTGCGGCAGTGGTTCACTTCTGGGCCGGAGAGCCCATTCAATCCTGGTACACTGCGCTCACCTGGGTCGCCATGGTGACGACCGTCGCCTACCTGATGGTCAGCACGTGGCGTTTCTATAGCTTTAAGGATATTGATTTTAAGTCGCGTCATCCTTTCCGCCTCATCATCCTGCTGGGCGCGCTCTTCTATGGCATCCTGGTCTTTTCTGGACCGGTGCTGTTCGGGGTTGCTCTGCTGTATATGGTCTCGGGCGTTTTCTGGCGGCTGCAGTGGATGTTCCGCCGGAGAACCGGCCCGCCTCCGCCGCCCTACCACGAGGCTTCGCAGCCGTCATGAGCGAGCCGGTAAAGTCCGCCTCTCCCTCCCCGAGCGTCGCGCCGCGCGGCAATCTTTACCGTGCCGCTATTGTTGGGGCAGCCTCGCTCCGGGGCAAGGAAGTGGCCGAGATGCTGAACGAGCGCGGTTTCCCTGCCGTGGACGTACGCCTGCTCGATGATGACGAATCTCTGGGCCAGCTTGAGGCCATGGGTGACGAGATCAGCTTTATCCAGAGCGTGCGTGCCGAGCAGTTTGAACGGGTGGACTTCACTTTTTTTGCCGCAGATGCGGATTGCACGCGCAAGAACTGGAAACGCGCCCGCGATGCCGGCAGCGCCATTATTGATCTTTCCGCGGCCTTGGAGGACGAGGCCGGAGCCAGCGTGCGATCCTTATGGGTTGAGCGCGAACGCGGACAAGTCGTTCCTCCCGACCTGCAGCCCGGACCGTGCGTGGCCGCTCATCCGGTTGCCGTCATGCTGGCCTTGCTGCTACTGCGAGCCCAGAAGGCAGGGACGATCCGGCGAGCAGTGGCCACGGTTTTCGAGCCGGCTTCCGAGCACGGGCAGCGCGGCATGGACGAGCTGCACCAGCAGACCGTGAATCTTCTCTCCTTTCAGCCCCTACCGAAAGACGTCTTCGATGCGCAGGTGGCCTTCAACATGGTGGCGCGCTATGGGCCGAAGTCGCAGCCGCCGCTCGATTCTGTGGAGGCTCGCATTCTCCGCCACTACCGCAAGATTGCCGGGGACCGCGCTCCCCAGCCGTCCCTCATGCTGTTGCAGGCTCCCATTTTCCACGGCCATGCGATGGCCGTGTTTCTCGAGACGGAGAATGCCGTGGATTTGACTGCCTGGTCGCAGGCGCTCGCCGGGGATCACGTCAGCGTTCCCGGTGCGGAGGAGGACCCGCCCAGCAACATTAGCTCGGCGGGCCAGGCCGACATTATGCTCTCGGTCCAGAGCGACCCTGTCGAGCCGAGTGGCCTCTGGTTGTGGGCCGCCGCCGATAATCTCCGCATCGCGGCCCTGACCGCAGTGGAATGCGCGGAAAGCATGACGGCCACGCGGCCGACGGGGAAGATTCAATGAGAGTTGTGAGTCCTGAGTCCCGAGCCTTGAGCAACACCCTTCGCAATACTTTCTCGGCAGCCAGAACTCGGGGCATGTTCTCGGCACTCGGGACTCGCAACTCGGGGCTTCTGTTGGTGCTGCTGGCGTTCATCGAGGGAGGCATCGGCTGCGGCTATCACACCGCCGGGCACGTTGTGCAGCTTTCCGAGAACATAAAGACCATCGCCGTACCCCCCTTCAAAAACGAAACCTCGACTTATCGCATCGAGCAGATGCTGACCGCCTCGGTTGTGCGCGAGTTCAACACGCGAACCCATTACCGCATCCTCAACCATCCGAGCGATGGCGCCGACGCGACTTTGATGGGCACGGTGCTTTCGACCACCGCATCGCCGCTGGCGTACGACACTTCCTCGGGCCGCGCCGCCAGCATATTGGTGGTCGTGAGCATCAAGGTGACGCTCACCGATCGCAACGGCAAGGTGCTCTATCAGAACCCCGCGTACCTGTTTCGCGAGCAATACGAGGTCTCGCAGGACCTGCAGAGCTTTTTCCAAGAAGATTCGCCCGCCTTTTGCCGTCTCTCCGAGGACTTCGCCCGCACCCTGGTTGCGAATATCCTGGAAGGGTTTTGATGGTAGAGTTTAGAAATCGTTAGTCGTTAGAAGCCAAGCCATCTCATAGACAGGCTTTGAAAGGGCGCGGGCTTTCAGCCGCACCGCTCAGGGCCGCCAAAAATGCGGGCTTTAGCCCCTGAGGGACCCGACTAACGACTCAGGACTAACCATGCGCGCTTTCGCCCAAGCCGAGCGCTTTGTCAGCGAACTGGAGTCGCGCAAGCTGCGACCGGCGTACGTCTTCGTGGGTGATGAAGCTTTTTTCCGCAAACGCTTCCGCGATGCGATTCTCGAACACCTCGTTCCCGCCGACCTGCGTGACTTCAGCATTTTTGAATTCGATCTAGCAGAAACCGATGTGGCCGAGATTCTCGATCGCGCCCGCACGCCTTCGCTTATGGCTCAGTTTCAGGTTTTCTTCGTACGTGGCGTGAAGAATCTTTTCGGCCGCGGATCGAACGACGACAAACTCGCCGCCATCGAAGAGTACTGCAAGAACCCCAATCCTGACGCGCTCATCGTGTTTGTCGCCGACCACATCAGCATCCCCGCCGACGTCCGCCGTATGGAGATGCACGACAAAGAGCGCTATCAGCGCATCCGCGAAACCATGGGCCAATACTGCGGCATCGTCGAGCTGGCGCGGGTGGAGGAAGGCGAGGCGGTGCGTTGGATCGCCGATTACTGCTCCAGCCGCGGCGTCAAGATCGAGCCCGACGGCGCTCGCGAACTCGTGGACGCCCTGGGCGGCGACATGATGATTATCTCGAACGAACTGGAGAAGCTGATTCTCTATGCCGGCGAGAAGAAGCGCATCACGCTCGGCGATGTCGAGACCATGGTGCTGGCTGCCAAGCAGCGCTCGCTGTATGAGCTGACTGATGCGATCTCGAGCAAAGACTGCGTGCGGGCGCTCGAGATTCTGGATGCAATTCTGGCTTCAGGCGAAGGCGAGGAGGCTGCGATCGGCCACATCTACATGCTGGCAAAAACTTTCCGCCAGATGCTGGTGATTCTTGAGCGCAACGTCCGCGACCAGCGCATGCTGTGGGCCGCGCTGTGGCAGGGCTTTCGCGTGCCTCCGTTTGCGGCCGATGACATCATCAAGCAGGCCCGCCGCTACAAATCCCGCCGCGAACTTACGCGCGCCATCCGCCTGGTGGCCAAGGCCGATCTCGCATTGCGCTCCAATCCCGTCAGCAAGCGCATGGTCTTGGAGCGTTTGGTCATGGACCTGACCTCCGAGCCGAAGCTGGAAGCCCCAGGGTGGATGCAGGATCAGTTGCCGGTGTAATCCGCGCCAGCTTTTGGCCATCGACGGCCAGCTTACGAGAGAGTACGGGGCCAGAGCAGTTTGGAAAGTAGTGTGCCGTTTCCCTGCGTCATTCCGAAGCCCCGCGTTTTCATCAGCGGGCGAGGAATCTCGCGCGGATCATCGGTGAATTCTCCATCGTGCATTACACTATTCCCTAAAATGCTCGAGAGATTCGGCGTCAAGAGGAGAACAATGGGCGATCTTCAGAACCCGAACTGGAAAACGCGGCTGGTGGAGCGCGGATTCCCGGATCGTTCCTTTGACATCGAGTTTTGGCAGGAGCAGGGGGATGAAGCCATCTTCGCTGCCGCATGGGAGATGGTGGAGTTAGCCGAGGAAGTCCGAAATGGCAGAAAACCCACATTACAAAGAACTGTTACAACTCTTAAACGAATTTCAGGTTGAGTATTTGATCGTCGGCGGCTATGCCGTTATGAAGTATGGCGAACCGCGCTATACGAAAGACTTGGACGTGTGGGTCAACAATTCAGCAGAGAATTCCGTACGGGTGGTCGAGGCGCTAAAGAAATTTGGCGCACCTATCGAGCATGACCGGATCACTGCGGAGACATTCACCGGAATGCAGGTGGTTTATCAGATCGGAATTGCTCCCGTCCGCATTGACATCCTGACCGCAGTTACCGGCGTCGAGTTCCCTCATGCGTGGGTCAACAGAGTCGCCGGCACTTTCTTTGGCGTTCCGGTGCACTTCATTTCCCTGGACGACCTCGTGATTAATAAAAAGGCTCTGGGCCGCAGCAGCGACCTGAAAGACCTGAACCCGAAGTCAAACGAGTGAAGCATCTTTACGCGCCAGAGCGCGGGTAAGCCCTTCTTGCGAATACACGCGGTAGTTGCGTCTTGCTGAGTCACCAGTTCAGATCCACTTACCAGCCGAAAGTCGAAACGCCGTCAACTATGTATGCGACCTTTTCTTCAGCTCTGGCTTCTTGCGGATTTCCACCCAGTACTCTTCCCGAACATCATCGTCAATTTCCACGACCTGCGCGCTTTTCCCGTAGAGACGATCCAGTCCATCACGACGCGGACCTGAAATCCAGTACTCCTCTCCGGTTTTGGTTTCGTAGTAGTTTGCCTTGAAGCCACGGCCTTTCAGGCTCTGGAAGGATTGGCCTTTGTAATACAGGGTGCATCCTGTTCTGTTGAACGTAACTCGGCCTAACCGAGCGGGACCGCTTAAACCCTCGGCCTTCGATTCGATGTACATGATGCGGGTCCGCATCGCCTAAGGATTATAAGACGGCAAGACGAGTGTTTGCTGTAACCAGGCGTCTACGCTCAGAATCACACTCCACAACCCAGCAGACGTGGCCATCTCTTATCCACAGGCCGAGATGCATTCTGTGACGAACAACCTTTACTGAGGATACGGAGAGAGCAAGCTGGGAGCATACTCGCGGGTTGCCCCACCCTGCCCGCGTTCTTTGCGGGAGAGTGGGTGGCCGCAGCGCTACGGGAGGCCGGGTCGTGTATCAGTTTGAATTCTTAACACGTCCTCATCTGACGGGGTCATCCTGAGCGCAGCCGTTTCCTGGTAGACCCTCGGCTTCAGCCGGGGGCGAGCGAAGCGAGGCGGAGCGAAGGATCTCCCTGCAGACAACGTTTGCGCGGAGATCCCTCGGCCCGCTGGTAAAAGCGCGGGCCTTCGGGATGACTCACGAATGAGGGGTGACAATTCAAACTGATACACCACCTGAGGCCAAGCCGGTTACGTCATGGGAGTGGGAAACGATCCAGAGGGGAGTTGGGGAAGGGGGATATGATCCGAGAGGATGGCAGTATTCAAGAGTTCTGCGTATGGGATGGGGTGGCAATTCCAGAAAAACGCCGGCGGCAAGGGGCGGTGACCTGCTCTAAGGGATGCGCCCGAAGCCGGCGGAAGCATTACCTGCTGGAGCGCAAAGAACGCTACCGCAGGGCCGCCGGGCTGCCGCGGAAGGGTCAGAGGCCAGGCGGGGAAGAAAAATGCGCGTACGAGGCCGGGAACCATGTTCCCGGGGTGCTAGAAAGTGGGAAGCCGCAGAGCCGTCAGGGCCGGATAGAGGATCAGTTGCCAGTGTGAGAGGCCGTCAGCTATCAGCCGTCAGCAAAACCCTATAGTTCGCTAACTGACAAACGCTGCGATACATAGATTCATTTGCTGTGCACTCTGCTGGCCAAGTTCTGCGGGATCAGTACCCTTGGTTTCAACACTAGCCGACCGCGCTTCCATTGCACATCGGCAACCTTGTGCGAGGTTCCGTCCGGCATGGCAACCCACAGAGCGGAGCGGCTCAGTACGTAATCCGGAGTGCCAAGCTTCACAGCGATTGCGACGTCGACGTCAGAAGGGTGGGGAGCGATACCGAACGGGTGCGTATGTACGATCGCGGTATCACCGTTTCGCACCAGCACAAAATCGCGAGCCCAATCGTGGCTTGAGCTAACCAGGCCTGGTGCGCCGTCCGCGCTGACCGTGAACGACAACTCAGTCTTGCGGGTAAGACCGTTGGTAGTGGGCACAAAACTCTGCAGGGCGTCCGCGTACAACTTGCGCATCTGGGCCTGGACGGCGGGCGTTTTCAGAACGTCGTCCTGGCCGGAGGCCGTGCTCGTGAGCGGTGCTAGAATGCAGAACAGCCTTAAGAAACTCTTCACGGGGTTCTCCTTCGGCTAGGCTCCCGAGGCTGTTCCAGCAGCTTTCGGGAGCCGCTTGCTGTTTGCGTGTCAGTGCACTCAATTATACTTTGACATTTAGCAAACTGACGATATACTAACACAGATTATTTTGGTTTTGTAAAGTTGAAAAGCTCGTGTCCCACGGTGACCGTGGGCGCAGGTCAGGGCGACTCGGGACACTTGCCGGGAGATCCCTCAAACTGAAGTCCGAGGACGCTGTCAGTTTTTGATCACCGGCTAGCTGTGCCCGTTTTGGCTGGGCATGTAATCGCCACCGTTGAGGAGAAAATAAAGGGCTGGCCATGAAACCTTCGCGATCATATCGGTATCGGGTAGTGGATGTTTTTACTGAACAGCCTCTCGAAGGGAACTCGCTGGCGGTTTTCCCCGATGCATCCGGCCTGGATGGTGACACGATGCAAAGGATCGCCAGAGAACTTAATCTGTCGGAGACCACTTTCGTGTTTCCAGCTACGCGAGCGGACTGCGTAGCAGCGGTCAGAATCTATAGCCCAAAGACGGAGATGATCTTTGCCGGGCACCCGACGATAGGCACAAGCTTTGTGCTGCTAGAAGAAGGAATGGTCTCCGAGGGGGTGGGCCGTTTTGCCCTTGAGGAGAAAGTCGGTCCCGTACCGATCCGAGTCGACCTAGGCGTGCGGCCTCTCATTTGGCTGCGTACTCCACCGATCGAATACGGGAGAAAGTACGACCCGGCGGCTTGTGCACACATGCTAAGTGTCGAGGTAAGTGATCTCATCGAGGTGGTTCCCCAGTGGGTGAGTGCAGGAAATCCAACAATATTCGTGGCGCTAAAGAACAAGGGGGTCGTCGACCTTGCGCTTCTCGATCTTCATGGTTTGAAGAGACTCATGGGAGCGGATTCTGAGCCGCTGTGCGTTTTTGTTTTTACTCCAACCGTAGAGGGAGCCTATTCGCGAATGTTTGCGCCCCTTTATGGGATATCTGAAGATCCCGCAACGGGAAGCTCCACCGGTCCCCTGGCGTCCTTCATGATGCGAAATGGCCTCACACCGGGCACTGCGGGAAGACGTCTCATTAGCGAGCAGGGTACCAAGATGGGCCGACGTAGCATCCTGCATGTCTGCGTCCACGGGGAAAACGGTGCGGCCGGTATTGACGTCGGCGGATATGTGACACCGTTGACAGAAGCTACGATGCGCTTGTGACCGATTGTCGAGCGTTTTCGCTATCCACGCGCACCTGGGATTCGACATTCAAGCCACGGAGAATCCCTACCAAGGTGTTATCATAGTTAGGGAATTTGCTAATTCTATAATGATAACGACTACCGCAATCCGCGCTCTCGCGAACGAGCGCAGACTGCAGATTCTCGACTGGCTTAAGAACCCGACCAAGCATTTCCCTCCGCAAGTCGACGGCGATTTGGTGAAGGATGGAGTGTGCGGCTGCCTGATTGCCCGCAAGCTTCGCGTGAGCCAACCAACCACAAGCGAACATATGAAGATCTTATGCCAGGCTGGGCTGACTCGTGCCAAGCGAATCAAGAAGTGGACCTTCTACAAGCGCGACGAGGCCAGAATCAAAGAGATCAAGAAGGCCATTCTAGCGAAAGTGTAACCGGCGAACTGGGATGCATGCCGCCAGTTGCGCCGGGAGGGCTGGTCCGCCACCCTTCAAACCGATAACGCCTTGCAATCCAAAACCGGTCCGCGAAGCGCGTTAGATGTTGCATAATAGCTAATTACCCTTCTGTCGGCGCGTTCGGCCGGCTTATATAGAGAGAATCATCGTGAAAACGATCGAGGTCATGGACACAACTCTGCGTGACGGGGAACAGACCCCGGGCGTGAACTATACGCCGGAGGAGAAACTCGTCATCGCCGAAGCTTTGCTCCGGGCGGGGATTGATGCCATCGAAGTGGCCTCGGCGTTGATTTCCGAGGGGGAAGCAGAAGCGGTCCGGCGCATCATGGACTGGGCCCATACCCATAAGGCGACGGACAAGATCGAAATCCTGGGATTCGTGGACAAGACCAGGTCTGTCGATTGGATCGTCGAGAACGGCGGCAAGTTGCTCAACCTGCTCGCCAAGGGTTCCGAGCATCATTGCAAGGTGCAGCTAAGAAAATCGGTTGAGGCTCATCTCAAAGACATCGGGAGCACGGTGGAGTATGCGATCAGCAAGGGTTTGATCGTCAACGTGTACCTGGAAGACTGGTCGCAGGGCATGCAGAATTCCGAGTCCTACGTGATGACGCTGACCAGCGGTCTCACGCGGCTGCCGATCAACCGGGTGATGTTGTGTGACACGCTCGGCGTGCTGACCCCAGAGCAGGCGGAAACTTACGTGCGCCGGATGAGGGAGCGTTTCGACGCGCGTTTCGATTTCCACGGCCACAACGACTACGGACTGGCCGTCGCAAATTCCATCGCTGCGATCCGATCCGGGGCCGGTCGCGTACATGTTACCACCAACGGACTGGGAGAGCGCGCAGGCAACACCAACCTGGCCACGCTGGTCGTAGCAGCGCGCGACCTGTATGAATTTCAAAGCAACGTCAAAGAGGCGAAGCTGGCCATGCTCAGCGATCTTGTCGCTGGCATCAGCGGAGTTGAATACGCTGCCAATTCCCCCGTGATCGGCTACATGAGTTCGATTCAGGGATGCGGCGTGCATGCCGATGGCGACAAGAAGGGAGACCTTTATCAGAACCGGCTGGACCCGGCGCGTTTCGGCCGCAAGCGCAGTTACGATCTGGGCAAGACTGCTGGCATGGCATCGATCGAGCAAAACTGCAAGCAACTCGGCATTGAGATCACGGCGGAACAGCAGCGCGCTCTGTTGGCGAAGGTGAAAGAGCTGGGCGATCAGAAGGTTACGGTCACGCAGGCCGATATTATCTTGCTCCTGAACGAAATCCTCAGCGCCAAGGAGAGCGGCGTAAGACTGATGGACTATCAGTTCACTTTGCGAAAGGGAACGCCGCCCAAGGCCACGCTGCATCTTTGCGTCAATGAGCAGCGGCTCACGGCTAGCGGCGAGGGCGACGGGCAATTCGACGCCTTCATGAACGCGCTGCGCAGCATCCGCCCGGATATGCCGGAGCTGGTGAACTATCACATTGGGATTTCGCGCAAAGGGACGAGCGGAGCGCTCACCGAGGTCACCATCACCTGGAGTAAGGACGGCAGCCTGTTTACCACCAGAGCCGTCAACCCCGATCAGCTAGTCGCTGCCATGAACGCCACCGTGCGCATGCTCAACTACGTGGAATTCAGGCGCCAGCTCGGCAAGAACTGAATTTAAATCTCTGATCTCACGGAAACTCTGATTAAGTCCGATTTTGTCATTCCGAGCTAAGTGGAATTGCACGCTTTACGGGCAATCCCGCGAAGTCGAGGAACCTGCTTTTGTTTTTCTCGGGCTTGAGCGGACTTTCCCAAAGATTGATAAGCCTGGCGCCGGACCTACTTCATTGCACTCACTCTCGCGCCCAGGCGAGACTTGTAGCGTGAGGCGGTGTTCTCGTGCAGAGTTCCCTTTTGAATAGCCTTGTCGAGCGCGGAGACGGTCTCGCGGTACATCTGCGCGGCGGCGGCCTTGTCGCCCTTCGCGATAGCCTCGCGCAGGTCGCGCAATTGCGTGCGCAGGCGGGAGGTGTTGGCGCGGTTGCGGACGGTGCGGCGTTCGGTCTGACGGGCGCGCTTCAGCGCCGAAAAATGATTTGCCATGTCTGCTTCGTTACCTTCGTGTGTCTAGAGAGATATTCGGGTGGGTCCGAATTTCTTATTATAGGGAAGCAAGTCTCGACCGGTCAAACAGATGGCAGGACTTCAAGCATCAGATGCTCTGGCACGACTCAAGATACTGATCGATTCTTCCACACCGATCGTGGTGATGGAAACCGTGGAAGAAATGCGGGCGGTGCGCATGGTTCGCGCAGCCTGTGGCGCCCTGAACCTGGCTACATTCGAGTGGAGCGTGGCCAGCGGCCTGATGCGCTGCGGCAGCACGGTCGGTGAGGTGGTCACAGGGGGTTATGACTTCAGCGAGCATGCCATGGCTGGGCATCCCGGCCAGGAGACCATTGAGCAGAATGCCAAAGCTCTTTACAACAGCCGCGAGCCCGCACAGATGCTGGCCAACCTGGAGGGCATTTCCATCGAAGCCGCCTTCATCCTCAAGGATCTGCATCGTCATATGGACGATCCAGTCGTAGTGCGCCGGCTACGCGATGTGGGTCAGAGATTTGCTGCAAATCGAAAGACGATCATTTTGACGGCGCCGAAAATCGACATTCCGCCCGAACTTCGCAGTCTGGTTGAGTTCTTCGAATTGCCCTTGCCCGATCGGCCACGCTTGCGCCAGATCATCGACGAAACTCTCGTGCGCGTCGCCAAGACTCGCACGTTGCAGCGGCGGCTCGATGCGGCTGGCCTCGATGCCATGGCGGAGAACCTGCGGGGCTTGACCGAGGAAGAGGCTGAGCGCGCGGTATCACAGGCTTTGGTGACGCGCTACGCCCTATGCCCGGAGATTGTTACCGACGTGCTGGAGGAGAAGAAGTCTCTGCTGAAGCGCACCGAGATGGTGGAATTTGTGGAGGCTTCCGACAACATGGCCAATGTGGGCGGCCTGGAGAACTTAAAGCACTGGCTCCGCCAACGCCGCGGAACTTGGGAAGATTCTGCGCGCGAATTTGGGCTGGAAGCACCGCGGGGCATGATCGTGCTCGGCGTGCAGGGATGCGGCAAGTCGCTTTGCGCGCGCGCTGTCGCCGGAGAGTGGAAACTGCCGCTGGTGAAGTTCGACACTTCGGCGGTCTACGACAAGTACATCGGCGAGACCGAGAAGCGGATTCGGAAAGTCTTTCAAGTTGCGGAGGGACTCGCTCCTTGCGTGCTATGGATTGACGAACTGGAAAAGGTCTTTGCTGGCAGCGGCCCGGATTCCGCGTCGGCCGACGCCGGAGTATCGTCGCGGCTGCTGGCTTCCTTTCTATCCTGGATGCAGGACCGCAAATCTCCGGTATTCGTCGCTGCGACTTGCAACAATGTGACCGTGCTGCCGCCGGAATTGATTCGCAAAGGGCGGTTCGACGAGCTGTTCTTCGTGGATTTGCCCAATCAGGCCGAGCGCAAGCAGATACTGTCGATTCAACTGGCAAAACGGAAGCGGAATCCTACCGAGTTTGATCTGGAGGAAGTTGCCGCCGCCGCGAAGGGATACTCGGGAGCGGAGATTGACGCGGCTGTGCAAGGGGCACTCTACGCGGCCTATTCTGAAAAGAAGCCGCTGACCACGCAGTCCGTCATTGACGCCCTGGCGCGGACTGTGCCGCTTTCAACCACGCGTGCCGAAGAGATCGCTGCCTTGCGTGAGTGGGCGAGAACTAGGGCGGTGCCGGCGACGGCTCGCGAAGCCAGTTCCGCCAGTTCAGTGTAGGACGCCATTGACTCCCCCTGTGCTCCGGGGTACGCTTTTACCAATGGTAGTTGCTCGCCCTAGGCGCGCGAACATTCCGGCTATACCTGTCTCAGAGAATAATTCTGTGTCGTCTGCGAAGTGGAGTAGGAAGCGGTGTATCTGCCATGGCCGAAGCCGCCGAGCTTCGCTCGGCTGGACAGGCCCATTCGACTTCCCCTCGCTGCGCTCGGGGTCGCTCAGGGCAGGCTTGGGCGGCTATCCCTACATGGTTGTCGAAGAAACTGCATGAAGAAGAGCATCGGGATCAGTCCCAACATCGAGACTTTGTTCGGCACCCGCGACGAAAATGTGCGCTTGCTGGAAGACGGGCTCAACATCACCATCAATCTCCGGTCGAATGCAATCGAACTGGAAGGAGCGGCGCGCGATGTGGCCCGTGCGGAGCAGGTGTTTTCCGACTACGAAAGCCTGCAGCGCTCCGGCTACAGCTTCAACAACGGTGATCTCAACAGCATGCTGCGCGTCCTGACTTCCGATCCCTCTACGACGCTTCGCGGCCTGGCCGAGGCCGGGCGCCAGCGCTCCTTCGGACGCCGCACGGTCCAGCCTAAAAGCAGCAACCAGCGCCGCTATCTCGAGGCCATCGAGAAGCACGACATGGTATTTGGGATTGGCCCGGCCGGCACGGGTAAGACTTACCTTGCTGTGGCTATGGCCATCTCGGCGTTGCTGGCCAAACGAGTCAACCGTATCATCCTGGCGCGTCCCGCGGTGGAAGCGGGCGAGCGTCTCGGGTTTTTGCCCGGCACGCTGCAGGACAAGATTGATCCGTATCTGCGTCCGCTCTACGACGCGCTCTATGACATGCTCGATCCCGAAAAAGTGGATCGCTACCTGGAGAAAAACGTCATCGAGATTGCTCCCATTGCCTTCATGCGCGGGCGCACGCTGAATGATTCGTTCGTGATTCTCGACGAAGCACAAAACACGACCTCCGAGCAGATGAAGATGTTCGTGACCCGCCTGGGATTCAACTCGAAGGCGGTTATTACGGGCGACATCACGCAGATCGACTTGCCCAGCGCGCGCCGCAGCGGGCTGTTGGAGGCGATTGACGTTCTGAAGAGTGTCGACGGCTTGGCGTTCGTGCATTTCGATGAAAGCGATGTCGTACGGCATCATCTCGTGCAGCGAATCGTCCGCGCCTACGACGAGCACATAGCGAGGATTGCTGAGCAGCAGATGCTTTTGCTGACGGAGGCCAAGGGCGCGGAGGCCGCGAATGCAAACGGAAAGCCCGCGGCTGCGAACGGGGAGAAGGCGACGTCCGCGCCGGCCGAGGGATAATAGCCAATTATGATGGGAGGGCCTCTGAGGCTCTCCCATTTGTCTTGGCGCGTGCAAGCAGAACGACTGGAGCAGAGCGCGGTGGTCATCTTTCAGAAGAACGTGCCTGCGCTAAGCGAGAAATCGCTGGAGCGATTCGTGTTGCGAGCACGACGCGCGGTCAGGCTGCGCGCCCCGATTAACGTTCTGGTGACGACCAGTTCTGCCGTGCGCGGGCTCAATCGCCAGTTTCGAGGCAAGAATCAGGCCACCGACGTGTTGTCATTCCCGCCGCCATTGCCGGTATCCGGAGGCCTGAAGAAGGCCGCCCTGGCCGGTGAGATCGCGATCTCGGCCAACATCGCATTGCAGAACGCGGCTCGTTTAGGCCATTCGGTCGCGGAAGAGGTAAAGATCCTGGCGCTGCACGGAATTCTCCACCTGGCAGGCTTTGACCACGAGCGCGATAATGGAGCGATGGCGCGCAAGGAAATCAAACTGCGCCGGCTGCTCAACCTGCCGCTCGGCTTGATCGAGCGGGCCCGACTGATTCACCGCAGCTCTCTGAAGAAGGCTGACGGCAGCGCCCGGTCACGATTGCGGGAAACGTCATGAATTTCTTCGTCATTGCCGCGCTGCTCCTGCTGATGGGGCTACTCACGCTGGTTTCCTATGTAGACCGGGTCTATCAGGAAGCGGGCAGATTTCTTTCGCGCGAATTCCAAGACAACATTGACGTTTTCGAGCAGAAGGTTGAGCCTCGTTTTAAAGTGAGCCGAACCCGGTCTGCTGTTGCCATGGCAGTGCTCACGCAGTTGACCATGGCGGCCATCGCTTTGCTCGTCGGCTTCATCGTGTTCGGTGATCAGCGATGGAGCATCACCGAGATTCTGCAGGCAGCAATCGTACTGATTCTGATTGTGATCTTGTGCAATCGCTTTCTGCCCTTCGTATTCTTCTCGCGCACCAAGGGAGAGTGGCTGGTTCGCTGGACAACGTTTCTGAAGGTTTTGATCTATCTCGTGAGCCCGCTGACGCTCGTCCTGGGCTTTCTGCAGTCGGTGGCCTCACTGACCCGGCAGAGCACGACTGAGGAGTCGGAGAGCCCCGCCGAGGCGGTAGACGCTCTCATCGAGGCCGGCCAGGAAGAAGGAATCATCCAGGAGGGCGACCGCGATCTGATCCAGTCGGTGGTGGAATTCAGCGGCAAGACGGTGCGCGAAGCCATGAAACCGCGCCCCGCCATGTTTGCTGTTCCTACCAGCACCACGGTAGAACGTTTCATCGAAATGCTGCGCACCAAGCACTATTCGCGTGTTCCGGTGTACGAGGGAAGCATTCATAACATCAAAGGGATTGTCTACGACCAGGACGTGTTGCAGGTGCCGGACAGCGAGGCGCACACGCGTACACTCGATACGATCATGCGCCGCGATGTTTACTTCGTCCCTGAGAGCAAGCTGGGAAGCGACCTGCTGCGCGAGATGCAAAAGCAGAAGCTCCGCATGGCGATTGTGGTGGATGAGTATGGCGGCGTGGCCGGGCTGGTTACGGTCGAGGACCTGGTGGAAGAGATCGTGGGCGAGATTCGCCACGAGTACGACAAACCGGAAGTGGTCCGCGAGGGCGAACGTTCCTTCATCGTTTCCGGCGGCACGGACGTGGACCGACTGGACGAACTTTTCGGCACCAAGCCGGAAGGCAGAGAATCTGCCACCATTGCCGGCCTCGTCAGCGAACTGGCGGGGCGAATTCCGCGCAAGGGCGAAATCGTCGAAGAAGACGGATTGCGCTTCGAGGTGCTGGATGCGACTGACCGCAAGGTCGAGCGGGTGCGGGTGACCGCAGTGCAGCCACGACAGTTGAAACTGATATAAAAGCGCTCTTGGCTATTGGCCATTGGCTCGAAAGCCAGAAGCCAAAAGCTAAGAGCCAAAAGCCAAAAGCTAAGAGCCAAAAGCCAAAAGCTAAGAGCCAAAAGCTAAGAGCCAAAAGCCAACATGCCCTTTCGCTCCGGCTTCGTTTGCATTCTCGGCCGCCCTAATGCTGGCAAGTCCACGCTGCTCAACGCGCTCGTAGGCGAGAAGGTAGCGATCATCTCGCCAAAGCCGCAGACCACGCGCAACCGCATTCAAGGCATCGTTCATCTCCCGAAAGGGTCTTTCACAGGTTCCGCAAAGGCGGCGAGCTCTGGGGCAGCCACATCAGACCGCGGCCAGATCGTCCTCATCGATACTCCTGGCGTGCACAAGCCCGACAGCTCGCTTGGCCGCAAGATGATGGTCGAGATTCGGGAAGCGCTCGAGGGCTGCGATCTGGTGCTCGTCCTCATGGATGTTACACACAAGTTCGATCCATGCGACCAGTTTGCGCTCGATCTCGTGAAACAGTCGGGCACAAAGGCATTCCTCGTTTTGAATAAAATCGATTTGATTCCTGACAAAGCTCGCCTTCTGCCTCTGATCGAGGAATGTCGCAAGCTATATGAGTTCGCGGAGGTAATCCCGATCTCAGCGCTCAAGCGCAACGGACTCGACCTGCTTCTGCAATTGGTTATTGATGCCCTTCCCACTGGACCAGCCTATTTCCCAGAGGACCAGATTACGGACCAGCCTGCACGGTTCATGGCGGCAGAGATTATTCGCGAGCAGGTCTTGCTGAACACCAAAGAAGAGATTCCTTATGCGACCACCGTCATCGTTGAGGCGTTTGAAGAAGGCGGGAAGCTAACCCGCATCGCGGCCACGATCTACTGCGAACGAGACGGGCAAAAGGGAATTCTCGTGGGCAAAGGCGGCCGGATGCTGAAGAAAATCGGCACTGCTGCGCGTGTGCAGATCGAGCGCATGTTAGGAGCCAAGGTCTTCCTCGAACTCTATGTGAAGGTGCGCCCGGGATGGCGAGATTCGCGCGGCTTTGTGGAGGAACTGGACTGGCGCCGCCAACTGGAGCACCGCATGGAAGAGCAGACTGTTCCAGCGAGCGTTTCCGCGCATGGTCGAAACAAAACAGAAGACTGAAGTTGCCCGGTTACTCAAGGGAGGCCCGCATTGCCGTCGCCACTGGTTTGTCAGTAGAATTCATAGGGCATTTTGAGCCAATAAGGATAAGTCAAACCCGCCATGGCATCTGGGGTACCTCCCGAGGAACAGCTGAAAGAATACGACTTCGATCCGGAGCGTCTGAATCTGCGCGTGCGCGTGACGCTGGCCGCGGACCGGAATGCAGTAGGCCCGGTGGTAGAGCAGGTGATGGAGTCGGTACGTCAGATGAAGTGCGTTGACGGCAAAGAAGACGCCATCGAATTAGCTCTGCAGGAGGCGCTGGCCAACGCCGTCGTCCACGGCGCGAAAGAAGACCCCAGCAAAATCGTCGAGTGTCTAGTCGCGTGCGACGAAGAGCGCGGCATCCTCATCATTGTGCGCGACCCGGGTCAGGGATTTGATCCTAGCGCGATTCCGAGCTGCACCGTGGGCGAGAACGTCTACTCCACCCACGGCCGCGGAATTTTCCTGATTAACCAACTCATGGACGAAGTGAAGTTCCGCAAGAACGGAACCGAGATCCACATGGTAAAGCGGTAAGCCGCATTTTGCGTTTCTTCGAGGGGTTACTCTTTCCCCGCAATTCCCAGCGCCTTCATCTTCCGGTAAAGATGACTGCGTTCCAGGCCGAGCACTTCGGCGGTGCGGCTGACGTTCCCATGATTCTGGTCGAGCGTTTTGAGGATGTAATCCCGTTCGTAAGCGTCGCGCGCCTGGTGGAGCGTCGAGAATTCTGTCTTGGACGCGCGCCGGCTGCCTTCGCGGTACACCAGCGGCGGCAGGTGCTTACTGTCGAAGCGCGCTGTGGTGGGGTTCATGATCACGATGCGCTCGATCACGTTGCGCAGTTCGCGCACATTCCCCGGCCATGAGTAACGCATGAGCACTTCGATCGCCTCATCGCTGATTTCGCGCGGGCGGCGTCCGTAACGGGATGCCAGTTCTTTCAGGAAATGCCGCGCCAGCAAAGGAATGTCTTCCCGGCGTTCGCGCAGCGGCGGCACGAAAAAGGGAATCACGTTCAGCCGGTAAAACAGGTCCTCGCGAAAGTTGCCGCGGGAAATCTCTTCCTCCAGATCCTTGTTGGTCGAAGCGATCACCCGCGCGTCCACCGTGATTGCTTCTTCGCTACCAACAGGCGTGAAGCGCTGCTCCTCTAGCGTGCGCAACACTTTGGACTGAGTCTTCAGACTCATGTCGCCGACTTCGTCAAGAAACAGTGTGCCTCCATGCGCTTTCTGAAACCGGCCTTCCTTATCGTTGGCAGCGCCGGCGAACGAACCTCTGCAATGCCCAAACAACTCGCTTTCGATCAAATCTTCGGGAATCGCGGCACAATTGACTTCCACAAAAGTTTCGTCCTTGCGCAGGCTCTGGGCATGAATGGCGCGGGCGGCCAGTTCCTTGCCCGTGCCCGACTCGCCGTAGATCAACACGCGCCCGTTGGTGGGGGCCATCAGGCCGATCTGCTGGCGCAGCGCCTTCATGGGAATGCTGTCGCCGACGATGACGCTTCTTACCAGAAGCTGTTTCTTCAGTTCGAGGTTTTCCCGGCGCAGCTTCTTTGACTCGATGGCGTTCTTGACCAGGATCAGCGTCTTATCGAGCGAGAGAGGCTTTTCTAGAAAATCGTAAGCGCCCAGCTTCGTCGCGCGCACGGCAGTTTCAATCGTTCCGTGGCCGGAGATCATGATGACCTCGGGCGGATTGCCCAGTTCGCGAATTCTCTCCAAGGTTTCCAGACCATCGATCCCGGGCATCCAAATGTCGAGCAGAACCACGTCAAATGCGGTCTTGCGCAACAGATCGAGGCAGGTCTCGCCGCTTTCGGCCGATGAAGCAGAGTAGCCTTCGTCGGTCAGAATGCCGGCCAGCGAATCGCGAATGCCGGCTTCGTCGTCAACGATTAGGACGTTATGCATGTTGCGGAGTGGCCGCTGCGGGCGCGGGTTCCAGAACCACCGGAAGCTCAACGATGAAACGGGTTCCGACGGGACGGTTCTCTTCGACGCGGATCGAGCCCCGGTGATCTTCGATGATGCGGCTTACGATTGCCAGGCCCAGGCCGGTGCCGCGTTTCTTGGTGGAGAAGTAAGGCAGGAAAAGTTTCTCCTTCAGCTCGCGGGTGACTCCGTGTCCGGTGTCGGCAACGGCGATCTCCACCGCGTCGCGGCTCGCGACCAATGAAGTTGAAATTTCGATTTCGCGCACGATGGAGTCTTGCAGGGCCTCGGCGGCATTATCTACCAGATTCGCCACGGCCCGTTTGATCGCCTCGCTGTCGGCCATGACCTTGGGCAAGTCTGAGGCCAACGATTTGTGCAGGCCAACTCCGTCGAGCCGGCCATTGAACATCGAAAGCGCGCCCTCGACGATCTCGTTCAGATCGGCCGGTTGCGGGTTGGCCACGGGGAAGCGCGCCAGAGTCGAGAATTCATCCACCAGGCGGCGCACGGTTTGCACCGCTTCGGCTATCGTTTCTGCGCAGGACCGCACCACGCCCAAGGATGCCGCCTCCTCCGCCGGGGCACGGTCCAGATGACGCTGAATTCGTTCCGCAGAAAGCGCGATGGGTGTCAGCGGGTTCTTGATTTCGTGGGCGACCCGGCGTGCCACTTCCCGCCACGCCGCCTGTTTTTGCCCCTTGAGCAGATCGGAGAGATCTTCAAACACGACCACATATCCTGAACGTTCTCCCTGATGCCGGAGCGTCGCCACCGTGACCGCGGCATTGACCGATCCATGAGCTAGTTGCACTTCCATCTGGCTGGTAGTTACGCCCATACGATCGGCGCGGCGCAGCAGAGGCTCGAAATCCTCCAGAACTTCGGACGGGAATACGTCCGTCAGCGAGGCCCCGCGCAGAACCGCACCGGCAGCGTCATGCCCAGGGTCGGGTTGGAACATCCGCAGGAGCGCGTGATTGACGTGAATCACGCGGCGGTCGGCATCGAGCGAAAGTACACCAGTCGGAATGCTCTCCAGGATGATTTCCATCTGACGGCGGCGCTGATCGAGTTCGGCATTGGCCGCACTGAGATCGCGGCTCGAAGCTTCAATCTGCCGCCGGCTCGCCTCCAGCTCTTCGGCCATGCGGTTGAAAGAGCGCACCAGGTCGCCGATCTCATCCGCTGCCCTGACATCCACGCGGTAATCGAGGCGCCCGCGCGAGATCTCCTGCGTAGCCTCAGCCAAAGCAGACAAAGGACGGGTGACGAGCTTGGCCAGGAACAGTGCCAGCCACGTGGTAACGAACAGCACCACCATCGTGAGCAGCAGGAGCAGGCCCATGTAGGTTTGGCGGACCCGCCGGCGTTCGTTGCTCAACTGCAAATACCGCTGCTGGCTGGCTGCGACCTGACGTACGGTGCGCGGGAATTCGCGTGGCAGCGGGATGGCCGCCAGAATCACGCCTCCGCCTTCCACCGGAGCGCTGCCCAGCGTGTAGTCGGTCTGCTGCCAGGTAAACTGCGCTGGGCGTCCGGCAGCGGCATCGTCCAGCGGCAGACGGGACTTCAGCAATGGCCAGGGTGCCGGCGCGTTGAAACTTGCCTCGGCGTTGCCTTCCCGCAGTGCGATGGCAAAACCACCTTGCAGAGTCAGTTCGTGGCGCTGGAACTCGCCCACCACACCCGCGAAGCTGCGCCCAGAGAAAGCGCGCTTGATTTCCGGCGAGGCCGCCATCGCACCCGCTTCGGCGCGCGCATTCTGCATGGCGTAGCTGGCCAGCAACGAGGCCATCGCCTGCGTGTCGGATCTTACTTCCTCCACGGGAGCAGAGAACCACTTGTCAATGGAGCGGTTCATCAGGCCGTACGCGAACCAATACATCACCATGATGGGCACAAAGGACAAAAGCAACGCCCCGGCGACCATTCGCGTGCGGAACTTCGATCCCAGCACTCCCATGCGGCGCTCGGCGAACAACTTCAGTAGGTTGCGCGCCAGCACAAAAGTCAGCGCCACAAACAACAGGGAGATGAGCAGAGAGAGCGCATAGAAGACGACCGCTTGCTGATTCGTCTCCGCGCTCAGAATCGTGTTGTTGAATGCCGTTTGCGACGCCAGGAGTGCAAAAAGAAGAACCACTGCAATGCCTAGCAGGATAATCGCCCGTCTGCGGTTGGGCTTCTTTGCGGGACGAGTTGGAGCCGTTTGGATCACGTCAGCCAACGCGAAACAGGGAATACACGTGCGATCCGGCACGCTATTGCTGCTGGTCATTATAGATGCGGAAATGGCGTGAAGGATAATTGGCCGGGGGAGTTAGGGCTTCTTCGGGTGCCCGGCGGCCAACTCCGCGATCATGGCCCCGTAAGCTGGTTTGGGCCGGTAAGCCCGGTCGAAAGGCAGGGCCGCGCCCTGCGTGCCATGCGAGTGCGAGCCGATCCAGGAGTACTTGTCAGTGAATCCCCAGGTCTGAATCGCCGTGCAACCTGGATTCTCAATGCAGGCTCGAAGCACAGCGCGATAAACATCGGCCTGCCGCACAAGGTCTTCTTTCCGAGCCTGGCCAGTTGCCGGATCGAGGGGCAGAGAGACGTCAAGCTCCGTGATGTGAACCTGAAGACCCAGCGCGGTCAAACGAGCGATATTGGCGGCGACGGCTGCGGCGTCCACATCAAACCCAAAAAGATGCATCTGCAGCCCGACTCCGTCAATCGGTACGCCCCGCTGCCTAAAATCCCTGACTATGGCGTAGATCGCATCGGACTTTCGGTTCATCCCCTCGCCCTCGGCCTCGTTATAGAACAGCAAGGCATGGGGATCGGCGTCGCGCGCCCAGCGGAACGCTTGTTCGACGTAAGCGGTGCCTTTTCCAGACAGTCCGATTCCTGGCCGGTTGTACCAGGGAGAATCTTTGGGACGCCCGTTCTCATCCAGGGCCTCGTTCACCACGTCCCATGCAAAGACCTGGCCGGCATAGTGTTTCATCATCGTGGTGATGTGCTCCCGCAGTAGATCAGACATCTGACCCGGTGTGAAGGTGCCGTGTGCTAACCATTCGGGATTGTTGTGGTCCCAGACCAGGCAGTGTCCGCGGACTTTCATCTCGTGAGCCTGGGCGAAGCGCACGATCTCGTCGCCTTCGCGGAAATCGAACGATCCCGGCGTTCGGCGCACCGTCCACCATTTCATCGCATCTTCGGGCTCGACCATGTTGTATTCGCGAGCCAGAGTTTCCGAATAAGCGGCCTCGCTGAGCAAATAAGGGCGCACGGCAGTTCCCACCAGCAAGCCGGCTCGATCGGCGGCCTGGCGCAGAGTCGGAGCCGGCGCTGGGGCGGTGACCGCGAGAAACAGGAGCAGAAGCTGAAGATGGCATCGAAATCCGGGCATTCGATCCTCCCGAGTTGCCAGTAGAAAGAAAATCCTGACCACAGAGGACACAGGGTTGCACTGAGGTGTTTTTCCAGTGTTTCTCCGTATCCTTAAGGAAGCTCTGATTAAGTTCCCAAAAAGCAAAAGCAGGTTCCCGTTCGACTCCTTCGCTACGTTCAGTCGCTCAGGGCAGGCTCTCGACTTCGCGAGATTGCCCGAAAAACGGGCAAGTCCGCTTCACTCCGCTCGGAATGACAGAATTGAACTTAATGAGAGTCTCCATAAGAAGTTCCTGGCAAGCTGGGTGGGTTCGTATCAGGGCATGCCTTCAGGCATGCCACATCGCGATGAAGCACAAATCCGGCTTCAGCCGCTGCGGTTTCGCCGGAATGCTGCAGCGGCTAAAGCCGTTGAGGTGTCGCGCCGTCGACGGCATCGCTAAAGCGATGCCCTGATACGAATCCTCGCGCTGCCCTAAATTCACCTCTAAGAACCCGTCCTGCAGAGGGCCGCTGCCAATCATTTACCGCTGGGCAAAAGGGGCTGTAAAGGGCATCCGTCACACTTCGGCTGTGATTTTCCACAGAAATGCTTGCCCACGCCGACCAGTAGCCCGTGCATCTCGTTGTAAATCTGGACTATCGGCGCACGCTCGGCCGTGCTCATTGGGGAAGGAGGGTGAGCAGCACCGGGCATGCCGGATTCCACCTCCGCGGACGAAAAAACCTTCGGTGGTTGCGTCTGATGCGCAAGCGGGGCTAGAGAGCGCTCTAGCAATCGCCGGGCCTCCTCGTATCCTGCTTTTTCCGGCAGAATCTCATGCCGAGCCAGGATGCGCCGCGTGTATGCATCCACCACAAAAACCGGATGATTCCCCGCATAGAGCAGGATTGAATCTGCCGTCTCCGGCCCCACGCCATTCAGGCTGAGCAACTCCTCGCGGAGCTTGTCCGTGGGCTGGGGAAAAAATCGATCAAGAGAGCCGCCGTATTCCTTGTCAAGGAAAGCGACAAATGTCTTCAGCCGGCCGGCTTTCTGCCGAAAGTACCCTGAAGGCCGAATCAGTCGCTCTAATCTGTCAAGCTTCACACGGCGGATTCCATCGACGCTTAGTAGATTTGCCGTCCGCAGGTTCGCCAGCGCTCGTTCGACATTCGTCCAGGCGGTGTTCTGCGTCAGGTAAGCGCCGACGATGACTTCAAACTGGGTCTCGGCCGGCCACCAGTGCTGAGCGCCCCACGCCCGGTAGAGGGCGCGGTAGTAGCGGCGCAGCTCGCGTTCCTTGTGCATGCCAAGCAAGAGCGGAATCCTCTGTGCCGAGTCTAACCGAGCCCGGCCCCCGCGGGTGCATCCGACCTTAATCGCCCTGGGGAAGCCTTACTGAAGTGCATGTACCTGGGCTGCCCGCTTGTTCCCTTTATTACAAGAATCAGCATTTGGCGCGGAGTTCGGGCTACAGCTGCACCGCAGCCGGAATCCCACGCCGAGTTCAAGTACCAAAGTTACTGGTACGGTAATCCGCTTGCGTTGACAATTTATGTCAACGCGAATGGGTTGCCATCCTCTCCCAAAATTCAGGCAGCTGTTTGCGTGAAGCCTGCCCAGACAGTCAGGCGACGTTCCACCTACGTGGATAGGAGATCGACGTATGTCTCAACGGCTGGGTGATCTTCTGGTCAAAGAGAAGATCATTACCCAGGAGCAGTTGGAACAAGCGACCAAAGCTCAGAAAGAGCAGAGCTGTCGTCTGGGCTCCGCCCTGGTGAAACTCGGTTTCCTCACGGACGAGGACGTCACCAATTTTCTCTCCCGGCAATATGGCGTTCCGGCCATCAACCTGTCTTACTTCGAAATTGATCCCGCCGTGGTCAAGCTCATTCCCTTCGAGACCGCCAAGCGCTATCAGATTCTGCCTCTGAGCCGGGTGGGCGCGTCGCTGACTATCGCCATGGTCGATCCGACCAACGTCTTCGCCATGGACGATATCAAGTTCATGACCGGCTTCAATATCGAGCCGGTGGTGGCTTCGGAAAGCTCCATCCTGGCGGGAATTGAGAAGGCATACGGCAGCACCAAGGAAGAAGAAGATCTTGAGACCGTGATGCAGTCGATGTCGGAGCTGACCGACGAAGACGTCGAACTGCAGGGCGAGCAGCAGGAAATCGGGCTTTCCGAACTGGAGAAGGCCGCCGATGAAGCCCCGGTCGTCAAGCTGGTCAACGTGGTGTTGAGCGACGCGGTCAAGCGCGGGGCCAGCGACATCCACATCGAGCCTTACGAAAAAGAATTCCGCGTGCGCTTCCGCATTGACGGCGTACTGCAGTCCATCATGTCGCCGCCCATGAAGCTGAAAGACGCGATCACCTCCCGCATCAAAATCATGTCGAAGCTCGACATCAGCGAGAAGCGTCTGCCGCAGGACGGCCGCATCATGCTGAAGATGAACATCGGCGGCCGCAAGAAGCAGCTCGATTTCCGCGTCAGCACTTTGCCTACCCTGTGGGGCGAAAAGATCGTGCTCCGGCTGCTCGACAAGGAAAACCTGCGCCTCGACATGACCAAGCTGGGCTTCGAGCCGGAGTCGCTGGTGAAGTTCGAAAAAGCCATTCTGAAGCCCTATGGCATGGTGCTGGTCACAGGGCCAACCGGGTCGGGCAAGACCAACACCCTCTATTCTTCGATTTCCCGCCTGAACCAGCCCGACACCAACATTATGACGGCCGAAGATCCGGTCGAGTTTCAGTTGCAGGGTGTGAACCAGGTGCAGATGAAAGAGCAGATCGGACTGAACTTTGCCGCTGCGCTGCGCTCCTTCCTGCGCCAGGACCCGAACATCATTCTAGTCGGCGAGATTCGAGACTTTGAAACCGCCGAAATCGCCATCAAAGCCGCGCTCACCGGCCACCTCGTGCTTTCCACGCTGCACACCAACGGCGCGCCGGAAACGATCACCCGCCTCATGAATATGGGCATTGAACCATTTTTGGTGGCGACGTCGGTGCACCTGATCTGTGCGCAGCGACTGGTCAGGCGCATCTGCAAGGACTGCGCCGAACCGGTGGACGTGCCAGTGCAGACCCTGATCGATGCCGGCTACCCGCCGGACGAAGCTAAGACCATCAAGATTCAGAAAGGCAAGGGCTGCGGCGTCTGCAACAACACCGGATATAAGGGACGCGCCGGCCTGTACGAAGTCATGGAAGTGGATGACGAAATCAAGGAACTGGTGCTGGTGGGAGCATCGGCCGTGGAGTTGAAGAAGAAGGCGATCGAGCGGGGAATGCTCACGCTCCGCCGCAGCGGATTGATCAAGGTGGCCGCGGGCATCACCACGCTGGAAGAGGTCGCCCGCGAAACGATTCACTAGGAGTCCCTGGTCCTGAGTCGCGAGTCGTGCGAACGGCCAACACTCAGGACTCTGGACTCGGGACTAAGGACTAACGGAAGGGGAACTTCACCATGGGTTTGTCGTTAAGCGATCTGCTCAAAAGAATGCTGGAGATGAACGGCAGCGACCTGCACATCACCACCAACTCGCCGCCGCAGATTCGCGTGCACGGACACTTGGTACCGCTGGATCTGCCGCAGTTGACGCCGGCCGAGACCAAGCAACTAGCCTACAGCGTCATGACCGATTCCCAGAAGCACCGCTTTGAGGAAAGCCTCGAACTGGACTTCTCGTTCGGTTTGAAAGGGCTGGCCCGCTTCCGCTCCAATGTATTCAACCAGCGCGGCGCCACGGCTGCCGTTTTCCGTCTGATTCCTTTTGAGATCAAGTCCTTCAATCAGCTCGGGCTGCCGCCGGTGGTGAGCAAGTTCTGCGAAAAGCCGCGCGGGCTGGTGCTGGTCACCGGGCCAACCGGCTCCGGTAAATCCACCACGCTGGCGGCCATGATCGACAAGATCAACAGCGAGCGCCACGACCACATCCTGACCATCGAGGATCCGATCGAGTTCGTGCACATGAACAAGAACTGCGTGGTCAACCAGCGCGAGTTGCACGCCGACACCAAGAGCTTTGAAGACGCCTTGCGCGCCGCTCTCCGTGAAGACCCCGACGTGGTGCTGATCGGCGAAATGCGCGACCTGGAGACGATCGAGTCGGCCCTGCGCATCGCCGAAACCGGCCACCTCACTTTCGGCACGTTGCACACCAACTCGGCGACCTCGACCATCAACCGCATCATCGACGTATTTCCGGCGCACCAGCAGCCGCAGATTCGGGCCCAGTTGTCGCTCGTGCTCGAGGGCATCATGTGCCAAAGCCTGCTGCCGCGGATCGACGGCCGCGGCCGGGTCATGGTGATGGAAGTGCTCGTGCCCAATGCCGCCGTGCGCAACCTGATCCGCGAAGACAAGATCCACCAGATCTACTCCGCCATGCAGTCCGGCCAGGAGAAATTCGGCATGCAGACGTTTAACCAGGCGCTGGCCACCGCCTACTTCCAGAAACAGATTTCGCTGGAAATGGCGCTGCAGCGCTCCAGCAACGTGGATGAGCTGCAGGAAATGATTAACCGGGGAGCCAGTCTGCTGAACCGTTCAACCACGGCGGGAACCACTCTGGCCAGAGGAGCGGCTCCCTCCAAGCACTAAAGCACGAAAGCGAAGGCATATAGCTGTGACGAAACAGGTACGACAGTGAGGAGAGGCTAACACCATGCCAGTCTTTACATTTTCGGGCAAGGACGCGTCAGGACAGAAGATTTCAGGAGAGCGCGTAGCTGCTAACAAGGATGCCTTGAAACAGGCACTGCGGCGGGAGCGCATCACTCCCGGCGCGGTTCGCGAAAAGGGCAAGGAATTCTCCATGCCTACCTTCGGCACGGGCAAGGTCGCGGTCAAGGACATCGCCGTCTTCTTCCGCCAGTTCTCGGTCATGATCGATGCCGGGCTGCCGCTGGTGCAGTGTCTGGAAATCCTGGCGGCCAACCAGGAGAATCAGTCCTTCCAGAAGACGCTGACGGGCGTGCGCACCACGGTGGAAGGCGGCGCCACGCTGGCCAATGCCATGCGCCAGTATCCTAACGTCTTTGACGATTTGACGACTAACATGATCGAGGCGGGCGAGACCGGCGGTATTCTCGACATCATCCTGCAACGGCTGGCCACCTACGTGGAAAAGGCCGTCCGCCTGCGGTCGGCGGTCAAATCGGCGCTGATTTACCCCGTCGCCGTAGTCTCGATCGCCGTGCTCATCGTGGGCGCCCTGCTGAAGTGGGTGGTGCCCATTTTCGCCAACCTGTTTGCCGGACTGGGCGTTGCTCTGCCTCTTCCCACGCGCATCACCATGGGGCTGAGCGCGTTCGTGCAGCAATTCTGGTGGATCTTCCTGGTGGGCGCGGTGGGTCTGTATTTTGGCGTAAAACAGATCCGCAAGCATCCCGTGGGCCGCTACTACTTCGACAAAGGTCTGCTGTACCTGCCCGTCATCGGCAACCTGTTGCGCAAAATCGCAGTCGGCCGCTTCACCCGCACTCTGGGCACCCTGATCACCTCCGGCGTTCCCATTCTCGAAGGCCTCACCATCACCGCCAAGACCTCGGGCAACGCCGTGTTGGAAGAGGCTCTGCTCAAGGTACGCAAGGCCATCGAGGAAGGCCGCACCATCGTCGATCCGCTGCGCGAATGCGGCGTCTTCCCCAACATGGTGACCCAGATGATCGGCGTGGGCGAAGCCACCGGCGCCATGGACTCCATGCTGCAGAAGATCGCCGACTTCTACGAAGAAGAAGTCGATGCCGCCACCAGAGACATGCTGGCCATGCTGGAACCGATGATCATCGGCATGCTGGGCCTCACCATCGGCGGCATCGTGATTTCGCTCTATATGCCGCTGTTTGCCATGATCGCCAAGCTGGCTGGATAAAGGCTAGGCTTCAAAGTGACAAGGTTTCAAAGTTTCAACCAGTCATCCGCGAGACTTTGAAACCTTGAAACCTTTGAAACTTTGAAAGTCGGGTTTTGCATGCATTCCACATTCGATGAGCGCAATTGGCTGGTATGGCTGGTCAAGGTCCGCGTCTTTATCCTGACCCTTCTATTGGCGATTGAGGTTGCGGTCGCCCAGTTCAGCCCCGCCCCCGTTCCCCTTCGCCTGTTTATCGCCACGATCCTGTTCTGGTACAGCCTCTCGTTGTTTTACATGCTCCTGCTCTCCTTCTGGCAGGAGCACCGCATGCAAGCCGCACTGCAGGTTATTACCGACCTCATCCTGGTCAGCCTGGTGGTTCACGAGACCGGGGGTTGGGACAGTTCGCTGAATTTCCTTTATCCCTTGGTCATCATTGTCGCCAGCGTACTACTGCCGCGGGTGTGGGCGCAGCTCGTGGCGGCGCTGGCCTTCATTCTCTACGGAACCGTGCTGGAACTGAATTACTATGGCGTGGTTCCTTCCTACTGCGCCACCCACCCCGGCCTGAAAGCGCTGCAGGCAATTATCTTTGTCAATCTGTTTGCCTTCCTTGCCGTGGCTTATCTGGCCGGACTGCTCACCGCCAAGCTGCGGCAAGTGCGCGTGCAGTTGAAGGACACAAGCGGCGCGCTGGAAAACCTTCAGGCCTTGCACGAAAACGTCATTCACTCCATCAGCAGCGGGCTCATTACCACCGGCCTCGACGGCCGTATCACGCTGGTGAACGCTGCGGCCCGGAAGCTTCTCGAGCGCAGCAGCGGGGAGCTGGTGGGCGCGCCCGTGCGCGAGCTGTTTCTCGACCCTTTGCCCAGCGTGGACTCGCCACACACGCACGCCGAGGTTCGCTGTGATCCGCCGGGGAAGTTCCGTAAGACCTTCCGCGTGCGGGCGACGGTCTTGACCATCGGAGACCGCGCTCAGCACGGGTTTGTCTATGTTTTCGACGATCTCACCGAAATTCGCCGGCTGGAACGCGAAATTCGCATGCAGGATCGCCTCGCAGCGGTGGGCCGTTTGGCCGCAGCCATCGCCCACGAAATCCGCAATCCGCTGACTTCGATTGCCGGTTCGGTCAGTATGCTCTCAGGGGTCCCCGAAATGAGCGAGGAGCATCGCCGCCTGCTCGACATTGTGACCCGCGAGTCGCAGCGCCTGAATGGCATCATCACCGATTTCCTGGCTTACTCCCGTCCCAAGCAATATCACTTCGCCAGTGTGAATTTGATCGAGCTCATTGAAGACACACTGACGCTCATGGGGCACCGCATGGCCGCCGAGAAGACCGGAATTGCCATCGAACGCCATTTCGCCGTGCAGCAGGCCTACGCGCTCGCCGATGGAGACCGGATCAAGCAGGTTTTCTGGAATCTTTGTGAGAATGCGGTGCGTGCCATGAAGGGCGGAGGAACTTTGACGGTCGCCGTTGAGCTTCTGGGGCGCGATTGGCAAGTCGCATTCAAAGACACGGGAACCGGCATGACGCCGCAGCAGATCGAAAAAGTGTTTGAGCCTTTCCAGTCCAGCTTCGAGGGCGGCACGGGACTGGGGTTGGCCATCGTCTACCAGATTATGCAGGCGCACGAAGGCAAGGTCTGGGCGCGGTCGAAGCCGGGACAGGGAACGACGTTCGTTCTTCGCCTGCGCCGCCTGGAGGCGGAGCAGGCCGCGCAAGTTCCCGCCGGCGCCATTCACACCGCACTTCCAGCCTCACCCGCTATGGCTGCCGCAGCCGGAGGCAGATCCGATGGCTAACATCCTGGTCTCGGACGACGAACGCTCCATTTGCGAAATGCTGGATATTTCCCTGCGCCGCGAAGGGCACCGGGTGGAGACCGTCCTGGGCGGGCAGGCGGCGAAAAGCAAGATCGATGGCGCTCTCTACGACGTCATCATCACCGACATCAAAATGCCTAACGTCGGCGGCATTGAAGTGCTGCGCCATGCGCACAGCGTCTCGCCCGACTCGGCCGTCATTCTTATGACCGCGGTGGACGATTACGAAGCCGCTGTCGAGGCGGTGAAAGCTGGAGGCGCTTCCGACTATATTCGCAAAAGCCCCGGCCTGGTGGACGAAATCAAACTGGCCATTAATCGCGCCCTCGAGAAACTGGTTCTCAGCCGGCAGAATTTTGCCCTGCGCCGTGACGCGGCTGCCCGCAACTCACTCGACAACATCATCGGTTCCAGTCCGGCCATGGAGAAACTGAAGCAGACGGTGCGCACGGTCGCTTCCACGGCAAGTACGGTCCTCATCCACGGAGAAAGCGGAACCGGCAAGGAGCTTGTGGCACGCGCCGTGCATGTGTGTTCCCCGCGCGCGACCGAGGCTTTTGTCTCGGTGAACTGTGGCGCTTTTCCTGAAACCTTGCTAGAAAGCGAGCTCTTCGGTTACGTCAAGGGAGCGTTCACCGGAGCGAACCAGAATAAGCGCGGCCTATTTGAAGTGGCCGACGGCGGAACTATCTTCCTCGACGAGATCAGCGAGATGACTCTCGCCATGCAGGTCAAGCTGCTGCGCGTGCTGCAGGAGCGCACCGTCCGGCCGGTTGGTGGCACCAGCGAGATTTCGATCGACGTGCGCGTGATTGCCGCTACCAATCGCGAACTGGACAAGCTCGTCGCCGGGAATCTGTTTCGCGAAGATCTCTACTACCGGCTGAATGTGATTCCCATTCGCGTGCCGCCCCTGCGCGAGCGCCATGAGGACATTCCGCTTCTGGTCAATCATTTCCTGAAGAAATATGCGGCGGCGGCGGGGCGCTCGATTTTACGCGTGCATGCCGCATCCTTGGCCGCGCTTTGTGATTACGATTGGCCGGGGAACGTTCGCCAGCTGGAGAACACGGTCGAACGTGCCGTCGCCCTCGAAACTACCGACGAACTGCGCGTCGAACTGCCGGCTGAGCGTCCCAAGGCTCGCGCCGCCGCGGCTTCGGCTGACGGCGGCAGCCTGCCGGAAATCGGCCCCGGCGTGACTCTTCCCGAAGGCCTGGGCATGGAGAGCTACGTGGCCGGCATCGAGCGCTCGCTGTTGCAGAATGCGCTCCACCAGAGCGGTGGCGTGCAGACCAAAGCCGCCGACCTGCTCGGCATCTCCTACCGCTCGTTCCGGCATTTGATGAAAAAGTACGGGTTGTAGCTCTCAGCTATCAGCCGTCAGCTTTCAGCTTTCAGCGGTACTTGCCAGGACCTAATTCTGCATCCTGAGTCCGCATCAGGACAGGTTCTTGAACCCGAGCACGCTCAACTGATTGACACTTACTGCGTAGACCTTAGTCGGACTCCTCATTCTCGCTATCTCCCGACCGGGCAGTCCCACTAGGTCTAGCCGCTCTTGTAGTTTCTCCAGGCTGTCGAAGGGCACACCCGCCTTGCTGGTGAAGCTCGGTTGTGGCGCCAAACAGTACGCCAGCACCGGCCCCTGCACCTCATGGAAAACCGTAAAGCGAACTTGCAAGTCCGTTTCTGCACCCATCGATGTCCCCCACTTCATCCAGCACCCGCTATCTTACCAGTTGGGACCGAACGTAACCTCCCATCGGCATCAGGAATTAGAGTGCCCGGACCGCCCCTGCGTGCCGACTACTCCGTTCGTCCCGCAGCGCGAGGGATTTTCTGCGAGCCGTCAGTACTCACGAGCCTCATTGACCTTCCGACGGGTATTGGCGAAGATGGGTCCGGTTAAGATGTCAGGAGGCAAAGCGATGTTCAAAGGACTGTTGCTCTTCGCTCTCGGGCTTATCACAGCGATATATACAACATTCATACTTACACTCCTGTGGGGCTGGTTCGTCGCGCCAGCGTTTCACGTGTCGAGAATTTCATTCTGGATGATGTACGGCCTGGTTCTCCTCGTAAACCTGCTCCGCGGCAACGATCTGGAGGGAAAAGACATGGAAGATGATCTGCGTTGGGAGCTCTTAATGACGGGAATCGACGCATGCATACCTGAGGATAAGAAGGAGGGCGTTGAGAAGGAACGTGAGTATCTGAACAAAGGGGTGTGGAAGGTATTGGGGGCTTTTAGTGCCGCCCAGCTAATAGGAAACACCATAACCCTCGGGATCGCCTTCGTTGTTCACCTGATTGCCTCGGGTGGCCTGCTGTGAGCTCGCCCCTCCGAAATCCAAAAAACCGATCCTAGGCTGACAGCTGATAGCCGAGAGCTATCCCTTCTTCAACTGCTGCTTCCATCCCAGCACGCGCGCCTTGGCGCCTTCCGCCTCGGCTTCGGCGATCATCCCTTTCTTCTGATACAGCACCGACAGGCTGGTATGGGCGAGCACGTCATCGGGGTCAATCTCCGCAATCTGTTTCGCCACGGCGATGGCCTCGTCATAACGCTCAAGATCTTGCAGGGCGCGGGCCAATCCGTGCATTGCCTCGGTAAAAGTCGGATCGGCACCGAGGGACTCCCGGTATTCGGTGACCGCCTTTTCCAACTGACCTTCTGCCATGAGATCGAGGGCGGAGTAGTAATGCTCTTCTGCGTGTTGGCGGGCTTTCTGGCGGGCGTTTGCATCGGGCATGCGGGGGAAACCTCAGCGGAGACTGGATTCTAGCATGGGACAAAGCGGTGTTAGGTCTTGGGGAGACTCTGGTCAAGCCCGGTAAAAAAGAAAAGCAGGTTTCTCGACTTCGAGAATTGCCCGTAAGACGGGCAATTCTGCTCCGCTCGAAATGACGAGAAATTAAGTGAATCAGAGCCCCAAGACCCAAGACCCAAGACCGGGCTTTCCCTCGTGCAGCTTCGCGTCCTTTGTGGTTATGATGGTGCCATGTACTGCATCCTCCGCTTCCTGTGGAACGCGACCAGCGGCCATCGCCTGACGCCGTGGCGCAGTCCCTATCTTCTGTGGCGCATCGAGACCTATACCGGAGTGAAGATGGCGCAGATCGGTTTCCTGGAATTCTGGGAATTCATGTGGCGCGAGCGCGCGAACCTCTGGCGTTTTCTCAAGTGGACCGGCGAGATGGAACGCTGGGCGCATCCCAAGCCGAAGAGGGCCTAAGTGCGCCGCCGGCTACGTTAACCACAGAGGTCACGGGGGCGCACAGAGATATCACCTCTTTGAATCTCTGTGTCCCCTGTGGTTCATACTATTTCGCCGCATCACCTAGAAGGATGGTGACCTCGCTGCCCTTGGCCGCGCCGGTGATCTGCGCCGCGGCGGCGCGGTTTACGCAGATTTCCAGGTACCCCATGCTTCCGAGGATGCCGAACACTTCTCCCGGCGCGCCTTCGGCATAAGCTCCGTGAATGTTAGTGATTTCGGTTTTCCCCACCACAATCTTGAACGCGCTTGGCTGATCGCCAAACAGTGCCGGAACGTCCTCGGGTGTCACATTCGTGATCAGGTTGCCGAAGCGGTCCACACGCAGTACCACGGCGCGCAGCCGGTTTTCGGCGACCGCTTTTGGCTTGGGCGCGGCGAAGCGAACGTAATCTTCGATTTCGTCTCCGAACTTGTGCGAATCCACTTGCTTGGCCAGATAGGCCGCGACCGGAGCAAATATGTCGCGCGCATGGAAGGTGGCGCTGACCGGCTGCCGGAAATAATGTTCCGCCGTGATGTGCCGCACGGTCATGTGCGCTTCGCGCGCATAGATCATGGAGAGCACGCCATTATCCGGTGCGATGAAGTGATAGGTGTCGCTCGAAGCCAGAATCGGCCGGCGCTCGGTGCCCACACCGGGGTCAACCACGACCACGTGAATCGTGCCGTTGGGAAAGCATGCGTACGCCTGCGAGATGGCCAACGCGCCGTCGAGCACGTCGAAGGCCTGCACCGCGTGAGAAATATCCACAATGGCGGCTTCGGGCACGATGTCGAGAATGACTCCCTTCATCGCGCCAACGAAGTGATCGTTGATGCCGAAGTCAGTGGTGAGCGTGATGATCGGACGATGCGGCAAAGTTACCTCGCGGGGTTACAGGATAGCGCAGACAGATTAATCCCTAAAGGTGCGAAGGTAACTTGTGAGCAGTGTGAGGGTCAAGGCACTGAGGTAATAAGGGACACGAAAACTTGGCAACGAGCACGATCTCTCGGATAATGGGTAGCATTTATGAGGGCTTGGCTCCGACTGTCGCTCCTTGCTATGACGGTCGGCGGAGGGTTCGCCGGCTTTACTGGTACCCTCCTGAGTCTCTCCACCTCTTTTGGGCAGGGCACGCTCAAGTCGGTGTTGATTCTAGCCTTTGCTGGACTATACGTGTTTGTCGCCGCCTGCGGCTTGCTGTTTGTGCGCGATCCCCTACGGACCCGGCCCGTCATGGCGGGGCTTGCGCTTCAGATTCCCTGGACTTCGTCGTCCGTCATTCTTTACAAATTCGTGGCGGGTGTCCAATTTGCTCTGGGTCTTTTTGGAGGGGAGCCTGGAGGCGCCGGCATTAACATAAAATGGGAGGGTTTTGTTGGAAGCACCTGGCAGCTGTCAATAACTGTAGGACCACACGCTCGGTGTAGGAGTGAATTTCGCGGCTCTTGCAATGCTTCTCCTCTTGCACAAATCACCTAGAAAACCTCCTCCGCCGCCGGTTCAAACCCCAAGCGTGGCGGCAGAGCCGAGCACACAGCCACAAAGAGAAAGCCCCGAGATTCACTCGGGGCCAGGACCGTACTGAACGACGCCTGTCGGTTCTTACCGTACCACCGCAGGTATCTACTCGTACCTCAGCGCCTCAATCGGATTCAGCCGGGCGGCTTTCAGGGCAGGGAAGAAGCCGGAGACGATTCCGACCAGCGACAGAATCACGAACGACGCCATCATCACGCCCATCGAGGCATGGAGGAAGATTGCGCCTTCGTGGTCGGCGGTCTTGTAAAACTCGTCGTAGAGCGGCATGGGTGGAATTGCCCAGGTCAGGAATTCTGCCACCGCCATTCCAATCACTCCGCCGATAAACGTCAGCACCAGCGCTTCCAGCAGAAACTGGATCAGAATGTGGCGCGGCCGCGCTCCCAGAGCCTTGCGCATGCCAATCTCCCGCGTGCGCTCGGTCACGGAAACCAGCATGATGTTCATCACGCCAACTCCGCCCACGGCCAGGGTGCAGATGCCGATCAATCCCAGCACGGCCTGCAATCCCAGGGAAAAAGCATTGATCATGCCGCGGTCTTCGATCGTGTCCCACTCCGGCGTGGCTTTGTCGTCCTTGGGATCGAAGTGATGCCGCCGCGCCAGCACCTCCCGCACCGCCGCCAGCGCTTTTTTGTTCAGTTGTGCCGCCGTCGGCTGGATGACGATCTCATCGGGATCGCGCAGGTTTTTCAAATCGCGCATCAATCCGAAAGGGATGAACCCGTTATAGTTGTCGGGACCGTTGTACATGGAATCCTGGATCTTGTTGCGCATGGCGCCGATCACTTCAAAATCCAGCCCGCCAATCTCCACATGCTGGCCTACGCAGGGCGCGCCCTGAAACACTCTCTTGGCCGCGTCGTACCCCAGAATGACGACCCGGCGATGCTCGGTGAAGTCGGTTTCGTCGAAGTAGCGGCCGTCGGCCAAATCGAGCTTGCGCATCTGGCCGTAGGGCATGTCCACGCCGCGCACCTGGATGGACACAACGCGGGTGCCAAGTTTGAAACCGAAATCGCGGTCAATCTCGCCGCTCACCGCCCGCACGATGGGGACTTCATCGCGAATGGCTTCCACGTCCTCCAGTTCTAACCTGACCGCCCGGCCAGCCCTCTGCCCGCCAGCCTGCATGCTGGTCTGGCCCGGCCAGATCACGATGACGTTGTTGCCCATGTTGAGGAAAGCGTTGAGCACAGCGCCGCCCAGACCCTGTCCGTAGGCCAGCAGCAACACGACCGATGCCAGGCCCCACACGATGCCCAGCATGGTCAGCACCGAGCGCAGGCGATTGCGCATCAGCGACTGCCAGCCCTGCGAGATGAGCTCTTTCAAGAACATAGTCCTGAGTTGTGAGTCGCAAGTCCTGAGTCCCGAGTCCTGAGCTTAAACCCCCGAGTCCCTAGCTGCGAGTTTTGGCTCACGCCTCAAGACTCGTTGGAATAGCTCACGACTCGCGGCTCGCGACTAACTACTGAATATGTATATCCCCCGATCCTGTCCGCACCGAGAGGAGTGGGCCGCCGCCGCGCACTTTGCCGCGAACTTGCTTCCGTTCCTCTGGCACGCGTCCCTGCACCGTCGTTTCGACCGGCGCATCCACGGTGACGGTGCCCGAAGTCGTGGATATGTCGGCGTCGAACGCGGCGTTGCCGGGGAGCCGCACATTCACATCGCCGGATCCGGCGCGGATTTCCCATGTGCCGCCCTGCGTGCCTTCGGCCGTAACATCGCCGCTTCCCGTTTCGGCATGGAACCCGCCTTGAATGCCATGCACTCTGATGTTCCCCGAGCCGGTGCGCAAGTCTACATCACCTTTCCCAGTCTCTTCGATTTCGAGATCGCCGCTGCCCGCGCTGGTTTTTATGGCGCCTGCGATCCCATGCGCCCGCAGGTCGCCCGACCCGGTCTGCACACGGACTTCTCCCGTCAGATTCGCGAGCTTCACGTCGCCCGAGCCCGTCTGCGCGTCCACATTTCCATGCGTGCCCTCGATCATTTGATCGCCCGAACCCGTGCGGCTGCGGATGGTCGTATCGGGCGGCACCGTGATTTCATAATCCACTGAGATGTCGTGGACGGTTATGTAGTCGATGTGAATGCGGTTCCCGTCCTGCCGGATGGGCGGGTGCTGTTCGATTTCGTGGACGTCTGCCTGCCAGTCTCCCCGGAGCCAGCGGTCGCTGACGAAGATCTTGCCGTGAATCAAAACCGATCCCGGCGAGCCAGCGCGGACGGTGACGTCGCCGGAGCGAGTGAGCACATCGAGATCCACCGGGCCGCTGACCTGGAGCGTTCGATCGAACGTTCCTTGCGGCGTTGAAGCAAAAACAGTGGTGGTTGCGAACAGCACGACCAGCGCGACCGCGAACACCAACCGGCTGGATACGAGAGTTGAGCAGGGACTGCTGTTGTTATTCATAGCGTAGTGACTCCACAGGTGTCATCTCCGCGGCGCGCTGGGCGGGATACATGCCCGCGGTTACGGTAATCAAGGAAAGGGTCAGAATCGAGGCCACAATCGAAATCGGTGAAACGATAGGATGTGGCACGAAGTCGGGAAGCGGCACGACCGTCATGGCCACGCACAGGCCCACGCCGAAACTGAGCCCCAAAATCCCGCTCACCACGGTCAACATGGCGGATTCGGCGAAAAACTGCCGCAGGATGTCGCGTTTGGTGGCGCCCATGGCCTTGCGGGTTCCGATTTCGCGGGTGCGCTCGGTTACCGAAACCAGCATGATGTTCATCACGCCGATCCCGCCCAGACACAGCGTGACAATCGCGACGCAGCCGAAGAACAAGGTAACCACAGCGAATATTTTGGCCAGTTCCTTGGCGCCGTCCATGGTGTCCCAAACGAACAACGCGTCTTTGTCGAGGGGATCAAAGTGCCGCACGCGCGCGATGGCGCGCCGCACCTGCAGCACCGCTGCTTCATGTTCTTCAGGTTCGCCGACTTCGAAGACAATATCGTCCAGATAGCCGCGCGAGATTCCCGCCCCCGGTTTCTCCGGCGGAGGAAAGTCGCGCGAGATCGCCGAGTAGGGTGCGAACAGATAATCGTTGTCGGGTCCGCTGTAGTTGGAATTCTGCTTCTTCTCCTGCAGAACTCCGATCACGGTGTAGGGCACGCTCTTCACCAGCACGGTTGCCCCGATCGCCGGCTGTCCGGGAAACAACTGCCGATAGGCTTTGGACCCCAGCACCAGCACGCGCCGGCCCTCGCGTTCGTCGTCGTCGGTGATCAGGCGGCCTTCGGAAAGCAGCAATGAGCGAAAACCCTGATAGGCAGGCCACATGCCCACCACCCCGCGACTGGCCGAGTTAAATTGGCTGACTTGCGGGATGTAGCGCCGCAGCTCTGGGCTGACATTCTTGACCAGGTAGCACTCGTCGCGAATCAGGTCGGCATCGTCCACGTTCAAATGAATCTCGCGCCCGGCGGCCCGCCCGCCGGCCTGCATGCTGGTTCGCCCGCCCCACATGATGACCAAATCCTTGCCCAGGGTCTCCATGTGCTTCTTCTGGTCTACGACGAATCCGCGCCCCAGGCCAACAAGGATGATCACCGAAGCGATTCCCCACACGATTCCGAACATGGTGAGGAAGGTGCGCATCTTGTGCGCACGGAAGGTGGCAAACGCCTGCCGGAAGATTTCGGAGAGAGTCATCGAGTTGCTAGTCCCGAGTCGCGAGTCCTGAGCTGCGAGTTCCGAGACCGCGAGTTCCGGGCTGGAAGGCTCCAAGCGCGACGAGTCTGCACCAGCGCTCGCGACCCGGGACTCGCGACTACTGCAGCACCACCTGATCCCCCTCTTTCAAGCCGCTGAGCACTTCCGTCTTCGCGCCGTTTGAGATCCCGATATTGACGGCCACTTTCCGCTTGCCTTCCTTTCCTTTCGGATCGGGCACTTCCACCGATGCCTTCTTGTCCTTGTCGTAGAGGATGGCGCCTTCAGGAATCTGCAGCACGTTCTTGTGTTCATCCAGGATGATTTCCGCGTTGGCGGTCATCTCCGCCTTCAGTTCTCCGCCGGGATTCTGGATCGACACGCGCACTTCGAAGGTGGTGACGTTGTCTTTTTCTACGCCCATGGGAGATATCTTCGTCACCTTGCCGTTGAAAGTCTTGTCTTTGAACGACTCTACCTTGATGCGCGCCGGTTGCCCGATGTACACCTTGCCAATGTCGCTCTCGTCTACCTTGCCTTTTACATAGACTTCGCTGATATCGCCGAGTGTCATGACCAGCGTGGCCGACGAGCCCAGGACCAGGATCGAGCTGACCGCGTCGCCCATCTGCACATCCCGCGACAACACGATGCCGTCGATGGGCGAGACAATGTCGGTGTAGCTGAGCTGCTCGTCGAGTTGTTTCAGGTTCGCCTGATCCTGCGCCACCTGCGCCTGGGCCTGCGCGATCTTCGCCTTCAGCACCGTGACTTGCGCCTTGGCCACGTTCTGCTTGTTCACCGCCATGGTGTAATTCTTCTCGGCGTCGTCGAGAGCGGAGGCCGAGACCACTCCGTCTTTGGCCATGCTCACCGCCCGATCGTACGCGCGCTTGAGCGGGGGGACGTCCGGACCCTCGGCGTCAACTTTGGCGCGCTCATAGTCGGCTTGCGAGCTGGTCAGATTAGCTTCCGCCGCCTCGAGTGCGGCTTTCGACTGGGCCACCTGCGCCTCAATCTCGACCTTGTCGAGCTGACACAAAAGCTGTCCCGCTTTGACGTTATCGCCGTAGTCGACCAGCAACTTTTTCACGATTCCGCTGGCCTTCGATTTCACTTCAACCTTGGTGATCGGCGTGACCTTACCTGTCGCCACCACGCTCTTGGCCAGGTCACCGCGTTCTACCTTGGCCAGCTTCGACGGATCAATGGTCGTGCGGCCACTGGTAGCTGCGATCACCCCTCCCGCAATCAGCAGAACGATCACGACAACCACGCTGATCCAGATAATAAGTTTGCGACGTTTCTTTTTGTGATTGCCGTTTCCGTTCACAATGCCTCCTCGGGGTATTGCCAGCCGGAGATTGGGAGCCATAGCGCCCTCACGGTTAGATACGCCGCCAGAATAGCTTTTGTTCCAGGATCTTCAGGAATTCCAATTCCCGGCACGCGGCACTTAAAATTCGGGGCACCTGCGCGGAGTTGTTGACCTTCCCCGCTTGCCGGTTAGACCACCCGATCAAGTAAAAGGATAGCGCGTTTCGGGCGATTTTTCCTGCCCTCGATCGCCCGCTGGCATTTGCTGCCGGCCGCTAGGAACTGCCTTTCGAATGTTAGAATTAGCCTTCCATGGTCGCTTTTGTGCTGCTCCGGGTCTTGCTGATCCTGCTCCTGGTCGCAGCCAATGCGTTCTTTGCCGCCGCCGAGTTCTCCCTGGTCAGCGTGCGCGACACCCGCATCCAGCAACTTATCGACGGCGGCCGCATCGGCGCCCGCGTCGTGCAGCGCCTGCATCAGCATCTCGACGAAGTTGTCAACGGCGTCCAGCTCGGCATCACTATGGTCAGCCTCACCCTTGGCTGGATTGGCGAGCCTATGGTCGCCGGCCTGGTTGGCAGCCTGCACTTCGTCCAGCGCCTTCCGCACATGGCGATCTATGCCCACTCCATCGCCATCGTCATCGCCTTCAGTCTGATCACTTACATGCACGTGATCCTGGGCGAGCTCGTGCCGAAAACTCTCGCCCTGCAACGCGCCGAGCAACTCGCTCTCGCGGTCGCCGCTCCTATGGAAGCCTTCCTTACCGTCACGCGCCCAGTCCTTTTCTTTATGCGTCGCTCCGGAGGTTTGGTTCTTCGCCTTTTCGGCGCGCAGCCCACCCGCCGTGGCGGTGCGGTGCATTCCCCCGACGAGCTCAAGCTCATCGTCACTGCCAGCCGCCAGTTCGGCCAGATTCCAGAATTCCAGGAAGAAATGATCCACAGCGCCATCGAACTCGACAGCATTACCGCCCGCGAGGTCATGGTCGCTCGCCCCGACATTTTTTCTCTGCCCTCTGATCTGCAGCTCGATGACGCCCTCGCTCGCGTCGTCGAAGGCCAGCATTCGCGCATTCCCATCTATGATCCGCAGCGCGGCCCTGAGCACATCGTCGGCGTCCTTTACTACAAGGACCTTATGCGCTGGATGCGCCTCCGCCTCTCGAACCTCGGCCAAACCAGCGCCACCCGCATCTCGCGCATGCAGATTGGCCAGATCATGCACGATGTGCTGGTCGTCCCCGAGACCAAGGTTCTGGCCGAACTGCTCGCCGAATTCAAAGAACGCCGCCGCCATCTGGCCGTTGTGGTCGACGAATTCGGCTCGACCGCCGGCGTCATCACGGTTGAAGACATTCTGGAACAACTGGTTGGTAACATTGAAGATGAATTCGACGTCTCGCCCAACGAACCCGTTTTGGAAGATGAATCAGTTCTGGTGCTGGAGGGTTCAGTCAATATTCGTGATCTGGAAACGGAGTACGGCATCACTCTCCCGCGGGACGCCGGGTTTGAGACGCTGGCGGGATTCGTTCTGGCGCGAATGCAGCGCATCCCGAACCTGCGCGACCATTTCGAGTACGAGGGCCGACGCTACACCGTCGAAGAGATGGAAGGCCACCGGATTGCGCGGGTACGCATAGAGAAGAGCGCAAAAGTGGAAGGCGAAGCTGAAGCGGCCAAGCAAGCGGGAGATTGAGCAACTTCTCTGCCGCCGATTAACGCGGATGAACACGGATAAACCGAAGAACTGTCATCCTGAGCGGAGCGTGACGACTCGCGCAGCGAGCCGTCATGCGGGGTCGAAGGATCCCCTGCGCTGGTCGGCAGCGGCACGAACCTGCCAAGGCATCTCCCCGTGATCAGTTGACGTCGCATTGAGAACTCCCTGGAGGGTCTCGGGCGCTGTAAGCAGACACGGGGTCCTTCGACTCCTTGGCTGCTTCGCTGCGCTAATCAGCCACTGCGCTCAGGATGACAATCGTTCTTGGGAGCTGCAAGAAAGCATGGTCGCCGCGTTCGTTGAAAGAAGCGTTCCAGAGCGGGTAGGCCATCGATGCTAGCTACTGAAACAGGATCGTTCACAAAGGCAAGATGGATAATCGCGGGCCTGACGGCGTGCGCTGCACTGTTCGCTATGCTTTCAAATTTCGGGTTGCTGATGAGAGCGAGGAAGTACAAACGACGCGAGTCATTTGCTCCTCTTATCGGAGGAGTTTTGGGCTCGCTGGCTTTTGTGCTTGCTGGATTCCCGAAGTGGATGTGGGTTCCTCTGATTCTTGATTTCACGTGCCCCATGGCTGTCGCTACTCTAATTACGCATCTGCTTAGCTGAAAGGGCTGAGAACTGACGACTGAGAACTGTAGCCCAACGCGTCCTCTACACGTTGCCGGTAATCTGGCTGGTCGTGTCGCTCGTCTTTCTCCTCATCCACCTTGTCCCCGGAGATCCCATCCAGCAGATGCTCGGCGAAGGCGCGCCGGCAGCCGACATCGCCGCCACTCGCCACCTCTACGATCTCGACGCTCCCCTCCACAAGCAATATCTTCACTACTGGAAAGGCGTTCTCTACGGCGATCTCGGACGCTCTATCCGCTACAACCAAACCGTCGCGCAGCTTATAGCTCAAAGATATCCCTACACTCTGCGCCTCACGCTGGCCTCGCTGTTCGTGGCAATCGTTCTGTCAATCCCTGCCGGCGTCCGCTCCGCCCGTCGCCGCAACCGCTGGGACGATCGCCTGCTTTCGGTGGTCAGCCTCTTCGGCCTGTCGTTCCCCAACTTCGCACTCGGCCCGATCTTGATTCTGCTCTTCGCCATCAAGCTCGGCTGGCTGCCAGTCTCGGGCGCCGGCTCGTTCGCCAATCTCGTGCTGCCTGCGATCACTATGGGAGGGGCACTCGCCGCCATCCTCACCCGCATGGTGCGCACTTCCATGCTCGAAGAGCTCAGTCAGGACTATATCCGCACCGCCCGCGCCAAAGGATTGCCCGAGCGCACGGTCGTTTATCACCACGCCCTGCGCAACGCCATGATCCCGGTGCTGACGGTGCTCGGCCTGCAATTCGGCGCGCTGCTCGCCGGCGCAATCGTGACCGAAACAATCTTCGCCTGGCCCGGCATCGGCCGCCTGACCATCCAGGCCATCTCCAGCCGCGATTACTATTTGGTGCAAGGCTGCATTTTGGCGATCGGATTGACGTACGTCGCCGTGAACTTCCTGACGGATGTGCTGTACTCAGTGGCGAATCCGAGGATCAGACAATAGCATGAGAATACGGGTTGCCCGAGATAGCCAACTTTAGGCGAGATGCAAGAGAAGCTCGGGCGCGAGAAATCGGACACCAATCCTCGCGCCCTCAGAGCGCGATTCACGCGCCTGACCTGGAAATGCGCGTGAGAATCCGAACAAGGACGGTTTACTTCGCGGTTGCCTTGGCGGCGTCGATCGCCAGGCCCAGTTCGCGCTCGGCGGCGCGCAGATGTTCCTCAGCCTTGGCCCCGTGGCCTTCCATGTCGTAGTGGTTGGCGGCGCGGGCGTGCTCCATTTCATGGATCGCTTCCACGACGTGCTTATGAACGGCATCGAGATCGTGCCAGTCGCGAACTTGGGCGGACAGCACCGCGCCCGCTACGAATGCGAGGGCGAGGGTGAAAACGGCAAGAATGCTCTTCATCTTTTTTTCCTCTTGATCGTGAAATTTGTTCTCGGTGTCAGAACCGCGAACTGATTGTACATAACCCATAACTTTTCGCAATGTTGCTTGTGGACTTTTATCGGCCCTTTTTGTCCCGTTTTTGCACAGGTTGGGCGCATGCGTCTAAGATTGGACCGCCGTGTCCACCGCCGCCATCTCGTTCCGCAACCGCGTTGTAGGGAATGCCCGCCACAATCCGCTGGCTGCCGCGGGTGTTGTGCTGGTCGTGATGTTTGTGATCTTCGCCTTGTTCGCTCCGTGGATCGCGCCGCAAGATCCCGCTGGCATCAATCTTCCCGCACGCCTCGACCGGCCCTCGCACGCGCACTGGTTCGGCACCGACGAACTCGGCCGCGACATTCTCTCCCGCGTCATCTACGGTGCGCGCATCTCCATGCTGGTCGGAAGTTGCGTCGTCGCCGCCTCGCTCTTCCTCGGCCTGGTCATCGGTTCGATCGCCGGCTACTACGGAGGCCCGATCGACCGCCTCGTCAACGTCGTTCTGATGAACGCCTTTCTTTCCTTCCCAGGAATCTTGCTGGCTATTGCCTTCGTCGCCTTCCGCGGCCCCGGCATTTTCAATCTGGTGCTCGCGCTCTCGTTGAGCGGATGGGTCGGCTACGCGCGCCTGGTTCGTGGGCAAGTCCTGGCGGCTCGCGAGCGGGAATTCGTTGAGGCTGCCCGAGCCCTCGGCGCGAGCGACCTGCGCATCATCGTGCGCCATATCCTTCCCAACATTATTCAGCCGGTGATCGTGCAGGCGGCGATCGGAATGGCTGGAGCCATCCTCGCTGAAGCTACCATGAGTTTTCTTGGCCTTGGCGTTCCACCGCCGACCGCCAGTTGGGGAACCATGCTTAACGACGGCCGCGCGCATCTTTTCGACGCGCCGCATCTCGTGCTGTTTCCAGCGCTCGCGGTGATGCTGGCCGTGCTTTCGTTCAATTTTATCGGCGACGCTTTGAGAGATTATTTGGATCCGCGCTCCCGGATCGAAGCCGGACTGTAGCTGCGAAAGGGGAGCGCCCCCGGACCACCCCAAAGCGCTTTTTGTTCGAGAGTGTCCCGCATGTCTCCTAACCCTCTGGAAACAAGCTAAATCCAGGTCTTGACATAAATCGCATATTGCAATATAAATATCTCGATTTGAAATACACGCAGTCTTGGGGTGTGGCTGTGAAGCTGGGCGAGAAAATCCGCTACCTGCGCGAAGTCGAAGGCTCGCTGCGCGGCCTGGGCCGGCCGATGACGCAACTCGAGATCGTTCGCGCCATCCGCAAGGAGCTCGGCGGCGCCGGAAAAGGGGCGGAGAAACGAAAGACCATCAGCCAGTCGTATTTGTCACAGATCGAAAGCGGCGCCCGCCCTCACATGACCCAGTCCTCGCGTGCGCTGCTGGCCAAGTTCTTCAAAGTGCATCCCGGCTTTCTGGTAGATGACCCCGATGGCTACCACGCCGAGCTGACTTCCGACCTGCGCACGGTAGAAGGTCAGATTGACGTCTGGCTGCTGCAGGGCTCGGAACGCTTTGCCGGGGATCCCGAGGTCAGCAAGGTACTGATCAAAGCTGCGCGCGAAAAAGACACGCGCCGCGCCTTGCTGTTGCTCGGCGCCATTCTCGATACTCCGGGACTGGCCGACCGGTTGCTCGAGGCCCTGCGGCCCGAGCTCGCGGCGGCAGGCAGTAACCACCGAGTGCCGCATGCAGAAGGGAGGCGAATCCGATGAACGCGACGGGTTTTACCTGGGCGGATTTCTACCTGATCTGTTTTGCAGTCGGTTTCTGCTTCAGCTTCTTCTCGTTTGTGTTTGGAGGTTCGCGTTTTGGCAGGCTGCATTTGCCGCATCTCCACGCGCACCTTCCGCATTTGCCGGTTGGGCATGGCGCGGGGGCGCATGCAGCGACCGCGCAGTCAGTCGCGGGGCACGCACCCGGCGGTGCGCATGTGCCGACTGGGGCACGAGTGGCCGGAGCGAGGGCGGGGCGCAGCAGCGTTTCCCCGTTCAATCCACCGACGCTGGCCGCGTTTCTGGCGTGGTTTGGCGGCACCGGATATTTGCTGACGCGTTATTCGACCTTGTGGGTTGGGTTGGCACTTCTGCTCGCCGTGGTGAGCGGAACAGCGGGCGGCGGAATCATCTTCTTTTTCTTGACCAAAGTGTTGATGTCGGAGGAGGAGAACATGGATCCGGCCGACTACGAAATGGTGGGCGTGCTGGGCAAGCTCAGCGTCCCGATCCGCGAAGGCGGAACCGGGGAACTGGTCTATTCGCAGGCAGGAACTCGCCGCGTCTGTGGCGCGCGCAGCGAGGATGGCAGTGCCATGGCCAAGGGGACCGAAGTTGTCGTCACGCGCTACGAGAAGGGCATTGCCTACGTGCGGCTGTGGAGCGAGATGTCGGGAGAGCAGTAGTGGATGTTGCCGGCCCATCTCCCACGCACTGGGTCTCAGTCTCCAGTTCTCAGCAGCGTTTGCCGAGAGAAACATGCTGAGAACTGACAACTGAGAACGAGTTGTGAACTGCATTCGTAACAGGAGGCGTTATGGAGATGTCGAGGGTGATGGAAATCTGGATCATCATTGGCCTGGCAGTGATGGTCGTGCTGTTCCTGGTGGGGATGATGGCCCGGCTTTACCGCAAAGTAGGACCGCACGAGGCGCTCATCGTGTACGGATTTCGTGGCCGGCGCGTGATCAGCGGCCGCGGCACGGTAGTGCTGCCCATGATCGAAAACTGCCATGATCTTTCGCTCGAGTTGATGTCGTTTGACGTTGCCCCGCAGCAAGACCTCTACACCAAGCAGGGCGTAGCCGTCACGGTCGAGGCCGTGGCGCAGATTAAGGTGAAGTCGGACACCGAGTCCATTCTGACCGCAGCCGAGCAGTTCCTCACCAAGACCGATCAGGAGCGCGAGGGCCTGATCCGGCTGGTGATGGAAGGCCACCTGCGCGGCATCATCGGCCAGCTCACGGTGGAAGAAATCGTGAAGCAGCCGGAGATGGTGGGCGATCGCATGCGCTCGACTTGCGCCGACGACATGAACAAGATGGGCCTGGAAGTCATCTCGTTCACCATCAAGGAGGTTCGCGACAAGAACGAGTACATCACCAACATGGGCAAGCCCGATGTGGCGCGCATCCGGCGCGATGCCGACGTGGCCACAGCCGAAGCTGATCGCGACACGGCAATTAAACGTGCCCTGGCGCAACGGGAAGCAGCTATCGCCAAGGCGCAAGCGGATCAAGAACGGGTGGCTGCTGAAACCGCTTCTCTGGCCAAACAAGCCGAAGCGCAGCGCGACCTGGAGGTGAAGAAAGCGCAATTTTTGGAGGTCACGAAACGCCAGCAGGCGCAAGCCGACAAGGCTTATGACATTCAGACCAACATCATGCAGCAGCAGGTCGTTGCTGAGCAGGTGAAGGTGCAGCAGATCGAAAAAGAACAGCAGGTGAAGGTGCAGGAAGCCGAGATCAACCGCCGTGAGAAAGAACTGATCGCGACCGTGCTCAAGCAGGCGGAAATCGAACGTCAGCGCATTGAGACCCTGGCCGAGGCCGAGAAGCAGCGCCTGATGGTCGAAGCGGAAGGCCAGGCATCCGCGATTCGCCAGCAAGGCGAGGCCGAAGCCGAGATCATCTTCAAGAAGGGCGACGCCGAAGCCAGGGCCATGAACGTGAAGGCCGAGGCTTATCAGGAGTACAACCAGGCGGCGCTGTTCGACAAGCTGATCACCAACATGCCGGATGTGGTCAAAGCGTTGGCGAGTCCGCTCGCGAACGTCGATCGCATCACAGTCATTTCGACCGGTGATGGTGACGCTGCGGGCGTGAACAAGATCACCGGCGACGTTGCCAAGATGGCGGCGCAGGTCCCGGCGCTGTTCGAGACGCTCTCGGGCATGTCGCTGACCGAGTTGCTGGGCAAGGTGCGGCAGATCGGCGACAAGTCGCCGAGGCAAACTGATCCGCCGAAGCCGGCTGATTCGGGGAAGAAATAGCGAGGGGTCGCGGGAACGGGCCGGGGCCCGTTCCCGCCATCCGCCATCCGGCTTCCCGGTTGTGCTGGTTCCGGAAGCCGGAAGCCGGGAGCCGGCGCGCCGGAAGCCGCAGGGAGTGAGTTATGACGAGCAAATCAAAGCACGCAGGTTTGGGTCTCGCTCTAGGGGCGGTTCTGGGCGCGGTGTTCGGAGTGCTCGCCGGACACGTTGGCGCGTGGCTGGCCATCGGAGTCGCGATTGGCATGGTGCTGGGCGCCTCGGTCCGGGGCAAGCAGCCGAAATGTCCACACTGCGCCGAGCAACATCGCATGCATGAGTTGCGCAATGCAAAGTGAGGAACTTATGGCGAGGTTATCGAGAAAAAGGACCGGTATTACGATCGCAGTCCTGGGAGCGATTGCGGCTGCGTTCGGGGCATTAGGCCACTGGAATGTTCCAATCGCAGCCGGCATCACCGTGGTTGCAGTTCTGATCGGAAGCGCGGTAGCGCGTGGGAAATTCTCACGTCCGCCGGATACAGAGAAGAGAATTGACGGCGGAGGCCGGGCAAGCCGGCCGAAGCTGTGAGCTAGAAGCTAGCAGCTAGAAGCTGAAGAAGGGGGTTCACTATGGCATTACTGGAGCGCGTTTCGACACTGGTTCGGGCTAATCTCAACGACCTGATCGACAAGGCTGAGGACCCGGAAAAGATGATCAAGCAGGTCATTCTCGACATGCAGAACCAGCTTCTGCAGGTCAAGACGCAGGTGGCGATCGCCATCGCCGACCAGCACCTCCTGGAAAAAAAGCAGAAAGAGAACGCCGACAAGGTGGCGGAGTGGATGCGCAAAGCTGAGCTGGCGGTAGACAAGAAAGAAGACGACCTGGCGCGCGCCTCCCTGCTGCGCGTCGAGAGCTATCGCGAGCTGAGCGAGAACTTCACCCAGCAGGTTGCCGACCAGAAGGCGCAGGTCGAAAACCTGAAGTCTGCGCTGCGGCAACTGGAGCAGAAGCTCACCGAAGCCGAGGCCAAGGCCGATGTGCTGATCGCGCAGCATCGCCGCGCCCGCGCCGTGGGCAAGGCCAGCGACGCGCGCATGGCATCCGGCGACGGCTCAAAGCAGGCGGCGTTCGACCGCATGAAGCGCAAAGTGGCGCACTCGGAGGCCGTCAGCCAGGCGAAAGCTGAGGTCGCCTCCGACAACCTCGACGACCGTCTCGCCAAGCTCGAAAAAGAAGATCGCATCGAGCAGTTGCTGGCGGAGCTGAAGCAAAAGCGGGGCGCGTAGGAGCCGCGGTATTGCAGTGCTGCCGCGCGGAGTGGAGTGTCAAGGAGGTAAAGGCGGATGTCTGCCCAGTCGATTTGGGACTCTGTCAAAAGGTGGATAGATGCTCTGAGTGGTCTATCTGTAATCGCGACCATGATCTTCATCGCACTTCAATGGCGTGAAATGCGGCTGGGCTCGGCGGACACTCACGATCTTGCGGTAGCCGCCGCGAAGCAAGCTGATCGGATGAAGGATTTGGCTGATCGGATGAAGGACCAAGCCGATCGGACCAAAGAGTTGGCCGATCAGGCCACTACTCAAGCTAAGGCCACGCAGGTTGCGGCGAAAGCTGCCGAAAGGGCCGCCAACATTGCGAACCAGTCCCTGCACATGTCCGAGCGTGCCTATCTCTTGTTGGGTCCGCCGAATGACGACTTTGCCCACAAGAGAATCAATATCCCAGTCGTTAATAGCGGGCACATGCCCTCTGGACCGACAACGCTCGTTATACACGAAGCGACCTTCAGGCTTGATGATCCATCCGCAAAGATCATACCGTTCGGCGCGACAATTGAGCGGCACTGGTCGAAGATTTCCTATCAATCCGTCCCAATAGTCCCATTGGGCAGTTTGTTCTCGGCGGAAGTGCGTCTCCCCGCGATTGTTCAGGATCAACTCAATAACGGTAAGCAAGCGATCGTGATTGCGGCGACTTTGACTTACAGCGATGGGTTCCCAAAGACGCCAAAACAAACCGTAATCTTTTGCGATGCCTCTAGTTACGCCAGCCAGACTAACCTGTTTACAATGCGACCGTGCGATAACCCTAATATCATCTTGCAGGCGCTTGTGTCGTTGGACGGCTATCCCGATCCCAAGTATCAGCAACAATAGGCAAATTGGAGGACGCGCTGCACGCCACGCGCGACCCGTTGGGCAAGCTCGTATCGAGGAAGCTTAAGTCGGCAGACTATAAGACGAGTCTCCCGGGCGCGCCCGACGGCCAGTACGTCGTCATTCAGTACGAGACCAGCTTCGAGCACAAGCAGTCTGCCTTGGAGACAGTGACGCCCATGCTGGACAAGGACGGCAAGTGGCGAGTTTCCGGCTACTACATCAAGTAGGGCGAGTTCGAAACCTACACCTCTCAGGGGCGTCATCCCGAGCGGAGCCGTCTTTCCGGCGGAGTGAGGGATCTCCCCCGCATTAGGCCGTTGCCTGGGAGATCCCTCGGCCCGCTGGTAAAAGCGCGGGCCTTCGGGATGACACCGCTCATGCAATTGAACGCAGCCTGGCATCCATTGACTCCCCGGCCCGCATCTCTCTATCCTCAGTAGTGCATTCCGCCCAAGGATCGTTCATGAAGAAGGTTGCATTTCCAATTCTGCTGGGGTTAGCGGTGGCGATTTCCAGTTGCGGCACGGGTACTCCCTCCACCACAGTCACCACGACTACCAGCGGGTACTGGGAAGCCCGCCTTCTGGGAGGCACCGGGGCGGCCAGCCAGCTGAATTTCGTGACCCAATTTTCGGTAACCACGACCAACGGAGGCTCCAGCGAACCCCTCGACATTACCCCCGGCTACGGCTTCATTAACGCGACCGGGTGCTTCATACCCAGTACCAGCCAACAGGAATCCGGCACGGCCACCCTGTCCACCAATACATCGAATCAGGTCTCGGGCTCCATGACCTATAACGTGGCTTCGGGGAATCCTTCGGGGAATCTCCTCACTCTCACAACCGGTTCCAACGGTGGTGTCAGCGGTACAGCCAGCGGCGTGCCGGGAGTCACCGGAAGCCTCACGAATGGAGTCGTCTGGGGCACATGGGCTTTGTCCAGCAGCAGCAGCTCGAATTGCGTGGGTAGTGGCACCTTCGTCATGTGCCAGGGCAACGCGACCTGCACCATCCCGTAAGGAACCTCTAATCAAGCTTTGTTCTGTCATCCCGAGCGGAGCGGGATTGCCGCCCTTCCGGCAATTCCGCGCGTCGAGCGACCTTGCGTCGCGATCCAAGACTCGGAGGTTAGCGTCGCTCGTCGACTCCGACCGAACTGGCGGCCCTTCCCTCCGAATGCCTGCTCCTATAAAGTTGGAGCTATGCCGAGCCAGGCAAGATCGCGCTCTCTGCGAGAGATCGCTGAAGCGGTCGGGGCTTGTCTTGTTGGCGATGGCGAGATCAAGGTAAATGCCTTAGCCAGCATCGAGTCGGCTGCTGCGCGCGATCTGGTCTTCGTCGAAGGTGAGAAACACCTGGCCGCAGCCCTGCAATCGAACGCGGCCGCAGTTATCGCCGGAGAATTCGCGGCCTCGGTCGCTTGCAACAAGCCCCTGCTGATTAGCGATCATCCCAAACTTGCCTTCGCACGGGCCGCGCGTTTGCTGGGAAAGGGATTGCCGGGCGAGACTGGTTCGCAGCAAGCAAGCGCGCACCCGACCGCGGTCATTCATCCATCGGCCACGCTCGGAGCCGGCGTGTGCGTCGAGGAGCGAGCCGTGATCGGTGAACGGGCTTGCATCGATGGCCGAACGCGCATCGGCGCTGGCTGCGTGGTTGGAGCGGATGTGGTTATTGGCCGCGAATGCGAAATTTATCCTAACGTCACTATTTATCCGGCCACCACGCTGGGGGACCGCGTCATCGTCCACGCCGGCGCGGTGCTGGGCAGTGACGGTTTCGGTTATGTACGCGACGGCAAGGCCGGCCATTACGAGAAATTTCCGCAAGTCGGGAGGCTCGTCATCGAAGACGACGTCGAGATCGGCGCCAATGCGACTATCGATCGCGGCGCGCTCGACGAAACCCGCATCAGGCGGGGAGCGAAGATCGACAATCTCGTGCACATTGGCCACAACTGCCAGATCGGCGAAGACGTCGTCATTGCCGCGCAGACCGGCCTTTCGGGAAGCATCACCATCGAGAACGGCGCCGTGCTGGGCGGGCAGGTGGGCATTGGCGAACACGCGACTCTCGGCGAGGGCATCATGCTCGGCGGGCAAGCCGGGGTCTTGCCCAACAAGATTCTGCGCGGCAAAGGCGTGGCCTTCTGGGGAACTCCGGCGCAGCCGCTGCGGCGCTACTTGAAACAACTGGCGACGCTCGCCAGGCTGGCCAAGAAGGAATAGCCGTGGCGCTGGTGGTTATCGGTGGGCCAATCTTGACGTGATTTGAGCGTTCCCTTTGGCCGCCCTGATTGACCAGTAGCAACTAAGAACTGACTACTGAGAACTGGCAACTGGTTTTGCTATCCTTGCGCGTGCGGCAAATTCACTTCAGCGCCTGGCTTCTAGTGATCGTATCCGCGGTCTTGCAGGTGCTGATCTTCCCACTTCCCGGCATTTATGTTCTTTCCTGGTTCGCGCTCACGCCGTTGATTGTGGCGCTGCTGCGCGCGCGCCCGGCGGGCGAACTGGAAGTTGCGAATTCGTTGAGGCTCCGGCCTGCTTCCCCTGGGCAGGCATTCCTACTGGCTTACGTTTGCGGAATTCTGTGGTATGCCGGCACCTGCTACTGGGTCTTCGACACCATGCATCAGTACGGCGGCCTCAGCCAACCGATGGCGGTGCTGGTTCTGTTTCTATTTTGCTGCTATCTCGGCTTGTATCACGGACTTTTCGGCCTGCTGCTAAGCCTGCTCGTTCAAGGGACACGAGACTACCGTCGTGCCTTGGCGACGGCGCCGTTTCTGTGGGTTGCGGTGGAACTGGCGCGCACGCGCGTGACCGGTTTTCCCTGGAACTTGCTGGGCATTGCGCAAATCGATAACGCTGCCCTGTGCCGCATCGCAGAATGGACAGGCGTTTACGGGGTCTCGTTCGAAATTGCTGTCGTAAACGTTGCGCTGGCCGCGGTGTTCCTCCTTCCGCGACAAAAGCGCGGCGCGATGCTGGCTGCGGCGCTGGCTGCCGCCGCAGTTCTGCAGGCAGGCAGGCTCGTTGAAGTCCCAGCCGGGATCGCGGACCGCACTGCGCTGCTGGTGCAGCAGAATATCCCGGTCGAGGCCGACTGGACGCCGGCTTCCCTGCAGCAGACATTGACCGAGTTGACTACACTCAGCGTCAAATCCGCAACACAGGATGCAGGGCCGCGCATCAACTTGATTGTTTGGCCAGAGTCGCCTGCTCCGTTCTTCCAAAATGACTCACGTTTCCGAGATGCCGTCAGCGCAACCACGCGCGGAACAGGATCCTGGCTGGTAGCCGGCTCCATCGGAGGTGAACCTTCCGCCAGCGAGAACCCGAAACTGTTTAACTCAGCATTGTTGGTGAATCCCGCTGGCCAAACCGTGGCCCGCTACGACAAAGTCCATCTCGTGCCCTTCGGCGAGTATCTGCCGTTTCCCCGCTTGTTCTCGTTTGCCGGAGGCTTAACCAAAGAGGTCGGCCAGTTCGAGCGCGGCACATCGCGCGCGCCTCTCGACGCGGGCGGCGAACGGCTTGGCGTCTTCATCTGCTACGAATCGGTTTTCCCCGATGAAGTGCGGCAATTTGCCAATCAGGGCGCGCAGGTTCTCGTCAACATTTCGAACGACGGATGGTATGGCGACAGTGGCGCTTATGCTCAACATCTCAACCAGACGCGCATGCGCGCCATCGAGAACCAGAGCTGGCTGCTGAGCGCGACCGACACCGGGGTCACGGCTTCGATTGACCCTTCAGGCCGCATAGCTGCGCGGCTCCCACGCAAACAACAAGCCGCATTGACTGCTCCCTATGCCCTCACCTTCGTAACCACCTTCTACACTCGTCACGGCGACTGGTTCGCCTATGCGTGTGCGATAATTTCCTTGGGAGCGCTGGCAACTTGCTTTGCGCTCTTTCGCAAACCTCAAAAAGGCTGACCTGCGTCATGAATCAAGAGTTGGAACAGACGTACGACAAATTGAGCAAGAAGGTACACGACCTCCGGGAGTATCTTTGACGCGGAAAAAATCCGTCCGCAATTAGCCGAAATCGAAAAGCAGGCTTCCGACCCGGCTCTGTGGTCGAATGCGCAAAAATCGCAGCTCGTGATGCGCGAAAAGAAGCGCCTGGAGCACGTGCTCTCGACCGACGCCGATCTGGCGCGCCGCACTGACGACATTTCCGCCTATCTCGAGCTCGCGAAAGAAGGCGAGAATGTTGATGGCGACTTGCAGCGCGAAATCGGCTCGCTCAGCGAACTGATTGACAAGCTCGAAACCGAAACTATGCTTTCCGGCGAGAATGACGCGCGCAACGCCATCGTCACTATCCATCCCGGCGCCGGCGGCACCGAATCCCAGGATTGGGCGGACATGTTGCTGCGTATGTATCTGCGCTGGGCCGAGCGCCAGGGATTTGAGACCGTGCTCTACGATTATCAGCCGGGGGAGGAAGCGGGGCTGAAATCGGCAACATTCGCGGTGAATGGCGAATACGCGTACGGGCTTCTTTCCAGCGAAATTGGCGTGCACCGGCTGGTGAGGATTTCGCCCTTCGATCAGGCCAAGCGGCGCCATACTTCATTTGCCAGCGTGTTTGTGTCACCGGAAATCGATGACACTATCGAAGTCGTCATCAAGCCGGAAGATATTCGTGTGGATACCTACCGCTCCAGTGGCAAGGGCGGACAGCACGTCAACACGACCGACTCGGCCGTACGCATCACGCACATTGCCACCGGCCTTGTCGCCAGTTGCCAGAATGAGCGCTCGCAACACAAGAATCGCGATCGCGCCATGAGCATGCTGCGCTCGAAACTCTACGAATTCGAGATGGAGAAGAAGCGCGAAGCGACCAAGAAAATCGAGGATTCGAAGCTGGACATCGATTTCGGTTCGCAGATTCGCTCTTACGTACTGCAGCCCTACCGGCTGATTAAGGACCATCGCACCAAGACCGAAGTCGGCGACGTGGATCGGGTGCTCGACGGAGATCTGCAGCCTTTCATTCGCGCATACTTGCTGGCGCGGCGGGAGGAGAAGAAGTGAAGGCAATCCCGGCGAAGAAAGAAGCTAAACCACAGAGGACACAGAGAACGCAGAGGTCGATAAAACTCGGTCCTCGCTTCATGCGGGCCTTTGCGTTCGCCGCCAAGAAACATGCCGGTCAGGCGCGCAAGGCGTCCACGATTCCTTATCTCGCGCATCTTATGGGAGTGGCGTCGCTGGTGCTCGAAGCCGGAGGCGACGAAGACCTGGCGATTGCTGCTCTCCTGCACGATGTGGTCGAGGATTGCGGCGGCGCGCCTATGCTCAAAGAAGTCCGCCGCCGCTTTGGCGCTCGCGTCGCCAAAGTGGTGGACGGTTGCACGGATGCCGATACTTACCCCAAGCCGCCATGGCGCGAGCGCAAGGAAAAATACATCCGCCGCTTGAAAACCGAGGATGCCGATACCCGGCTTGTCTCAGCGGCCGATAAGCTGAACAACGTGCGCTCCATCCTCAGCGACTACCGAGAGCTGGGCGAATCCGTCTGGTCACGGTTCAACGGCGGTCGTGAAGGCACTCTTTGGTACTATCGCACTTTGCGGGATGAGTTTCTCCGGCGCCCGTATAACCGCGTAACGCGAGAATTTGCGTTAGCGGTGAACGAACTGGAATCATTGGCGGCAAGCAATGAGCAAGGAGCGATGAGCAATGAGCCACCTGGCAACATAAGTAGCTGATGGCCTACGGCTCGCTCATAGCTCATAGCTCATTGCTCACTGCTTTCTTCTATGCCACGCGCCATTGATCAAATCCGCGCTTCAAGACTTCCCTCCCACATGATGCAATTTGCGGCGCGGGGCGCGCTGCAGGTGCCGCCGGCGGAGAACATCGAAATTCTGGTTCACCTTTCCCTGCACAACAAGGTTTTCGGGGAACTGGCCCGCATGACGCTAGCCGGCTGGGACATAAAAGCCTGCCTGGCTTCCGCCTCCGATCCCCAAGCTGCGCCCGAAGTGTTGCACTACTTTATCTCGCCTGAGAATCTCCGCCCGGCGCTGCTGCCTGCCCTGCTCGAAAATCCGTCAGTATCCGAGGGAGAATTGGCCAAGCTTGCTCTCTCCGCCCATGGAGAAACCGTCGCAGTGATGCTGAAGAGCGCGCGGGTGAGGTCGCTGAGCGGCGTGCTCGAAGTTCTCCGGACAAATCCCTATCTAAAGCCAGAAGAAGCCGAGGAGATCGACCGGCTTCTCCACCCCCGGGCGAGTGCTGCGCCAGCCTCGATCGAAACTGGAGAGAGCGAGCCATCTGCCCCGGCAATGGAACCTGCAACATTGGAAGCAGTAGAGTCACAACCCGAGATAGAAGAAGCACCGGCGGAAGCGGGAGAGCACGATGAAACAGTCTCCGTGTATCTCCAGGAACATGCCCCGGAAATCGCCGCCGAAGGCGAAAAACCGTTTCAGGCAATTGGGGGGATCGTCGAGTTGATTGGGCAAGAACACGCCCCCGTCACAGAAACTGCGGAAGCGCCAGCGCCCGCTTCTCAGCCTGTGGCCGCGGCGCAGCCAGCAACCGCACCTTCCATAGCTCACCCTCCCGTGAGGCATGGCCCAGCCGGCATCACGAAGACTCTGGGTGAGCGCGAGCGCAAGAACACGCTGCAGAAAATCAATGCCCTCGATGTGAAGGGCCGCATCCAGCTCGCGTTGAAAGGCAACAAAGAGGAACGCTCCATCCTGATTCGCGACGGAACCAAGGTGGTTGCCCTGGCCGTGCTCGAAGCTCCTAAGATCTCCGACGGCGAAGTGGAAACCTTTGCCAGTCAAAAAAACGTCCTGGAAGCCGTGCTGCGCCAGATTCCGCTGAAGCGCCGCTTCATGAAAAACTACATTGTGGTTCGAAACCTGGTCGCGAACCCCCGCACTCCGCTCGATCTGGGCTTAGGCCTGATGAAGAATTTGCTGGTCCAGGATCTGAAGAATCTCTCCAACAACAAGGAAGTCGCGGACACCATTCGCAAGCTGGCTCTGAAGATGTATAAGCAAAAGATGGAAGACGCCAGCCACAAGAAATAGGTAAGGGGGCTGCATGGCGGTTACGTGCGAATCCGATCCTATCGCCGTCCTGTTGCAACGTTCGCGCACGATTGCCGTCGTCGGCCTCTCTTGCAACCCTTTGCGTCCCAGCCACGGAGTGTCGGCCTACCTGCAGAGCCAGGGATACCGCATCATCCCGGTGAATCCACAGATCCAGGAATGCCTGGGCGAGAAAGCTTATGCCTCCCTGCTCGACGTGCCGGAGAGGATCGACATCGTGGACATCTTTCGCCGCCCGGAATTCGTGGAAGAGGTCGTCGATCAGGCGATCGAACTGAAGATTCCTGCTATATGGATGCAGGAAGAAGTCATCCACGAAAAGGCCGCCGAAAAAGCGCGGCAGGCAGGGATTTTCGTGGTGATGGACCGCTGCATTCTGAAGGAGCACAAGGCGCGGCTGGGGTAGGTCCTACTCATTTCTTGTTTGGTTTCTTCCGTTTCGAGCGGGAGGGGTTCCTTCTGCTTGGAGAATTTTGACTCTTGATACCCTTGATCTCCGCCTCTAGTTGCTCAACCTTCTCTTTCAATGCCGCGTAATCCTGAAGCGTTGCATTGAGAACATAGACCTCGACGCTGGGGGCCTGTTCTTCTGAGAATGTTATTTTGATCAAACCGTCTTATTTCGATGCCTTCGGGGTAAGAGCGGTCGAAATGGGGTGGGAAGAACCTATGCTTCAGTTTGGTCCAACCGGAGCTGATCATGGGAAGGAGCGCAATCAGCGAGGCTAACGAACCGATTGCACCGAGTACCTCTAGCCCTGTCTCGTGTTCGACAAGAATCACCCTGTTCCCGGCTTTGTCCTTCACGAGCCACGCCTGCCCGCCGAAGTCGCCGTCCACTCCTGCAACCTCAAGGCCCACGGTCCGTGTCAGATAGTCATCGATGAAGTGCCGGTACTCGGATGAACTCACGGCCCAGTCACGATGCTTCAACGAGATTAGTTCCTGGGTAGAGTGACTTCCCAAGTGAGCCTTAGCGCTCTTGAATCTGCGGGCGAAGGATTCTGTTCTGTAATCCACGACAGCCTCCGCGGTCGGCAGGTTAGTGCCTATTCAGGGTACTGTAAAAGGTGGCGACTGTCATCCTGAGCGAAGCGAAGGATCCCATGTCCGCCGAAACAGCCTGCGGCCCATCCAGGAGTTCTCACGGTGCTCCTCGGCGGCATCGTGCGAATTCCTCCCACGTTCCTTCTCGTCCCCGGCCAACGCGGGGGTCCTTCGACTGCACGGGAGCTGCACTGCGTGAAGCTCCCGCTCCGCTCAGGATGACAAGGGTGCTACTCCTCGTGCCGAGCCTTCTTGACCCGTTTAATTTCCTCCAGCCGCTCGCGGATGCGCTTCTCAATGCCTTCACTGGTTGGGTGGTAGTACACGCGCCCGCGCAGATTGTCGGGCAGGCATTGCATATCGGCGACTTTCTCTTCAAAGTCGTGCGCGTATTGATATCCCCGGCCGTAGCCGAGGCCCTTCATCAAAAATGTGGGCGCGTTCCGCAAATGCAGTGGCACGGGGTCGGCTGATGTTTGCTCGACGTCCCGAGTGACTTCGCCATAGGCTGTGTACAGCGCATTCGATTTGGGCGCGGCCGAGAGATAGACGACGGCTTGCGCTAAGGCCAAGTTTCCTTCCGGCATGCCGATGAAATCCACAGCATCGCGCGCCGCCATGCACAGCGACAGCGCGTTCGGATCGGCCAGGCCGACATCCTCGACCGACATGCGCACCACGCGGCGGGCAATGTAGAGCGGATCTTCTCCGGCTTCGAGCATGCGGCCAAGCCAGTAGAGCGCGGCATCGGGATCGCTGTTGCGCACCGACTTGTGCAACGCCGAGATCAGGTTGTAATGTTCTTCGCCGGTCTTGTCGTAAAGCAGAATGCGCTTCTGCAGCGCGTCGCGGACGATGGCGTCAGTGATCTCACGCGAATCAGTTTCGGCGGGTGCCCCACTTCTGGCCGGTTTTGCCAGAAGTGGGGATTTTGCCAGCCCAGCCGCGACTTCCAGCACGTTATATGCGCTGCGGGCGTCGCCGCTAGTATAGCTGGCGATCTTCTTCAGCACCTCGTCAGAAGCAGTCAGATTCATTTCGCCGAGACCGCGTTCGCGGTCGGCAAGCGCCCGCTTCAGCAGAAGCACGATTTGATCTTCGGTGAGCGGCTGCAAGACGTAAACTCGGCAGCGCGAAAGCAGCGCCGAGTTTATCTCGAACGATGGATTCTCGGTCGTCGCGCCGATCAGGCGGATGTTGCCCTTTTCGACATGCGGCAGAAATGCATCCTGCTGCGCCTTGTTGAAGCGGTGAATCTCGTCGATGAAGACGATGGTACGCGTGCCGTACTGGCGGGCGCGCTCGGCGTCAGCCATGACCTGTTTGATTTCTTTGATTCCGGCGAGGACTGCGGAGTATTCGATGAAGTCCGCCTTGGTCATATGGGCGATGATCTTGGCGAGCGTCGTCTTCCCCGTGCCAGGGGGACCCCAGAAGATGAGCGAGCCGGTGTCGTCGCGCTCGATCTGGGTGCGCAGCGGCTTGCCGGGATTGATGAGCTGCTCCTGGCCAACGAATTCTTCGAGCGTGCGCGGGCGCATGCGGTCCGCCAGCGGCCGCGTCGCGTCGGCGGCAGCGCCAGCGTCCGGGATGGGCTGAAACAAGCTCACAAGACTCGTCGCGCCAGAGGCGCACGCTTCAGCTTAACTCAAGGGAGGTTCGCGGTGGCGAGTCGAGCTAGCGCCTCAAACAACTTCCGGAATTGCTTCGACAAACCGCAGCTCGGGCGCCGCCGGTAACGCGCCGATCTCCGTTGCGTAACGATAGAATAGCTGCAATCCCCCCAGGCAGCTGGCGTCGAGCTCGTAGTGAATATTCTCGGTCAGATACGCGCGGATATCCGCCTCGCTCAGGCCGACGCGCGGCGACCATTCGCGGGCGATCCGGTCGAGGCTCGAAGCCTCCAGCCCATGATCGCGAGAATCGCGGAAAATCGCTGCTAGATCTACTGCCGGATCAGCTTCACCCAGCGCCGCGCCGCGAACCGCCCAGAAAGCGAAAACAAAAGGCTTGCCCGTTTGCCGAATCCATTCCTCGGCGAGATCGAGCGTGCGGTATCGTGCGCGATCAACTTTCAACGCTGGATCGCCAATCAGCAGGCCCGCATCGTGCTCAGCCAGCATCTTCTCGACATCGGGCTCCATCGGAACGAACGCTCTCCCGCCCCCAAGCCATTTCTCGAAGAGGATTTTCGTCAGCGCGACCGATGTCAGCGACGACGTGTCGAGCGCGACCGAGCGGACTTTTTCGATCGGCGCCTTGCTTATCAGCGAAATCGAGCGCACCGCCCGCCGAGAGGCGATCGCAACGTCGGGCAGCACCTGCAATCCAGGAATCTGGGTGTATGCCGCTGCAGGAATGATCCCGATGTCGGCAGTTTCTGAAGCCAGCTCACGAGCGCAAATCGAAGGCAGGGTGTAGGAAATGTCGAAATGGCGACCGGCCTCGCCGTGCTCGAAATCCCACATCAGGGGCGCGGTGTTGAGGTAGGAAATGGCGGAAACGCGCAAACGTTTCATTCTTTCCACAATATTAGCAAACCATTGTGACGGATGACCTTGACCGGGTTCTTAGCCCCTAAGTACAGTCCGCACGGAGCGCAAACTTGGCTACTGTGGCCGCATTGCCCGCCGCGACCCACATTCTGGAATGGCTTGCCTTGGCCCTGACCCCGGGTCTGGGTCCCACCAAGGCCCGCAAGCTTGTCGAACATTTTGGAAACCCTGGAGCGGTCTTTCGCGCTTCGCTCACGGAACTGGAGAGCACGGGAATTCAGGCCGTATCCGCGCAATCCTTGGCTACGGGGAGGTCTGGCGAGCTGGCGCGTGAAGAACTAGCACGCTCGGCCGACGCGGGTGTGACGGTAATTTCTATGGACGACGCCTCGTACCCGCCCCGGCTCAAGGAGATTTACGATCCGCCGCTTGCGCTCTATGTTCGCGGAAGCGTGGACGTGCTGACCAAGCCAGGCCTGGCTATGGTTGGGACGCGGCATCCCACACCGTACGGTTCTGGCATGGCGGAACGGCTGGCCTGCGATCTCGCGGCGGCGGGACTGGTTATTATCAGCGGCATGGCACGCGGCGTCGACACCGCCAGCCACCGCGGAGCGATTGCGGCCAAAGGCAGGACCATCGCCGCGTTTGGCACAGGCGTGGACGTAATTTATCCGAAGGAAAACTCGCGCCTGGCGGAGCAGATACTGGCGCTGGGCGGCGCGCACATCTCGGAGTTTCCTCTGGGGACGTTTGCCGCGCCGCAGAATTTTCCCATTCGTAATCGTATTCTCAGCGGCATGTCTGTGGGCGTGCTGGTGGTCGAGGCTGCAGAATACTCCGGCACGCGCATCACGGCGCGCTGCGCGCTCGAGCAGAATCGCGACGTTTTCGCCGTGCCCGGCAACGTCACCAACAAGAATTCCTGGGGTCCGAACACATTGATCAAACAGGGCGCCAAGCTGGTGGCGACCTGGGAAGACGTGTGGGAGGATCTCCCGACAGAAGTGCGACTTGCCCTGACTCCCGCCGCCTCGCCTGAATCCCGCGGGGCATCCTCTGCATCTCTATTCCCGGACGAAGGCCTCCCTCCTCACGAGAAGCGAATCCTGAGCCTGCTGAAAGCCGACGAAGCCACGCACATCGACCAACTGGTGGAGAAGCTGGAGACGGAAATGTCGTCTTCGGAAATCTTCGCGGCGCTCTTCGAGCTGGAGCTGACCGGCAAGGTAAGGCAGATGCCGGGGAAGAATTTCGTCAAGAGCTTCTAGCTATCGGCTATTAGCTCTTGGCTTTTGGCTTGAACCATCTTGGAGCGACCGCGATTCGGAGACTGGCCATGAGGAACTACAAAGACTTGCGGGTTTGGGATGAGGCACACCAGTTGACGTTGACCATTTACAGGGCGACGCAGTCCTTTCCGAAGGAGGAACGCTTCGGACTCACGAGTCAGATTCGGCGGGCTTCGGCATCTACCGCTGCCAACCTCGCAGAAGGGTGCGGGCGACGGTCAGACGGAGAGATGGGGAGATTCGTCTTAATCGCGATGGGATCAGCATCTGAGCTTTCTTATCACCTGCTTCTGGCGAACGAGCTGAGCTTCCTGTCGAAAGAGCAATATGCAGACCTGAACTCGCGAGTAGAGCGCGTCTTGAAGATGTTATCGGCGCTTTTCGGCAGGCTGAGAAACGCCTCAGCGCATAGGGTTCAGAGCCAAGAGCTAAGGGCCAACGGCCAAGAGCGCCTCTTGCCGTAACTTGTTGCTTTCCACTGATTCGTGCTAGGTTCGAAAAACGGATACCAACGTACTGAGGGTACATTGTCTAAAGGTTTAGTCATTGTTGAGTCGCCCGCCAAGGCGAAGACCATCCAGAAATATCTGGGCAAGGGCTTTGCCGTCGAGGCCTCGCTCGGCCACGTGAAGGATCTGCCCAAAAGCACTTTGGGTGTGGACATCACGAACGGGTTCGAGACGGACTACATCGTCATTCCCGGCAAAGAAAAAGTTGTGGCCAAGCTGAAGAAGCTGGCGGCTGCGGCAGAGGCGATTTACCTCGCGCCCGACCCGGATCGCGAAGGAGAGGCGATCGCCGCGCACTTGGCGGGTGAACTCGGCGGCAACGGCGCCAAGCGGAAGAAGGCAGCCAAAGCGAAGAAGGGCGAAGCCGAAGCGCGTCCGCGCATTCAGCGCGTCACTTTCAACGAAATCACAAGGCGCGCGGTGCAGGCCGCGTTCGAACATCCGCGCACCATCGATCAGAATCTGGTGGACGCGCAGCAGGCGCGCCGTGTACTTGACCGGTTGGTGGGATATCAGGTTTCGCCGCTGCTCTGGGACAAGGTGCGGCGGGGCTTGTCGGCCGGGCGGGTGCAAACCGTTGCTCTTCGCTTGATCGTCGAACGCGAGCGCGAAATCAAGGCGTTCGAGAAAAAGGAATACTGGACGATCGACGCCCATCTTGCCGCTGCCAAGCCTCCGGCGTTCGACGCGCGGTTTCTGGGCAAGGGCGAAGAAAAAATCGAAATTCCCAGCGGCGAAGAGGCTGAGAAGATTCGCGCCGCTGTGGAGAAGGCCGATTGGGTCGTCCGCTCGGTGGATAGGAAAGAGCGACGGCGCAACGCCGCCCCGCCGTTCACCACCAGCAAGTTGCAGCAGGATGCCTCGCGCAAACTGCGTTTCAGCGTCAAACGCACCATGATGATTGCGCAACGCCTCTACGAGGGCGTGGACGTGGGCGAAGAAGGCTCGATCGGTTTGATCACCTATATGCGCACGGATTCGGTCCGCGTCGCGCCCGAGGCGATTCAGGAAGTCCGCGAATATGTGGGCAGGGAATACGGCGCCGGCTATCTGCCGGAGTCGCCGAACTTCTACAAGGAGAAGAAAGAAGCGCAGGCCGCGCACGAGGCGATTCGGCCCACATCGGCCATGCGCCATCCCGACCAGATCAAGCAATACCTGAAAGAAGATGAGTTCAAGGTCTATACGCTGATCTGGCAACGCTTCGTGGCCTCGCAGATGACGCCGGCAGTCTTCGACCAAACGACGATCGACATCGACGCGAGGACCTCTGCGGACACATTCTGGTTCCGCGTTACCGGATCGGTCGAGAAATTCGATGGGTTCCTCAAGGTCTATAAAGAGTCAAAGGAAGGCAAAGACGAGGAAGACGAGGAACTCAGACACAAACTGCCGGCGCTCGAAGCCGGCCAGAAGCTCACGCTCAAGCACCTGAAGCCGGAACAGCACTTTACTGAGCCACCGCCACGCTACAACGAAGCCTCGCTAGTAAAGGAACTAGAAGAGCGAGGCATCGGACGGCCGTCAACCTATTCGGCGATTCTTTCGACCATCCAGGAACGGCAGTACGTGCAGAAACTGGGCGGGAAGTTCGTTCCCACGGAAATCGGGTTGGTCGTCACCGATCTGCTGGTCGAGAATTTCCGCGACATTTTCGATGTGCAATACACGGCGCGCCTGGAAGAAGAACTCGACGAGATCGAAGAGGGCAAAGAAAAGTGGACCGACGCTCTCGGCGAGTTCTACAAGAAATTCCAGAAAGATCTCAAATATGCCGAAAAGCATATGGAGAACATCAAGCGGATGGAAAAGCCCACGGACGAGAAGTGCGAGCGCTGTGGCGCGCCGCTGGTAATCAAGTGGGGCAAGCACGGCTCGTTCTACGCTTGCAGCACGTATGACAAAGACGATCCGAATACGTGCACATTCACGAAAGAGAATCCCATCAATCTGCCGGACCTCGACTCGGCCGACCTGCAGGAGACCGGAGCGGCAGAGGAATACTGCGAAAACTGCGGCCGGCTGATGGTGCTGAAACGCGGGCGCTTTGGGCAATTCATGGCCTGTACGGGATATCCGGACTGCAAAACGACGCGGCGGCTGGATCAAGGTAAGAAGGTCCCCGACATTCCCCTCGACGAGCTGTGCCCGAAATGCGGGCGCAACCTGATGATTCGTCACGGCCGTTACGGCGAGTTCACTTCCTGTAGTGGATATCCCGACTGCAAGTACGTCAAGCAGAACTTTATTGGCGTGAAGTGCCCGCAGTGCAAAGAGGGCGATCTGGTTGAGAAGCGCGCGCGCAAAGGCAACACGTTCTACGGCTGCTCGAATTATCCGAAGTGCAAATTCACCTCGGCGAGCAGGCCGGTCGCCGAGAAGTGCCCGCGCTGCGGCAGCGAATATTTGGTCGAGAAGAATCTAAAGGCCGGACCCGTGATCGCGTGCCCAAACAAGGAGTGTGACTACGAGCGGCCGGCCCCGCCGCCTCCGCCGCCGCAAGCGGGCGCCTCGGCAAGCGCGTGACATCGCCTGGAGTCGGCGCTTGTTGTGTATCCTGTCTCTGCAATTGATTCGGCCAATCTCGGTAGGAGACGTTGCAAGGAAGTTTCTCCGCAAAGCCATCCATCGTCTAAGCTGTCGATACAAAACCACAGGGAGGAGCCCATGGCCAAGAAACCAACCATTGCCGACGCTCAACTGATTGTCCAACTCTACGATCTGCGCCGTGAGGCGGAGATGCGCAAAGCCCGCCAATGGTGGTTCGCCGAATTCTTTCCTGATAGTGCCGACGCCTTTTTGAAGGTTTCCTGGGCAATGGGCACGCAAGAGAATGCGTGGCTGCGGCAAGTTATCGGATACTGGAGCATGGCGGCATCCTTCGTGTTGCAGGGAGCGCTACATGAGGACTTGTTTCTGCAGCCGGCCTTCAGTGGGGAAATGTTCCTTATTTATGCGAAGATCTGTCCTTTCCTGAAGGAGCTGCGCGAGAAACTGGGCGATCCAGAAGCCTTTCTCAACATCGAAAAGGCCACCACCCGCACGAAGTGGGGCCGCAATCGGCTGCAGTTCATGCTCAAACGCGTGGAAATGATGAAGCAGAAGCGCGCGGAGAGCAAGAAGACCTAGCAGTCAGTATCAGCCAGTGCAGTTGCGGCCGTGGCGAACGATCCAAGTTGCCCGTTCTGTTATCCTAATCGGCTGTGCGGATGATCTGGTGGTTCCTCGTGCTGGGCGTCAGTACGCTGGTCGTAGTGTGCGTGGCGATTGCCTTGTATCTTCATCTGCGGCGAAGTTTGCAGCGCTCGCATTCTGCGCACGACGAGACTTCGATCGAAGTGGAACGCAGGACTAGCGGCGTGAAGCGCTGAAAGACGAGTTAGGGAGGCTCTGATTACGTTCGAGAAAGGCAAAAGCAGGTTCCTCGACTTCGCGGAACGGCCCAAAACCGGGCAGTTCCGCTTCGCTCGGAATGACAAAGCTGAACTTGATCGGAGTTTTCTTAGGACGAGGAGAGCGATATGTCCAAAGCCGTAGTTCTCGCTACGCCGCAAGAGCGGGCGATTGGATTTGCGCAACAGGTTGCGCTGGTGGTGGGCGCGAGCCTGTTTGTGGCGCTGTGCGCGCGCGTCACGGTTCCGCTGCCGTCTACTCCCGTGCCGCTCACGGTGCAGAACTTCGGCGTGCTGCTGGTCGCATTGCTGCTGGGCAGCCGCCGCGGATTCGCCGCGCTGGCGCTGTATCTGGTCGAAGGCGCCGCGGGACTGCCGGTGTTCAGCCCCAGCACGTTGGGCCTGCATGGAGTTTCTCAGATTCTCGGTCCGACCGGCGGATTTCTGATGGCCTACCCGCTGGTCGCGTTCCTCGCCGGTTTGGTTTTTGAACATGGGAAGAAAAGTTTTGCTCGCGCCGCACTGGCAGCCCTGTTGTCGGAAATTCTACTTTTTGCCGGAGGGTTGGCCTGGCTGTATGTGTTCACACATTCACTGGTGAAAGCTGCGTATCTTGGGTTGTACTGGTTCCTTGCGGCAGAGGTCATGAAAATCATGTTCGCCGCCGCGATTGCCGCTCGCTGGTACCGCGGCCGGAATGAAGTAGCGGCCGGGCTGTAGATCTTCAGGAGTCCACTTCACGATGACAGCAGTTCCAGAGGTACAGAGAATCCCTAGCGGAAATTCCGGCCAGGTGCGTGAAATCACCGTGGCGCACAGCCCCGATTCCGACGACGCTTTCATGTTTTACGGCCTTGCCACGAACAAAGTACGAACTCCGGGGCTGCGCTTCACGCACGCTCTGTGCGACATCGAGACGCTGAACCAGAAAGCCCGCGAAGGCGTGTATGACGTAACCGCAATTTCGTTGCATGCCTATCCCTACGTTCAGGACAAGTACGCGCTGATGGCGTGCGGCGGCAGCGTGGGCGAGGGCTACGGCCCGATGATCGTCTCGCCCCGGCCTCTCACGCCGAGCCAGATCAAAAGCAAGCGCATCGCTGTGCCGGGCACGCTGACTACGGCGTATCTCGCACTGCAGCTTTTCGCGCCGGGAGTCGAGACCGAAGTCGTTCCCTTCGACCAGATCATTCCGCAGGTGCTGGAAGGAAAATACGAGGCCGGACTCATCATTCATGAAGGCCAGTTAACCTACGACAAATCCGGTCTGCACCGCGTTGTGGATCTGGGCAGGTGGTGGCAGCAGGTAACCGGTCTGCCGCTGCCGCTTGGCGGCAATGCGATCCGCCGCGAGTTGGGACCGCTCATGCCGGCCGTGACTGCAGCGTTGCGCGAGAGCATCCAGTACGGACTTGATCATCGCGAGGAAGCGCTGGCCTACGCCATGCAGTTCGCACGTGATCTCGATGCGCCATCGGCAGACAAGTTTGTCGGCATGTACGTGAATGAGCGCACGCTCGATTACGGCCCCGACGGGCGCGAAGCCGTCCGCCGCCTGCTCGACATGGGGCACAAAGCGGGGATCATTGGGCCGGAAGCGAGAGTGGAGTGGGTGGGGTGAGCGCGTGTCCTATGCTGTACACATCGTTCGCGCCGATCCATGCATCGCGAACAAATTCGAACCGATTCCGCTGACCGCATGGCTTGAGTACGTCGCATCTGATCACGAGATGCGCCTTAAAGGGAAAGCCATATTTAAATCGCCCAAAGGCGAGGTGATTGAGATCAACGCTCCTGGACTTGCCGAGTGGATTGATCCTCATGACGGATCCCGCGCAGTGTTCGATCACAGCAGGGGAAGAGTCTCCGTGGGAAATCCATCCCGCGCTGCGCTCACTAAAATGTTCCAGATTGCCGAGAAGCTGAATGCAATAGTCCGTGGTGATGAAGGAGAACACTACGACGCCGAAGGGAACTGTCGCTAGTCCGCCAACGGACCATCGCGTGATACACCCGCAATTCAGACTAGGTAGCAGCTAGGAGCTAGAAGCTTGCTTTCCCAAACCCTCCTCATCGACGCCGACGACACGCTGTGGGAGAACAATGTCTATTTCGAGCGGGTCATCGAACGTTTCATCTCGTTCTTGAATCATCACGAATTTTCTCCAGAGCAGGTTCGTGAAGTGCTCAATGAAGTGGAAGAGGAATGCATCATCAAGCACGGATACGGCTTGCACAGCTTCGCGCACGCGTTGGTGGATACGTTCGAGCGGCTAAGCCCGCGACCGGTCACGCCCGAGTTGCAGGCACAAATCAATAGCTTTGCCCAGACCATCGCAGGTCATCCGGTCGAGATTCTTCCCGAAGTCCCCGAAACGCTTGCGTACTTGTCGAAGCGGCATCGGTTGATCCTGATGACGAAAGGGGCACTCGCCGAGCAGACCGGCAAAGTCGAGCGCTCCGGGCTGAGGGGATACTTCGTTGCGGTTGAGGTCGTGGCTGAGAAGAATGCCACTGCATACGCGGAGCTGGTCGAGAGATTTGACCTGAAACACGCTTCTACCTGGATGGTTGGCAACAGCCCGAAATCTGACATCAATCCCGCCTTGGCTGCCGGCTTGCACGCCGTTTTCGTGCCGCACGGCGATACGTGGATCCTCGAGCATGAGGAGATCAATCCGGCGCCGCCACATCAGAAATTGCTCATCTTGGGACGATTCGCGGAGTTGAGGGAGCATTTCTAGTAGGATGGGCGTGATGAAACTGCAATTCCTGGCCGACGGGTCCCAAGACTGCCCTCTAATCCGCATGTACGACTTTAACGAAGAAGAGGTCGTGCGATTAAAGCGGCTATTCGGTCTCCTGGCCGATAGATCTGCTACGAGCGTGAAGTTGCACGAACAAGCGGGGATCGAGCCAATTGATGGATGTCAATTGAATCTACAGGTCGGCAAACGAAATACGGGAGTTGTACGAAGAGGTACGTCGACCTTCGAATGCAGCCTCACAAGTGAGCGTTGGTCTGATGTGGCGTCGTTAGCCGAACCTTTCTGTGCGGTTGCGGAAGCGGGCACTTGCCAATGGCTGAATGAGGATGGCGAAATATCCCTCCTGCTGTCGCCGAAGGGCGGATGGTAAATGCCGCAAGACATCCTAGCTTTTTCACAGGAATCATCCTGGCCAAAAGTCCTTCGTTTTCTCCGAACATCCGCATCAAACTAACCAACAAGCGCCTCTCGCGCGGGCGGAGCACGCGTGTTACGCTCATCTTGCTCTGCGATCTGGCTCCCCCACTTCGTCTGTGGCGATTCAGACCGATCATTTTCGCCGGCTGTTACATACCGTAGAAGCGCTGTCGGAACTCGGCCCCACGCTGGCGGCGGAGCACGAGTTTTCCGCGACGGCGCAGCGCATGCTGGCTGCCGTGCTGGACGCAGCGGGCGCGCGCGAAGGTGTGCTGTTCCTGTTCAACGATAAGCCAACGATGCTGACCTCGGCGGCGGCTCAGGGCTACGCCCTGATGCCCGACCCCGGTTTTATTCCTCTCCTGCCCAAGCACGTGCACGCGCTCACGGCGGTGCGCGGCGCGATTGTTCTGAACTCATCCACGTATTCGGTTTTCCTGAGCTCTAACGGGAACGTTGCGCCCGAGCTGTTCAAATGCATCGCGCCCCTGCGGGCGGGCGGACGCCTGGCCGGTGTTATCGCTCTGGGACGCCGGGCTGGCGACGCGCTCTACGAAGATAGCGAACTCGACGCCCTCGACCTGCTATGCAACTACGTGGCGCTGGCCGTGCAGAATTACGCTCTCACGCAGACGATCGCGCAGCGGGTTTCGGAAAATTTGCGCCTGATGGCCTCGCTGCACGGCTTTTACGATAATGCGCTCGAGGCCTTCGCCACCGCCATTGACGTCAAGCACGTGGCCATTCACGGCCACTCGTTGCGCGTCGGGCGTTATGCGGCAGCGATTGGCGAAGCTCTGGGTATGGAGCCCGGCGATGTGGCGGCGCTGCGCAGCGCCGGCTATTTGCACGACATCGGAAAAGTCGCCGTGGATCGCCGCTTGTTCGGCAAGCCGGGAGCGCTCGATCCCGAGGAATTCCGCGAGATGGCGGACCACACCGTGGTCGGCCACCAGATCGTCAGCAGCGTGCAGTTCCCCTGGCCCAGGATTCCCGAGGCCGTGCGCTGGCACCATGAGCGCAGCGACGGTTCGGGCTATCCCGACCGGCTCGGCCTGGACGAATTGCCTATGCCGGTGCGGATCGTCGGTCTGGCCGATTCTTTCGACGCCATGATCAGTGCGCGCCCTTACCGCGCCCCGCTTTCGGTGGGCAGCGCGCTCAGCGATCTGGTGCGCATCGCACCTCAGAAGTTCGACCCCAATGTGGTGCAGGCCTTGCTGATTCAGGTGCGGCGAGACGCGGTGGGAAGCAACCGAACCCCGCTACTGGATGGGGTTTCGGTGAACATTGCCGCCGCCGACATTGACCAACTGGCGGCTACGCTGCAGCACAAGGTCTCGCGCGGGAAGACTTATCTCCCGTAGAAAAAAGGCAGCTTGCCGATCGTCCCATCCGTGTCGTGGTTTCGTCGCCGAGCCTTCCGGTTAGTTCTTCAGCAGAGCCGCCATACTGTTTGATTCCGCGAGCCCCTGCCAGTTAATTACTGCCCGCAGCGCGGAATTGTGCTCCACCGACTTGGCAAACGCCTGGATCAGCTTCACTGCATGTTCGGTCGAGAACGTCTCGCGATAATGGCCCGCCATTCCGATCAGCAACCCCTTGATGATGGAAAATTCGAGGCACATCATCACGAACTCATTTTCGGGATTGTCCCACTGATTGCCCGATTTCGGACCGAACGGGAACCGGGTCTTGAAAATGTGGTTCACCAGGTAGTTTTCGAGAAGATAGGGGTGTCTCTGCGTGAACGGAACGTAATAGCGGTTGTAAGCTTCGAGATAGTACGACGTGTGGGTTTCCAGATCGATGCCCGATTGGTATCGGGTGCCGTGGAGAAAGTCCTGCAAGCATTCCCAGATACGAGACATGTTCGGACCGCAGTAAGCCAGGTACCCTTTCACCACTTCCATCAACATCTTCAATTGCACGCTTGCCTGGACCGGAATTCCCTCCAACGCCGCCCGCAATCGGCCCTCAGAGGCTATTTGTGCGTGGTCGCGCAGCAGTTGTGGCAGGAGCACAACTTGTTGATTCTCGATGATCTCATTCAGCCTTTTCGAAAACATGCCGAGCAGAAACAGCCGCTGCCAGAGAGCATAACTGCGGTCTTGCAGCAAAGCCAGGCAGAATTCCCGAATTTCCCAGAAGAAGCGAATGGGGCTGTGAACTGCGCCGCACGGGCGGTCCCCCAACTTTAGAAGCCGCGAGTACCGCGCGCTTGCCTCCTCGCCGGCAGTGGGCATCAATTGCGCATCCAGGAGCACAAGCCTTGCGGCCTCCGGGCAGGAAAGAGACAGTGCTGTCTCGGGCAATCCGTCGATCCTCCGGGATACTCGGGGATAGCTCGAACAAACTGCCGAGAGATAGTTTTCCCCGTAATTCTTGTGTATTTCGCACAAACGCTCTCGCGTCAGGAAGGGGCAGGCGGACGATGCGGTGCGCTTAATCAGGTACTGCCGACCGTCGCCGGCGCTGGCGGTAATCTGTATGAAGCGCTCCTGCAAGACCGGTTGGAGTGCGGGCAGTGATTCATACTTCCCATACGTCTCCTGATCCACCATTACGTCCCAACCGTGGCAGCAGTCGTCTTCGCATTGAGTGCCGATGCAGCGAAACTTCAGGGCATATTGTGGCCGAACCTGATCCAGCATTTCCTGATGGCTCCAGAATTGGAATTACAAATGTATCCGGCATGGATGGTGCACGCCGACTGCCACCCACGGGCTTGTGGGGCGCACCGAAGTATTCGTTGCATACCTTGGATGGCTCGGGAACCCAATTTCGCAGAAGTACGTGCTTGGACCTAACCGCCCGTGGAGAGCGTCAATCTCTGCAACCCAACGTCTAAAGACGGGCTGAGTGGAGATCGTCCTGGCACGCCTAAAGGCATGCCCTGATACGAATCTCGATTTCTGGCACGGGCTGCTTTAAGGAATAACGGCTTGCTCTCTTGGTGATAGCGGCTTCCTCGCTTGGCGCCAATTTGCCTGGATAGGCCGAAGTTGCTGCCCCACAATCATTTTCAGGGTGCATAAAGAGCAGACCGGCGAGCAACTTTTTCTCCCGTTTGGGTTCATAATCTGGAGAAGCCTTGTTGTTCCGGGAGTCTCCATGAGATCCGGCGTCATCAAGCCTGCCCTGTTGCTTCTCGCCCTGAGCCTTGCCTGCGCGGCTCCGCAACTGTTCGCTAAAAAGAAAGAAAAAGTTGCCGATACCGGCTTGAGCGAACAGAAGCGTGCCCTGCATGCGCTCAATCGGCTGACCTTTGGGCCGCGGCCCGGCGATGTCGAGCGCGTTATGGCGATGGGAGTCAACAAGTGGATTGATCTGCAGCTGCATCCGGAAAAGATTTCGGACAGTGCGGTCGAGTCGCGGCTTGCGCCCTTCCAAACGCTGCGCATGAGTTCGCGCGAGATGGCGGAAGAATTTCCCGACAACCCGATGGTCCGGCAGGTAATGGACGGCAAGCGGCCCATGCCATCCGACCCAGCGAGGCGCGCGATATATCAAGTGCAGATCGCGCGCATACTGGAACGAAAAGAGGCGCGGGAGGAACGCAAGACCGAGACTGCGTCCGCTGCCGCCCCGCCGGCGGCTGACACCGCGAAGACTCCCGAACAGATCGCCGCCGCGGCCAATTCGGCCGGGAGCGCAGCCGATACGGCCAAGACCCAGGAGGAACTCGCCGCGGCAGCGGCGGCCAGTCCGGATGCGATGCCGGCCACACCCGCTGGCGGTAACTCGATAAACGCTGAGAACGCGAGCGCGGCATCGAATAGTGCGGCTGCCAATGAAGTGTCCATGGCTCCGGCAGCGGAAGCTACACCAGCGGCTGCTTCGGCGCCGATGAACGATCCGGACGCCCGCCGCCGGGAGGAGCGTCTCTACGCGGACCTCGAAGTTCAGCAGTTGATCGATCTGCCTCCCGACCAGCGCTACAAGAAAGTGCTGGGCATGACGACAGAGGACCAAGTCGCCTTCGCCGACTCACTGCGCGGCGGCAAGGGGCAGGACTTCCTCGCCGGGCTCGATCCAAAACAAAAGGAAACGCTGCAGGCGATGAACAATCCGCAAGGCGTTGTCACGGACGAGCTCATGCAGGCCAAGCTGCTGCGGGCGATCTACGGCGAGCGCCAACTGGAAGAAGTGATGACCGATTTCTGGTTCAATCACTTCAACGTGTTCATCGGCAAGGGCGCCGACCGCGTGCTGCTCACCAGCTACGAACGGGACGTGATCCGCCCGCACGCGATGGGGAAGTTTGAAGACCTGTTGGTGGCCACGGTCAAGAGTCCGGCGATGCTTTTCTATCTGGACAACTGGCTGAGCATGGGCCCGAACTCCATGCAGGGGCTGGGCATTCCGGCCCGTCCTGGCCCGCGCGGGCCATACCGTTATCCGCCGCGCGGTCCGAACGCGAAAGCCAGGCAAAACAGCGGCCTGAACGAAAACTATGGCCGCGAGCTGTTGGAGCTGCATACGCTCAGCGTGAACGGCGGCTACTCGCAGCGCGATGTCACTGAAGTTGCCAAAGTATTTACCGGCTGGACCATTGAAAAGCCCAACGAAGGCGGTGAATTCCGCTACGATCCGCGCCGGCACGAGCCCGGGCCGAAATTTGTGCTGGGACATCGCATCAAGCCAAAAGGCGAGGAAGAAGGGCTGCAGGTGCTGCACATGCTGGCCACCAGCCCGCAGACGGCGCACTTTATCTCGCTGAAACTGGCGCAGCGTTTTGTGGCGGACGATCCGCCGCCGGCGCTGGTGGATCGCATGGCGAAGACCTTCCTGAGAAAGAAAGGCGACATCCGCGAAGTGCTGGCGACGCTGTTCCAGTCCCCCGAGTTCTGGGACGAAGGAACGTATCGCGCCAAGGTCAAAACGCCGCTGGAATTTGTGGTTTCGGCGGTGCGCGCGGCGGGCGCCGAAGTGGACGACGCCATGCCGCTGGCACGCCAGTTGAACAACATGGGCATGCCGCTTTATGGAGCGCAACCGCCCACGGGCTATTCGATGAAGGCGGAGACGTGGGTGAGTTCGTCGGCGCTGCTCAACCGCATGAATTTTGCGCTGGCGCTGACCAGCGGCCGAGTCCGCGGTGTGAAGGTCGATGCCGTGCAACTGGCGGGAGGGCCACCCGCGCCCTCGGACCCGTCGCTGGCGCTTGCCGCCTTGGAGGCGAAGCTGCTGGCCGCCGATATCTCGAAGCAAACGCACGACTCGATCGTGGCTCAAACGCAGGGCAATAGCGGTCCGAAGCCCAAGCCGCCGGATGCGAGCATGCTGGTCGGCTTGCTGCTGGGGTCGCCGGAATTTCAGAGAAGATAGCCGTGAGCTCCTAGCTTCTATCTACTAGCTAATCCATGGCCAGGGGACGAGGAGCCTTAGCTAGAAGCTAGAAGCTAGGAGCTAGGAGCTAGAAGCTAGGAGCTGCATTTATGCCAACTCGCCGCATCTTTCTTCGCAATGGCGCGCTGGCCGCAGTGGGCACGGCCGCGCTACCTGGTTTTCTGACTCGCGCCGCGTTCGGCGCGACGGAGGCGGGATCGCGCACTAAACGCCTGGTCGTTATCTTCCAGCGGGGCGCGGCGGATGGGCTGAACATCGTGGTGCCTCACGCAGAGCCGCAGTATTACGCGATGCGGCCAAGCATCAACATCCCGCGCAAGGCGGTGATCGACCTCAACGGCTTCTTCGGCTTGCATCCGGCTCTCGAAGTGTTTCAGCCGCTGTGGCAGCAGCGCCACCTGGCCATCGTTCACGCCGCTGGATCGCCTGACACGACGCGATCGCATTTCGACGCTCAAGATTTCATGGAAACCGGCACGCCCGGCGTGAAGGCCACCGAGGACGGTTGGCTGAATCGTTCTCTGCGGGACCTGCCTGCCGCGGCCGCGAACTCGCCCTTCCGCGCGATCGCCCTCGGGCCGTCGCTGCCGCGGATTTTGAGCGGCGCCGAGCCCGCCGTCGCTATGAACAACATCAACGACTTCACGGTCGGCGGCCGTGGTCCGAAGCCGTCGCCGGTCGCCTCGGCGTTTGAGGCGATGTACGACCATTCATCCGACAGCGTGCTGCACACGACCGGCGAAGAAACCTTCGATGCGGTGAAGATGCTCAAGGCCGCCGATCCCGGCAAATACGCGCCTGCAGCAGGCGCGAACTATCCCAAGGGACGTTTCGGAGACAGCCTGCGCCAGCTGGCGCAGCTGATCAAGGCGAATCTCGGCGTGCAGGTGGCGTTTGCTGATATCGGCGGCTGGGATCACCACGTCAACGAAGGCGCTGCCGAAGGCCAACTAGCCAACGTGCTCGCCGATTTCTCGCAGTCGCTGGCTGCCTTCTGGACCGACCTGGGCGATCTCGGCGAAGACACGGTCGTGATCACGATGTCGGAATTCGGCCGCACCGCGCGCGAGAACGGCAATCGCGGCACCGATCACGGCCACGCCAACGTCATGTTCGTGCTGGGTGGGCCAGTGAAAGGCGGCAGGGTGTATGGCCGCTGGCCGGGGCTCGACCAATCGCAACTCTACGAAGGCCGCGATCTGGCGCTGACCACGGATTTCCGGCAGGTCATCGGCGAAGCAGTTTTCCGGCACATGGGGAACAAGAATCTGGCGGAAGTGTTCCCGGGGTATGAGAATCAGGCGGGGAAGTTTTTGCGGTATTTGGGGTGAACGGTGGTTCGCGAGGCCGCCAGCGACCGGGGTGAATCATCTCTAGTCTAGGTGCCGGTTGGCTACTTACGGCGCAGCGAGATCACCACCTGGGCGAGAGCAAGAAGTAGGCCAATTACAGTCAGGGTCACCATTGAAGCCTCCGGGGTGGTTGTGCGCCGCCCGACTAATTCACACAGCTGATGTTCTCCCAGACGGAAGGTCGAAAGGTGTAAAATTCGTTGCACTCAGGGCCTTTTACGCGCATCATCTTTCTATGCAAATTCTGGATGGCAAGAATCATGCCGGGGGTGGCTACGAGCGATTCATCCGGGATTTGATCCTCGCCCTGCTCAATGGTGAGGAGACACGATGGGGCGTACTGAACTGGCCGATTCCGGATCTGAAGCTGCCAAGCGCGCCACAGTGTGAAGCCGCCAACCTGGCCTTCATCATCCGGCTGCGCGCTTTCGTGGACGGCTTCATTCAGACTGGAATTGACAGCAGTGGCATCGAGACGCCGTCGAGCCGCAGGGTTCGCGCGTCCGTGGACGAGTCTCCAATCATGACCGTATCGGCAGACGAGACTCCTGTTGTGATTTTCGACGAGATTTATGAGTCGTGGCGTCGAAATCAGCCACGACCATTGCTGAACGGTGACGGTACCTTGGCGGTAGGCGTGGGCCAGCCCCGCTGGGAGAATCAAGCTCCGGAGTTGTACGCACGTGACATGGCAACGTATTACTTCCAAGAGCTCCTCGAATCGCCTTTTAAGAGCTGCATCGGTAAGTGCGCAAATCCAATTTGCAAACGATACTTCCTTCGCAAACGCCAAAGGAAGACCGCAATCAAACGCGGTAGCTATTGCGGCAATTGCAAACTTATCGGCGGAGCAGAAAGGACTCGGATAAGCCGTGAACGAGCAAAGCGAGAGATGCTTCAAGTGGCGGCGCAAGCCTGGCAGGAGTGGGGCATCCACGGGCGTCGGACGGACCAGGCAGCTTGGGTTGCGGGTAGGATCAACAGAGTCTTTGGCAGGACGCGCTTCATCCACCCTAAGTGGGTCAATCAAAATCGCGAAGCGATTGAGACGTTCTTGAACAGGAACGATTGAGGGCCCAATTGCTTTTGGCGGAACAGTAGAGCACAATCTCCGGCACGAGAATGGCGAGGAAACGCCGACATGGCCAGGAATGCCATCTACTGGGTAACAACCGCCCTGCTTGCCTTGGAATTGGTGCTGGGCGGCGTATGGGACGTCCTGAGAGTACCGCAGGTTCACGTAATCATTGACCGCTTAGGCTACCCCGCATACTTCCTCGTCATTCTGGGTATCTGGAAGCTCCTGGGCGCGGTTGCTGTAATCGTTCCGCGCTTTCCCCGGCTGAAGGAGTGGGCCTACGCAGGCGTGGTCTTCAACCTCACGGGCGCGCTGGTATCAAACCTCGCTTCCGGAGTCACCGACGCCGGAACGCTTGCTTATCTCGTGTTGATGATGGGAGTCACAGCTGCGTCCTGGGCGCTGCGGCCGGCGTCGCGCCGCAATTTCCTGCTCTAGCTGAGTTTTATCGGCACGACTGGAAGTTAATGAGGGCGGGGGAAAAGCAGGTTCCTCACCGCCGCTGCGCGCCGGTTCGGAATGACATCATTTGAATGCAGAGGCTTTATCGGCACGACTGGAAGTCGTGCCCTTCCCAGTCTTGCTGTCCTCAGAAAATTGCGCACCCATCCCTCCCCGACAATTGCGGGCATCCCTCAGAGTTCGATCATCACATCCCCGTTCTCAATCTTCAGCGGATAGACGGCAACTCTTGCGTGCGCGTCGTGCACGCCCGTCTGCGGGTCCCACTCCCAGCCGTGCCATGGACAAACGACTTTGCCCTCGAAAACGACTCCGTCGCCGAGCGGGCCACCGCGGTGCAGGCAGACGTTGTCCATGGCGTAAAACGTTCCGTTTAGGTTGGCGACGCAGATCATCTTTTCGCCGCAGGGGAATTCTTTAACGGTGTTGGGGGCGGGAAGGTCGGATTGGGTGGTGAGTTTGATGAACGGCAAGTTTATGGACCAACCGCGAAACGCAAGGTCCTTCGACTGGCCCTCGCTCGCGCTCGGGCGGCGCTCAGGATGACAAGGAGTATACAGCAGAGGTTGCTGACGGCTGATCGCTGAGAACTGACAGCAGATCCCTCGACTCGGTCTCGCATCCGCTCGACCTTCGCTCAGGATGACCGCAGCGGGCTCCCGCTTCGCTCACGCCCGCTGAGCGCGGTCACTTGGGTTGCAGCATCTGCGCGATCATCACCTGCTTCTTGAACGCCTCCACCATGTTCTCTTCCAGGCGCACGGCGGTGGGTTCCTTGGCGATGGTCATGGTGTCGATTTTGTCCTGCAGCTTGAGCAGCGCGTAGAAGAGGTTCTCGGGGCGCGGCGGGCATCCGGTCACGTAAACGTCCACCGGGACTATCTTGTCCACTCCCTGCAGCACTGCGTAGGTATTGAACGGGCCGCCCACCGACGAGCAGGCGCCCATCGAGATCACCCACTTCGGGTCGGGCATCTGTTCGTAAATGCGCTTGACCACGGGCGCCATCTTCAGCGTAACCGTGCCCGAAACGATCATCAGATCGGCCTGGCGCGGGCTGGGACGGAACACCTCCGCGCCGAAGCGCGCAATGTCGAAGCGCGACGTAGACGAGGCAATCATCTCGATGGCGCAACAGGCCAGGCCGAACGTCATGGGCCACAGCGCCGACTTGCGCGCCCAGTTGAAGACGTAATCGACGGTCGAGATGAGAAAGTTCTTTTCGAACCGGTTTTGCAGCCAGCTCATGCGTGGACCTCGTTGGACAGACCATGCTCCGACGGACTGGGCACAACCTCCACTTTGGCAGTCTAGGGAAGGCACGGGAGGGTGTCAATCGGCTCGCGCGCCCACCCTTCGAAAACCGCGAAGGGTGGGCGCAACCTCGGCTAAGATCTATCAAAAGCTGGGACAGCCGCCCACGGGCTATTCGGCGGAGCTTATTTGCACTCCGGCTCCTCTTCGACCGGGGTTAGCAGAAAGCCCTCAGAGTTGCCGTCGGGGTTTATGCCGCCGCCTGTGATCTGGCCGCGATTGTTAATTCCGGAGGCTCCTAATGAAACCCAGCCTGGGTTATTGGGAATGAGGTCTTGCAGCCACTGCCAGCCCCCCTTGCGCGTCCAAAGAAACGCCGCGGACGGGATGTCGACGCCGTATCCCACAGTCCCTACGACCTCGCCGCAGTCATTGATGGCACTCGGGTAGATCGCAATGCCACTGGGATTGGACGGGGCAATTTCCACAACCTGACTGTCGCCATCCCACAGAACTCCCGTGGTGAAGGTAAAAGGAAGGTTGGTCGGAAACGTACCGGACGTGCCGACGATGAGGCCTTGGCGGTTAATGGCGGACGCGGACGCGAAATTGTCCGTCGCGTTCAGATAGGGAAGGGCTCGCATCCCGTGCGACGTCGTCCAGACGAAGGCATGCGTATTTCCGTCCTTGGCGTTGGAGTCACCGACGATTTCGCCGCCGCGATTGATGGCGTTCCCTTCGCTGGCATTACCGCCGGGTAGCGTGCCCAACTTCTCAAATCCCTTCTTCGGCGTCCAGAGGAAGGCAACGGAGCCAGAATAGAGCGGTTGACCGAATACGCCGACCACCTCGCCGAGATCGTTGATGGCGAATGCCTCGGCATTGTTGCCGCCCAGGTTGTGAATCTTGCCGTCAATCCAGAGTACGGCATGAGAGGGCGAAAGGCGGGTTTTGTCGGTTGAGTAGCCGGCAATGACTCCGCTCGAATTGATGGCAGATGCGGTACTCCAATTCTCCTTCGACGGAGGAAGAGCGCCGAGATCGCGGATGCCGTGCTCCTTGGTCCACAGAAAGGCGTGATAACCGCCATCGGTCAGGACAGCAGCGCCGCCCACCACCTCACCGCCGTCGTTTATCCCAGTGCCCCCGCTTCCGTTGCCTGGGTCGCTTAAGGCCCCCAGGCCGGTGATGGTGTAGGACTGTGCGGCTGCGAAAGATGCAAGGAAAAGGCATAGCACTGCCGTGCCGCAGGTCGCGAATCGGAGGATTGACGAAGACGAGGGCAACGTGTGTTTGAAAATGGAATCGCGAGTTGAGAAGAGGAGACTTTTGTCGGACTTGTGTTGCAGCGCGTTCATGGCGCACCCCCGCTATTTACTAACTGAATAAGGCTAGAAAGAGCGGGAAATGCCGTCAATTGCACGGGAGAATAGAGAAAAAAGGCCCCGCCCCGGCTCAAAGCGCGGTTTCGGGATTAGGCTGCAGCACCCAGGGGTCAAGAAGAGCGGGCTTCGCAACGACGTGCCGCAGGATGCGAGACGCATGGGCAGGGTCAAGACCTGATCTCTCGATGCCACACCTAAGGGACGGGGCCGTTCTCGCGTTTTGGGATTCCACGCGCCCGAGGTACTTCCCGCATAATTGCCAGCACCAGCGCCGCGACGAGCAGGATGGTCCCCACCACGGCCGCACCCAAGCCTGCCATGGCGGGCATTCCGGTCGTGTTGATTGATACTTGCAGGGACGCTCCAGAGACCGGATACGCGGCGTTGAAAGCCACGGTGCCATGGGTATATCCGAAAATCAGTCCCAGCCCCACCGCCAGGAATACGACGGATGCAATCAAAATGCGCTCACAGTTCATGGATGCGCCGCCTTTCTTTTCGCGGAAGATGTTACTCCCGGAGGGAGGATTGCACAATTTTCCTAATGGAAATAGGGCTCCCCGCGCAGTTTCTATGCACAGCAGGGCCACTCCGATAGAATAAGAACGTTCTGTGGATCCCATGTCCTTGACCAAAGCCCAAGCCCTGGAGATGTTCCGCTCCGATGATCTGATCGGCATCGGCATGGAGGCCGACGCAGTGCGCCGCCGGCTGCATCCCGAGGGCGTGGTCACGTACATCATTGACCGCAACATTAACTACACCAATTTCTGCACCGAGTACTGCACCTTCTGCGCGTTTTACCGCCCGCTGAAAGGGCCGGCCGCAAAGGAAGGCTACATCCTCGACTTCGACACGATTTACGAGAAGATTCGCGAAACGGTCGAACTGGGCGGCACGGGCGTGCTCATGCAGGGCGGGCTGCATCCCGATCTGAAGATTGACTGGCACGAGAAGATGCTGCGGGGAATCAAGCAGAGATTTCCGCAGGTGCACCTGCATTGCTATTCGGCGTCGGAAATTATTGCGATTGCGGAGTACAGCGGGCTGTCGATCCGCGACACGATTTTGCGGCTGCGCGATGCCGGGCTGGACTCAATTCCGGGCGGCGGCGCGGAGATTTTGGACGACGAAGTGCGCTACAAGATCGCGCGGCTGAAGTGCCTGACCGACGACTGGCTCAACGTGCATCGCACGGCCCATCAGATCGGCATGCGCACGACCGCGACCATGATGTTCGGCGTGGGCGAAACGTACGAGCACCGCATCAACCACTTCCAGCGCATCTACGATTTGCAGGAAGAAACCGGCGGATTCACGGCGTTCATCCCGTGGACGTTCCAGCCGCAGAACACCGCGCTCGGCGGACGGCATTGGGACGAGGCCACTGCGGTCGAATATCTGAAGGTGCTGGCCATCTCGCGTCTGTATCTTTCGAATTTCTTGAATGTGCAGTCGAGCTGGGTAACGCAGGGATTGAAAGTCTGCCAGATGGGCCTGCGCTTCGGCGGGAACGACGTGGGCTCGGTGATGCTCGAGGAGAACGTGGTGCGCGCGGCGGGCGTGACCAACTGTACGACCGAAGAAGAGTTGCGCAGAATTATTCGCGACGCGGGATTCCGCCCGGCGCAGCGGGATACGCTGTATCGGCAGTATTTTCTGAA